>JAEAMG010000555.1_pt1 | contig 40333 bp, 43 predicted proteins | sample 8958741 | NCBI WGS metagenome assembly JAEAMG01 (sample SAMN16933256, study PRJNA681125) | bioreactor sludge metagenome | isolation source: anaerobic bioreactor treating anionic surfactant - SDBS | place: India: Bengaluru | collected 2019-02-28 | reverse complement strand
TGCGAAGCAGCCCCAAAACCAGCCTCTACAGAGTGTCTGATACACCGCGTTCTTCTTTACTGGGGCTGCTCACAGCCCAACGCGGGACAAGCCCGCTCGCCACAAGGAGATGTGCCTGGGTCTGAAAAGTGGTGTAGACCCTTGGTCTCTCCAGCGTTTTGTAGACCAGCGGCACACCCGATTACCTAAACAATGACCTGCGGCAGCATCGCTGTAACATTCTGCAATGAACATGAACGGCATCCTCCCAATACGGATGCCTCGGCATGGCTACCCCTTCCCTGACTGCCTCCACGCACTCATCCTCCGCCGATTCAAAACCGCGCCTGGACAAAAAACCTGGCCTGGTGACAGTGATCGTTTTTTTCGCCGTACTTGCCATGGGCCTGTTGTTTACCGCCTACAGCCTCATGCACGACATGCACGAAATAGGCGCCCAGCCCACCACGTTGACACCGTTCCTGCTGCTGGGTGTGGCACTGTTGATCGCCCTGGGTTTCGAGTTCGTCAATGGCTTCCACGACACCGCCAACGCCGTCGCCACGGTGATCTACACCAACTCGCTGCCGCCGCAGTTTGCGGTGGTGTGGTCGGGCTTTTTCAACTTCCTCGGTGTGCTGCTGTCCAGCGGCGCGGTGGCGTTCGGCATCATTGCCTTGCTGCCGGTGGAGCTGATTTTGCAGGTGGGTTCATCGGCCGGCTTCGCGATGATCTTCGCCTTGCTGATCGCCGCGATCCTGTGGAACCTCGGCACCTGGTGGCTGGGTTTGCCGGCCTCCTCGTCCCACACCCTGATCGGTTCGATCATCGGCGTCGGCGTGGCCAATGCCTTGATGCACGGCCGTGACGGCACCAGCGGCGTGGACTGGAGCCAGGCGATCAAGATCGGTTATGCCCTGCTGCTCTCGCCGTTGATCGGCTTCGCCTTTGCCGCCTTGCTGTTGCTGGCCTTGCGCGCCTTCGTGAAAAATCGCGCGTTGTACAAGGCGCCCAAAGGCGACACCCCGCCACCGTGGTGGATTCGCGGCATGCTGATCGTCACCTGCACCGGCGTGTCTTTCGCCCACGGCTCCAACGATGGGCAAAAAGGCATGGGCCTGATCATGCTGATCCTGGTCGGTACGCTGCCGATGGCCTATGCGCTGAACCGCACCATGCCGGCCGAGCAGTCATTGCAGTTCGCCGCCGTGGCCGAAGTAACCCAGGTGGCCCTGGCAAAAAGCGCGCCGCAGGTATTGCCGGGCGACCCGCGACCGATCCTCTCGACCTATGTGAGCACCAAGGAAGCGACGCCTGAGTTGATCCCTGCCCTCGCCGCCCTCGCCGGCCAGATCGGTGACGAAGTCAAAGGTTATGGTTCCCTGGCCAAAGTCCCCGCCGAAGCCGTGGGCAACGTGCGTAACGACATGTACCTGACCAGCGAAACCATTCGCTTGATGGACAAGGGCAAGGTCGGCAATTTCGACGCCGACACCCAAGGCAAGCTGCAACTGTTCAAGCAACAGATCGACAATGCCACGCGATTTATTCCGCTGTGGGTGAAGATCGTCGTGGCCATCGCCCTCGGGCTGGGCACCATGGTCGGTTGGAAGCGCATCGTGGTCACTGTGGGCGAGAAGATCGGCAAGACCCACCTGACTTACGCCCAGGGCGCCTCGGCCGAGACCGTGGCAATGCTGACCATTGGCGCAGCGGATATGTTCGGGCTGCCGGTGTCGACCACCCATGTGTTGTCGTCGGGTGTGGCGGGGACCATGGTGGCCAATGGGGGTGGGTTGCAGATGCGGACCATCCGCAATCTGCTGATGGCGTGGGTGCTCACCTTGCCGGCGGCGATTGTGTTGTCGGGCAGCCTGTACTGGCTGTTCACCAAACTGTTCTGACACAACCTGGATTGAAACTGTGGGAGGGGGCTTGCTCCCGATGGCGGTGGTCCAGTCAGCCAATCTGTAGCTGACACACCGTCATCGGGGGCAAGCCCCCTCCCACAGTTTGAATGGCTGTGTGTCAGCGAGTGAACAACCCGGCCATAGCTTTCAGGCGTTTCTTGTACACCCGCCGCGCCTCCAGCGCTTCTTCCAGGGTCACCGCCACAAACCCCGCCCGCTGGTTCGGCTGCATCTGCCCGATCAAGTCCAGGTCGGCACTGATCACCGTGCCGATCATCGCGTAGCCACCGCCGGATACCGCATCGCGATGCAGCACAATCGGCTCCAGCCCGGCCGGTACCTGGATCGAGCCAATCGGGTAGCAACTGTCGACGATATTCGACGGATCCGACCCCGCGCCGAACGGTTGCTCACGCGGTTGAAAACTCAGCGCACTGCCGCCCTTGAAGCGATAGCCGATGCGGTCCGCCTCGGAGCCGACTGTCCACGGTTCGGCAAAAAAGCTGCTCTTGGCGCCCGCGGTCAATCGCTCGTAATACAGCCCTGGCACCACGCGCAATGTGACATCGCCGCCCACCGAGCGGCGCAACGCCATCGGCAAACTGTTGCCCGCACGGCCGAGACCGCTGGCGTCGCCGATGGGCAATTCATCACCCTCCTGCAAGCGTCGCCCGTGGAAACCACCGAGTGCACCGAGGGTGTAAGTGGAGCGACTGCCGAGCACCAACGGCACGTCAATGCCACCGGCGACGGCGAGGTAAGTGCGGGCGCCGGCCTTGGGAAATTCGAAACGCAGCACCTGCCCGGCACGCACCTGGAACGCGGTGTCCTGATGCACCACTTCACCGTCCAGGCGCGGCGACATCAACGCACCGCTGAGCGCGACCAAGGCATCTCGTTGAAACTCCAGTTCGGGCCCGATCAATGTGCATTCCAGGCCCGCCGCGCCCATGGGGTTACCCACCAGATGGTTGGCCGCGCTCAAGGCGTATTGGTCCAACGCACCCGATGGCGGAATGCCCAGGTGGTAATAACCTTCGCGGCCCAGGTCCTGCACAGAGGTGGCGAGGCCGGGTTTGAGGACCTTGATCATGCCAGCGCCTCCTGCAGGGCTTTCGGATAGCCGATGGGGTCGGCGAGAAACGCATCGAGGGAAAATTCCACCGGACGAATGCGCAGGTCGAAACGTCCTGCCTCCACCTCGGCAACCGCCAGGTCGTAGGCGTCCCGGTTGATGGGTTTGAATTGCACGATGTCACCCGGCCGGAAGAACACCATATGCGCCTTGAGGTAGGCCAACTGCTGCGCCGGGTCGTAGATCGGCGCCGGGGTCACGCCGAACATCTGGTAGCCGCCGGCGCCGCGCACCGAGTAGATGCAGCCGAAGCAGCCGCCATGGCCGAGGGTCAGTTTCGGCGTGTCGGTGCGCGGGCGCAGGTACTTGGGCACCTGCAACTGCCGCTCGCGCTCGACCATCTGGAACATGAACGGCAAGCCCGCGACAAAGCCGACCATCGAGACAAACCACGGCGCGCCACTGTGGGCGGCGATAAACGCGTCAACATCGGCCAGGCCATTGATGCGCGCGGCGTATTCCAGGTCGGTGGCGCTGGGGTCTTGATGGCGGTCGCGAAATCGCATCAGCGTTTCATGGGTCCAGGGGTCGTTATAGAGCACCGGGATTTCGATGATGCGTGTGTGCAGGGTGCGCTCGGCCACGGCCTGGGCTTCGGCGCTTTGCACGGCGTCGAGCAGCACATGGGGCGCGATGCGGTCGGGGTCGAAGCGAATCTGGAACGATGCATTGGCCAGGCACACATCCAGCACGCCTTCCAGCGCCAGGCGCTCCACGGCACGGGTCACGGCCATGCCCTTGAAAAAAGCCTCCAGGGACATGCTCTCGCTGACTTCGGCAAACAGGTGCTCATCACCACCGAAGCTGTAGCGGATGGGGGACGTTTCAGCCATGTCTGTTCCTCTTGGAATCGTTATAGAAAGGCAGGCAAAAAGTGAACGTTCGATCTTATTAGGGTGTTTTGACTGTGATGCCCGCCTGGTCCAGGGCTTCACGGGTGGCCTCCACCAGTTCCAGGGCGCCGGGGGTGTCGCTGTGCAGGCAGATGGAGTCGAATTCAATAAACAGGTCTTCGCCTTCTACGGTACGCACCAGCCCCGTCTGACACGCACGTAGGACGCGGGCCGCGACCGTGGCCGGGTCCAGCGCGCGTACGTTGCGGGTAAACACGATGGAGCCGGTCAGATCGTACTCACGGTCGGCATAAAATTCGCGCACCACCGGCTGCCCGAGTTCCTTGGCCACGCGCCAGATCACCGAGTTGGGCATGCAGTACAGCAACAGTGTCGGCTCGATGATTTGCAGGTTTTGTACCAGCAGGCGCGCGGCTTCTTCGTCGCGGGCCAGGTGCATGTAGAGCGCGCCGTGAGGCTTGATATGTTGCAGCGTCATGCCCTGGGCGCGGGCGATTTCACGCAGCGCGCCCAGCTGGTAGAGCATGTCGTCGACCAGCTCCTGGGCCGGTGCATGGATATGCCGACGACCAAAGCCCACCAGGTCGCGAAAGCCCGGGTGTGCGCCGATGGCCACCCCCAATTGCTTGGCGCGCGCGACGGTGCGGCGCATGGTGCCGGGGTCGCCGGCATGGAAGCCGGTGGCGATATTGGCCGAGCTGATATAGGCCATCAGCTCTGCGTCGACGCCATCGCCGATGGTCCAGGGGCCGAAGCCTTCGCCCATGTCTGAATTGAAATCCACTGCCTGCATCGGGGACGCTCCGCCAAAAGGTGATGCTCGAAAGTAGGCTGCGGCTTGACCCCTTGGGAAGATCTATTATCAGATGACCTATCTTCTGAAAATCAGATAAAGCCATGTCCCTAACCTTGCGCCAAATCCGCTACTTCGTCGCCACCGCCGAAATCGGCCAGATTTCCCAGGCGGCGATTCACCTGAACATCTCCCAGTCTGCCGTGACCACGGCGATCAAGGAGCTGGAAGCCCTGCTTGGCGTGCAGCTGTTCGTGCGCTCGGCCCAGGGCATGAACCTGACCGATGCCGGGCGGCATTTTCTCAACCGCGCCTATGTGATTGCGCGCAGTGTCGACGACGCGCTGAACAGCCCGTTGCCCGACTACCGCGCCAGCGGCGTGCTGCGCCTGGCGGCCAGCTACACGGTGCTGGGTTACTTCCTGCCGCACCACCTGCAGCGCATGGAACACTGGCACCCGGATGTGACCCTCGAGGTGTTCGAGCAGGAGCGCCAGGCCATCGAACAGGGCCTGCTCGATGGCCAGTTCGACATGGCCGTGGTCCTCACCGCCAACCTCACTCACCCGGCGATCGTCTCGGAAATCCTGTTCAACTCGGAGCGCCGTTTATGGCTGCCCAGCCATCACCCGTTGTGCGAACGCGGTGCGGTGAGCCTGGCGGATGTGGCGCAGGAGCCGTACATCCTGCTCACCGTCGATGAGGCCGAACACAGCGCCATGCGTTACTGGGAACAGGCCGGGCAGACGCCCAAGGTGCGGCTGCGCACCAGTTCGGTAGAGGCGGTACGCAGCATGGTCGCCAATGGCAGCGGCGTGGCGATCCTGTCGGACCTGGTGCACCGGCCCTGGTCGCTGGAAGGCAAGCGCATCGAAACCCTGACCGTCACCGATCCCGTCACGCCCATGAGCGTCGGCCTGGCCTGGCATCGCGAGCGCGCCTTTACCCCGGCGATGCAGGCGTTTCGCGATTACTTCCACGACGCCTTCCTGGCGCCGCAACAGCTGTCGGCGCGGCGTTAAAGCTGCGAATGCAGGATGGCCGCCAGCCAGTCCATGAACACCCGCACCCGCAGCGGTAGATGCCGCTGCCCGGCGTAGAGCAAGGACACATCCAGCGGCGGTGCCGGATAGTCCGGCAGGACCGCCACCAGTTCACCGCTCGCCAACTCGTCGCCCATGCCCAGGGCCGGCACCTGAATAATCCCGAAACCGCCCAGGCAGGCAGACTTGTAGCCATCGGTGCTGTTGACCGTGACCCGCCCGGCCATGGGGATGCGCAGCACCTTGTTGCCCTGCACGTATTCAAACCCCGCCGAGCGTGAACCCAACGGCCGCACGTAATGCACCAGGTGGTGGTCGGCCAGGTCGGCCAGTGTCTGCGGCACGCCGTAGCGTTGCAGGTAGGTGGCGCTCGCGCAGTTGATCATCGGCATGCTGCACAGCAGCCGCGCCACCACGCTCTGGTCCGGCTGCGCGCCGACGCGCAGCACGCAATCGAAGCCTTCGGCGAGCAGGTCGACCTGGCGGTCGGTGGTGCTGATCTCCAGCTCGATCAGCGGGTGCGCGTCCATAAACTGCGGCAGACGCGGCAGGATCAAGTCCCGCGCCATCACGTTGGGCATGTCCACCCGAATCCGCCCGGCGAGTTGCGCTTCGTCCTGGCGAAACAGCCCCTCCAATTCCTCCATGTGTGCGAGCAAATCCTTGCTGCGCTCATACAGCACGCGGCCGTCCTGGGTCGCCTGCACCTTGCGCGTGGTGCGCTGCAACAGGCGTGCACCGAGCAACTCTTCCAGCGCCTGCACATGCTCGGACACGGTGGAGCGCGGCAGGCCCAGACTCTCGCCGGCGCCGGTGAAACTCGACAGCTCGGTGACGCGCACAAAGGTGCGCAACAGCTCCAGTTTATTCATGGGATTGTTCGCCTTATTCGGCCAGTGATTCCGGTATAGCGCTGTTTATCACGTTATGGCCGGACAAATACACTGCTTCCCACGCTCACTCACCGAGGAACTCACCATGACCCGTAAAATCGCATTGATCACCGGCGCCAGCCGTGGCCTGGGCAAAAACACTGCACTGCACCTGGCGGCACAAGGTGTCGACATCATTGGCACTTACCACAGCAAGGCCGATGAAGCGCAGGCATTGGTCGCACAGATCGAACAACTCGGCGGCCGTGCCGCGATGCTGAAACTGGACGTAAGCCAGAGTGCGACGTTCGCTGATTTCGTCGACGACGTTGCTGGCGTGCTCAAGGATGTTTTCGCACAGGAGCAGTTCGATTTTCTGGTCAACAATGCCGGTATCGGCATTCACGCCAGCTTCGCCGAGACCACCGAAGCGCAGTTCGATCAGTTGGTGGCGATCCAATTCAAGGGCCCGTTTTTCCTGACCCAAAAGCTGTTGCCGTTGATCCGCGACGGTGGGCGCATCCTCAATATTTCCAGTGGCCTGGCGCGCTTCAGCCTGCCTGGCTACGCCGCGTACGCCGCGATGAAAGGCGCGATGGAAGTGCTGACCCGCTACCAGGCCAAAGAGCTGGGCAGCCGTGGCATCAGCGTTAACATCCTGGCACCCGGCGCGATTGAAACCGACTTCGGCGGCGGTGCCGTGCGCGACAACGCCAGCCTCAACGCCATGGTCGCCAGCAATACCGCCTTGGGCCGCGCCGGGTTACCGGATGATATTGGCGGGGCCATTGCCAGCCTGCTCGCCGACGGTAGCCAGTGGATCACCGGCCAGCGTATCGAGGCGTCGGGCGGCATGTTTCTGTAGGAACTTGTCGCGCAGCACGTCATAACTCCAGTGATACACATAGGTGTACGGCAGGAAAAACAGCAGTACGCCTATGTCGAGGATAAACGCCTGCACCAGGCTGATGTTCAGCCAGGCGGCAATCAGCGGCACACACACCAGGATCAACCCCCCTTCAAACAGCAAGGCATGCAGCACTCGGGTCCAACTGTTGTTGGCCAGTTGCAGGCGCGCCTTGAGGCGGTCGAACAGGCCGTTGAAAATCACGTTCCAGGTCAGCGCCAACAGGCTGATCGCCAAGGTGACCATGCCCATCTCCAGGGCAGGCTTGTCCATGATCCACGCCAGCAACGGGGTGCAGATCAACAACGCCAGGGCTTCGAAACCAATGGCCTGGCAAACACGTTCAGTAATCGACTTGGTAGGGTTCATGACCCGGCTCCGTGAGTGACGATGATTGCCATCATTAGCCTTTGACTCGATACTTCATAACCAATAACCATCGATCAAGGCGATAGTCATGGCCTCTAACGAAGTGCTGCAGGCATTTGTGCAGGCGGCCACCCAAGGCTCGTTTTCGGCGGCGGCACGCAAGCTCGGCAAGAGCCAGTCAACCGTCAGCGCTGCCGTGTCGAGCCTGGAGATTGACTTGGATGTGGTGCTGTTTGATCGCAGCAGCCGCAAGCCGACGCTGACACCTGCGGGCCATGTGTTGTTGCAACGGGCCGAGCAGGTGCTGGAGGCCAGCAGTCGGCTGGAATTGGCGGCGAGTCAGTTGGCCCAGGGGTTGGAGCCGAAGCTGAGTATCGCCATGTCGGATACCTACCAGTCCGACCGTTTCGAGGTCGCCCTCAGCGCGTTTGAACAGCGCTACCCGGACCTTGAGCTGGAATGCCTGATCGCCGAATGCGAAGACCTGATCGCCCTGGTCCAAAGCGGCCGAGCGCAGATTGCGTTTATTGAACACCAGGAAGAGTATCCGCCGGACCTGACCCGCGCGCCCGTGGACGAGCGCACCGAAATCGCCCTGTTCGTGTCACCGAAACATCCGCTGGCGGGCCTCGATACCCTCACTGCACACACCCTGCAACAGCACCGCGAATTGCGCCTGGCAAGTATCATCAACCCGAACGAAACCCGCGCCAACGGCCGCGTCTGGTCGGCCCCCAGTTACCTGATGCTGTTGGAGATGGCGCAGTTGGGTTTCGGCTGGGCACCGATTCCGCGCTGGCTGGTGGAACGCTTTGGTGGCGGGCAACTGGTCGAACTCAAGGCACGCGGTTGGCCGCGCTCGGTGGCCGTGGATGCACTGTGGTCCCGGCACCATCCGCCAGGGCCGGCGGGGAGTTGGTTGTTGGGAAAGATGCTGGAGTGATTTTTTCAGACAATTGAGATTAATGTGGGAGGGGGCTTGCCCCCGATGACGGTGGGCCAGTCACCCAATGCAGCGACTGACACCCTGCTATCGGGGGCAAGCCCCCTCCCACATTTTTGATCTTCATTGCTTGGGGGAGTTGAGTTCGGCCAGGCGGTGTTTGAGGAAGCGTTTTTCCGGGATTTGCTGGGTCAGCGACAGGGCTTTTTCGTAGGCTGTCCGAGCCTCGTCCATGCGCCCCAACTGCCGGCAAAACTCGCCCCGCGCCGAATGCGCCAAGTGGTAATCCAGCAATTCCCCGCGCGCCAGAATGCCTTCCACCAACTGCAACCCCGCCAGCGGCCCTTCGCGCATGGCCACCGCCACGGCGCGGTTCAACTCGATCACCGGCGACGGCACGGCCCTGAGCAGCACATCGTAGAGCCCGATAATCTGCGGCCAATCCGTTTCCCCGGCGCTGGGTGCCTCGGCATGCACCGCTGCAATCGCCGCTTGCAGGCAATACGGGCCAAAACCCCGCTGGGTCAGTGCCTGTTCCACCAGCGCGCAACCTTCAGCCATCAAGCACGCATCCCACAACGAACGATCCTGTTCATCCAACAACACCAGTTCGCCGCTGGCCGAAGTGCGCGCCGCGCGGCGGGATTCATGCAACAGCATCAGTGCCAGCAAGCCCATGACTTCCGGCTCCGGCAGCAATTCCAGGAGCAGGCGGCCGAGGCGAATGGCTTCGTGGGTCAGTTCCTCGCGCGTGAGGTCCGCCCCCATGGACGCCGAATAGCCTTCGTTGAAGACCAGGTAAATCACGCGCAGCACGCTGTCGAGGCGCTCGGGCAGCTCGGCCAGTGACGGCACTTGATAAGGGATTTTGGCCTCGCGAATCTTGCCCTTGGCACGCACGATACGCTGGGCGATGGTCGCCGGGGAGGCCAGAAAGGCGCGGGCGATTTCTTCGGTGGTGAGGTCACAGATCTCACGCAAGGTCAGCGCCGCCTGGGCGTCGGCCGCCAGCGCTGGGTGGCAGCAGGTGAAGATCAGGCGCAGGCGGTCGTCTTCCACGTCCTCAACGCTCCAGTCAGCGGCTTCCAGTGCGTCAGCCTGCGCCTGCAATAACGGGGTAAAACGAGCCTGGCGGCGTAAGCGGTCGATGGCCTTGAAGCGCCCGGTCGACACCAGCCAGGCCCGTGGGTTGTCCGGCACACCCTCTTGCGGCCAACGCTCGACCGCGACGAAGAACGCCTCGTGCAAGGCTTCTTCGGCGAGGTCGAAATCCCCCAGCAGGCGGATCAGGGTGGCGAGGACGCGCCGCGACTCACTGCGGTAGATCGCCTCGATGGGAGGCGTCAATCGCGCATGCCCTGGGTCACCAGCGTCACCAGGCGGTCCAGGCTCTGGCCCCAGCCGTCGTGAAAACCCATGGCTTCGTGGGCCTGTTTGTCTTCAGCGCTCCAGTGCATGGCGCGAGCGGTGTAGAGGGTTTTGCCGTCTTGCTCCTCAAAGGTGACTTCGGCGCTCATGAACGGCTTGCCGGAGGGGATCCACCCCGGCATGAAGGCATCGGTAAACACCAGGCGATTGGGTGCATCGATCTCCAGGAACACCCCTTGGGTCGGGTACTCGCTGCCATCCGGCGCGCGCATCAGGGTGCGAAACAGGCCACCGACCCACAGGTTCATTTCGCACTCGGGGGTGGTCATGCCGTGGGGGCCCCACCATTGTTGCAGCAAGGCCGGCTCGGTCCAGGCGCGGAATACACGTCTGCGGGGCGCATCGATCAAGCGGCTGATGGACAGTTCAAATTCGGCGGGTTGCGTCTTCATGGGTAAACCTCCTGAGTTTATGTTTGTTGTCGTCAGAGATTCAATTCACGCACGGGGCGTACTTCCACACTGCCGACCCGGGCGGCCGGGATACCGCCGGCCACCTGGATCGCTTCGTTCAAGTCCCGCGCCTCGATCAGGTAGAACCCGGCGAGCTGTTCCTTGGTTTCGGCAAACGGCCCGTCGGTGATCGACAGCTTGCCGTTGCGCATGCGCACCGTGGTGGCGGTGGTCACCGACTCCAGCGGCTCAGCGGCGAGCATCCGCCCGCTTTTTTGGATGGACTGCGCGTAGGCAAGGCACTCCGGGTCTGCGGGGCTGTCCGGCGAGGTGTGCAGCACCTGCTCGTTGCTGTAGATCAGGCAGAGGTATTTCATGTGCGTCTCCGTTTTCGGACTATTGACTATAGTTCGCGGCGCTCAAGGTTTCAGGTCGAACAGTGCCGTGCCGCTTGCCATGTCGAACGGTGCCGACCAATGCTCATGCACCACCTTCCAGTCGCCGTTAAAACGTTGATAACCGGCAGTCACACGCATCCAGCAGGCCTTCACTTCACCGTCCGGCCCGGCACCGCCGCAGTGGGCCAGCCAGTGGGCAAATGCGCTGTCCTGGGACTCGACGATACGCAGTTCGTGGAACTCGAAAATGCCCGGACCGGGGCAGTGCTCCATGCAGGCTTCCCAGTGCGCACGGTAGGCCGCCTTGCCCTTGAATTGCAGGGCGGTCACGGCGTCGAACGAGACGATATCGTCGGCGTAATAGCTGACAATCTTATCGATATTCCGCGAAAGCACGGCGTGCTTCCATTGTTCGATCAGGGTGTTGATTGCGGTACTCATGGCGATACTCCTTCGGGTTGGAAAATCACGGAAGACACCCTTAGTCGAACGGCCGTTGGGCAAATCGACAGCTCGTTGAAAAATAATTTCACCCCGCACAAAACCGCTAGACTGCGCCCTTCTATGCAACTGTTCGGACACGCCGATGCAAACCCGTCTTGTCGCCTACGAGACGCTGAATGCTGTGCAACAACAGCAAGTCGGCGCCATCGAAGTTCACCCTGAACAGTTGCCGTTTTCCGGCGACATGTATTGCGCCCTCAATTCGCTCCTTGCCAAGCCCAGCCCCGGCGTCAAAGGCTTTGCGCTGCTGGCCGACGACATTCCGGTGGCTTTCCTCCTGCTCAAACGCCCGCCGTGCCTGCCCCACTGGGCCGACGAACACAGCGCGACGCTGCATGCGTTGCAGGTGGATCGACATCAGCAAGGGCGTGGGTTCGGCAAGGCGTGTTTGCAGGCACTGCCGGCTGCAGCGATGCGGGCGTGGCCGCGGATCAAGGCGCTGGAGTTGTCGGTGGACACGCACAATGTGGCCGCGATGGGGTTGTATCTGGGCGCGGGATGGGTGGACAGCGGGGAGGCGTATAAGGGCCGGGTTGGGTACGAGCGGAGGTTGAGGTGGGTGTTGGATCGCTCAGCAACCCGACAGCCAAGTTCGCGCGATGCGTCTTAACCATGGCTCTGCCGAGGGGCTGCGCAGCAGCCCTATTCAGCGCTGCCGCATTCTTCCGGGTGAACCGCAGCGGTAGTTTTGGGGCCGCTGCGCAGCCCAACGCGGGACAAGCCCGCTCGCCACAGAGGGACGTGTTCAGCCAGTGGTTACTTGGGTTCCACAGGCAACCAGATCTCCACCGTCCCCAGCCCCTTCTTCCCATCAAAATCCGCGCTATAGCGCTCGAAATCCGCCCCCGCCACCTTGTAGCCCGAGTGCGGCAACCACTCGAACATGATCCGCTCGTAGGTCTGCTCCAGTGCCTGCACCGGCCCGTAGTGCGGGAACACGGCGTAGTGGTGCGCGGGCAGTTCGACGGACTCGAAGTTGCTCGGCACATCGCCTTTGGACGGCACTTCCACCCCCGCCATGTAATCGAATTCACCGTGGCTGGGGTTATGGCAAACGCCGTAGCTCACACCGCCGACGCGCTTCTTGATGTGTTTTACGCTTTCGTCAAACACGCCCCACAGCTTGGGAATATCGCCCACAGTGGCCTTTGCATAACGTCCCTGCACCCCGGCGATCACCAGGGCCTTGCCGTCTTCCATGCGTGGCTCTAACGGTTGTTTTGTCTGCTGATCCATCTGAACAGTCTCCTTCTTATGAGGGAACAAACCCGTATCGAGTATAGGGGCATAACTGTGCCGTACTCCATGCAGAAAATTTTCCTACGCATCTGGACAACTGGCCATCACCGGCCGTATTGTCTGCCCCGCAGGCCACCGCAGTGGCCGACGTCGCTCGGACGGTTCCGGGCGCTTACGTACTCTCGAGGCAACAATGGCCGACCAAGGTTCGCCGCGCCGCTTTGCGCGCATAGATCGACTCCCCCCTTATGTTTTCAATATCACTGCCGAGCTGAAGATGGCTGCGCGTCGGCGCGGCGAAGACATCATCGACTTGAGCATGGGTAACCCCGACGGCGCCACGCCTCCCCATATCGTGGAGAAAATGGTCACCGTCGCCCAGCGTGAAGACACCCACGGCTACTCCACCTCCAAAGGCATTCCGCGTCTGCGCCGCGCGATTTCGCGCTGGTACAAAGACCGCTACGAAGTGGACATCGACCCCGAGACCGAAGCCATCGTGACCATCGGTTCCAAGGAAGGCCTGGCGCATTTGATGCTGGCTACCCTGGACCAGGGCGACACCGTGCTGGTACCCAACCCGAGCTACCCGATTCATATCTACGGTGCCGTGATTGCCGGCGCCCAGGTGCGTTCGGTACCGCTGATTCCTGGCGTGGACTTCTTCGCCGAGCTGGAACGGGCGATTCGCGGCTCGATCCCCAAGCCGAAGATGATGATCCTCGGCTTCCCGTCCAACCCGACCGCGCAGTGCGTGGAGCTGGACTTCTTCGAACGGGTGATCGCCCTGGCCAAGCAGTATGACGTGCTGGTGGTGCATGACCTGGCCTACGCCGACATCGTCTACGACGGCTGGAAAGCCCCGTCGATCATGCAGGTGCCGGGCGCCAAGGACATTGCGGTGGAGTTTTTCACCCTGTCCAAGAGCTACAACATGGCCGGCTGGCGCATCGGTTTCATGGTGGGCAACCCGGAACTGGTCAACGCCCTGGCGCGGATCAAGAGCTACCACGACTATGGCACGTTCACTCCGCTGCAAGTCGCCGCGATTGCTGCACTCGAAGGCGACCAGCAGTGCGTGAAGGACATCGCCGAGCAGTACCGCCAGCGCCGCAATGTGCTGGTCAAGGGCCTGCATGAGCTGGGCTGGATGGTGGAGAACCCCAAGGCGTCGATGTACGTCTGGGCGAAGATCCCCGAAGCGTATGCCGCCATGGGTTCGCTGGAATTTGCCAAGAAGCTGCTGCTGGAAGCGAAGGTCTGTGTGTCGCCGGGGATTGGGTTTGGCGAGTATGGGGATGATCATGTGCGCTTTGCGCTGATCGAGAACCAGGACCGGATTCGCCAGGCGGTGCGCGGGATTCGCGGGATGTTCCGGGCGGATGGGCTGGTCGCTAAAACCTGACCCGATCCACCTGAACAAATGTGGTCAAAATGTGGGAGGGGGCAAGCCCCCTCCCACATTTGCATTGGGTTTTCACCCTTGCTGCTGGTGTGTCGGTTACACCACCAACGACAGCAACATGATAAAGATCAACGCCACAATGGACAGGATGGTCTCCATCGCCGTCCAGGTCTTGAAGGTCTCGGCCACGGTCATGTTGAAGTACTGCTTCACCAGCCAGAACCCCGCATCGTTGACGTGAGACAGGATCAACGAACCCGCCCCCGTCGCCAACACCAGCAGCTCACGGTTAACCCCCGGAATCATTCCCACCACCGGTACCACGATACCCGCGCCGGTAATGGTCGCCACGGTGGCCGAACCGGTCGCTACACGAATCACCGCCGCCACCAGCCACGCCAGCAGGATCGGGTTGATCTGTGCGTTCACCGCCATATGGCCGATCACGTCACCCACGCCGCTGGTCACCAGCATCTGCTTGAAGCCACCACCGGCACCGATGATCAGGATGATCGCGGCGGTCGGCGCAAGGCTGGCGTCGAGCAGCTTGAGGATCTGCTTGGAGTGGATGCCCTGGCGACTGCCAAAGGTGTACAGCGACAGCAGCAACGCCAGCAGCAAGGCGGTGATCGGGTGACCGATCATATCCATCCAGTTGCGCACCACGTTGCCTTCGGCAAAGGCGATGTCGGCGAAGGTTTTGAGCAGCATCAGGAACACCGGCAACAGCACGGTGACCAGGGTGATACTGAAGCTCGGCAGGTTTTTGTTCTCAGGCTCGCGGGCCAGTTGGTCGACCAGTTCCTGGGACGGGTTGCCCGGGATGTACTTGGCGATAAACGTACCGAAGATCGGGCCAGCGATGATGGCCGTCGGCAGCGCGACGATCAGGCCGTAGAGGATGGTCTTGCCGATGTCGGCGCCAAACACACCGATGGCCAGCAGCGGGCCTGGGTGCGGCGGCACCAGGCCATGGACTGCCGACAGGCCGGCGAGCAACGGGATGCCGATCTTGATCAGCGACACGCCGGTACGGCGCGCGACGATAAACACCAGCGGGATCAGCAGCACAAAGCCGATCTCGAAGAACAGCGGAATGCCCACCAGGAACGCGGCGAACATCATGGCCCACTGGACCTTGTCCTTGCCGAAGGCACGGATCAGGGTCTGGGCGATCTGATCGGCACCGCCGGATTCGGCCATCATCTTGCCGAGCATCGTGCCCAGCGCGAGGATGATGCCGACAAAGCCGAGCACCCCGCCGAAACCGTCCTGGAACGCCTTGATGATCTTGTCCACCGGCATGCCCGAGGTCAGGCCGAGAAAGCCTGCCGCGATGATCAGTGCGATGAACGGGTGAACCTTGAACTTGGTGATCAGAACGATCAACCCGATGATAGTGACTACTGCATCTAGCAGCAGGTACGACTCGTGGGACATGCCAAACATGGGGGGTCTCTCCTGTTTGTTGTTGTTATTAAAGCGGGTGTTGAATTTCCTGCCGGGGATAGCGCTATCTTTTCCGGCAAAAAATTAGTTGGATGGTTCAAAACCGTGTTTCAGCCACCAGGCGTTGGTCTGCTCGGCCAGTTCCTCGACGCTGTCTTCGCTGGCATTAAGGGCCAGGGTCAGCGACTCGCCCTTGGGCGATTCAAGGGTGGCGAACTGGCTGTCTATGAGGCTGGCCGGCATGAAATGGCCGGGGCGATGGGACACGCGGTCGGCGGCGACTTCACGGGTCAGCTCCAGGAATACAAAACCCAGGCCCGGCGCGGCTTCGCGCAGGTGGTCGCGGTATTTTTTTTTCAACGCGGAGCAGGTAAGTACCGGGTGTTCACCGGCTTTGAGCGAGCGGCGCAGTTCATCGCACAGGATGTCGAGCCAGCCGGCGCGGTCGTCGTCGTTGAGGGGGTGGCCGGCGCTCATCTTTTCGATGTTCGCGGCGGGGTGAAAGCTGTCGCCTTCAATGGCGGTGGCACCGTTCAGGCGGCACAGGGCCTCGCTGACGCTGGTCTTGCCACAGCCGGCAACACCCATGATGACCAGGGCGGTAACAGGTTGACTCATGGAACACCTCAAGACGCAGATAGCGCTACCTTTGCACGCCGTAAGGCGAGTGCAAAAACAGGCTTTTCCCGCGCCGTCTTGTCATTTTTATGGAGTGACGCGTGCATCCGCTCCAATCATTTGAACCGGATCAGGCAACCCAAAGTTCAATAATTTGCAGCCTTTTGGAGACAGCGCTACCTTAGTGCCTCGATTTTTGTTTGGCAAGCCGCCTGATGACCTCTAAGAACGATAAAAATACCCGCACCACCGGTCGCCCTACCCTCAATGAAGTCGCCCGCCTGGCCGGCGTCAGCCCGATTACCGCCTCCCGCGCGCTGCGCGGCATCAGCACCGTCGCCATCGAACTGGTGGAAAAAGTCCAGCACGCCGCTGCCGAACTCAACTACGTGGTCAACCCCGCCGCCCGCGCGCTGGCCTCGGCCCAGAGCCATTCGGTGGTGGTATTGGTGCCGTCGTTGTCCAACCTGCTGTTTATCGAAACCCTCGAAGCCATTCATCAGGTGCTGCGGCCCAAGGGCTTTGAAGTGCTGATCGGCAACTCCCACTATTCACGCGACGAAGAAGAAAACCTGCTGCGCAACTACATGGCCTACCAGCCACGCGGGTTGCTGCTGACCGGCTTCGATCGCACCGAAAGCGCCCGACGGATGGTCGAGGCCAGCAATGTGCCGTGTGTGTACATGATGGACCTCGACCCCAATGCCGGCGTGAACTGCGTCGGTTTCTCGCAGTTGGCGGCGGGTGAAACGGCCGCCGCACATTTGATCTCCCGTGGGCGCAAGCGCCTGGCGTATATCGGCGCGCAACTGGACCAACGCACCTTGCTGCGTGGCGAAGGTTTCCGTCGGGCGCTGCAACAGGCCGGCCTGTACGATCCGGCGCTGGAACTGCTGACACCACGCCCCTCCTCGGTGGGCCTGGGCGGCGAGCTGTTCCTGCAGCTGCTGGCCGCCCATCCGGATGTGGATGCGATCTTCTTCGGCAACGACGACCTGGCCCAGGGCGCGCTGCTGGAAGCCATGCGCCACGGTATCAACGTGCCGGAACGTGTCGCGGTACTGGGCTTCAATGACTTGCCGGCGTCGTCCTTCATGGTGCCGCGCCTGAGCAGCATCAGCACGCCCAGGGAAGCGATCGGGCGGCGGGCGGCGGAGCATTTGCTGACGATCATGGCGGGCAACAAGATCGCCAAGCCGGTGGTGGATATGGGGTTTGAGTTGCAGGTGCGGGAAAGCACGTAGTCCCTCCCACATTTTTAACCATGCCCGCTTGGCCCCTGTTAGATTGGCTGTTCTCCACCGCAAGGAAAGCACCATGGCACACTCACTGAAAATCTTGGGCCGCACGTCTTCCATCAACGTGCGCAAAGTGCTCTGGACCTGTCAGGAACTGGGCATCGACTACGTGCGCGAAGACTGGGGCATCGGCTTCAAGCCCACCCAGTCCGCCGAGTTCCTCGCCCTGAACCCCAACGCGCAGATACCGGTGCTGATCGACGACCACGGCGTCCTGTGGGAATCCAACACCATCTGCCGCTACCTCGTGAACCTCTATCAACGCAATGACCTGCTACCGGTCGAGCCCGCACCCCGGGCCCGGGTCGAGCAGTGGATCGACTGGCAAGCCGTCGAACTCAACCGCGCCTGGGGCGATGCGTTCACCGCCCTCGTACGCAATAACCCGGACGGCCTGGACGCGGCGCAGATTGCCGCCGCCGTGCAGCTCTGGAATGACAAGATGGGCATCCTCGAGCAACAACTGGCCAGGACCGGCGCCTTTGTTGCCGGCGATGAATTCACCCTCGCCGACATCCTCATCGGCCTCTCGGTGCACCGCTGGCAGATGACGCCGATGGAACGCCCGGCCTACCCCGCCATTGCCGCCTACTACCAGCGCCTAGGCCAGCACCAGGGCTTCCAGCTCTTCGCCCTCGACGGGCATAACTGATAAAAGCAGCAGCAAGCTTTGAGCCGCAAGCCGCAAGAAAAGGCAGCTTAACTTGAGGCTCGAAGCTCCTGACTTGTAGCTAACCGGAGGGTATATGAAAGGACTCAACGTACTGCTCACCGGCGCGTGCGGCAGAATCGGCAAGACGTTTTTCGACGCCTCGAAAGACCGCTACCGTTTCACCCTCACCGACCGCATCGCGCCGGATTTCGACCTGGGCGAACACCGCTTCGTACACGCAGACCTCAGCGACAAAGCCAACCTCGCCAGCCTGCTCGAAGGTATCGACGTGATCGTGCACCTGTCGGGCATCCCCCAAGCCAGCGCCTCGTTCGACGAACTGCTGCCCAACAATATCCTCGCCACCACCTACCTGTTCGAGGCCGCCGTGGCTGCGGGTGTGCACCGCCTGGTGTTCGCCAGCAGCGCGCAAACCATCGAAGGCTATCCGGTAGACCGGCAGATCACCCCAGGCATGCCGGTGATGCCGGCCAACCTGTATGGCGTGAGCAAATGCTACGGCGAAGCACTGTGCGGCTACTACGCGGCAAAAACCCCGCTGTCGACGATAGCCCTGCGCATCGGCGCGTTCGAATTCGTTGAAACCCACGACCTGAACAACGCCCGCGACCTCAGCGCCTGGCTCAGCCCGCGCGATGCCGTGCAGTTGCTGCAACGCTCGGTGGAAGCCGTCGGCGTGAAGCACCTGATCGCCCACGGCATTTCCAATAACCGTTTCAAGCGCCTGGACCTGAGCGAAACCACGGGGGTGCTGGGTTACCATCCGCTGGACGATGCATTTCAGACCTTCGATATCCCCATCACTGACTGAGTTTTTCCCGCTATGCCTGCACTCCCCGCTACAGACGGCATCGACCCGATCCGCGCCGCCCATATCAGCGCGCGTATCGACCGCCTGCCCGCCGTCGCCACGGTCTGGCGCCTGGTGGCGCTGCTGTCGATCGGCGGTTTTTTCGAGCTGTATGACTTGTTCCAGACCGCCTACATCAGCCCCGGCCTGATCAGTGACGGGATTTTCCACACCGGCAGCGAGGGCGTGTTTGGCTTCTCGGACCAGGCGGCATTCGCCTCGGCGACCTTCCTCGGCCTGTTCCTCGGCGCCAGCCTCCTCAGCCCCATCGCCGACCGCTTCGGGCGCCGGGCGATCTTCACCTTTGCCTTGATCTGGTACACCGTCGCCACGGTGTTGATGGGCATTCAGACGTCGGCGCTGGGCATCATCGGCATGCGCTTACTGGTGGGTATTGGCTTGGGCATCGAGTTGGTAACCATCGACGCCTATCTGTCTGAACTGGTGCCCAAGCGCATGCGCAGTTCGGCGTTTGCCTTTGCGTTTTTCATCCAGTTTCTGTCCGTACCGGCCGTGGCGTTGATGTCGTGGTGGCTGGTGCCTCAGGCGCCGTTCGGGGTCTCGGGCTGGCGTTGGGTGGTGCTGAGCAGTGCGGTGTTTGCGCTGTTTATCTGGCAACTGCGCAAGCGCCTGCCGGAATCACCGCGTTGGCTGGCGCAAAAGGGTCGCTTCGAAGAAGCCGGTACGATCATGGACAACCTTGAGGCGCGCTGCCGGAAAGACCACGGCAAACCGCTGGATGAACCCGAGCCCGAAGCGGTCAGCGTGCAAGGCAGCGGCCGGTTTGCCGACATCTGGCAACCTCCGTACCGCCGCCGCGCGTTGATGCTGATTGTGTTCCATGTGTTCCAGGCCATCGGCTTTTTTGGTTTCGGTAACTGGCTGCCGGCGTTGCTCTCGGGCCAGGGCGTCAGCGTGACCCACAGCTTGCTGTACGCCTTTATCATCACCCTCGCCTACCCGCTGGGGCCGCTGCTGTTCGTGAAAGTCGCCAACCGCTTTGAAAACAAATGGCAGATCGTCGGCTCCGCCATGGGTGCGGTGATCTTCGGCAGCCTGTTCGCGTTGCAGTCCACGGCGGTGGGGCTGGTGATCTGCGGGGTGATGATCACCTTCTGCAACGCCTGGCTGAGCTTCAGTTACCACTCCTACCAGAGCGAGCTGTTCCCGACCAATATCCGTGCGCGGGCGGTGGGGTTCTGCTATTCGTTCAGCCGCTTGTCGACGGTGTTCAGCAGCCTGTTGATCGGTTTTATCCTCGAACACCTGGGCACACCGGGCGTGTTGGCGTTTATTGCCAGCAGCATGCTGATCGTGATGATCACCATCAGTTGGTTCGGCCCGCGTACGCGCAACCTGGCCCTGGAAAATATCGCCCATTGACGGCAACGGTTGGCCGCCTGCGGGACAATATTTGCCGCGGCGGCCAGGCCAAAGCCAGTAAAAGCGGGGTTAATGGACCCGGCATGTTATTTGCTCAAGCTCTGGCACCGAACATTTTCCCAGGTGACCGATCATGCTGGTTAACAACAACACCCAAGCCGTGTCGACCCTTCAAAAGATCACGCGTCCCGACATGGACCCTGCCAACGCCGCCGCCAGCACGCTGTACAGCGGTGCCCTGCAAGCGGCGCAGCAAAGCGTGACCTTGCCGGCCGCGCAGAAGGATCTGGACAAGGCGAGCGACCGTATTGATGAAGCCTTCGCCAAAACCCGCGTGCAGTTGCAAGCCAGCACATCGAGCACCGACGCGTCGGCGACCAGTGCTACCTCGGGTGCGCGCTCGGAGTTCACCGACTACATGAGCAAGACCCCGGCCGAGCGCATTCGCGAGCAATTGCTCAAAGAGCAGGGTTTGACCGAGGCCGATGTGCAGAACATGTCCCTGGAAAAGCAGGACGCCATTTCCAAGCAAGTGGCTGAGCGCTTGAAGCAGCAGCAAGAGCAGCAGGTAGCAGCGAAGACCACTGACCCGCAGGCGCAGACCGTGAAAGAAACCCTGGCTGCGATCTAAGCCACAAACGGGACGCCGAGGGTCCCTGGCGGCATTCCCACGCGGGAGCGTGGGAATGATCGTTAACTCAGTGACCGAACAGGCCTGTCTCGGTTTTCTTGGCTTTCTTGTCGGCGCGTTTTTCATCGGCAGTCTTTGCCGGTTTCTTCTTCGCGGCTTTCTTTGAATCCATACCTTTGGCCATGATGCATGCTCCACTTACAGGGGATGTAACAGTGGGTATACCACCTATTGCCGCACAGAAGGCGCTTATAATCCCAGGCCCTTGATTATGTTGCCCAAAACACCATGCCCGAACTGCACATCGAACCGCTGGCAGAGCCGCTGTGGCCGTTGCTGAACAAGTTTTATCGCCGCCACGGTTCACCGATGAAGGCGCTCAAGGGCGGGCGCTTGTGGGTAGCGCGCGACAGCGAGATTGTCGCCGGGTTGTGCGTGACGCCAGTGCTCGGCGGGCAGTGGTTGACCGGCGTGTTTGTCGACCCGGCGTATCGCGGCCAGGGGTTGGCGGGGCGATTGATCGGTGCGGCGGCGGCCGATGTACAAGGCACGCTGTGGCTGCTGTGCCATCCAGACCTGGAGGGGTTGTATCAGCGCATGGGCTTTACGCAAGACACGGTGTTGCCTCAATCCCTCAGCGAACGACTGGTGCGCTACAAACGTAACAAGCCGATGATCGCGATGGGCTTAGATCGTTTAGTGCGGTCGTCCTCGGATAATGTGTGATCGCCCGGTGAGGGCCCCATGCTAGCCTCGGCGACACAGTGGCCCATTTTTCGGATGATCATGAAAGCGACCTTTGCAGCTCTGTCCCTTACCGCCCTCTTCGTTCCCACTTTCAGTCAGGCCGCTGACGCGCCGATCAGCGCCCAGCAATACGCCAGCGTGTTGGCTGGCAATTGGCGCGACCCGGCCAACAGCGCCCGAGACGGCTATCGCCACCCGCAGCAGACCTTGGCATTTTTTGGCTTGTCTCCCAGGCAGACCGTGATCGAGATCACCCCTGGTGGCGGTTGGTACAGCGAACTGCTCTCGCCGTTGCTCAAGGATCACGGGCATTACATTGCCGCCGTGCAAGCGCCGAGCAGCAGCGCCTATGCGCGCACGTCGGAAGAGAACCTGAAAAAGAAATTCGCCGCCGACCCGACGCGCTATGCCAAGGCAGACGTGGTCGAGTTCGATCCCAAGGCACCGGTGTTCGGCAAACCTGCGTCGGCGGATGCCGTGCTGACCTTCCGCAATGTGCATAACTGGGTGCTGGCCGATACGGCCAAGGCCACGTTCAGCGCGTTCTACAAGGTGTTGAAACCGGGTGGCGTGCTGGGTGTGGAAGATCACCGGGCCAAGGACGGGGCCGATCTGGAAGCGATCAAGGACAGCGGTTACCTGACCACCGCCCAGGTGGTGAAACTGGCGACCGATGCGGGGTTCAAGCTGGCTGGCCAGAGTGAGGTCAACGCCAACCCGAAGGACACCAAGGATTATCCCGCTGGCGTGTGGACGTTGCCGCCGACGCTGAAGTTGGGGGAGCAGGATAAGGCGAAGTATGTGGCGATTGGCGAGTCGGACCGGATGACGTTGCGGTTCGTCAAACCGGCCAAATAACCCGGCCTCAAATACAAATCAAATGTGGGAGGGGGCAGGCGCCCTCCCACATTTTCGACTTGTAGTGTGCCAGCAAGGTTACTCGTCAGCAGCAGGGTCCATGTCGGGAAACATCACGTCAATGAACCCGAACTTGCTGAAGTCGGTAATCCGCGAAGGGTACAGCCGGCCGATCAGGTGATCGCATTCATGCTGCACCACCCGCGCGTGGAAGCCATCGGCGAAACGTACGATCGGCTCGCCCTTCGGATCAAAACCCTCGTAGCGAATCTGCTGGTAACGGTCCACCGCGCCACGCAGGCCGGGCACCGACAGGCAGCCTTCATAGCCTTCTTCCAACACCGGGCTGAGCGGCGTGATCAATGGGTTGATCAGGATGGTCTGCGCCACCGGCGGCGCATCCGGGTAGCGCTCGCTGGCTTCGAAACCAAAGATCACCAGTTGCAGGTCGACGCCAATCTGCGGCGCAGCCAGGCCGACGCCGCCCACGTGCTCCATGGTCTGGAACATGTCGTCGATCAATTGCCACAGCTCGGGGCTGTCGAACATTTCCGGCGGCACCGGCGGGGCGACACGCAGCAGGCGCTCATCGCCCATTTTCAGGATTTCACGGATCATCGATCAGGCTTCGTCGGTAGTGGGTTTGGAATGGTCGCGGCCGAGGCCGGAGACGTGTTGTTTTTCGTGCGCGGGCGCAGGCTCATCAAAATCCTTTGCGCCTGGTTCCTTGCCTTCGGCCGACATGTGCTCGATCACGGCATTCATCTCCGCTCCGAGCAACAGCACGGCGGCGGAAATGTAGAAGTACAGGAGCAGCACGATGATCGCACCGATGCTGCCATACATGGCGTTATAGTCCGCGAAGGTCTTGACGTAGTAGCCGAAGCCCAGGGAAGCCACGATCCACACCACCACCGCGAGCACGGAACCTGGCGTGATGAAGCGGAATTTCTGCTCGACGTCGGGCATCACGTAATACATGAGGGCCACGGCAAACATCAGCAGGATCACGATCAGCGGCCATCGCACGATGGTCCACAGGGTGACCACGAACTCCTGCATGCCGATCTGGCCGGCCAGCCATTCCATCACTTGTGGGCCGAGCACCATCAGCGCGGCGGCGGCCAGCAGCATGCCGGCGATGCCGATGGTGTAGAAAATCGACAACGGAAAACGCTTCCAGATCGGCCGGCCTTCCACTACGTCGTACGCGGCGTTCATGGCGCTCATCATCAGGCGCACGCCAGCGGAGGCGGTCCACAGGGCAATCACGATACCCACCGAGAGCAAACCACCCTTGGATTGCTGCAGCTGGTCGATCACCGGGTTGACCTGCTCCAGGGCCTGGGGCGGCAACACCAGCTCCGACTGCAGGCGCAGCCAGGTGAAAAAGTCCGGCAGGTGCAGGAAACCGATCAGGGCGATAAGGAACAGCAGGAAGGGAAACAACGAGAACAGCATCTGGTAGGCCAGTGCCGAGGCGTAGGTGGACATCTCGTCATCGACGAATTCCTTGACGGTGCGCACCAGCACCTTGTGCAGCTTGAGACCATCGAGAACCGGAAAGATCATAGCGTCTCCTTTCGCCGCAAAGAGGGTGAGTTCGTGGGCGACTCAGGGGCCGTTTTCTACATCAAAGTAGCCCATTTGGCGACTTTGAAACAATTCCGCAACTTTAGTTGCAACACATGACATAAAAACGGCCATCCGTGGATGGCCGCAAGGCTGCGCAATTGCCGTCAGCCGGGTCGGGACTATTTGGTCGCTTTCTTGACCGCGTCCTTGGTATCGCCCACCGCTTTTTGAACTTCGCCTTTCTTTTCCTGAATAACGCCTTCAGCACGCAGCTTGTCGTTGCCAGTCACTTTGCCGACGCCCTGCTTGATATTGCCGACGGCTTCATTCGCCAAGCCTTTTGCCTTATCCGATGTGCTACTCATGGTATGTCTCCTGGGAACAATCAAGGATTTCGGTCATTACCTAGAGATTGACCCGAGGCCGTTCGGCAGAGTTTCAATTATTTTTCAGCGAGCATTTCATCGCCAGCCGCAGGTTTGGCTTTATGTTTTGCAGCCAACCCCCGAGAATGCCCGGCACATTCAGGCTCTAACGCTGAATAACAGATCCCGTAGGAAGGTTATGAAACTCAATAAAGCACAGGCCATCGCCCGCAGAAACCAAGAACTGGGCGGTGCCGTACTCGGCGTCAACAACTGCCACTTCACCGACCTGGACCGCAAACGCAACATCTGGTGGTTTGACCTGCCAGTGGGTCGTATTGCCGTGGGCCAGTACGAGTGGATTCACCTGTTGATGCACAACGCCGAGACCGACCAACTGCTGCACCTGAAGGTGCCGACGGTGTTCCTGCGTGAAAAACTCGAAGGGCTGGTGGTGCGCAATGCGGGCAAGCGCAAACCGGAGATTACCCTGGAGCTGAGTGCGGATAAGGATTCGTTCTTGAAGGATGTGCGCCCAGCGGGTGCGGGTGTCAGCTTCGCGCAGTTCGCCCTGTAAGCACCGGATTTAAAGGTGGGAGGGGCAAGCCTCCTCCCACATTTGGATTGCGTTACTTTTTCAGGCCGAGTTTCTTCAGCTCTTCATCGCGCAATTCGCGGCGCAGGATCTTGCCCACGTTGGTGGTCGGCAACGCATCGCGGAACTCCACGGCCTTTGGCACTTTGTAGCCGGTGACATTGGCGCGCATATGCTCCATCACCTGCTCCTTGGTCAGGGTAGCGCCCGGCTTGACCACGATAAAGAGCTTGATGTGTTCCCCGGACTTTTCATCCGGCACACCGATGGCCGCGCATTGCAGCACGCCGGGCAAGCCTGCCAGCACGTCTTCAAGTTCGTTGGGGTAAACGTTGAAACCGGAGACCAGGATCATGTCCTTCTTGCGGTCGACGATGCGCATGTAACCATCCGGCTGGATGATCGCAATGTCGCCGGTCTTCAGCCAGCCTTCGCTGTCGAGCATCTCGGCGGTCGCGTCTTCGCGCTGCCAGTAGCCCTTCATCACCTGCGGGCCCTTGACGCACAGCTCACCCACTTCACCCAAGGCCAGCTCGACGCCGTCGTCGGTGATGACCTTGCACACGGTCGACGGCACCGGAATGCCGATGGTACCGATCTGGATATGCTGGATGGGGTTCACCGTGGCCACCGGGCTGGTTTCGGTCATGCCGTAGCCTTCGCAGATGCCGCAACCGGTCACGGCTTTCCAACGCTCGGCCGCCGCCAGTTGCAGGGCCATGCCGCCCGACAGGGTGACCTTCAGCGCGGAGAAGTCCAGCTTGCGGAACGCTTCGTTGTTGCACAGCGCCACGAACAGGGTGTTCAGGCCGACAAAGCCGCTGAACTTCCACTTCGACAGTTCCTTGACCATCGCCGGCAGGTCACGCGGGTTGCTGATCAGGATGTTGTGGTTGCCGATCAGCATCATCGCCATGCAGTGAAAGGTGAACGCATAGATGTGGTACAGCGGCAGCGGCGTGATCAGGATCTCGCAACCTTCATTGAGGTTGGAGCCCATCAGCGCCTTGCATTGCAGCATATTGGCGACGAGGTTGCGGTGGGTGAGCATCGCGCCCTTGGCCACGCCAGTCGTGCCACCGGTGTATTGCAACACGGCCACGTCGCTGCTGGCTGGGCTGACTTCGTTGACCGCTTGGCCATGGCCCTTGGCGAGTACGTCGTTGAACTTGATCGCCTTGGGCAAGTGATAGGCCGGGACCATTTTCTTCACGTACTTGATGACGCTGTTGATCAGCAGGCGCTTGAGCGGCGGCAACAGGTCGGCAACTTCGGTGACGATCACATGCTTGACGGCGGTCTTGGGCACGACCTTTTCCGCCAGATGAGCCATGTTGGCCAGGCAGACCAGTGCCTTGGCACCGGAGTCGTTGAATTGGTGTTCCATTTCCCGCGCGGTGTACAGCGGGTTGGTGTTGACCACGATCAGGCCGGCACGGATAGCGCCGAACACGGCGACCGGGTATTGCAGGACGTTGGGCAACTGCACGGCGATTCGATCGCCGGGCTTCAAGTCGGTATGCTGTTGCAGGTACGCGGCAAAGGCGCCGGACAATTCGTACAATTCACCGTAGGTGATTGTCTTGCCCAGGTTGCTGAAAGCCGGTTTGTTAGCGAAGCGCTGGCAGGACTGTTTCAGTACCGCCTGAATATTCGGATACTCGTCTGGATTGATTTCTGCAGCAATCCCGGCGGGGTACTTATCCTTCCAAAAGTCTTCGTTCATGGAAGCCCACTCCTCAGCGACGCGAATTCATCATCGCATTTGATGCGATTATTATTGGTGTATGTTTTTTAGGTGAATCTGGCGCTTTCAAGCAGGCCTAGACGTCACAAAGCGCGCCGAGAGTAGCAGCTTTGCCAAGGGCCGACTAGAGCCAAAAGAGGGCCCTACAGTCATAAACGTGACTCAAGAATATCCAGCAGTCACTTTTAGAGCAAAAATTCTATAGACCTGTGGCAGGCTCTGGAATGCGGCTTCTAAAGCAATAAATAACAATGTGGGAGGGGGCTTGCCCCCGATAGCAGTGGTTCAGCCAACACATTTGGTGACTGATATACCGCCATCGGAGGCAAGCCCCCTCCCACACTTCGATCTCATTTCATATCAAGCGATGTCGCGCAACTCTCGTCGCAGGATCTTCCCTACCGGCGTCATCGGCAGCGAGTCACGCAACACAATGTGCTTGGGCACCTTGTACCCCGTGAAGTTGGTCTTGCAGTACGCCTTCAGTTCCTCAAGGCTCACCCCTTCAGCACGCGCCACCACAAACAGCTTCACCGCCTCCCCCGTGCGCTCGTCCGGCACGCCGATCACCGCGCAGTTGGCCACGGCCGGGTGGGCCATCACCACGTCCTCGATCTCATTGGGGTACACGTTGAAACCCGAGACGATGATCAAATCCTTCTTGCGATCGACGATGCTGACGAAGCCATCGGCATCGATCACCGCAATGTCACCGGTCTTGAGCCAGCCTTCAGCGTCCAGGGTCTCGGCGGTGGCGGCCGGTTGTTGCCAGTAGCCCTTCATCACCTGCGGGCCCTTGATGCACAACTCGCCGCGTTCGCCCAAGGGCAGTTCGGCGCCCTCATCGTCAATCACTTTCATCGCGGTAGCCGGCACGGGGATACCCACCGTGCCCAGCCGCGATTTGTTGCCGTAGGGGTTGGTGCAGGCCACCGGTGAGGTTTCCGTCAGGCCATAACCCTCGCCGATCGTGCAGCCGGTGATTTGCTGCCAGCGTTCGGCCGTGGCCTTGATCAGTGCCGTACCACCGGAGTTGGTGAGTTTTAGGTGGGAGAAATCCAGGTTCTTGAACTCCGGGTGGTCCATCAACGCCACAAACAATGTGTTAAGCCCCAGCAGGCCGGTAAAGCGCCACTTTTTCAGCTCTTTGATAAACCCGCCGATGTCCCGCGGGTTGGTGATCAGCACGTTGTGATTACCCGAGACCATCATGCACATGCAGTTCGCGGTGAAGGCATAGATGTGGTACAGCGGCAGCGGCGCGATCATCACCTCCTGCCCTTCCTTGATCAACGGGTGGCCGTCGTCGCCCACCTGGGACATGCACGCGCGCGCCTGCTGCATGTTCGCGACCAGGTTGCCATGGGTGAGCATCGCCCCCTTGGCCAGGCCGGTGGTGCCGCCGGTGTATTGCAGCACGGCAATGTCATCCAGGGTCACCGCATGATGGGTCACGCCCAGGCCCGCGCCCATGCGCAGGGCACGCTTGAACGACACCGCTCGCGGCAGGTGGTAGGCCGGGACCATCTTCTTGACCTTGTCGACCACGGTGTTGACCAGCCAGCCTCTGGCGGCGGGCATGAAGTCGCCCATCCTGGCTTCGATCAGGTAGTCGATCTCGGTGTCGGTGCACACTTCCTGCACCCGCGAACCGAACAGGTTGAGGTAGACCAAGGCGCGCACGCCGGCGTCCTTGAACTGGTGGCGCATCTCGCGTGGGGTGTACAGCGGGTTGGTGTTGACCACGATCAGCCCGGCGCGCAATGCGCCGAATACGGCAATCGGGTAGTGCAGCACGTTGGGCATCTGTACGGCGATGCGCTCGCCGGGCTTGAGGTCGGTGTGCTGCTGCAGGTAGCCGGCGAACGCCGCACTCTGGCGCTCAAGCTCGGCGTAGGTCAGGGTGATGCCCATGTTGCTGAATGCCGGACGGTCGGCAAAGGCCTTGCACGAGCGCTCGAAGACTTCGATTACCGACTTGTAGGCCGAGAGGTCGATGTCGTTAGGAACACCCGCCGCGCGTTTGTCATTCCAGAAATCAGGTTGCATTATTCTTGTCCCCTTACCTGAAGGTGTCCGGCCGCTTTTATAGAAAGCGGAGCTTGGGGGACGTTAGCAGCTATGGCCAAACAGGCAAATACAGCAAATTGCGTCATTGATTGTATGAATCTTGTCCCTGATGCGTAGGCAGATACCCCGCCTCCTGACAGATGAGCTATACACTGCAACAACGTTGAGCAGACCTTGAGCAGACCTTGAGAAAGGGAACCGCCATGAACCACAGCACCTTCTGGCTGACCGCGAATGACCACAGCCGCCTGTACGTCAATCATTGGATGCCCGTCGGCCCGGCCAAGGCAGTGGTCATGCTGTCCCACGGCATGGCAGAACACAGCGGGCGCTATGAGCGGCTGGCCAAAGCCTTGTGCAGTGCCGGCTATGGCGTGTATGCGCCGGACCAGCGTGGTCACGGCCGCACCGCCGACGAAGGTACCTTGGGGCTCTACGCGGAGAAAGATGGCTGGAACAAAGTGGTCGGCGACCTGGCCAGCCTCAACCAGCACATCGGCCAGCAGCAACCGGGGCTGCCGATCATTTTGCTGGGCCACAGCATGGGCAGCTATATCGCCCAGGCCTACCTGCTGCACCACAGCGCCAGCCTGCACGGAGCGATTCTCAGCGGTTCGAATTTCCAGCCGGTGGCGTTGTACCGCGCCGCACGGCTGATCGCTCGCGCCGAACGTCTGCGCCAGGGTATGCGTGGGCGCAGTGCATTGATCGAGTTCCTGTCGTTCGGCTCGTTCAACAAGGCATTCAAACCCAATCGCACCGCATTCGACTGGCTCAGCCGTGACCCGAATGAAGTCGACAAGTACGTCAACGATCCACTCTGCGGCTTCCGCTGCACCAACCAGCTGTGGATCGACCTGCTCGGCGGCTTGCAGCAAATCAGCAAAGCGTCCAATCTCGCCCAGATCGATCCTGGCCTGCCAATCCTGGTGCTGGGCGGCGAATGTGATCCGGTCAGTGAGGGCAAGCGTCTCAAAAGCCTGGCCCATGCCCTGCGTGAGGCCGGCAGCCAGCACCTGCAACTGAATATCTACCCGCAGGCACGTCACGAAGTGTTCAACGAAACCAATCGCGATGAAGTCACCGCCGATGTGCTGACCTGGCTCGACCAGGCCCTGACGTTGCGCAGGCCGGCCCGCTGCGAATAGATTTTCCTTTAAAATCAGACAGTTAAATTACCGATTAGCCACAGGATGCACCCTTAGATGACCCAGGTAACCAACACCCCTTACGAAGCCCTCGAAGTCGGCCAGACCGCCAGCTACAGCAAGACCGTCGAAGAGCGTGATATCCAGCTGTTCGCCGCCATGTCCGGTGACCACAACCCGGTGCACCTGGACGCCGAATACGCCAAGGCGACCATGTTCAAGGAGCGTATCGCCCACGGTATGTTCAGCGGCGCGCTGATCAGCGCAGCCGTCGCCTGCGAGCTGCCTGGGCCGGGGACTATCTATATCGGCCAGCAGATGAGCTTCCAGAAGCCGGTAAAAATCGGCGATACCCTGACCGTGCGTCTGGAAATCCTCGAGAAGCTGCCGAAGTTTCGCGTACGTATCGCCACCCGCGTGTTCAACCAGCGCGATGAGCTGGTAGTGGATGGCGAGGCGGAAATCCTCGCGCCACGCAAACAGCAGGTCGTGACCTTGACCGAGCTGCCGCCGATCAGCATCGGCTGAGTCCGGTTTCAAGACCAACACCATACAAATGTAGGAGGGGGCTTGCTCCCGATAGCGGAGTATCAGTCGTCGAAATGTCGACTGATTTTCCGCCATCGGGGGCAAGCCCCCTCCCACAGTTGTTACACAGCAGGGCTTACGACTGAGCGCGAGCCTGGTTACGCAGGGCTTTTACCTGGTCGTGATTGCGTTGTACGCCGTGGTACTGACGCTCAACCAGATCACGAATACCCAGCAGGTTGTGCTTGTTGATCTTCTCGATGGCTTCCTTGTAAGCCTTCAGTGCGTGGTCTTCACCGCGCTCGGCTTCGTTCAGCACAGCCTCTTCGTCTTTACCGGTAACCATCGACTTCACATCGACCCAGCCACGGTGCAGGGCGCCGGCTACGCTGCCGGAATCTTCCGGATCACCGCCCAAGGCACGCACGGCGGTCTTCAGTTCGGCGGCGGCAGTGGCGCAGTCAGCGGAGCGCTTGGCAAACAGCGCTTTGAGTTCCGGATGCTTGATGTCTTCAGCGCATTCCTTGAAACCTTTCTGGCCGTCGATGCTGGTCTCGATCAGGTCGTTGAGTACGGAGATCGATTCTTTATTGATGTCAGTCATTTTTCAATTCCTTAGGCAGGTGAACAAGGGTTGTCTTAATGATTGCAGCGCTCGTGCCAGGTTTTGAGAAAGTACTTTTATGTTTATTTTCAATAACTTAAAAATATTTGAACCATCTGTATGTACGTTATTTGCATGATCTGTCATTTGGCCTTCATGCAGAATGCCTGTATTTTCGAAGACCTCGCCTCACGCACACGAAGCTCATGAATCCCGAAAAACTCGAACTGCTGGTCACCCGCGAAATGCCCTTCGGCAAGTACAAAGGCCGGATCATCGCCGACCTGCCGGGTCCCTACCTGAACTGGTTCGCCCGCGAAGGCTTTCCCCACGGCGAGCTGGGCGGGTTGCTGGCATTGATGCAGGAAATCGACCACAACGGCTTGTCTGAACTGCTGGAACCGTTGCGCGTTAAACACGGTAAACCCGCCCCCCGCCACTAAGAGACTCGCCATGCCAAGGAATGCTGATAACGAACCTCACTGGCAGGCCATCGCCCAGCGCTATGCGCTGGAACCCGGCCCGATCAATTTGGAGAACGGCTACTTCGGGCGTATGAGCCGCGCAGTGCAGGCGCAGTACCTGGAACACGTGGCGTTTATCAACCGCAGCAACTCGCTGTATGTGCGCCAGCGCTTCGAGCAAGGTGAAAACGTCGCGATCCGTCGCCAACTGGCCGGACTGATCGACGTCGACCCCGAATCGGTAGCCTTCACCCGCAACGCCACCGAAGCCTTGCAGTCGCTGATCCGCAACTACAACTGCCTGCAACCGGGCGATCAGGTGCTGATCAGCGACCTGGAGTACGACACGGTCAAAGGTGCGATGCGCTGGTTGGCGGGGGTTCGCGGTGTGGAAGTGATCGAACTGTCCCACACTCACCCGGCCAGTTTCGACAGCCTGTTGCAGACCTATCGCGATACGTTCGCCCAGTACCCGCGCCTCAAGCTGATGGCACTCACCCATGTGACCCACCGCACCGGCCTGGTGATGCCTGTCGAGGCCATCGCCAAGGCTGCGCGTGAGCACGATATCGACGTGATCCTCGACGGCGCCCATGCACTGGGCCAGATCGAGTTCAACCTCGCCGAACTGGGCATTCAGTTCGCCGGGTTCAACCTGCACAAATGGATCGGCGCGCCGCTGACCCTGGGGTTTCTCTATATTGCCCCCGAGCGCCTGGCGGACATTGATCCGGACATGGGCGAGTTCCACTACCCCGCCACCGACGTGCGTGCGCGTACGTCGTACAGCACCCCCAACTTTCCGGCACTGATGACCTTGCCACTGGTATTTGAAGAACATCGCGCCATGGGCGGCGCTGCTGCCAAGGGAGCGCGGGTGAACTATTTGCGCGACGTGTGGGTAAAACAGGTGCGGGCATTACCGGGCATCGAGGTGCTGACGCCGGATGATCCACGGCTGTATTGCGGGATTACGGCGTTCAAGTTTACGGGGCAGGACCAGCAAGCGATGGTGGATCGGTTGCTCAAGGACTACGACTTGTTTGCCACTACCCGAGTTGGCGCGGCGTTTGGCACCTGTATTCGGGTGACGCCGGGGTTGGTCACCTCTGCGGTGGACATTCAGCTACTGGCAAAAGCCATTACCGAACTGGCCCACAACGGCCCGGGGGATGGGGAAGTTCTTTAGGCAAAAAAAAGCGGTACACCGACCAAGTGCACCGCAAAAATGCCGTTAAGCACAGCAACAACGATTCGGTGAATCAGATCAATCCAGCAGCGCCAGCGCCTGCGCGGTGACTTCCTGGATGCGGGCCCAGTCGCCGTTCTTGACCCACTCCGGGTCAAGCATCCAGCTACCACCCACGCACATCACGTTTTTCAACGCCATGTAGCTCTTGATATTGGCCGGGCCAACGCCGCCGGTCGGGCAGAATTTCACTTCGCCGAACGGACCGCCCAAGGCCTTGATGGCAGCAACGCCGCCGCTGACTTCAGCCGGGAACAGCTTGAAGCGGCGGTAACCCAGGCCATAGCCTTCCATGATGCCGGAGGCGTTGCTGATGCCTGGCAGCAGCGGGATCGGGCTGTGTACCGAGGCTTCCAGCAGGTCGCGGGTAATACCGGGAGTGACGATAAATTGCGAACCGGCGACTTCCGCCGCTTCGAGCATGTGACGGTCGAGTACGGTGCCAGCGCCGGTGCACAGTTCTGGGCGCTGCTCGCGCAGAACCTGAATGGCCTTGAGGCCGAACTCGGAACGCAGGGTCACTTCCAAGGCGGTCAAACCACCGGCGGCCAGTGCATCGGCCAGCGGCAGGATGTCCTGTTCGCGGGCGATGGTGATCACCGGCAATATCCGCGCCTTGGCACAGAGGCTGTCGATCAGGGCAACTTTATCCGCCATGGACACGGTCGGTTGAGGGCTTTTCATAGCGGCTGATCCTTGGCTCATGGGCACCAGTAAATCTCTAAAGTAGGTTGCAAAAACGCGCGAATCGGCATGGCAGCAACGTCGTTACTGGCCAGCGCGGCGCTCAAGGTGGTCAACTTCGAACTGCCGGAAATCGACAGCACGGTGTAGTGGGCCGTGGCCAGCAACGCGCGACTCATGGTCAGGCGCTGGTGCGGTACGGTCGGCGCCAGCATCGGCCAGCAACGGCGGGTACCGTCGGCCTGCAATGCCTGCGCGAGGTTCGGACTGTTGGGAAACAGCGATGCGGTGTGGCCGTCATCGCCCATGCCCAGCACCAGCACATCAATGGCTGGCAACTCGGCCAGCAGGCGATCGGCGTGCTCGGCAGCGTCTTCAAGGTTGGCGGCGGCGCTGTACAGGCTGAGGAACCTGGCCTTGGCCGCCGGGCCTTGCAACAGGTGCTGCTTCAACAGGCCAGCATTGCTGTCGGCATGTTCCACCGGCACCCAGCGCTCATCGGCCAGGGTGATGGTGACCTTGGACCAGTCCAGGCCTTGCTTGGCCAGGTTCTGGAAAAACGCCACGGGGCTGCGGCCGCCGGACACGACCAGGGTCGCTTCGCCACGGGCACTGATAGCCCCCCGCAGTTGTTCAGCCACGTCGTTGGCCAGGCCGTCCGCCAACAAGGCAGGCGTGCGGTACTCATGGGCCGTAACACCCTGAGGCAGTTTCAATTCAGATATCGCCATACCAAGACCTCCCATCCCGCGTGATCAGTGCAATAGAGCTCATCGGCCCCCAGGACCCCGCCGCATACGGCTTGGGTGCATCACCGGATTTTTTCCACCCGGCGATCAACTGGTCACACCACTTCCACGCGGCTTCGATTTCATCTTTGCGAACAAACAGGTTCTGATTGCCGCGCATCACTTCCAACAGCAAACGCTCGTAGGCATCGGGGATGCGCGCGCTGCGGTAGGTGTCGGAAAAATTCAGTTGCAGTGGCCCGCTGCGCAGTTGCATGCCCTTGTCCAGGCCCTGCTCCTTGGTCATCACGCGCAAGGAAATACCTTCGTCCGGCTGCAGGCGGATGATCAGTTTGTTGCTGATCTGCAAACGCTGCTCGGGGGCGAAGATGTAGTGGGACGGTTCCTTGAAGTGGATGACGATCTGCGACAGCTTCTGCGGCATGCGCTTGCCGGTGCGCAGGTAGAACGGCACCCCGGCCCAACGCCAGTTACGAATATCGGCCCGCAGGGCGACGAAGGTTTCCGTGTCGCTCTGGGTGTTGGAGTTCTCTTCTTCCAGGTAACCCGGCACCGGCTTACCGGCGCTGTAACCGGCGATGTACTGGCCACGCACCACCTGAGTGGTAAGGCCATCCGGGCTGATCGGCGCCAGGGCCTTGAGCACCTTGACCTTCTCGTCACGGATGCTGTCGGCGGACAGGTCGGCCGGCGGGTCCATGGCGATCAGGCAAAGCAGCTGCAGCAAGTGGTTCTGGATCATGTCGCGCAGCTGGCCGGCCTTGTCGAAATAGCCCCAACGGCCTTCGATACCGACCTGCTCGGCCACGGTGATTTCCACGTGGGAAATGTAGTTCTGGTTCCACTGGGTTTCGAACAGGCTGTTGGCGAAACGCAGGGCGATCAGGTTCTGGACGGTCTCTTTGCCCAAGTAGTGGTCAATGCGGTAGGTGCGGTTTTCCGGGAAAAACTGCGCCACGGCATCGTTGACCTTGCGCGAGGATTCCAGGTCCGAGCCGATGGGTTTTTCCAGCACGACGCGGGTGTTTTCCGCCAGGCCAACTTTGGACAGGTTCTCGCAGATCGCACCGTACACCGACGCAGGCGTGGCAAAGTAGGCGATCAGGCGTTGTTCGTTGCCGGCCTTTTCCGCCAGGGCTACGTAGTCATCGGCTTTCATGAAGTCGACGTGTACATAGGTCAGGCGGGCCAGGAAACGCTGGGCGATGCTCTCGTCCAGTTCCTTGCCGACGTATTTACGCAATTCTTTTTCGATATGGGCCAGGTGTTGCTGCTCGGAGCCGGCTTCCCGGGCCAGGGCCAGGATGCGGGTGTCGTCGTGCAGGAGCCCGGCGCCATCGAGTTGATAGAGGGCAGGAAATAACTTGCGCAGCGCCAGATCACCCAAGGCGCCAAACAGGGCAAAGGTGCAGGGTTCTACGGTTATCGAAGGCATGATGTTTGTTCTTTTATCAAGTTAAGCTACAAATACCTTTTTTCAAGGCATCACTCAAGGAAAAATGTAGTAATAACCACAACATTTTCCCGAAATACGCATTCCGAGTGGTGGTGTTCAGCTACCCTCAGTAGGATAGGCCACCGCAAAGAGCCACTCGTCGATTGGTTGCCACCCTTATTTGCATCGTCGCCCGAAGGAAAGACTGAATGGACCGCGTGCGAAATCTTCTGGAACAGATCCGGAACCGCCTCGAAGAATTGAACAAGGCCGAGAAAAAAGTTGCCGAGGTCATCCTGCTCAACCCGCAGCAGGCGACCCGCTTCTCTATCGCAGCCCTCGCCCAAGCCGCTTCGGTCAGTGAACCGACGGTCAACCGTTTCTGCCGTTCGTTCGGCGTCAGCGGTTACCCTGAACTTAAATTGCAGTTGGCGCAAAGCCTGGCCAGTGGCGCAGCGTATGTCAGCCGCGCCGTGGAGGCCGATGATAACCCCGAGGCCTACACCCAGAAGATCTTTGGCAGCGCCATCGCCTCGCTGGACGCCGCCTGCCAGGCCCTGGACCCTGCCCTGATCAGCAAGGCCGTGGACCTGTTGATCCAGGCGCGGCAAATCCACTTCTTCGGCCTGGGCGCTTCGGCGCCGGTGGCCATGGATGCATTGCACAAGTTCTTCCGTTTCAACCTGTCGGTCACCGCCCATGCCGACGTGCTGATGCAGCGCATGATTGCGTCGGTGGCGCACACGGGCGAGCTGTTCGTGATCATTTCCTACACCGGACGCACCCGCGAGCTGGTGGAAGTGGCGCGCATCGCGCGGGGAAACGGCGCCTCCGTGCTGGGCGTAACCGCCGAGAACTCGCCGCTGGCCAAGGCCAGTACCGTCAGCCTGAACATTCCACTGCCCGAAGACACCGACATCTATATGCCGATGACCTCACGGATCATTCAGTTGACCGTGCTGGATGTGCTGGCCACCGGCATGACCTTGCGCCGTGGGGTGGATTTCCAGCCGCATTTGCGCAAGATCAAAGAGAGCTTGAATGACAGCCGGTATCCGGTGGGGGATGAGTTCAACTAAGCCAGCCTGTGTGTTGGCTTCACTGGCCTCATCGGGCCATCAACCACACCGCTAAACCCCAGCCCGCGCCTGCAAACTGAGATGCGCCCGCTCCCCCGGCGCCAGACTCGCCCCGGCCATCGCTGACTCCACGCACACAAACCCCGACGCCTCGTTGAAGCTCACGCCCAGCAGCGGCCGGCTGCCGGGATGCCATACGACGGTGTCGGCGCTGTCGCCGGTGTCGATGCACAGTTCGCGCTGCCAGGCGTGGTCCTTGAGGTGCAGTTCGCCGTCGTGCTGGAACACCCGCTGGCACCCGCCGTCCACGCGCAACTCGCCTTCCTGCTGACACGCCTGGCGATTGAGCTGGTCGTAACCGTGTGCGCCGTCGAGTCCAGACAGCGCTATCTCATCGACGTGACCAATACGCCAGTAAGCGTGCAAAGCATGGCTCAACTGGCACGGCAATTCGTCCTGATGCTCGGTGCTAAGGCGCAGTTCCAGGGTGTCGCCCAGGTGCGCGTGCAGGTCGACCTGCCAGTCGCACAGCTGCAATTGCCAGTGCAGGCGCACGCCGTCGTGGTCGGTGCTGCTGTCGAGCAGTTTCCAGTCGATCAACCGCGCCCAACCATGGGACGGCCAGGCGTTTTCGCTCGGGTGACGGCCATACCAAGGCCAGCACACCGGCACGCCGCCACGGATGGCGCCGACTTGCGGCCACTTGGCCGCGCACCACAGCCAGGGTTTCTGGCCACGGGGTTGAAAATGCAAGAGTTGCGCGCCCTGGCGACTGAACACCGCCTGGCACAGCGGATGGTCGATCACCAACACGTCGCGCATCTGAAAGCGCTCCCAGGCAAACACCGGACGCTCGCGCAGGGATTTGAAAAAGCGTTGCAGCGGTTGCTCATGCATGTGCCACGGTCCTGAATATCGTCACAGTGCCATCCAAAAAAAAGCGGATAGCCATGGCTACCCGCAAAATGCGCACAGAGAGAAGGAGCTTATCGCAACAGCGTTAGAACACCGACTGAATTTTCAGACCGGCAACCAAGGCGTTGTCGACTTGATCAACACCACCTGGGTGGGTGATGTACTGCAGGTTGGGACGCACGGTCAGCCAGTTGGTGACGTGGAAGCCATAGTTGATTTCGTAGTTGTACTCGGTAGTACGCAGTGGCGCGTACAGCGGGTTGTCATAGTCGCTGATGCCATTTGCCGCGTTGACGAACTCAGCGGTTTTCTTCACATCATCGTTGACATGGATGCGCCCGAAACCAATGCCGACGTCATCTTTTGGACGCGCATCAAATGGGCCTTTGTACACAAACATCAGCGACTGGTAGTTGTCGATAAAGTTGGTGTCTTTGTCGTGAAAGGTCACGTTAGCCGCAATGTTCAGACCGCGGGATGCGTCGCCATTGTGGGTAGTAAGTTGCTGTTGCAGGACGCCCCAGTAACCGCTCTTGCTGCTACGGACGCGGAAGGCGTCGCCGGTAGCGCCGGCGTTCTGGCCATTCACGTCCTCACGAACGTCGTTGGCATCGGCCGTGCTCTTGTAGTAACCCACACGGTATTCGCCCGGCAGGCCATTGACCTTCGGCGACCAGACCAATTCCACTGGTAATAAAGTGCCCTTGGTACCGCTGCCGCTGAGCTTGAAGCCGTTGCCATGCTCGGTTTGAGATGGGTTCTGGTTGTAGGCACCGATTTGCGCATACAGCTCAGGCGTGATGTGGTACTTCACGCGCAACGCGGCCTGCATGACTGGCCAGTTGTACCAGATGTTGGTTGCCCAGTTACCCACCTGGGAACCGCAGAACGTCAGGTTCTGGAACTCACACGGGAAGGTGTTGAAGTCTTCGCCTTCACCGAAGTAACCGGCTTTCACGTCCAGCTTGCCGTCGAGGAACTGGTGCTGGATCCACAGTTGGGTCAGACGCACCATGTGGCCGCGTCCATACACCTCTTGTGACGAGCTGACTGTGCCGGCACGCGGGTCGCCAATGCGGTCATTGGAGATGTTCTGGCCATTACGGTTGGTCAACTGGATCTTGGCCTGGGTGTTGTCCCAGCCCCACAGCTTTTGCAGGTCCAGCGCTACGCCCAAGCCAAACTGGTCGGCGTAACGGGCAGTCTTGTCGTCGTTGTAGCCGCCATGCAGGTTGGCGCCCATTTCCCCTACGTAGTCAGCCTTGATATCGATACCTTGCTCGATCAGCTTGGTACGCTCGCCGCCCCAATCGCCGGTCATCCATTTGGAATCAGCGCTGAATGCTTCGTCCGCCATCGCATTGGCGGACAAAACCAGGGCTGCAACTGCTGACAGTTGGCAGATCAGCCGGGTGTTGTTGTGTTGCTTTTTCATCCCTACATCCTCGTCTTTATTGTTATTAAACTGTTTTTATCTAACGCGGGTTACTTTTTTCATCTAAAACAACAACTTATCTACTTCAGCGACCTTTGAATTGGGCCACATTGTCCACATGCCCCTGTGCGGGCAATGAAGAAGCAGTGCCGAGGCGCTCGCCAGTGTTGGCGTCGAACAGCAGTACCTTGGATGGATCGAATTGCAGGGTCAGGGTCTCGCCCACCTGCGGCGCCACATCAGGCGCCAAACGGCAGCAGACCTTGGTGTCATTGAGCTGCACAAACACCAGCGTGTCCGGGCCGGTCGGCTCGGTGACCTGGACCTCGGCACGTATGCTCGATGAGCCATTACCCTCACCCACCGCCAACACGATCTGCTCCGGGCGCAGGCCCAGAATCACATCACGGTCCTCCAGACCAGCGTCGTTCATACCCAGCGGCAATTCGCAACGCGCCTGGCCGCTGTCGAGCAGCGCCACCAACACCCCGTCCTTGCGTTTTAGGCGCATAGGAACGAAGTTCATCGGTGGTGAACCGATAAAGCTTGCCACAAATAGGTTAGCAGGGTCGTTGTAAATTTCTTTCGGAGTGCCGAATTGTTGGATGATGCCGTCCTTCATCACCGCCACTTTATCGCCCAGGGTCATCGCTTCGATCTGATCGTGTGTCACGTAGACCGTGGTGGTTTTCAGGCGCTGGTGCATCAGCTTCATTTCGGTACGCATCTCGACGCGCAGCTTGGCGTCGAGGTTGGACAGCGGTTCGTCGAACAGGTAGATCTTCGGCCGACGCGCCAGGGCCCGGCCCATGGCCACGCGCTGTTGCTGGCCGCCGGAGAGCTGACCTGGCTTGCGGTTAAGCAGGTGTTCGATCTGCAGCAACTTGGCCACGCGCGCCACTTCGGCGTCGATGTCGGCCTGGGGCATCTTGCGGATCTTGAGGCCGAACTCGATGTTCTCGCGCACGCTCATGGTCGGGTACAGCGCGTAGGACTGGAACACCATGGCGATG
>JAEAMG010000548.1_pt1 | contig 40589 bp, 37 predicted proteins | sample 8958741 | NCBI WGS metagenome assembly JAEAMG01 (sample SAMN16933256, study PRJNA681125) | bioreactor sludge metagenome | isolation source: anaerobic bioreactor treating anionic surfactant - SDBS | place: India: Bengaluru | collected 2019-02-28 | reverse complement strand
TCACCGACTGATAAGACGCATACAGCGCCTTGACGTGATCCTTGGAAACGTTGGGGTAGAAGCTGATTCGGTACGGCTGGTTACGATCACACTCGGTGACTTCGAGGATGCCGCTGGGGCCGATGGTCTTGTGGATCGGCTCGCCCAACGGTCCGCCATTGGGATCGACGCGCTGCAGCATCACCGGCGTGTTGCCGATGGGCACGGACCGTGTGCTCTGGAACATATGCACCAGCGTCAGGGTGCCATTGGCCGGGCACGTGGCGACGGTGCTGCTGGGGATGACTGAGCGATTGATCGGCGCGACCAGCGCGACCTCATCGCCAACCTTGAAGACCTGTTCGACATCCAGCGCCGAGAAGCTCCAGAAGCTTTGCGCCCAGTCATCGAACGTATTAAGGCATTCGCGAAAGTCACGGAAGACGCTTTCAACGTCGACCGTCTTCACATCCATCGGGGTCAGGGCCAGCCTGCCAATGGCCGGGTTCAAGACGCAGCCCCTTCAACCAGGCCCTTAACGAAAACAACCATCTGCAATCCCTCGCACTGTGTATTCAGACGAGGGACTTTGCAGCGGTTTTCAGGCTGGGGCTGTAGAGCTTATCTTGCCGTTACGTGGGATCTTTCAGGGGCTATCGTCCCTTTTTGGCTGCGTATCAAAAGCCTTCAACGCTGCGCAAATGCCAGGTTCAGCCCCAGCCCCACAAACACCGCCGCAAAACTGCGGCGCAGCCAGTTCTGCACCCGTGGCGATTCGATCACCGCGCGGCGAAACCCGGTTAGACTTACCTGTCGATATCAGCAATGCCCGGCCCGTCGTTATCCAAGGAAGCCTTATGTACCCAAGCCGCCTGATCCTGTGCCTCACTACTTTGCTGGTGCTGGCCGGCTGCTCCACGTCACGCGGCCCGCAGCAACCAGAGCGCAGCGAAGCCGAGGTGAAGGCGCAGATCGTGCGCCTGCTTCCGGCTAAAGTCGCAGACCGCGACGGCTGGGCCCAGGACATCTATACCGCTTTTGACACTCAGAAGATCTCCCCCAGTACCGAGAATATCTGTGCCGTATTGGCGGTGACCGAGCAGGAATCCACCTATCAGGTCGACCCGCCCGTGCCCGGCATGGGCAAGATCGCCCAGGATGAAATCCTGCGCCGTGCCGGCAAGGTGCATGTGCCGGCCTTTGTGGTGCGCAGCGCCCTGCAACTGCGCTCGCCCACCGGCAAGTCCTATGCCGAGCGCTTGAATGCCGCGCGCACGGAGAAGGACCTGAGTGGCATCTTCGATGACTTCATCAGCGTGGTGCCCTTGGGCAACACGCTGTTTGGCGGCTTCAACCCGGTGCACACCGCAGGCCCCATGCAAGTCAGTATCGACTTCGCGCAGAAACAGGCGCGAGGCTATCCCTACACGGTGGATGGCACGATTCGTCGGGAAGTCTTCACCCGGCGGGGCGGCATGTACTTCGGTATCGCCCATTTGCTCGGTTATCCGGTGAGCTATGACCAGCCGCTGTACCGCTTTGCCGACTTCAATGCGGGTTGGTACGCCAGCCGTAATGCGGCGTTCCAGGCTGCGGTCAGCCGCGTGTCGGGCACTGAGTTGGCGCTGGATGGGGATTTGATTCGCTACGGCTCATTGTTGCCCGGCACCACCGAACTGGCGGTGCGCTCATTGGGCGCGAAGCTGGACATGCGCAACCCCAGCATCCGCAGCCAGCTGGAACAGGGCGAACAGCTGGATTTTGAAGATACAACCCTCTACAAGCGCGTGTTTGCCCTGGCCGACCAGGCCGCCGGCAAGCCGATGCCGCGCGCGATCCTGCCGGGCATCGTGCTCAAAAGCCCGAAGATCACCCGCAACCTGACCACGGCGTGGTTTGCCAAGCGCGTGGATGAGCGGTACCAACGTTGCATGAAGCGCTGATCAGCTATGGCGCCTGACAAATTTGCGCCACAGCCACACCCACAACCACACCACCGGAAACGCCAGGATCATGAACGGCAGCACATAGCTGGCGCGTGCCAGGGCGTCTGCGGTGCCGTCCACCATAAAGCGGGTTCGGCGAATTAACGCAAAGCATCGTGCAAGATTTGCAGGGCTGATGGTGATGGCTGCCGTTGGGCATGTGGCGTACATCTCAAATCCGACCCCAAGGACGACTCGCCATGATTGCTCACGCTGTGCCCGAAGGTTTTGTCCCGCTGCCACGCAGCAGCCCGTTGCTGGATTTGCTCGGCCCGGCGTATTGCCGAGGTGACGGCCTGCAACTGGAGATCGGCCTGCGCGCCGACAATCGTCATGCCAATGGGCGTGGGACTGTGCACGGTGGGGTGTTGGCGACCCTGGCGGATGTCGGCATGGGCTATGCCATGGCGTTTTCCAGTGAGCCGCCGTTGCCGTTGATTACAGCGAGCATGACCGTGGATTACCTGGGGGCGGTGCAGGTGGGGGAGTGGATTACCGTGCGCTTGGAACATCACAAGCGAGGGCGGCAAATGGCGTTTGCCACGGTGAGCCTGCAGGTGGGGGAGAAGGTGGTGGCGCGGGCGAACGCGGTGTTTGCCGTGCCTCAATCTGACAGGCAATGAAGATCTAATGTGGGGGCTGTATTTTTAGGGAAACCGCATAAAGAAAAGGCCTGGCTTTTCGTGGAGCCGGGCCTTTTCGGTGTTGCTCTTTTATCAGCTGCGTTCGAGGGCCAGGGCTACGCCTTGGCCGCCACCGATGCACAGTGTCGCCAGGCCTTTCTTGGCATCGCGCTTGATCATTTCGTGCAGCAGGGTAACCAGCACGCGGCAGCCTGACGCGCCGATCGGGTGGCCGATGGCGATGGCACCACCGTTGACGTTGACCTTGTCCGCATCCCACTCCAGCTCTTTAGCTACCGCCAGGGATTGCGCGGCAAAGGCTTCATTGGCTTCGATCAGGTCCAGATCGTCCAGGCTCCAACCGGCTTTGTCCAGGCAGCGGCGGGTGGCCGAGACCGGGCCGATGCCCATGATCGCCGGGTCAACGCCCGCGTTGGCGTAGCTGGCGATGCGCGCCAATACCGGCAAGCCGAGGGCCTTGGCCTTGGCGGCACTCATCAGCAGCACCGCGGCGGCACCGTCATTGAGGCTGGAGGCGTTGCCGGCGGTGACGCTACCGTCTTTCTTGAACGCCGGCTTGAGCTTGGCCAGGGACTCGGCGGTGGTACCGGCGCGAGGCTGCTCATCCACGGCGAAGGCAACCGGGTCGCCCTTGCGCTGGGGGATCAGGATCGGCGTGATCTCATCGACAAAACGCCCGGCCTCGATGGCGGCAGTGGCTTTTTGCTGGGACGCAGCGGCGAAAGCATCCTGGGCTTCACGGCTGATGCCGTATTTGTCCACCAGGTTCTCGGCGGTGATGCCCATGTGGTAGTCGTTGAACGCATCCCACAGGCCGTCAGTGATCATGCTGTCGATCATCTTGGCGTGGCCCATGCGCAAACCCGTGCGTGCAGCAGGCAGTACGTACGGTGCCAGGCTCATGTTCTCCATGCCGCCGGCGATGATGACCTCGGCGTCACCGCAACGGATGGCCTGGGCGCCCAGGTGCAGGGCTTTCAGGCCTGAGCCGCAGACCTTGTTCAGGGTCAGGCTCGGCACGGCGTGGGGCAGGCCGGCGAGGATCGAGGCTTGGCGTGCGGGGTTCTGGCCGCTGCCGGCAGTGAGTACCTGGCCGAGGATGACTTCATCTACTTGGGCCGGGTCCAGGCCGGTCTGCTCCAGCAGGCGACGGATCACGGCCGCGCCCAGCTCCGGTGCCGGAATGCTTGCCAGCGAACCTTGAAAGCTGCCCACGGCGGTGCGGGTAGCAGCAACAATCACGACGTCTTGCATGGAATCTGTCCTCACTGGAAGTGCATTTCTGGAACGTGGTCCGGGACGATCAGTTTACCGGCGGTCTTGCTCACAATCTCTTCAACGCTGACGCCAGGTGCGCGTTCCTTGAGGACAAAAGCGCCATTTTCGATTTCCAGGTACGCGAGGTCCGTCAGCACACGCTTGATGCAGTTGGCACCGGTCAGCGGCAGGCTGCATTGGCTGAGCAACTTGGACTCACCGTCCTTGGAGGCGTGGGTCATGATCACGATGATGTTTTCCGCACCGGCCACCAGGTCCATGGCGCCGCCCATGCCCTTGACCAGTTTGCCGGGGATCATCCACGAGGCGATGTTGCCGTGTACGTCCACTTCAAACGCGCCAAGCACGGTGAGGTCGACGTGGCCGCCGCGAATCATCGCGAAGGATTCGGCAGAGGAGAAGATCGAGGCGCCGATGCGCGCCGTCACGGTCTGTTTGCCGGCGTTGATCATGTCGGCATCGATGGTTTCTTCGGTAGGAAACGGGCCCATGCCCAGCAGGCCGTTTTCCGACTGCAGCATCACTTCCATGCCTTCGGGGATGTAGTTGGCCACCAGGGTCGGAATGCCGATGCCCAGGTTGACGTAGAAACCGTCCTGCATTTCGCGGGCGACGCGTTGAGCCATTTGTTCGCGGGTAAGAGCCATTTTATGAGTCCTTATTGTTCGGGCTGGGGGCGGATTATTTGCGCACGGTGCGCTGTTCGATGCGCTTCTCGAACGTGCCGCAGATGATCCGGTCGACGTAGATGCCAGGGGTGTGGATCTGCGCCGGGTCCAGCTCGCCCGGTTCGACGATTTCCTCGACCTCGACCACGGTGATCTTGCCTGCGGTGGCGGCCAGCGGGTTGAAGTTCTGGGCGGTGTGGCGATAGATGACGTTGCCGAAGTGGTCGGCTTTCCAGCCTTTGACGATGGCGAAGTCACCGGTGATGGACTCTTCCATCAGGTACGGACGACCGTTGAATTCGCGGGTTTCCTTGCCTTCTGCGACCGGGGTGCCGACGCCGGTGGCGGTGAAGAAGGCGGGGATACCGGCGCCGCCTGCGCGCATTTTTTCCGCCAGGGTGCCTTGGGGGGTGAGAACCACTTCGATTTCGCCGCTGAGCAATTGCTTCTCGAACAGGGCGTTTTCACCGACGTAGGACGCGATCACCTTGCGGATCTGCTTTTCTTCCAGCAGTACGCCCAGGCCAAAACCGTCGACGCCGCAGTTGTTGGAAACCACGGTGAGGTCGCGGGTGCCTTTGCGCTTGATCTCGGCGATGAGGTTTTCCGGAATGCCACACAGGCCAAAACCCCCGGCGAGCACGGTCATGCCGTCTTCCAGGCCTGCCAGTGCTTCCTCGTAGGACGCCACGCGTTTATCGAAACCTGCCATATGCACCTCTTTTATTGTTTGTGGGCCAGCCAATGAATCGAGTGTTGCGCCGACGGATTGATTTGTTAAGTTGTTTTTTAAGGTTGATTGGTTTGGAAAACAGCATAATCAGCTTCAAGCCGCAAGCTTCAAGGAGAAGCAACGGCTGCTTTTACTTGTGCCTTCAACTTGTAGCTTGGAGCTTCCAATGACCGTTAAACAGATGCGTGCCTTTCTTGCCGTGGCCCAAAGCCTGAGTTTTGCCGCCGCCTGCGAGCGCCTGCACCTCTCCCAATCGGCGCTGAGCCTGACCATCAAGGGCTTGGAAGAAGGGCTGGGCGGGCGCTTGTTCAGCCGTAATACGCGCAACGTGGCCCTCACGCCCGAAGGTGAATCCCTGTTGCCCCTGGCACGTCGGCTGATGGCCGATTGGGACAATGCCGAGGATGAACTGCGTCAGTTGTTCACCCTGCAACGCGGGCGGGTCACCGTGGCGGCGATGCCGTCGTTTGCCGGCAACCTGCTGCCGCCGATCCTGAAGATATTCCGCGCGCGTTACCCCCAGGTGAACGTGACGGTGCATGACTTGATCAATGAGCAGGTGCTGGAGATGGTTCGCGACCGCCATGTGGAACTGGGCGTGGCGTTTGAACCCTCGGAAGGCTCGTCGCTGGCCTTTACACCGCTGTACCTGGACCGCTTTATTGCGGTGGTGCCCGGTGATTCATTGCTGGCCCAGTGTGCCGAGGTCGACTGGAAAACCTTGCTGGAGCACCCGTTCATCACGTTGCAGCGGCCTTCCACGCTGCGGGTGATGCTGGAAGAGCATCTGGGGGCTTTGAAGATGAAGTTGCCGGTGGCGTTGGAAAGCCATCAATTGGCAACCGTGGGCAAGATGGTCGCCAGCGGGCTGGGCGTCAGCGCCGTACCAGCCTTGTGTGCGCAGCAGATGCAGGAGGCGGGGGCGCATTGCATCACCTTGACCGATCCGGTGATCGAACGGCCGATTGGTGTACTGACCAAGCCAGGGCATGAACTGTCGGCGGCGGCGCAGGTGTTGTTTGATATTTTTCGGGACGAAGCGGGGAAGGGGAGGTTTCCGGCGTTGTTATAAAGCAGGGTTATAAAACAGGTATTAAAAAGCCCGCTCGAGTAAACGAGCGGGCTTAAATTTAAAGTTGCACCGTTATCAGCAGTATCTATCAATCACTTTAACTTGCGATTGGCCTTTGAGGTTCTGCCATTCGGTATTAAGTGTATGGAACACTTGCTCGATAAAGTTGCGATCGGCCGCGGCTTTCTTGCCGACATAACCCTGGCCACGGCGGTACATCTTCAGGCGCGCCGCCAGTTCACGGTTATTGCGGTCGAACTCGGCTTCTTCGGTGTGGGGCGCCAGGCAGTCAATTTGCACTTCGCCCGATTTGCCAATCCACAGGATATGGTCGTCGAGTGTGTCTTTCTGCGCTGCGAACATCTCAGCCAATTCATCGATAGTTGGTTGGTTGTTCAGATTCATGTGTAAGCCCCTTGACCAGTTGGCGATCTATCAGTTGATTCCGTTAAAACTGCTTAGTTGTCTCCGGCTTCGAAAACCGGGCGTCAGTGACTGTCTGCCGAATACGGGCAGGGTCTTGAACCTGATGCATGTAGTCTTGCTGATGAACTGCTACGCAATGGTTTCATAACGAAGACAAGCAGCGTTTGAGCTCCTTGTACCGATCCTTACGGGTCGGTCAGCTTCATCAAGCTGCCTTGTGAGCAGTGCACATCCGGAAAAAACAGCTCGGCGGTCAGACGAGCTTGTTCAAAACGCTTGTTACCAACGCTCCCGATCCGGGAGACGTCTAGATCATGCAAGGACAAAAAGGTTACGTCAACGGTTATGTAGTGATTATTTTTGTTCACTACATAAATCGTCGTGGGGACGGGGGGATGCGGGAGAAGGTGACTTGGGCGTCATTTTTTGTGCTGATTAGTCGCAGGCGCCAGTGGTCGATTCCGCGCTTAAGCATTGTGGGAGGGGCGGTTTTTTATGGCCCCAGCCGCTCGGCCAGTAACGGCAACAACCGCTCGCAAGAGGCTTCGATCTTCACCTGCAACAGCTCATCCCCTCGGGTCTTGCCCAAGTTGATGGCGATCACCGGCTTGCCCTGTTCGACCATCGCCTTGCACAGGCGAAATGCGGAGTAAGCCATCAGCGACGAACCTACCACCAGCAACCCCTCGGCATGCGTTACCGCCGCCATCGCCCTGGCCGCCGTCGCCGGCGCGACGTTCTCGCCAAAAAACACCACGTCCGGCTTGAGTCGCTCACCCTCGCAATGGGGGCAGCGGGGGACCTGGAAGTGCTCTTCAAACGCGGGGTCGAGCAAGGTGTCGCCATCAGGCGCCTGTACCGCATGGACCTGCGCCAGGTATGGGTTATCGACCTCCATCTGTCGCTGGATCACGTCGCGTGTGCTGTGCAGTTGGCAATCCAGGCACAGTACCCGGTGCAGGCTGCCGTGCAATTCGGTCACGTCATGGCTGCCGGCCTGGTCATGCAAGGTGTCGACGTTCTGCGTGATCAGGCCGGTGATGTGCTGGCGCTGTTGCAGGGCCGCCAATGCCCGGTGAGCGTTGTTCGGCTGGGCGATACGTACCCTCGGCCAGCCCAGCATCGCCCGCGCCCAGTAGCGGCGTCGCGCCTGCGCGGTAGCGAGGAACTCCTGGTACATCATCGGCGCTTTGCCCCGGCGCACGCCTTCGCTGTCGCGGTAGTCGGGGATCCCCGACGACGTGCTGATGCCTGCACCGGTCAACACCAGGAAGCGCCGTTCGGCCATGGCGCGGTGCAGGGTGTCGAGGTGGTCTTCCTGATGTTCCAGCGTGTTGAGCATGGGGTCTCCTATTCGCCGCGGATGTATTGCTCCAACTGCTTGATCAGGTCAGCCTGTTCGGCAATGGCTTCCTTGACCAGGTCACCGATGGAAAGCAGGCCTAGCAGCTTGCCGTCTTCGACCACGGGCAGGTGGCGCAGGTGGCTGTCGGTCATGATGTTCATGCACTCTTCGACACGTTTATGGGTATCGACGGTGATAACTGGGGAACTCATCACCTCGTGGACCTTTGTGGTGACCGACGACAGCCCCTTGAGCATGATTTTGCGTGCGTAATCGCGCTCGCTGATGATCCCCACGACCGCGCCTTCCTTGACCACGGGCAAGGCCCCGACGTTTTTCTCCGACATCCGGACCAGCGCTTCAAACACGGTGTGATCCCATTGGATGGTGTGAACGTCCTGGTTTTTCTGGTCCTTGGCTTTCAGCAATTGTGCAACGGTCTTCATGGCGGCCACTCCGGTGTTGTTGTTAGGAAGTCAGCGAGTTCCCTACAGAATCCTAGACGGGCTACGTCGCTGCAAGGACCAAAGCGGCGTTAAACCCGTCGAAAAACGTCATTCGCCGGTTTTTTTCACCTTTCATCCCGCATTCGCCGGCTTTTTGGCGCGTTTGGTCGTGCCGGTTGCCTTGCGGGGTGCCGCCTTGCGCTTCTTTTTCCACGGCGCAGCACTTTGGCCCGCCGGGCTGGCGGGCCCCGTGATGGTCATGCGCATGCTGTTGCAACGCGCCACTTGCTTGCTCATCCATGCCGCCTGCTTGGCGACGAATTCTTCCAGGCTCATCTCGCCGCTTTGCACCATGTCCAGCGCCTGCTCCCAGATCGCGGTGGTGCCGGGGTCGGCGATGGCACGGGGCACCGCGTCGATCAGGCTGAAGGCTGCCGGGGTCGCCGACAGTGCCTTGCCGTTCTTGACCAGATAACCCCGGTCGAGCAACCCTTGGATAATGCCCGCGCGGGTGGCTTCAGTGCCGATGCCGGTGGTGTCCTTGAGTTTTTGCTTGAGCAGTGGGTCTTCCACCAGCTTGGCGACGTTTTTCATCGCCTTGATCAGGTCTCCTTCGGTAAAGGGCTTGGGCGGTTGGGTCCACAGGTCCTTGAGGTTGACCTTGGTCACCGCGTAATCCTGGCCTTGCACCAGTGTCGGCAAGGCCTGCGGTGCCGGTGCTTCGCGCCCCTTTGCCGGTGCGAGGGCTTCGGGCAAGGCGCGTTTCCAGCCCGGCTCGATTACCACTTTGCCCACTGCGCGCAATGCCTGGCCCGCACAGTCGAAATCCGCCTGGGTGCGATCGTATTCATGGTTGGGCAGGAACTGCGCCAGGTAGCGCGCGCGAATCAGGGTGTAGACCGCACGGTGCTTGCCGGTGAGTTGGCCAACGTCCTTGCCGGCGCCGGTGGGAATGATGCCGTGGTGCGCGCTGACCTTGGCATCGTTCCAGGCCCGTGATCGGCGCTGGGGATCGATATGCGGCATCAACTCATTCACTGCCGCATCCGCACGGCCCAGTGCGGCGAGGATCTTCGGCGCCTCGCTGTGCTGGCTCAATGGCAGGTAGCCGCAGTCACTGCGCGGGTAGGTGATGACCTTGTGGGTTTCGTACAGGGATTGGGCGATATCCAGGGTTTCCTGGGCGCCGAGGCCGAGCTTCTTCGAGGAGATTTCCTGCAGGGTGCCGAGGTCGAAGGGCAGGGGCGCCACTTCGCGCATGCGTTCGGTACGCAGCTTGATCAGCCGGGCGCTGGCGGCGTTGGTCATGGCGTCGGCAGCGTCGCGGGCCAATTGCGGATTAAGGCAGCGGCCCTGGTCGTCACAGGCATCTTCGGCGGCACGCCATTGGGCGGTAAAGGTCATGGATTCGTGGCGCAGGTCCACATCAATGGCCCAGTAGGCCACGGGCACGAAGTCGGCGATGCTGCGGTCGCGGTCCACCACCAGGCGCAGGGTCGGCGTTTGCACCCGGCCCACCGGCAGCACGCCCTGATAGCCGGACTGGCGCCCCAGCAGGGTAAACAGGCGACTCATGTTCATGCCGATCAGCCAGTCGGCGCGGGAGCGGCCCAGGGCCGAGTGATACAGGCTGAACGTTTCGGCGCCTGGCTTGAGCGCCGCCAGGGCCTTGCGGATGGAGGCATCGTCCAGCGCCGACAGCCATAGCCGCTGGATCGGCCCGCGATAGCGGCAATGCTCGACCAGTTCGCGGGCGATCATCTCGCCTTCACGGTCGGCGTCGGTGGCGATCACCAGTTCCTGGGCTTCCCCCAGCAAACGCTTGACGGCCTTGAACTGGCTGGCGGTCTTGGGCTTGACCAGCATCTTCCATTTTTCCGGGACGATCGGCAGGTCGGCCAGTACCCAGCGTTTGTATTTGGCGTCATAGGCGTCGGGCGGGGCGGTTTCCAGCAGGTGACCGATGCACCAGGTGACGGTGACCCCATTGCCCAACCAGCAACCGTCGCCGCGGCGACTGGCACCGAGCACGGCCGCAATATCCTTGGCCTGGGAGGGTTTTTCACAGAGGTACAGCCGCATGGTCAGCCCATTCGTTACTCAGTTGAATGGAGAGCAGGATGGGCAAAATAAGGAAATTGAGCAACCATTATCTGTATGGATATACAGCTGAAAGTTTCAAGCTGCAAGCTTCAAGAAAGAGCCGATTGGCTTTTACTTGGCGCTTGCAGCTTGCCCCTTGAAGCTTATTCAGTTGTTATCGATGTCCACATGCCGCGTTTCCTTGAGGCAGAACATCCCCACGATCAGGCTCACCCCCGTCACCGCCACCGGGTACCACAAGCCATAGAAGATGTCGCCGGTGTACACCACCAGCGCAAACGACACGGTCGGCAGGAACCCGCCAAACCAGCCGTTACCGATGTGGTAGGGCAGGGACATCGAGGTGTAGCGAATACGTGTCGGAAACAGCTCCACCATCAGCGCCGCAAGCGGGCCATAGCACATGGCGGCGATCAGGATCAGCACCACGATCAGCACTACCACCATGACTTTGTTGACCTGGGCCACATCCGCCGAAGTCGGATAGCCGGCCAGGGTCACCGCACCGCGCAGCGCTGCCTCGTCGAAGCCATCGATACGCACTTCACCCACGCTGACCTGCACCGGGCTGCCCGCCGGGGCGGCGGCGCTGCTGTAGGGCAGGCCTTGCTTGACCAGGAAGGTCTTGACCTTGTCGCACGGGCTGTCAAATTTCGCCTTGCCTACCGGATCGAACTGGAAGGTACAGGTGGCCGGGTCGGCCAGCACGGTGATCGGTGCCTGGCGGCTGGCCTGGTCCATCGCCGGGTTGGTGTAGTGCGCCAGGCCCTTGAAGATTGGGAAGTACAGCGCGGTCGCCAGCAGCAGGCCGAGCATCAGCACCGGCTTGCGCCCGACCTTGTCCGACAGCCAGCCAAAGAAGACAAAGAACGGCGCGCCAATCACCACGCTGATGATCAGCAGCATATTGGCCAGGGCCGGGTCCATCTTCAGGAACTGCGTGAGGAAAAACAGCACATAGAACTGCGACGCATAGAACGTCACCGCTTGCCCGCCGTTGATGCTGAACAGCGCGATCAGCACCACCTTGAGGTTTTCCCATTTACCGAAGGACTCACGGATCGGCGCCTTGCTGGCCTTGCCTTCCTCTTTCATTTTCAGGAATGCCGGCGACTCATGCAGGCTCATGCGGATCCAGGTCGAAATACCCAGCAGCACAATGGAAAACAGGAACGGAATACGCCAGCCCCAGACTTCGAACTGATCGCCGGTAAAGTACCGACACGCCAGCACCACCAGCAACGACAGCAGCAAACCGAGGGTCGCGGTGGATTGAATCCAGCTGGTGTTGAGGCCGCGTTTGCCGGCCGGCGCATGCTCGGCCACATAAGTGGCTGCGCCGCCGTATTCACCGCCCAAGGCCAGGCCTTGCAGCATGCGCAGCACGATCAGGATGATCGGCGCGGCGATGCCGATGCTGGCGTAGGTCGGCAGCAGCCCGACGCAGAAAGTCGCCACACCCATCAAAATGATGGTTACCAGAAAGGTGTACTTGCGCCCGATCATGTCGCCCAGGCGGCCGAACACCAGCGCACCGAACGGGCGCACCACAAAGCCGGCCGCAAAGGCCATCAAGGCAAAGATAAACGCCGTGGTGTCGTTGACCCCGGCAAAGAACTGCTTGCTGATCACCGCCGCCAGGGCGCCGTAGAGGAAAAAGTCATACCACTCGAACACCGTCCCCAGGGACGAGGCGAAGATGACTTTTCTTGATTCGCTACCGATGCTCGCGTTGGTCGCCGAGCCCAGGGGTTGAGCATGTTCTGACATTGGGAAGTCCTCACAGTGATTATTTATTGTTGTTCCACTGTCGGCGCCAGGTTTGGCGCCGCTATTCAGATTGCATGAACCAGTTCTTTCTCCGGGGCGAGACTCCTTGTGTTCGGCGAAAGGATCAACTGCGCGGCTTTTTCCGCGATCATCAGTGTGGGTGAACAGGTATTGCCGGACGTAATGCGCGGCATGATTGACGCATCGGCGATGCGCAGGCCGGGCACGCCATGCACGCGCAGTTGGGCGTCGACCACCGCGTCTTTATCGCTGCCCATGCGGCAGGTGCCCACCGGATGGAAGATCGTCGTGCCGATACGCGCGGCGGCTTCATGCAGTTGCTCTTCGGTTTGCAGTGCGTCGCCGGGCAGGTATTCCACCGGTTTGAACTGGCTGAGGGCTGGTGCGGCGACGATACGTCGGGTCAGGCGAATCGCGTCGGCGGCCACCCGCAAGTCTTCCGGATGGCTGAGGTAGTTGGGCCGGATCAGCGGCGCATCCGCCGGGCTGGCCGAGCGGATATCGATGCGGCCACGGCTTTGCGGGCGCAGGTCGCAGACCGAGGCGGTAAACGCCGGGAACCCGTGCAGCGGTTCGCCAAAGCGCTCCAGGGACAGCGGCTGCACGTGGTATTCAAGGTTGGCCGAGGTCTGTTCCGGGCGCGAGCGGGCAAATGCGCCGAGTTGGCTGGGCGCCATCGACAGCGGGCCGCTGCGGTCATACAGGTAGCGCAGGCCCATGCCCATCTTGCCCCATACGGTGCCCGCGATCTGGTTCAGGGTGCGGGCGTTTTCCAGCTTGTAGATCAGCCGCAGTTGCAGATGATCCTGCAAGTTGCCGCCGACACCCGGCAGTTCATGCAGTACATCAATGCCCAGTGGCTTGAGCACGCTGGACGGGCCGATCCCCGAGCGTTGCAGGATCCCCGGCGAGCCCACGGAGCCGGCGCACAGCACGATTTCCTTGCGGGCCTTCCAGCTCACTTGCTGGCCGTTTTGACGCCCGAGCACGGCCGAAGCGCGGCCGTTTTCCAGCACCACGCGGTCCACCTCGACTTCGGTCAGCACCGTCAGATTGGGCCGCTGGCGGATCGGCTTGAGAAACGCCTTGGCCGCGTTCCAGCGCACCCCGGCCTTCTGGTTGACCTGGAAGTAGCCGCACCCCTCGTTATCGCCCTGGTTGAAGTCGCTGATGTTTGCGATGCCGCTTTGCGCCGCCGCCTCACGAAACGCATCGAGGATCGGCCACGACAGCCGCTGCTGCTCAACCCGCCATTCGCCGCCGTCGCTGTGGAATTCCGAGCCGCCCGCAAAGTGGTTTTCGCTCTGCTTGAACAGTGGCAGCACGTCTTTCCAGGCCCAGCCCGGGTTGCCTGCGGCCGCCCAGCCATCGTAGTCCTGGGCCTGGCCGCGCATGTAGATCATGCCGTTGATCGAGGAGCAGCCACCGAGCACCTTGCCCCGTGGGTAACTCAGCGCACGGCCTTGCAGGCCTTCCTGGGCTTCGGTCTTGAAGCACCAGTCGGTGCGTGGGTTACCGATGCAGAACAGGTAGCCGACAGGGATATGGATCCAGGGGTAGTTGTCGCGGCCGCCGGCTTCGAGCAGCAGCACGCGGTGGGCGGGGTTGGCGGACAGTCGATTGGCGAGCAGGCAGCCTGCGGGGCCGGCGCCTACCACCACATAATCGTATTCAGCAGTTGCAATGGGCATCTGAGGTCTCGCTTGTTTTTCTTATTGGCTCCATCCTAGTTGTTAGTTTTCGTCTTAAAAATGTTAGTTTTTACCCAGCTGCTGTGCGTTTTTAAACAGCGCTGCCTGGGGCGCATGCAATGGAGGCGACATGTTCGACTGGAATGACCTGCGGTATTTTCTGGAGTTGCAGCGCAGCGGCCGCCTGCTCACCGCCGCGCAGCGCCTGAAAACCACGCACGCCACCGTGGCCCGGCATATCGAAGCCATCGAGAAGAGCCTCGGCACCGCGCTGTTCGTGCAGCACGCCCAGGGCTACGAACTGACCCCCGCCGGCGAAGCCCTGCTCAAACACGCCGAAGCCATGGAAAACGTCGCGTTGCTGGCCGAGGACGAACTGACCCACTCCGCTGCGCCCCTGGGCAAGATCCGCCTCGGGGTGGCCGAAGGCTTGGGGGTGATGTTCCTCGCCGGCCGCATGGGCGGGCTGTTCGAACGTTATCCCGGCCTGGAAGTGGAACTGCTCGCCGTGCCGCGCTTCGTCAGCATCCTCAACCGCGAAGCGGAGATCAGCATCCACCTCGAACGCCCCAGCGTCGATCAACTGGTCACGCGCAAGCTCACCGATTACCGCCTGGCGCTCTACGCCAGCCGCGCCTACCTGGCGCGCACCCCACCGATTGAAAGGCGCGAAGACCTCGCTGCCCATTCATGGATCGATTACGTCGACGACCTGCTGTTCAGCCAGGAACTGAAATTTCTCAACAGCTTCTGCCGCAACCCCAAGGTGGTGTTCCATAGCACCAGCGTCATCGCCCAACACCAGGCCGCACGCTCCGGTTTGGGGATTGCGGTGTTGCCGTGCTTCATGGCGTCGGGCGACCCGGAGCTGGTGCCGTTGCTGCCGGGTGAGGGGATCCAGCGCAGCTACTGGATCAGCTCGCGCCGGGAGTTGCACAAGTCGGTGCGGTTGCGGGTGTTGTGGGATTACGTGGTGGAGTTGTGCGCGCGTGAGCAGCCACTGCTGCTCGGCGAATCCAGCTGATGAAACCCTCCCACAGTGATCTGTGGTGTGGGTGACAGCGGGTTAATCGCGCAATTCGAATTCAGCACTGCCCAATCGCTCTCCATTCACCAGCACATGCACCGCATGCCTGCCGGGATAGTGCTTGCGCGTCGTCAACTCGCGAATATGCTGCTCGCGGCGCAGGCTGTGCTGTTCACCCGCGCCCAGCGTAAACGCCTTGAGCTTGAATACCTTGGCCGCGCTGTGCCCGGCGCTTTTGACGTAGTCGATGGCGTAGTCCACCACCAGTTTTTGCGCAGTGGCGGCGGTGGATTCCAGGCTGAACGACAGGTTGATCCGCTCGCCCAGGGTGATCACCGCCGGTGTCACGCTCAGGTGATGGAGCTTCACCTCGGCCTTGGCGCCTGCGCCCATGAGGGTCAGCGCGCGGGTGTTGCCCTGCTTGATCAGGCTGCGCAGCGCATGGCGGGCGATCCAGGCAGTGTGCGGGTTGTCCAGGTCCCAGCCTTCGATCAGGCTGAGTACCCAATCCGGGTGGTCCTTGGTGATGTCGTTGAGGTGGTTGGCCACGGATTTGCGTACGTAGAGGCTGCTGTCGGCCTTGAGGTTGTCGAGGATCGATGCGCACAGCTCAGGGTTGGCCTGCACCGCGGCCAGGCGAAACGACCACGGCAGCCGGGGGCGCGAGCCTTCGCTGGCGAGGCGGCGCACGTGTTCGTTGTCATCCAGCGACCACGTTTGCATGATCGCCAAGGTGCGTTCGAAGTCGTGGAGCAAGAAGTGTCTTATGGCGAACTCAGCCGAACCAAAGGTGGTGAAGTATTTGAGCGCGGCCATGGAGCGCTTGAAGTCGCCCAGGCCATAACTTGCCACGTAGTGCGGCAGGAACAGGCAGACAAATCCGCTGTTCAGGCGCGGGGCCAGGGCGTAAAGCAGTTTGAGGCTCTGTGCATAGTCCAGCGGGATCACCGCGTGCAGGCTTTCGCTGACCCGCGCCATCCGCTGCATCACCGACAACTCGGCCAGCCCGGCCTTGGCATGCCTGAGAAAGCCCTTGGCGTCGAACGCCGGGTACACCGCCGTCATTTCGCTGGCGATGTGGTGCAGGCGTTCGAGGTTGAAGATTTCCTTGAGGGCCGGGGCGCTTTGGTCGGTCATCGGTTATTCCAGGGTTAAAGAAACCAGCGGTATTCCCGCGCGTTGATCTCTTGTTGAAAGGCCAGGTGATCCTGGCGTTTGTTCTCGCAGTACACGTCGATAAATTCAGCACCGAGCTTATCGCGCAACACCGGCTGATGCTGCATGGCGCGCACGGCATCGAGCATTTCCACGGGGAAGTCGGTGCCGCTGCCGCGGTCCTCGTTCAGTGGCGCGATGGGTTCGCGCTTGGCTTCAAGGCCATGCTCAAGGCCGACCAGGATCGCCGCCAGCACCAGATACGGGTTGGCGTCGGCACTGGCCAGGCGATGTTCGATGCGCAGGTTGCGCGGGTCGGAGTCGGGGATGCGCACGCACGCGTCGCGGTCTTCAAACCCCCAACTGGCGCGGGTCGCCGCGTTAACCGTACCGCCCAGGCGGCGGAAGGCGTTGTGGTTGGGCGAGAAGATCGGCATGCAGTGGGGCAGCAACTCCAGGCAACCGGCCACGGCATGGCGCAGCGGTTGCTGCTGGTGCGCCGCGAGCACATTGTTGCCCGCGCCGTCATACAGGCTGACATGCACGTGCATGCCACTGCCGGGGAATTGCAGGTAAGGCTTGGCCATGAAGCTGGCGCGGTAGCCGTGTTTCAGGGCCACGCCACGGGTGCTGCGGCAGAACAAGGCCGCCCAGTCGGCGGCGCGCAGGCCGTCGTCGAGGTGACCGAAATTGATCTCGAACTGGCCGGGGCCGAGTTCGGCGGTGATCACCGTGATGTCGATGCCTTGGTCCTTGGCGGTCTGCGCCATATCGTCCAGCACCTCGCTGAAGCGCGACAGCCGTTCGATATGCAGGTTGGGCTGGTCGTCGGTGTCATCGCTCAGCGGGTCGCGAGCGAATTGCGGCAGGCCGTTGTCGAGTTTTTTGTCGAACAGGTAGAACTCCAGCTCGAAGGCCACCACCGGGTGAATGCCTTTGTGGTGCAGGCGCTCCAGCACGTTGGCCAAGACTTCGCGAGGTTCGAATTCGATCGGCGCTTCGGTGCCGTCCGAGGTGATCAACATCTGCCCCAACGGCTGCGACTCCCAGCTCACCGGCTTGAGTGTGCCGGGCACCAGGCGGCGGTTGGCATCCGGGTCACCATCGTGGAAGCAGTAGTCGCCGATCTTGAACAGCCCGCCCTGAACCCCCAGCAGCACGGCGTTTTGCGGCAGCTTCAAAGGGCTGCCGGCGGCGACCTTTTCCAGCATCTCGATGGGGTAGCGCTTGCCGTAGAAATGCCCGGGGATGTCCAGGGCGATCAGGTCGACATAACGCACGTCGGGATGGTTCTGGCGAAAGGTCCGTACTTCGGCCAGTAACGTGGAGGCTTGGCTTTTCACGGGTGTTGCTCCTAGTTGTAAACCCACAGCACGCGGGCGGGCAGGTCGGTCAGGTTGGCGTAGCGGCAGTGGGCGAAACTGGCCAAGTGGAAGCTGTCACCGGGGCCGAGGGTGACCGAATCGGCCTCGCCCTCTACCCACAGCGTCAATTCTCCTTCCAGTACAAATCCGGCCTGCTCGGCGCGGTCGCTCATGGTCTGTTCGCCGCTGTTGGCGCCGGGGGCCAGCAGGCTGTCGAGCATCGAGAAGGCACCCTTCATGCTGGGGGAGACCAGGATGTCGGTGATGCCGTTGGCGTAATACACCGTGCGGCGTTCGTTAGGGCGAGTGACCCAACTCACGGCCTTGGGTTTGGACAAGCTGTAGAAATAGGTGGTAGGCACGTCGAGGGCATGGCTGATGGCGGTGAGATCCGCCACGGTCGGACGCGACAAGCCGCGTTCGACCTGGGACAGGAAGCCCACCGAACGCTCGATCTTCTGTGCGAGTTGGGCGAGGGTAAGCTTCTTGTACTTGCGCAGGTCGTGGATCAGGATCGCCAGGGCGTCGAGTTCTTCTTGCTGGTTCATGAAATTTATATCTAATAATTTCATGAAAAATTACAGGATTAATTTCACGAGGGCAATGGGCGCGTGTAAGCCAGTGAATGTCCTGTAGCGAGCGGGCTTGTCCCGCGTTGGGCTGCGCAGCAGCCCTATTAAAGAAGAACGCGGTGTATCAGACACTCTGTAGCGGCTGGTTTTGGGGCTGCTTCGCACCCCAACGCGGGACAAGCCCGCTCGCCACAGAGGTAGTGGGGCCTCCCTCATCACAGAGGGCAAGGTTCAGCAGTCTGAATGATTTTGTGCGCCTGCGGTCCGAAGCTGGGTACGCATCATTCATTGAAGGAGCACCCATGAAGTCCAAAACCCTAGCTGCTTGTGTTCTGGTCGCCGCCAGCCTGTCCACCGCCAGCGTTGTCGTGCAGGCCGGCGATACCCCGCAGGAAACCGTGCAGCCTTCGAACATCAATACCCGTGATTTGAAAGAAGGCGACCGCGCCCCCGACATCCTGATGCGTAAGGAGTCGGCGGTCAGCGACTGGAAGAAACGCGGTCTCAAGCAGCCTGAAGCCGACAGCCAATGGTCACGGGTGGGCGACAAGTTCGTGCTGCTCAAAACCACTAATGGCACCATTCTCGAGATCACGCCCGTCAAGAAATGATGCAACTTTTTTCCTGGTTCTTGCGTTAAGGTAACCGGCCATAAAGACCGCGTTACCTTAGACGAAAGAGAGCAGGATGCTTGCCACAATAAGAAACTACCCCCGCGCCGTGAACCTGTTGTTGTCCGCCACGTTGCTGCTGACGTTGGCCAAGGCGATCACCTTTCCTTACCTGGTGATCTACCTCACCCACCACTTTGCCCTCGACATCACCCAGGTCGGGCTGGTGATCGGCAGCTCGTTGATCGTCGGCTCGCTGCTCAGCGTGTATGGCGGTTTCCTGGTCGACCGCATCAACAGTTATCGGCTGTTGCTGGGGTTGAGCGTGCTGTTTGTGTTGGGGTTTATCGGCACAGTGCTGGCGCAGAATATCTGGGCGTTCTACAGCTGCCTGATCCTGATCAACCTGGCCTACGCGGTCATCGATATTGCGGTAAAGGCCGGTTTCGCCAGCTTGCTGCCGGAAGAAGCACGCAGCGAAGTGTTTTCCATCAAGTACACGCTGACCAACATCGGCTATGCCGTGGGGCCGTTCTTTGGGGCGATGGTAGCCAAGCTGGACATCAGCCTGCCGTTCATCTTGTCGGCGCTGTTGGGGGTGGGGTTTTTCCTGCTGTACTGGCGTTGGGGCGATCGCACCCTGGCAACAATCGATGTCACGCAAAAGCCGGTACCGTTCCTGGCTGTCGGCCGCGTGCTGCTGCGTGACCATCGCCTGGTGTGCTTCACCCTCGGTGGTGTGCTCAGCGCCGTGGTGTTTGGCCAGTTCACTGCCTACCTGTCGCAGTACCTGGTGACCACCACCAGCGCTGAATACACCTACACCGTCATCAGTGCCGTGCTCACCACCAATGCCGTGCTGGTGATCGCCTTGCAGTACGTGATTGGTCGACGTATTTCCCACCGTTACCTCAGCCAATGGCTGATCGCAGGCTTAGGCATGTTCATGCTGGGCTTGATCGGTTTTGCACTGTCCACCAACGTGTTGTGGTGGGTGCTGGCGATGGCGGTGTTTACCGTGGGGGAAATCATCGTGTTCCCGGCGGAGTACATGTTTATCGATCGGATCGCCCCGGACCACCTGCGAGGCATGTACTACGGGGCGCAGAACCTGTCCAACCTGGGGGCTGCGTTGGGGCCGGTGTTGTGCGGGCTGGTACTGGCCAGCCTGCCGGCCCACTACATGTTCTTTATGCTGGGGGCGTTCATCGTCGCGGGTGGCGTGTTCTATTTCATTGGTTCGTCGTTGAAGGCAACTCGTCCAGCGTGAGCTTGCCCATGTTGTTGCTCTGCAGCTCGTAGCGCAGTTCTTCGACCATTTTTTCCACGTCTTGCGCGGTCTGCAACCGGTTGGTGCTGATCCCGGTGACGACCAGGTCGACCCGGCCGGTTTCGGCGTCGTAGACCTTGAGGGTCAGTGATGCGTCGCGGCACAGTGTGAATTCGCAGGTCAGTGGCGCCAGGCCTTCTTCGATGCAATTTCGCAGTTGAGAGAGGGTAAACATGTGGGTTCCTTCAGGGTGTCGTTTCGCGACGGCACAGATTCAAGTCCTGTGCCCACCCTGAAAGGTTAAGGATTACCCTGCTGCGCAATAAGGCGAATTCGCACTAGCTTCACTAGTGCATTTGCACTTTATTTTTTGCTCTTGACCCGTAATTCCCCGGCAAACAGCCCGCGTTCACGGGCCCAGACGATTGCCGCGCTGCGGCTGTGCACCCCCAGCTTGGAATACACCGTAGCCACATGGTTACGCACGGTGTTGGGTGCCAGTTCCAGGCGCGAGGCGATCTCCTTGTCGGCCAGGCCTTCGCAGATCAAGCCGAGCACATCGCGCTCACGGGCGGTCAGGTCGGTGAAGGCCACGTTCGGCAGGTTGGGGCTGTTGACGCTCTTGGCGTTGGCCAGTTTCTCGATCAGGGTCTGGCTGAACCAGGACGCGTCCTGCATCACTTCCTCGATGGCCGCCACCAGCTCCAGTTCCGAGCGCTTGCGTTCGGTGATGTTCATCATCACCAGCAGGTAGCAGGGCACATCCTGAATGATCACTGTATCGGCCGAGACCACGCAGTCGATCACCTCATTGCCTTTCTTGCGCACCTTGAGGTCCTGGCCATCGAGGTTGCCGGCTTTCTCCAAGGTGGCGAACAACTGGGCGGCCGCCTGCTGGCTGTCGATGAAGTTGATGTCTTCGATGGACTTACCGATCAGCTCTTCACTGGTGTACCCGGTAATGCTCATGAACGCTTCGTTGATATCCACCACCTGCCGGTTGCTGGCGCTGCACACCAATGTCGGTACCGGCGTCAGTCGAAACGACTTGGCGAAGCGCTCTTCACTCTGGCGCAAGGCGATTTCGGCTTTGCGGCGTGGCTCCAGGTCGGTGAAGGAAAACAGCATGCAGTCTTCTTCGTTCATGTCCAGCGGCTGGCCGGCGACGATCACCAGTTTGCTGCCGCCTCCGGGCAGTTTCAGCTCGGCTTGCATCTGTGGGATGGTCGCGCCTTCCCCCAGGCGCTGAACGGCCAGGTCCCTGCGCTCGGCATGTTCCAGCACGTCCAGCTCATACACTGAGCGGCCGATCACCTGGTCACGGTTGTAGCCGGTCATTTCCAGGAAGCCCTGGTTCACCTTGATATAGCGCAGGTCGCTCAGGCGGCAGATCACCGCCGGCGCCGGGTTGGCGTTGAAGGTTTTTTCGAAGCGCTGTTCGGCGCTGGCCCATTCGGTAGCGTCGCTGAGGATCAGCACCAGCAACTCCGGTTCGCCGTGTGAGTCGTTGATCACCAGGCTGCGCAGGCGATGGACCCAAGTCTTTTCTTCGTCTGCGGTGGGGCTGACTTCGACCACCACGTCGCTGAACTCATCGCCCGCCGCAGCGCGGGCCAGGGGGTAGCTCTCCAGCAATACGGGATGGTTGTTGCGATAACGCAGGGCAAAGCGTTCGGCGTACTCCTGGGTGTTGGCGCCCAGTGCCGCAACGTCGTCCACACCGTGCATGTTCAGCGCGGCTTGATTGGCCCAGAGGATGGTCTGGTCGACCTCGGCAAGGATGATCCCGTCGGACAGCCCGGAGATGATCTGCTGCAGCTGGCGGCGGTTGGTTTCTTTGGCTAGGACATCCTGGGTCATGATTTCTCCGGGGCTTGGGCGCATGGGAGTACGACACCGGGGCCTTAGGATAGTGCACAGAATTTCATCAGCACCGCGTGCATATGCACCAGGGGCTGTCGTGCATGACGACGCGTCGGGTGCCTGTGGTCTGACTGGCATACCTGTCAACTCTGACAGTAGGCAGTGCGCACCAATCTTCGTAGGCTGAGGCTTCATCACCTTGGAATATTGGAGCAGGAACCTGCCATGATTAAATCCGAACTTCTTGATTACCTGGCCGTGGAAATTTCATCTGCCCAGCAACGGATTTCACCCAAAATGACCAAGTCCGACAAAGTTGATACGGGCAGGCTGGAGTTTTTAACGGCGTTGCGGGCTGTTGTCGCTGGGAGTGCCACGCCAGAAAACTTGGGCACCGTCGGCGCCGTCAATGATGTTTTGCAGAAGCTGGGGCTGCTTGAGCCCAAGAAGACCTTGCTGAACGAGCTTGAAGCGTGAGCGCTTAATTACACATGAGGTGAGGGCGCCTGCCCCCACCGCATGTGGTGTAATCAGCGCGGCTGCACACACTCCAGTGTCCGGTCCACCATCACACTGGCCATGTCCACCAGGTGCATGACCGAAAGCACCAGTGTGCGTGAATTACCGTCCAGTTGATCACCTGCCGTCTGTGCGGCAACGGCGGCGCAACGCAGCACACTGCTGGCGTGGGCCAGGGCGTCTTCGAAGCTGAGGTCTGGGGTGGTGGTGAAGAATTGCAGTTCTGGGGCGGGTGGGGCGGGGACGAGTTTGTCCATGGGTTCAACTCCTAATCTAAATTGGAATGTCACCACCATCGCTACCAAACGATTCTTAGGGTGGTAACCGTACGCAGATTGGTAGACCGGTGATTAGGACCCGGTGCACCCGAAGGTGCCCTGCGCACGGCCACCATAACGCAGGGCCGAAAAAAAGCGCCTTGCAGAAGGGGGCGCTTAGCGCCTAATCACTCGTGGTCTACCAAACCCCGAGTCACTGAATTGGCAGTGACCGCCGAAGATTAGTCACGTGATTTGAGCGGCGCAAGCGCTTGGGATTCTCTCGGAAACGTCCTGCAAGTTAAAGGGAAATGTCACGGCTGCGACTATTCCTACACTTGCCAAACCCCCTCGATTCTGGGAAAACCCCAGCCTTTGCGTATTCAACGAGAACCGCCATGAGCCATGACGAACTCCAGATCACCGACACCCGCCCAGGCACCGGCAAAGCCGTGGTCAAGGGCGCACTGATCACCACCCAATACACCGGCACCCTGGAAGACGGCACGGTCTTCGACTCATCATGGGCGCGCGGCAAGCCGTTCCAGTGTGTGATCGGCACCGGGCGGGTGATCAAGGGCTGGGACCAGGGTTTGATGGGCATGCAGGTCGGTGGGGTGCGCACGTTGTTTGTGCCGGCGCACCTGGCGTATGGCGAACGGTCGATGGGCGCGCATATCAAGCCCAACAGCAATCTGTGCTTTGAGATTGAGTTGCTGGAAGTGCTGACGCGGGATGATTAATTTCGCAAAAACCTGGCCCACCACCTCGTACGTAGCAGCTGCCGAGCGCAAGCGAGGCTGCGTTCGCGGTGTGTCAGACGAACCGCTGACGCAGCCTCGCTTGCGCTCGGCAGCTGCTACGGGATTTGGCGAACCTGCCACCTCACATTCGAGCTTCGGCGGCTTCAAGAATGGGGTTCCTGAACCCTCCCTGAAGAATCTTCTTATTCACCATGCGGAAACTTTCCTACGGTTTACTCTCCTTACACCGGGGCGTAAGCTTCGCGCGTTTTCATCAATAGCGGAGACCCTCAGTGGGTACTTGTTCGAGTGACAGTTGTCGGCCGGTCTCGGTAACCGGCACAGACTTGGCAAGATAACGCGCATTTTTTTCGATGCCGTTGTCTCGCCACCTAGCGAGAAGCGGCATCCCGGCAGCGGCCAGTCCTGGCGCCTGTCCGATCCCTCTCATCGACGCTGACCAGCACCCGGTTTAACTCGGGATGCTACGGACGCGCCTGCCTTTTACGGCGGGCGGGCCGAGCTGACTGTGCCTTTGAAACGGGCGCGGTGAGACAGGCAGTACCTGCACGACGGTTTTTTCCTCGCGCAGGAGTAACACACCATGAACCTCACTCTGTTGAAAGAGTTCTTCGCCGGCTTCTTGCGGACCCGGCATATCGCCCGGCATTTCCGCCGTCTGGCGATGCTCGAAACCGTCACCGACGCCAGCGTCAGCCGTGAAGTGCCGCCCACCCTGGCGCAGACCCTGGTGGCCGCGGCCAACAGCAGTGGCGTGCAATTGCTGGGTACGCTGGGCAGTCATGCCGAAGGCTTGAACACCCAGGAAGCCGATGCGCTGCGCGTGCAATACGGCCTCAATGAAGTCGAGCACGAGCAGCCGCTGCCGTGGTGGGTGCACTTATGGCACTGCTACAAAAACCCGTTCAACCTGCTGTTGACGTTGCTGGCGGTGATCTCCTGGCTGACCGAAGACATGAAGGCCGCCACGGTGATTTTCTCCATGGTGGTGCTCTCGACCTTGTTGCGTTTTTGGCAGGAGGCCAAGTCCAACAAGGCTGCCGATGCCTTGAAAGCCATGGTGAGCAACACCGCCACTGTGCTGCGTCGGGATGATGCCAAACGCATCGAGTTGCCGATCAAACAGTTGGTGCCCGGCGACCTGGTCGTGTTGTCGGCCGGGGACATGATCCCCGCCGACTGCCGCGTGCTCGGCGCCAAGGATCTGTTCGTCAGCCAGGCGGCGATGACCGGTGAATCGATGCCGGTGGAGAAGTTTGCGCTGCAGCAGGACGCCAACACCCGCAACCCGTTGGACCTGGAAAACATCCTGTTCATGGGCACCAACGTGGTGTCCGGTGCGGCGACGGCGGTGATTCTGGCCACCGGCAACAGCACCTATTTCGGTGCGCTGGCCCAACGCGTAACCGCCACCGACCGCGCGACCACGTCGTTCCAGCATGGCGTCAACAAGGTCAGCTGGTTGTTGATCCGCTTTATGTTCGTGATGGCGCCGCTGGTGCTGTTCATCAACGGGTTCACCAAGGGCGACTGGACCGAAGCACTGCTGTTCGCGCTGTCGATTGCCGTGGGCCTGACCCCGGAAATGCTGCCGATGATTGTCACGTCCACGCTGGCCAAGGGCGCGGTGTTCCTGTCGCGTAAAAAGGTCATCGTCAAGCGCCTGGATGCGATCCAGAACTTTGGCGCGATGGATGTGCTGTGCACCGACAAGACCGGCACCCTGACCCAGGACAAGATTTTCCTGGCGCGCCATGTGGATGTGTGGGGCGAGGAGTCCGACGATGTGCTGGAGATGGCTTACCTCAACAGCTACTACCAGACCGGCCTGAAAAACCTGCTGGACGTGGCGGTGTTGGAGCATGTGGAGGTGCATCGCGAGCTGAAGGTCGGCACAGCGTTCCAAAAGGTGGATGAAATTCCGTTCGACTTCAACCGCCGCCGCATGTCGGTGGTGGTGGCCGAGCAGGGCCAACCGCATCTGCTGATCTGCAAAGGCGCGGTGGAGGAGATCCTCTCGGTGTGCAACAGCGTGCGCCATGGCGATGTTAATGAAGCGCTGACCGAAGACCTGCTGGCGCGCATTCGCCAGGTCACTGCCGCGTTCAACGAAGAAGGCCTGCGGGTAGTGGCCGTGGCCGCGCAACCGATGGCGCCGGGGCGTGACACTTACAGCCTGGCGGATGAAAACAACCTCACGCTGATCGGCTACGTCGCGTTCCTCGACCCGCCCAAGGAAAGTACCGCGCCGGCCCTCAAGGCACTGAAAGCCCATGGTGTGGCGGTCAAAGTGCTGACCGGCGACAACGAACTGGTCACCGCCAAAATCTGCCGCGAAGTGGGCCTGGAGCAACAGGGCCTGTTGATGGGCAACGACATCGAGGACATGACCGACGCCGAGCTGGCCAAGGCCGTGGAAACCACCAATGTGTTCGCCCGCCTGACGCCAAGCCACAAGGAACGCATCGTGCGCCTGCTCAAGGCCAACGGACATGTGGTGGGCTTTATGGGCGACGGCATCAACGACGCGCCGGCGCTGCGTACGGCAGACATTGGTATCTCGGTGGACAGCGCGGTGGACATCGCCAAGGAAGCCGCCGACATCATCCTCTTGGAGAAGAGCCTGATGATCCTGGAAGAGGGCGTGCTGGAAGGCCGGCGCACCTTCGCCAACATGCTCAAGTACATCAAGATGACGGCCAGCTCCAACTTCGGCAACGTGTTCTCGGTGTTGGTGGCCAGTGCGTTTATCCCGTTCCTGCCGATGCTGCCGATGCACCTGCTGGTGCAAAACCTGCTGTATGACATTTCGCAGATCGCGATTCCGTTCGATCACGTCGACGAGGAAATGCTTGCCAAACCACAACGTTGGCAGCCAGGAGATGTGGGCCGTTTCATGTTGTTTTTCGGGCCGATCAGTTCGATCTTTGACATCACCACGTTCGCACTCATGTGGTATGTCTTCGACGCCAACACCCCTGACCACCAGACGCTGTTCCAGTCCGGCTGGTTCGTGGTGGGGCTGCTGACCCAGACGCTGATCGTGCACATGATCCGCACCCCGAAAATCCCGTTCCTGCAAAGCCGCGCGGCGATGCCGTTGATGGTGATGACCGGCGTGATCATGGCCGTGGGGATTTTCCTGCCGATGGGGCCGCTGGCGCATTACTTCAAATTGCAGGCGCTGCCGTCGCTGTACTTTGTGTTCCTGCCGCTGATTTTGCTGGCGTATATGGCACTGACCCAGGCGGTGAAGGGCTACTACATCCGTAAGTTTGGCTGGCAATGAACAGGGACGATGACCCATGCAAGCAATCAACAACATCAACCTCAACTCCCTGATCGACACCCTGGTCAGCCTGACCGCCGCGTTTATCCTCGGTGGCCTGATCGGCTTCGAGCGCCAGTACCGCCAACGCACGGCGGGCCTGCGCACCAACGTACTGGTGGCGGTGGGAGCGGCGATTTTCGTCGACATGGCCAACCGCCTCGGCGGTGCGGAAGGCGCCGTCCGGGTGGTGGCGTATGTGGTGTCGGGTATCGGCTTTCTGGGGGCCGGCGTGATCATGCGTGAAGAAGGCAACGTCCGCGGTCTCAACACCGCCGCCACGCTCTGGGCGTCGGCGGCGGTGGGGGCGTGCGCCGGTGCCGACCTGGTCCTCGAAGCGTTGCTGGGCACGCTGTTTGTGCTGGCGGCCAATACCCTGCTGCGGCCAATCGTCAATAACATCAATCGCCAGCCGCTGGATGTGGTGTCGGCGGAGGTCACCAACGTCCTGTATGTGATTGCCCGGCGCACCCAGCAAACCGCTGTATTGGCGTTGCTGGAAGCCGAACTGGCGCGTTGTAACTATCCGGCCAGCGATGTCGATGTGCGACCGTTCGGCACCGAGGAAGTTGAAATCGAAGCCACACTGGCGGCGACCTCGGTAGACGGTGACGAGTTGGACGCCCTGGTGGCGCGAATTTCCAACTCGACCCTGATAGTGCAGGCCTTCTGGAGTCCCAGCACCACCGAATAGATCCTGGAGGCCTGGCCTTGCCGCTACGAGGAAAAGTCCTACATTTAGTCGAGATTATCCCTTCATTGGAAAAAACACCCGGTTGCTAAGGTTGCGCGCTTGCGCCTGTCCAGGAATCAAGGCGTGGCTTCACATGTTTACTGTGTTTTTCAAAAGGAGGGGCCTGTACTGCCTAAGTTGTCGTACGGAGTAATCAGTACCGCTTGTCGGAACTGTTACTTTTCACAGGTAGTGGGGTCTCGCGTGATATGTAAGCGTACTGATCTTCCCAGGGGAGTCTTATGAGCAACAAAGCTTTAATCGTGGATGATCACCCTTTTATACGCGCCACCGTCAGGTACCTGTTGAGGAAGGAAGGTTTCGATACCATCTACGAAGCGGGTAACGGCGCCGACGCCATGCAGATTGCTCGCGAAGAACGTCCGGACCTGGTCATTCTCGACCTGGCGATGCCCAAGCTCGGTGGGTTGGAGGTGATCAGCCGGATCAAGGCGCTGGAGCTGCCCTGCCGGATCCTGGTGCTGACCTCGTATCTGGCGGTGTTCTTTTCCACTCGCTGCATGCGCGCGGGAGCGATGGGGTTTGTCGCCAAGACAGGTGAACTCGATGAGCTGCAAAAGGCGATCAGGGCGATCAGGTCCGGCTACAGTTGCTTCCCCAGCCTACCCACCAGTTCGGTGCGTCGCGACGATCTGCAGTCCACCGAGCAGGAGTTGGTGGAGGCGCTGTCTGACCGCGAATTGACCGTGCTGCAAAAGCTGGCCCTGGGCCTGGGCAACAAGGATATTGCCGAGGATATGCTGTTAAGCCACAAGACCATCAGTACCTACAAGACGCGGCTCAAGGAGAAGTTGCGCATGTCGTCGGTGGTGCATCTGTCCAAGTTTGCCCAGCGCAATCATCTGATCTGAAATGATCACCTCCCGGCTGTTGAAACGCGCGGCCATCTTGCTGATGGGGCTGTTGCCCTGGGCGGCGATGGCCTTGGAGGAACCTCACGTTTTGAGACTGCTGGGCCACTCCACCCTTGCAAACCCTTCGGTGGTGCTGGACGAAGCCGACTGGCGTTGGCTGCGCGAGCGGCGCACGCTGTCGATGGGTGTGTCTGCCCCCGATTACGCGCCCTTTGACCTGAGCAGCAACAACGACGAGCTTGAAGGCATTACGGCCGATTATGCGGCGCTGGTCGCCCGGGCGCTGAATATCACGATTGACGTGAGGCGTTATGGCAGCCGCGATGAGGTGATCAATGCCCTCAAGGCCGGCGCAGTGGATTTCGTGGGGTCGGCCAATGGGTTTGAGGCAGCCGACCCGGAGTTGGTACTGTCCCGTTCCTACGCCAATGACCAGCCCGTGCTGGTAACACGCGCGGGTGAGAGCCAGGCGCTGAAGGCCGACCTTGCGGGCAAGCGCCTGGCGATGCTCTACCACTACATGCAGCCCGATGCTGTCCAGGCCTTTTACCCCGATGCGCAGTTGCTCTTGTTTGCCTCGACCTTCGAAGCCATTGGTGCCGTTGCGTTCGGCCAGGCGGATGTGTACCTGGGCGACACCATCAGCACCCGCTATCTGATCAACAAGAACCACCTGAATAACGTGCGTATGGCGGATTTTTCCGCCTTGGAGGTCAACCCTTTCGGGTTCGCATTCACTCAGGGCAATACGCGCCTGTTGGGCATCATCAACGCTGCGCTGGCCGCCATTCCGGCTAACCAGCAGCTGGAAATCCTGCGCCGCTGGAGTGCCGGCGGCAGCGGATTCCTCGAGGCGGATCAACTGCGCTTGAGTCAAAGTGAGCAGCGCTGGCTGGAGAAGCACCCACGGGTGAAGGTGGCGGTGCTCGACAAATTCGTGCCGTTGTCGTTTTTCAACGAACAGGAGCAATTCGAAGGCTTGAGTGCCGAGGTACTGTCGCGCATCAGCTTGCGCACAGGCTTGAAGTTTGATGTAGAGCGGGGCAGTTCGCTGCCTCTGCAAATTGAGCAGGCCAGTGCCGGTCGTGTGGACATGCTGGCGGTCGTCACCCCGAGTGTCGAGCGGTCCGAAAAGATCCGTTTTACCCGGCCTTACCTATCCAACCCCTATGTCTTGGTGGTACGCGCCAGCGACGAGCATCTGGTGACCCTGGAAGATATGCCCGGTAAACGCCTGGCGATTATTCGCGGCAGCAGCCTGGCCGCGCAAATCAGCCACGACTATCCAAACATCGGGTTTGTCGACGTGGAGAACCCCGAGCAGGCCATGGAATTGGTGGCCAACGGCATTGTCGATGCGACTGCGGTTTCGCTGATCAGCGCGCGCTACATGATCGCGCGCAATTACCGTAAGCGCCTGCACATCACCAGCACCGTCGGGAGTGAGCCCGCACGCATTACCTTTGGGGTCAACCGCAGCGAACTGGAGTTGTACTCGATCCTCGACAAGGCGCTGTTGAGCATAACCCCTGAAGAAATGGACGAGCTGACCAACCATTGGCGCAGCGAGATCATCATTGAAGACAGCTACTGGAAACGTCATCGCAATATGATCATCCAGGGCTTTGGCCTGGCTGCGCTGCTGCTGCTGGTCACCCTGGGCTGGGTGTTCTATCTGCGTAACCTGATTCGCAAACGCGCCCAGGCCGAGCGGGCCTTGAGCGACCAGATGCGTTTCATGAGCGTGCTGATCGATGGCACGCCACACCCGATCTATGTGCGCGATCGCCTGGGTCGCCTGATGGCCTGCAATAACGCCTATCTCGATGTGTTCGGCTTCAAGTTGGAAGACGTGATCGGCAAGACTGTGGTGGAAACCGACACGGGTAACCCGCCCCAGGCCAAGTCGTTTCATGCCGATTATTTGCGTTTGATGGAGATGGGTGATCCGCAGATCCATGACCGCGTGCTCAAGGTGCCCGGTGGCGATGCGTTGACCATCTACCAGTGGATGCTCCCGTACCGCGATAGCAATGGCAGCGTCGTCGGCATGATTGCCGGCTGGGTGGATGTCAGCGAGCGCCAGCGTTTGTTGGGCCAGTTGCAGGAAGCCAAGGAGGAGGCCGACGCCGCTAACCGTGCCAAGACCACGTTTCTGGCGACCATGAGCCATGAGATCCGCACCCCCATGAACGCGGTGATCGGCATGATCGAACTGGCCCTGGAAAACGCCGAACAGGGCGTGGCCGATCGCGATGCGCTGGAAGTCGCATCAGTGGCGTCCCGGGGCATGCTGGAGTTGATCGGCGATATTCTCGACATTGCGCGGATCGAATCCGGCCACCTGTCCCTGAGCCTGGAGCCGGCCAATCTGCACGAACTGCTGGCCTCGGTGGCACGTGTGTTCGAGGGGCTGGCGCGGGACAAGGGCTTGGTGTTGCAGGTGGAGCTCGACCCATTGATCGACCGGCCGGTGTTAGTCGACCCGTTGCGCTTCAAGCAGGTGGTGTCGAATGTGTTGGGTAACGCGATCAAGTTCACCGCCGCCGGCCAGGTGCTCCTGGGTGCCCAGGCTGCGCCGGCCTTGGTCAACGACCAACTGAACCTGCGGTTGTGGGTGGAGGACACGGGGATTGGCATCAGCGCCGAAGATCAGCAGCGCTTGTTCAACCCCTTTATCCAAGGCAGCAATAACGAGCAGCCAGCGCGAAGCGGATCGGGCCTGGGGTTGGTGATCAGCCGTAACCTGTGCGAGATGATGGGTGGGCAATTGCGTTTGAGCAGTGTGCTGGGCAAGGGCACGCGGGTGGATGTGACGTTGGCGCTGGCACTGACCACAGCCGTGCCGCTCAGTGTCCCGGTGCCGCACATTCCGCCAGTACGCGGGTTGAACATTCTGGTGGTGGATGACTACCCGGCCAACCGTTTGTTGCTGGCGCGACAACTGAGTTTTCTGGGACATCGCATCACCTCGGCCGAGGATGGCGCCCAAGGATTTGCATTGTGGCAGGCTGGAGATTTTGATGGCGTGATCACCGATTGCAACATGCCTTTCAAGGACGGTTACACGTTGGCGCGTGATATTCGCGCACAGGAGCGCCAGCTGGGGCTGACGCCGTGCCTGTTACTCGGATTCACCGCCAATGCCTTGCCGCAAGAAGCCGAACGCTGCCGCCAAGCAGGCATGGACGGTTGCCTGTTCAAGCCTACCGGGCTTGAGGACTTGCGTCTGGCTTTGGCATCACGGACCGCCGGTGTGCTAGTGGATGAAGTGGAAGTGGGGTTTGATTTAAGTTCACTGATCACGCTGACGCAGGGAGATAACGATGCCCTCAACGGGCTGTTGACGCCGTTGCTCAGTAGCCTCGAAGAAGACCGTGGGCTGTTGCCGTGCCTGAAATCGCAGGCTGATTTCGCCAAGCTTCACGACCTGGCTCATCGCGTCAAAGGGGGCGCGCGCATGGTCAAGGCTCAGGTGTTGATCACTTGCTGCGAGACATTGGAAGGCGTGTGTGAACAGCATGACGGCGTTGCATTGGGCGCTGCGGTAGAGGCGATAGACGTGGCCATCGAACAGTTGCATCACAGCATTAGGCGTTACGGCAATCAGGCTTGACGGCCGGAGATGGCCATTCGGTTGATTTGGGAGAACTCCTACATGAAGGGGGAACATGCCTGATTTTGTCTTCGGGATATGTCTGGAAAATGGGCCTCGCTCACTGACGAGCGCTGCCTGCCCAGGGGTTTGCCATGCCGAACAAAGCACTGACCATCCTGATTGCTGATGAACAACACCTGCAACGGTTGTACATCGAAAAAATGCTCAATCAGTTGGGGTACCACCGGATCGTGCCGGTACAAACCTTCGAGGAAGTCCAGATACTCACCGCCATCCCCGCGGAACCCTTCGACGTGCTGATCATCAATGCGGGGCTGACGGCCCACGTCTGTGGGCCCCAGCCCCAGGTGAACCATATTCTGGTCTACGATCACCTGGATCTGGGTGCACCCCCCGGCGTAACCCCGGCGGTGCTGGTGCGGCTGCCCGGTGTGCCGGACAACGTCAATCTCGAACACTTCATGGACATTATCGACCCACCCGCGGCCACTGCCGGCCTGCGGGTATTGCCGTGGCTGCGCGAGTTATCCCGCGCACCAGTGGGCGGGGCTTAGTCCCACTTCGGCGCAATGCCCTTGGGGCTGGTCAAGCGCTGGCCCCGTTCCAGCCCGGCAATTTGTGCCATGTCAGCAGCGCTCAAGGTCAGTTGCAGGGCCTTGAGGTTGCTTTGCAGGTTGGCACGCTTGGTTGAGGATGGGATGACCGCATAACCCAATTGCATGGCCCAGGCCAAGGTCACTTGCGCCGGGGTAGCCTGATGGCGCTCGGCGATCTGCTGGATCACCGGGTCCTTGAGTGCTTCACCGTAGGCCAGGGTCATGTACGAGGTGATCTGGATGCCGTTGGCGGTTGCGAAATCCACAACCTGCTGGTTTTGCAGATAAGGGTGCAATTCGATCTGGTTGGTGGCGATGTGCTCGGCACCCACGGCTGCGATGGCCTGCTTCATCAGGGCGATGGTGAAGTTGGAAATACCGATCTGGCGCGTCAGGCCCAGGCGTTTGGCTTCCAGCAACTGCCCCATGAATTCGGCGACGGGCACCTGGTCTTCAGGTGATGGCCAGTGGATCAGGGTCAGGTCCAGGTAATCGGTCTTGAGCTTGCGCAGGCTTTCCTTGAGGCTTGGGATCAGCTGGCCTTCAGCAAAGTTGGCGATCCAGATCTTGCTGGTGATAAACAGTTCATCCCGCGGGATGCCGCTGTCGGCGATGGCCCGGCCGACGTCCGCTTCATTCTCGTAGATCTGCGCGGTGTCGATGACACGGTAGCCCAGTTCCAGGCCGGTGCTGACGGAATCGATCACCACCTGGCCTTGCAGGCGAAAGGTGCCGAGGCCGAAGGCGGGGACTTTTGGCGTGAGGGTAGACATCAGTAACTCCAATAGGGCTGTAGGCAATGGAGTTGAGTATCCCCTCGTCGTTCCTTCGGAAACACCGTCGAACCCGAAAAGGACTCTTGCCTGCACGTCACGAATGGCCAGTGTGCTTGACGCTGTCATGAGGCGCTGTACCTGCGGTAGCAGCGCCTTGATCAATCAGTCTTAAGCGCGCAGGCGCTCGGCCGCCGCACGCAACAACTGCTCGGTGGCGGTCCAGCCCAGGCAGCCGTCGGTCACTGACACCCCGTATTTCATCGACGGGCTCAACGGCTGACAGCCTTCGAACAGATGGCTTTCGAGCATCATGCCGATCAGCGAGGTGTCACCCTGCAAGCGTTGCTCCAGCACGTCGTTGAACACGGCCGGTTGGCGCAGCGGGTCCTTGCCGCTGTTGGCATGGCTGCAGTCGACCATGATCCGGGGGGTGACCTTGGACTTGGCCAGGTCGTGTTTTACCCGCGCCACGCTCTGCGCATCGTAGTTCGGCCCGCGGTGACCGCCACGCAGTACCAGATGGGTGTCGGGGTTGCCAGGGGTCTGGATGATTGCCGGGTGGCCTTGGCTGTCGACGCCGAAGTGGCGGTGCGGGTGGGACGCCGAGCGCATGGCGTCACAGGCAATCGCGACGCCGCCATCGGTGCCGTTCTTGAAGCCCACGGGCATGCCCAGGCCGCTGGCCATCTCACGGTGGATCTGCGACTCCGTGGTACGCGCGCCAATCGCTACCCAACTGAGCAGGTCATCGAAGTAGCCGGCGGCCATGGGTTGCAGCAGCTCAGTGGCAACCGGGAGGCCCAGGCGCAGCATTTCGCGCATCAACTCGCGGGACAGAGTCAGGCCGGCGGCCATGTCATCGCTGCCATCCAGGCGTGGATCATAGGCCAGGCCTTTCCAGCCGACAGTCGTGCGTGGTTTTTCGACGTAGGCGCGGATGACCAGCAGCATCTGGTCGCTGACTTCGAGGGCCAGCTTCTTCAGGTTGCGGGCGTATTCCATGGCCGATTCCGGGTCATGGATCGAGCACGGCCCCACAATGACCAGCAAGCGTGAATCTTCGCCATTGAGGATGGCGCGCACGGCTTGGCGATGGGCGTGGATCTGTTCGTTGAGGAACGGGCTGAGGGGCAACTGGTGCTTGAGCTCAAGTGAGCTGGGCAGGCGCTGGGTCAGGGCTTCATTGGCGCTGGTCAGGGCACTGTTCAAGGCAGAGAGGGGCAGAGCGGCGACGGAGGAGTTCATATTCAAGGCTTCCTGGGCAAGCGGCGGGCTATTCCCGCGCGCTTGGCCTACTGGGGTGTTCGACAATTCGCCGTATCGGCTACGTGTGTTGGTTTGCCACCAATAGGTGACCGATCGGAGGCGGCAGGCTGTCCCGAGCGGAGCTTGCTAAATCGCCATGCAGTGCACGTGTCGTAGCGGTAATAGGTGGCATAGTTCATGTCGTGATTCCTTTAAGTGTTCTTGATCAAGCTGAAAAGTTTGTGGAGACCTGAAAAAACAAAACCCCCGGTCGGGGAGCCGACCGGGGGTTAGATTTCTCTGGTAGGCGACCCCTTGAGTAGTGGGCGCCGATTTCAGGTATCAGGCGCGCCAGTGGCTAAACCAATACCCAAAATAAAAGCTGACCAGTGCGCTCGAACCGTTCACACGGGTAGCCGACACCGAGCGCTGGGCGCTGGCAGCAGGGCAAACCTGAGTGTGGGTGAGTTGCAACATGGTGTGTCTCCAAATGTATGGGGGGAGCTTACTCGAGGCACGCAGGGAGATTCAATCAGTAATTTCTATTACGGTGGGGTACTTACGGCTATGGGGTGAGTGCCGATATGCTGTTTGCACTTTGATACTGATTGCTTGGACGCGACCATGACTGCCTTCACCCTTGCTGCCGCTCAATCCATTTCCATCGCGGGCGATGTCCCAGCCAATATTGAACGGCACCTCGCATTTATGCGCACCGCGGCGGAACAGGGTGTGCAATTACTGGTATTCCCCGAGTTGTCGTTGACGGGGTATGAGCCGTCGCTGGCCGCTGAATTGGCGATTGCGCCAGAGGACAAGGTGCTGGCACCCCTGCGTGAGATGGCGCGGGAACTGCGACTGACGGCGGTGGTGGGGATGCCGATCCGAGTGACGCCAGAGGCGGGTGTGTTGATCGGTGCGCTGGTGCTGGGAGCGGACGGCTCCCTGGCGGTCTACACCAAGCAGCATCTGCATGCTGGCGAAGAGGCTGTGTTTGTCGCAGGGCAGGGCGGTGCAGCCCTTGAGTGGGGGGATGAGCGGATTGCGCTGGCGGTGTGCGCAGACTTTTCCCATGCCAGTCATCCCCGTGCTGCGGCGCGAGCGGGCGCTACGGTGTATGCCGCAGGAGTATTGATCAGTGAGGGCGGCTACGCCACGGACAGTGCGCTGCTCCAAGACTATGCCGCTGAACATGGCCTGCTGGTGTTGATGGCCAATCATGGTGGTCCTTCAGGTGGCTGGGCCTGCGCCGGTCGCAGTGCGATCTGGGCCGCCGATGGCAGTTTGCTTGCTGCTGTCCCTGGCGTGGGCGATGCGCTGCTGATTGCCCGTCGCGCTGGCCGGGGTTGGGCTAGCCGAGTGATGGCTCTCTAAATGGCATTTCACCTGCGCGCTGCAACGGACCAGGACCTTCCGTTTGCACGGAAGCTGACCCACGAGGCAATGGCCCGCTACTACGTTGAGTATGGGTTGTGGTGGTCCAACGAAGGCTTCGATACCGCCTGGGCCGGTCGGGAAAACTGGCTGATCTGCCGGGACGACAGTGTCTTCGGGTTTATCAGTCTGAGTCGCGACAGCCGTGCCCTCTATATTCGCGAGTTGCATATGCTGGAGGCGTGTCGCGGGTTAGGCGCGGGTTGCTGGGTGTTGGAGCAGATGGCGCTCAAGGCGCAGGCACTGGGACTGTTGCGCTTGACCGTATTCAAGACTAATCCGGCCAGAAGGCTCTATCAGCGCATGGGGCTCAGCATCGTTGGTGAAGACGACTGCTTCTGGCGTATGGAGCGTGTTTGTCGCTCAAGCTAAAACGTGCACCGGCTTCTTATAAGCGCATACTGGCTTCAGGAACTCATCTCCTGATCGTTGTTCAGGCTTCCCGCCTCGGCAAGGATAACCCCTTCTTTCATGCCCAAAAGGACCGCTACCTTATGGGCCTCCCCACGCCGTCCCTTTTTGCGCCCAGCGAGCACTTGATAGGTGGTTGCCGGATCAACGCCATGTTCCCGGGCGAACGCTTGAACTGACTTTCCTTGATGTTCCAGCCAGGCCTTGGCTTGTGCAGCGGTACGGATTCCGGGCATAGTTCAAAACCGTTCAAGTTTGTTTAATAAAGAGATGAGCGTGTCACCTCTTGGGGTGTGCCAAATAGGATCATACATCCAAATGAGTGGAATCGGTTCGCGTTTAAGGCAAGAAAGGGAGCGACTTGGCTTGTCGCAAAAAGTGTTTGGTGAAATAGGGGGCGTTGAAGCCAACGCACAAGGTAAATATGAAAGTGGAGGGCGTGCGCCTAAAGCGGATTACTTGTCTCGTGTCGCCCAAAGAGGTGTAGATGTGCTGTATGTCTTGACCGGCGCAGCCACGCCAATTCAACTGGAAAATCTGAGCCAGATCGAGGAGAAGGTCCTCGGGGACTACCGCGCAATGTTCGAGGAAGACCAGGCTGCAATCCGTCGCCTGACCTCCACCCTGGCCGAGCACTCGGTTGCGATTAACGGAAAAGCCAAGCCACAGCCCCAGGATTCCTGACGCTTTGCCCAGCAAATTTAGCCATCCGCTGCACGACGAGTGGCTGTCGCTTAATCAAACTCTACATATATGACGCTTGCAGCTAGGTCTGCGCCTTGGTTTTTTGCTAAGGTGTTCAGCAACCTATAAGACTATTTCGCGAGGTGTCTGCTTGATTAGGGTGCTAGTAGTCGATGACCATGATCTCGTTCGTACAGGCATTACACGAATGCTGGCTGACATCGATGGCCTGCAAGTAGTCGGTCAGGCCGAGTCAGGTGAGGAGTCCCTGATCAAGGCCCGGGAGTTGAAACCCGATGTGGTGTTGATGGACGTCAAGATGCCTGGGATCGGCGGTCTTGGTGCGACGACCAAATTGCTGCGCAGCCATCCGGACATCAAGGTCGTGGTGGTGACGGTGTGCGAGGAAGACCCGTTTCCGACACGGCTGCTGCAGGCTGGCGCTGCCGGTTACCTCACCAAAGGTGCAGGCTTGGCGGAAATGGTCCAGGCCATTCGCCTGGTGTTTGCCGGCCAGCGCTATATCAGCCCGCAGATCGCCCAGCAATTGGCTATCAAGTCCTTCCAGCCCACCAGCGACTCGCCGTTTGATGCGCTGTCGGAGCGGGAAATCCAGATTGCCCTGATGATCGTCGGTTGCCAGAAGGTACAGGCGATCTCCGACAAGTTGTGCCTGTCGCCCAAGACCGTCAACACCTACCGCTATCGTATTTTCGAGAAGCTCGCCATCAGCAGTGATGTTGAATTGACCCTGCTCGCGGTGCGCCACGGCATGGTGGACGCCAGCGCCTGACATGACCACACCGTTTGATCCGAGTGCCTTTCTCTCAACCTGCAGTGGCCGCCCAGGCGTGTACCGCATGTTCGACAGTGAGGCGCGCCTGCTTTACGTCGGCAAGGCCAAGAACCTGAAGAGTCGTCTGGCGAGCTATTTTCGCAAGACCGGTCTCGCGCCGAAAACCGCCGCCCTGGTGGCGCGTATCGCCCAGGTCGAAACCACCATCACCGCCAACGAAACCGAAGCGCTGCTGCTTGAGCAGACGCTGATCAAGGAATGGCGGCCGCCCTACAACATTCTGCTGCGTGACGATAAATCCTATCCCTATGTGTTTTTATCCGACGGCAGCTTCCCGCGCCTGAGCATTCACCGTGGGGCGAAGAAGGCGAAGGGCAAGTATTTCGGGCCTTATCCCAGCGCTGGGGCCATTCGTGAAAGCCTGAGCCTGCTGCAAAAGACCTTTTTTGTGCGCCAGTGCGAAGACAGCTTCTATAAGAACCGCACGCGGCCTTGTCTGCAGTATCAGATCAAACGTTGCAAGGCACCGTGTGTGGGCTTGGTCGAGCCGGCGGAGTACGCCGAGGATGTGCGTCATTCGGTGATGTTCCTTGAAGGACGCAGCAATGCGCTCACCGATGAACTCTCCACAGCCATGGAGCAGGCGGCCAGCACCCTGGATTTTGAGCGGGCTGCCGAGCTACGCGACCAGATCTCGCTGTTGCGCCGTGTCCAGGATCAGCAAAGCATGGAAGGCGGCACCGGCGACGTCGACGTGATTGCCGCCTTCGTCAATCCGGGCGGTGCCTGTGTGCACCTGATCAGCGTGCGCGGTGGGCGGGTGCTGGGCAGCAAGAACTTCTTTCCGCAGACCGGTATTGACGAGGAAGTCGCCGAAGTCATGGCCGCTTTCCTGGGCCAATACTACGTGAGCAGCCCCGAGCGCGACCTGCCGTCGGAGTTGATCGTCAATGTGGTGCACGAAGACTTCCCCACGTTGATCGAAGCGATCCACGAATTGCGCGGCCGCGAGCTGGACATCAGCCACCGCGTACGTGGCACCCGCGCGCGCTGGCAGCAACTGGCGGTGACCAACGCCGAGCAAGCCCTGAGCGCGCGCCTGGCTAACCGACAGCACGTCGCCGCACGCTTTGACGCCCTGGCCGAAGTCCTTAACCTGGAAGAACCGCCTCAGCGCCTGGAGTGCTACGACATCAGCCACTCCAGTGGCGAGGCCACCGTGGCGTCCTGCGTGGTGTTCGGGCCGGAAGGGCCAATCAAGTCCGATTACCGGCGCTACAACATCGAAGGCGTCACTGCTGGTGATGACTATGCCGCCATGCACCAAGCCCTCACACGCCGCTTCAGCAAATTGAAGGACGGGGAGGGCAAGTTGCCGGACATCCTCCTGGTCGACGGCGGCAAGGGCCAGTTATCCATGGCCCGGGACGTGCTCAACGAGCTGGCGGTGCCTGACCTGATCCTGCTCGGCGTGGCCAAGGGCGCGACGCGCAAGGCGGGTTTCGAGACGTTGTACTTGAATGATGCCGCCCATGAGTTCACTTTGAAGGGCGACTCACCCGCGTTGCATTTGATTCAACAGATTCGCGACGAAGCCCACCGTTTCGCCATCACCGGCCACCGCGCCCGCCGTGGTAAAACCCGGCGAACCTCAACCCTGGAAGGGGTGGCAGGGGTAGGCCCGACGCGGCGTCGCGACTTGCTTAAACATTTTGGTGGCTTGCAGGAGCTGTCCCGTGCCAGCATTGACGAGATAGCCAAAGCACCGGGTATCAGTAAAAAGCTCGCTGAGCTGATTTATGCGAATCTGCATAGCGAATAGAATGCCTTTCCACCTCGTAGCCAGTTGTGCCGATGAATATCCCTAATCTGATCACCGTTCTACGCGTCCTGCTCATCCCGATTTTCATTTTGTTGTTCTATTTGCCGTACGAATGGAGTTATTTGGCTTCCAGTTCAGTGTTTGCCTTTGCGGCCGCCACCGACTGGCTCGACGGCTACCTGGCGCGCCGCCTCGAACAGAGCACGCCGTTCGGCGCATTCCTCGACCCCGTGGCCGACAAGCTCATGGTGGCCGTCGCTTTGGTCCTGCTGGTGCAGGAACACGGCAACTTGTGGCTGACCCTGCCGGCAGCGGTCATCATCGGCCGCGAGATCGTCGTCTCGGCCCTGCGCGAATGGATGGCCGAAATCGGCGCCCGTGCCCACGTGGCCGTGTCCAATATGGGCAAATGGAAAACCGCCGCGCAAATGCTCGCGCTGGTCATCCTGCTGGCCAACCCATCGGACTTCTCGTTCTGGGTCCTCACTGGCTACGCCTTGCTGCTGATCGCAGCGGGCCTGACCCTGTGGTCGATGCTCCAATATCTGCGCGCTGCCTGGCCGCATCTGCGCACCACCGTTGAAAAGAAATAAAACTTTTTTGAATCAAGGGGTTGACGGGTGCTGAGGATTCTATAGAATGCGCATCACCAAGCGGGAATAGCTCAGTTGGTAGAGCACGACCTTGCCAAGGTCGGGGTCGCGAGT
>JAEAMG010000547.1_pt1 | contig 40592 bp, 33 predicted proteins | sample 8958741 | NCBI WGS metagenome assembly JAEAMG01 (sample SAMN16933256, study PRJNA681125) | bioreactor sludge metagenome | isolation source: anaerobic bioreactor treating anionic surfactant - SDBS | place: India: Bengaluru | collected 2019-02-28 | reverse complement strand
CAATGATGTGCCACTATATCATATTCTGTCGTGAAAGTCCGACAAACTCCTAGCAGGCTGTTGAAAAACACCCATCTGATTTGTGGCTCAAAGGGGAGGGGCTTTTGAGCGCCCGAGCAAATCTAGCCAAAGATAGGTGAAATTCCGTAGGAGCGCCTTCAGGCGCGATACGTTCGCGGCTGAAAGCCGCTCCTACCTCTCGCCCAGCGCCTCCAGCTCGTCAAGTATGCTTTTCACGCTCTTGTTGCCGGCACACGCGGCAAACATCCGTTCGCCGGTAACGACCGCCTCCAGGATCACCCGGTCTTCCGCACTTTCCGTCGCCAGTTTCTGATTTCCCTGCACCGCCTGGATGATGTCGCTCATGGTGATGGCGTCTACATTCCTGGCCGGCAGATAAACGTCCTGACTGCCCTGGTGCAGCTTGATCACGATATTTTCCCGAACCAGCGATTCGACCAGCTCGCCGGTGAGGTGAAACGGCAGGCGGAGCTCCCGGGTGAGGTCATGGAGGCCGAGGGGGCTTTTGCCGTGGAGAAAGCTTTTGGCGATGGTCAGCACAATGCGGAGCGACAGGTATTCTCTCTCTTTATACGACGGCCCATATACCTTCAGGCCGTTGCGCAGCAGATGGTAATTTTGAACCACGAATGAAAGTTCCGCTCCGAAGAGAAAGATGGACCAGCTGATGAAGAGCCAGAGGAAAAAAAGCGGGATGACCCCGAGCGAGCCGTACAGGGCTGAATAGACCAGGACGGTGGAGGTGTAGAGGGTGAATCCCACGCCGGCAATCTGCCAGAGGGTTCCGCCCACCACCGCGCCGACCGCCGCGGCGGAAAATCTGACCCGGGTGTTCGGCATGAAGAGATAGAGGCCGGTGAAGATGGACCAGACAAATACGTAGGGAAGAAGGCGAAACACATCCACGCTGATATAGTGTTCCAGCCATTCTACCGCCCGGTAGCTTCGGAGGGTGGCCGGAATGCCGATGGACAGTGCCATCAGCGGCGGGCCGAAGGTGATGGCGGTCCAGTAAATGGCAAGACGGTAGAAGAACGGCCGGTGCCGTTTCAGACCCCAGATCTCATTTACTATCACCTCGAGCTGCGCCAGGAGAAAGACCGCCGCGAGAAACACCAGCACCGTTCCCACGGCGCCGATGGCCCCGGCATTCAGCCGCTCAATCAGGGTGTTTATCGTCCCGATCAGTTTTTCCTGTGCCCCGGGCACCAGCACCTGCAGGATAAAGGGGCGCAGCTTTCCTTCGAGTCCCTTGAGCGCGCCGAAGGCATGGAACAAGGAAAAGGTCACAGCGAGCATGGGCACCAGGGCAAATACCGTGGTGTAGGTAAGGGCTGCCGCCCAGAGTATGCAGCGGTTTCTGAAAAAATCTGCAGCTGCCAGGGAAAGCAGGTGCGATGACCTGTGCAAAAAGGCGGGAACGCGCGTCTTGTGCGGGGAATCAGGTTTTTGCATCCGCTATCTTCCGGTGGTTTTTTTTTGCGCTTCCCGTATCCAGATGCGAAGCACCGCCGGCCGGGGCGGTGGAAGCGGCTGCGCGGGCGCAAGGCCATAGCACCGCAGCAAGCGTTCGTGGAGCAGTGCCGGGTCCTGCCGGGCAAGGGCGACCATGTCCTCGATGCCGGCGCACCTGAGCAGATTCGCATTGCGGGCGCCCATGCCTTTGAGTTCGGCAAGCTCCGCCGCCTTGATCCAGCGTTCAACGTCGTCCGCCGGGGAGCCGATTATGGACGCCAGCGCATCGCGCTGCGCCGGAGAGGAAGCCATTGAAAGGAGCCGGCGCGGTGTGTGGATGCCGGCGGCGCTCAGCCGGCGTGCGGCGGCGTCGGGTATACCCGCCACATCACCTAAGGTTGACCAGTAGGAGTGTACCGTCGCGGCATCCATGGCGTAAAAGGTGCCGCAGCAGAAGAGTGCACCGCCCACTACCGTCAGTGCGATCAGTGGAAAGTGTACCCTGTTGCGCCGATTTAGTCCATAACTATCTTGCTCCCAGCTGCGCAGGCGCCGGAAGAGGCTGATGAAATTGTACAGGCAGTAGCATTCCACGGTGAAGGGCGGAAAACCCAGGAAGCCGAGCAGGGGCATTTCAAAGAGCTTCAGCTCCTCAAAGAAGGGGACGGTGTACACCCATTTGGTTGCGGCCCAGTAATTCCAGAACTCCCAGAGCATGCCGCAGACAAGCCCGGCGGTCAACAGCAGGCAGAGCGTGCGCATGGTGCCCTGTTCCCAATCGCGCAGCAGCGATTTCGCTCCCCAACGATGGTTGACCGGTTCCAAAAGCAGGATGAATGCGACCCATATGAGGGGATAACAAGAGGCAGGAAACAGCAGGACCGCCCCCAGGCAAGCCGCACCGGAAGCAACCATAGCGAAGGCGGCGCCTCTGCCGACCCTAACCGGCTTGACCCGAATGCGTTTCCATAGGCCCAGTGCATCCAGGAGTTCGGCGGTCTCAAAAAGACCCGGCAGCACCGTCGCATACGCAATCGCGTAACCGGGCCAGCGAAGCGAGCGTATCGGTATGACATTGACATAATACCAGTTTTGCATCACCAGATTGAACGCCTCGAACATCGTCCAGATGACAACCGACCAGAGCGCCAGAACCGCAAACTCGCCGCGCCGGTTCATCAGCAGCGAATTTCCCCTGATGCGGTAAATCAAGCTGTCGATGATCAGGATATAGGGCCACCAGGCGAAATAGTAAAACCAGGATGCCGCCGGCTGCACATCCTTGAGCAGCAGCGCCTGTGCTGTTATAAGTGCGGCCGCGCCTATCAGCCCGTGTACATTTTTTCGCGTGCGCATGGCTGCGGAAATGATTCCTCCGTCCAAGAGACAGGGAGCATTGATGCAATAGAATACCATTACCATACCTGGGTACGTAATCAATAGAAATGGTGCATCGGGCGGAAACGGCGTGACCGATGCAAGCGGGCAACTATTCTATTGACGGCATTTTTTTAAGATGCTAGAAATATGCTCTCCGGTAAGACACACATCTGAGAGATGCCGGAGGCAGCCGGACGGCGTTTCAATAACTCGACAGCGGATTGCGGAATATGCTCGATTTTAAATACGTTCGTGAACACCTCGACAGCGTCAGGGAGCGGCTGGCCCTCAGGGGTGGCGCCATAGACTGGGACGGCTTTCTGCGTATTGACGCGGCGCGGCGTGAATTGCTGGTGGAGGTGGAGAACCTCCGCTGCCAGCGGAATACGGTTTCGGAAAAGATCGCGCAGTTGAAGCGGGACAAGAAGGACGGTTCGGATGAAATCGAGCGGATGCGGCTGGTTTCCCAGCGCATCAAGGAGCTCGACGTGCTTCTTCAGGAAAAGGAAGCGGCGGCGCGCGAATTCATGCTGACCGTTCCCAACATTCCCCACGAATCAGTGGTCCCCGGAAAGGGCAGCGAGGACAACCAGGAGGTGCGGCGATGGGGTGACATCCGGCCGTTTGATTTCACTCCGCAGCCGCACTGGGACATCGGGGAGCGACTGGGCATCCTTGACTTTGATCGCGGGGCCAGGATCACCGGCGCGCGCTTTACCCTTTATATGGGAGCGGGCGCCCGGCTGGAGCGGGCGCTGATCAACTTCATGCTCGATTTACATACCGGCGAGCATCAGTATCGTGAAGTGCTTCCCCCCTTCATGGTAAACCGGGCCAGCATGACCGGAACCGGGCAGTTGCCCAAGTTTGAAGAGGATCTCTTCAAAGTCGACGCGGTGGATTATTTTCTGATTCCGACTGCGGAGGTGCCGGTCACCAACATTCATCAGAACGAAATCCTTCCCGCCGGCTGCCTTCCCCTGCGCTATGCCGCATACACCCCCTGCTTCCGCAAAGAGGCGGGCTCATACGGCAAGGAAACGCGGGGGCTGATACGTCAGCACCAGTTCAACAAGGTGGAGCTGGTGAAGTTTGCCGCTCCCGCCGGCTCCTATGACGAGCTGGAATCGCTGCTCAACGATGCCGAGGAGGTATTGAAGCGCCTGGTTATTCCCTACCGCGTGGTCAATCTCTGCACCGCCGACCTGGGGTTTTCCTCCGCCAAGACCTATGATATCGAGGTCTGGCTGCCGGGCCAGAACCTCTTCCGGGAAATTTCCTCATGCAGCAATTTTGAGGATTTTCAGGCGCGCCGGGCGAATATTCGGTACAAGACCGGCGACCGGGAAAAATCGGAATACGTCCATACCCTGAACGGATCCGGCCTCGCGGTGGGGCGCACGGTGGTGGCCATCCTGGAAAACTACCAGCAGCGGGACGGAAGCGTCATCATTCCCGATGTCCTGCGCCCCTATATGGGCGGCATGACCATGATCACCGGGGAGCGCCGGTACTGACGCGGCATCTTCAATGATCATTGCCGGATACATGACGGAGGTGCATCGGCCGCAGCGCGGCGAGGGATAAAGCCATGGCATTCATTGAATTCACCGCCAAGCACACCAGGAACCTGGACAAGGCAACGGTTTCCATCAACAAGGGGGGACGGATTGTTTTTTCGCAGCGCTGCATCAGCGACTATCTCAAAGGGCACCCCTTTGTCAGGCTGTACTATGATCCCGACAAGCGCATCATCGGCATCAAGCCGTTGGACGAGGAAGCGCCGAACACCTACCCGGTGACGGTTGCCCACGACGGGAAAAGTGCTTCCATCAGCTGCATAGCCTTTTTCAAATATTTCAATATTGAGGACACCGGCCGAAAGATGGATACCCGCTGGAACAAGGATAGCCAGATCATTGAGGCGCGGGAACTGGTCAAGGGCACACCCCAGAAATCGCTTTTTGATCGCTGAGCCTGCCGGGAGAAGCGGCGCGCGCAGCGCAGAGGAGATGCCATGGAGCCGATGAAGATCTGTCCCTTCTGCGCGGAATCAATCAAACTGGAAGCGGTTATCTGCAGGTACTGTCACAACAATATTGTGCTCAGCGCCAAGGAACAGAAGGGAACCTATGTAAAGGTCTGCATGAAGGCCGGAGGAAAGATTTACTACGGGGATATTTTCGTGCCCGCACATCTCGACCGGCTGAGCAACGTCATCAATGACGCCAGGCATTTTGTGCCGGTGGTGAACACCCGGGAGGAAACGGCCACCACCGAGATCCAGCTGGGGTTCCTGGCCATCAACAAGAACGCTATTGAATGGGTGCGACTGCTGGAGAAGGAGTAAAAGACCGGGAGCACTTGATTGCTGTCGCCGGGAGCGTCCGGGCCCGGCAGTCTCGTTGATCCGTCAGAAAAGGAGATGGGGGCCATGAGCACAAACAGCGCGGATACAAAGCAGATCGGCATTAATCGCCGGCAGTTCCTCTTGGCCGGTGCGGCAGCTGCGGCAGCGTTTGCCTGCAATAAGGCCCACGCGGTCCAACCGGCGGCAGACATTCCGAACCGCATGCGGCCGCTTCCCTATCCGGAGAACGCCCTGGAACCGGTTATCTCCGCGAGGACGATCGGCTTTCACTACGGCAAGCATCACCGGGGCTATGCCGATAATCTGCTCAAGCTCGTGTCCGGCACACCGCTGGCTGAGGCGTCCCTGGAGAAGATTGTCGCTGCTGTTGCCGGGAAGCCCGACCAGGCGGCGCTTTTCAACAATGCCGCGCAAACCCTCAATCATAACCTCTACTGGCAGAGTCTGCGGCCGGCGGGCGGAGGCGCGCCCCCCGACCCGCTCAAGCAGAAGATTGATGCATGCTTCGGCGGCCTTGAGGCATGCAAAAAGCAGCTTTTTGACGCTTCGGTTACGCAATTCGCAAGCGGCTGGGCGTGGCTGGTCAGGGACGGTGATACGCTCAAGGTTGTCAAAACCGGAAACGCCGACAACCCGCTCACCGCGGGCATGGTTCCCCTGCTCACCATTGATGTGTGGGAACATGCCTATTACCTCGATTACCAGAACCGCCGGGCGGACTACGTGACCGCCCTGATCGACAAGCTGCTCAACTGGGAATTCGCCGCGAAAAATCTGTGAGCGGGGAGGATTGACAAGAGCGCCCGGATGCGCTAAGTAAGTGCTGCAGTTGCGCGCGGAGGGATGGCCGAGTGGCTGAAGGCGGCGGTCTTGAAAACCGTTTCACGGAAACGTGACGTGGGTTCGAATCCTACTCCCTCCGCCAGAAATTTTCCTGACCCGCATGCGGTGGGCTGAAGCGGCGTTGCGCCGCGAAGGTATCGCGCCGGGAGGCGCTCCTGCGGAAATTTTAAATACAGGTGGTTTGTGCTCAGAGCAATATACGGAGAGATGGCCGAGTGGTCGAAGGCGCTCGCCTGCTAAGCGAGTGTTGGGTCAAAAGCTCAACCGAGGGTTCAAATCCCTCTCTCTCCGCCAATTTTCACTTTTTGTAAAATCGTAAGATGTTGCCTCGGCGTAAAGCGCCTCGGCATGGTATTTTTCCGCAATTTTGAAGGCATTTTTGAAATCCAAAACCAAAGTGCGGTCGGCAATACGGAAGTTCGAACCAATCTTTTTGAGAAAATCCCGAATCCTTTCGGGATTTTCTTGTTGAGCGTATTTTTCGGCTTGGTTGGCTTCTTTTAGAAAGGCAATGGCAAGTTCGAACCGATTATTGCCCTTTCGCCCAAAAGACGAGATTTTTTCTTCCGAATCTTTTTTAGCGAGAATGAGCTTGTGCTTTTTAGCGGTATATTCCGCTTGCGACAAATTGCCGTCCAATTGCAAATCAAGCAAGCGATCAAGTTTTGTTTCTATTTCTACAAGTTCATTTCTCGCTTTTTGGGCGAAAGAGCTTTCCGCTTGGGCAATTTTCATTTTTTCGTTTTCAAAATAATTGATTGAAGCGTTTGCCCAAGCGGAAGACAAAGAAACTTTTTTGATTTCTTCTTTTATTTGAGAAGTGATGGTTTCCTCGCGAACATATTTTTGCTCGCAAGGATTTTTCCGTTTAGTACATCGCAAATAGTTATGACCTTTTTGCGTTTCAGTGGTAATGAAGCAACCACACTCTCCGCAACGGAAAAATCCTCTGTACACATAAGGTTTCAATTTCGGCGTTTTCGGTTTGGATTTCCTCATCATCACTTCTTGGCATAAATCAAAAAGTTTCTTTGTGATAATCGGTTCGTGCTTTCCGTCATACAATTCGCCATTGTATTCAATTACGCCGTAATAAATCGGGTTTTTGAGCATATACTGATAATTGGAGACGGAAAGCATTTTGCCTTTCTTGCCAACCAAGCCCAAAGAATTGATAATATTTCGGATTTGAGCGAGGGGATATTCGCCAGTCGCATACATTTCAAAAGCCCGCTTGATATATTTCGCTTTTTCCTTATCAACCACAATTTTCCTTTGATTTTTGTCGTTTATGTAACCTAATGGCGCCCAAGCGGGCCAAATGCCATTTCGCAATTTCTGGCGAATACCCCTCTTTATATTTTCCGAAAGATTATCCACATAATATTTTGATTGCCCAAAAGCAATGGACAACATAAATTTTCCTTGAGGTGTTGGATCAAACCAAAAAGTTGGAAATTTTAGTGTGGTAATTTTTCCAGTATCTACAAGATAAATTATTCGTCCGCCGTCTATGGAATTGCGAGCAAGTCGGTCAGGGTGCCACGCTAAAATTCCCTCGGCTTCATTTTTCTCTATGCTCGCTACCATTTCGTTAAAAATCTCTCTGCCCGGCTCTTTGGCGGTCTTGCTTTCCACAAATTCACGGACGATATTCAGGTTTTCTTTTTTGGCATATTCTCGCAACTCAAACATTTGCGCCTCAATGGAAAGCACTTGTCGCTCTGGTTCGTCCGTGGATTTGCGAGCATAGAGAAAAATCTTTTTGTTTTGTAAATTTATGTTGTCCATATTGTTTTGAAATTAGCTTTTGGGCAATCAAAGAAAAATACGCTCAACCTTTCGCTTTCAGCGAAAGAAAAAAGATTGGTTCTGAAAACTTCGTTTTCTCTGTGCTTTCGCACAGGAACTTCCGCATTGCCGACCGCACTTTGGTTTTGGATTTCAAAAATGCCTTCAAAATTGCGGAAAAATACCATGCCGAGGCGCTTTACGCCGAGGCAACATCTTACGATTTTACAAAAAGTGAAAATTGGCGGTGTTTTTTGAACGAAGTTCGAACGTTTTTTGACGAAAATCCTGAAAACTAATTTGGACTCGGCGGGGCAAACTATTTTTCTGGGGGAATGGAATTGCCCCGCCTCGGCTTTCTTCCCGCCCGCAGGAGGGGTCTGGGGAGGAATGCGGGCGGGATTTTGAACCTTTCCTTTTTCGCTTCCGAATTTCGTATTTTGCAAAGCAAAATGCGCCACCAAAAGAGATGTTGCCCTTGACCCACCCAACCCATTCGCGGGCAACGCTAAGGAACTCCCTAAAGATTCATTTACAATTTTATAAAAATTAGTTATCATTATATTATCAAGAAAGAAACCTTTATATTATATTCTATATACTATAATGTTATACAATTAGAAAAGATATGTCAAATAATAAAATTGCCGAAAACATCAAGAAACTGCGGGCTAAAAAGGGGCTATCTCTCGAAAAGATTGCTCGCCTTGCCGATTTATCGCTTAACACCATTGTTAAGGTCGAAAACGGAGTAAATACAAATCCAACCATTGAAACGCTAACCAAGATCGCCAAGGCGCTTGAAGTTGGTGTTGATGATTTAATTAAGTAGATTTTATGACCAAAGACGAAGCCAAACTACAAATTCAAAAGCTCGTTGAGAAATATCAGCGAATAGCCGAAGCGGGGAAAATAAAATCCTACAACGAGGCACAAAGCAGGAACGAATTTATCGAACCGCTTTTTGAATTTCTTGGTTGGGACATGAGAAATCTCACGACCGACAACGAAGTTACTACCGAAGAAAATGTTTCTGGCGGTAGGGTTGATTTGGCTTTTCGTTTTGGAAACATTCCCGTTTTCTTTTTGGAAGCTAAGGCAATGAAAGTTGATTTGGACGAATGGAAATGGGCGGAACAGGCAATAAATTACAGTTGGAACAAAAATGTTACTTGGGCGGTTTTAACCGATTTCGAAAGTATCAAAATTTTCAATGCCGAAATTCCGCCAAAAAGTGTTTCGCAAAACCTTTTTATCGAGCTTAATTGCCGAGATTTTATAAATCGCTTTGATCAGCTTTGGCTTTTATCAAAAGAAAGTTTTGAACAAAAGCTTTTAGACAAAGAGGCTCAAAAGTGGGGCAAGCTCACACAAAGAAAGCAAGTTGGCGAAAAACTTTTTGAGGATTTAATGTCTTGGCGTATTTCACTTACAAAGGATTTCAAAAAACAGAACAACTTGACCGATGAAGAATTAGACGAAGGAGTGCAGAGAATACTTGACCGCCTTATTTTTATTCGCACCGCCGAAGATAGAAAAATTGAGCCAAACATTTTAATTGGAATTTTACGAAACGGAAAATCCGACCAATATAAACAGCTAGTAAAAGTCTTTCGTGATTTCGATGACGGGTTCAATTCAAAACTTTTTGCGCCTCATTACTGCGAAGAGTGGAAAGTGAGCGATAAAACAATCGGCGAAGTAATAAAGGGATTATATGAAACAAAAGACGGCTATCGCTATGATTTTTCTGTAATTTCCGCCGATGTTTTGGGTGGAATCTATGAGCAATATTTAAGTTTTGTTCAAGTTCGAAAAGGCGAAGATAAAACAAAATCAAAAAGAAAATCCCAAGGGATTTATTACACGCCAAAATATATCGTTGAGTTTATAGTAAAGGAAACTTTAGGAGAAGTTTTGAAAAAGACCAAGCCGAAGGAATTGGCGAAAATCAAAGTTCTCGATCCTGCTTGCGGTTCGGGTTCTTTCCTAAACGCCGCTTACGATAAAATTTTAGACACTTTGACGAAACAAAATCCGCAAACTTCTCTTTTCGCCAAGTTTGATATTTTGAAAGAAAACATTTTTGGCGTTGACCTTGACGCGCAAGCGGTGGAAATCGCCCAGCTTAATCTTTTGTTAAAGGTTTTGTCTCAAAAAACAAAATTGCCCACACTTCAACATAATTTACGAATTGGAAATTCGTTGATTGAAAAAGGAGACGAAAATCTCAAACCTTTCAGTTTTGACAATGAATTTAAAGAAGTTTTTGAACAAGGTGGTTTTGATGTGATTATTGGAAATCCGCCATACATCAAAGAAGATACGAATCGCCTTGCATTTGACGGCTTGCATAACAACCCTTATTACCAAGGGAAAATGGATATCTGGACACTTTTTGCTTGTCGTGCGATTGATTTACTTAAAGACAGCGGGTATTTCAGTTTTATCGCACCCTCTAGCTGGCTCGGTAGTGCGGGAGCAAGTATTTTTCGAGAGAAAATTTTAAGTAGTGGTGAAATCATCAAATTTGTTGACTTCAATGATTTTCGAGTTTTTAAAGATGCTAGTATTCAAACGATGATTTTTGTTTTTCAGAAAAAGAAGCCAAGAAAGTCATACAAAGTCCAATACGCAAAAATCACGAGTAAAAACGCCACAGGCGAAGAAGTCGCCACACTTTTATCCACCAGCTTACACAAACAAATTGAAAATTCTGTTGTGTATGAAGCGATGATAAAGTCCGCAAATGCTGACGGAAAGTCTATAAGTTTTTCAGACAACACGGCTTCAGAGATTTTAGATAAAGTTGAAAAAGTTAGCAATTTTAAACTTTCCAAAAATGACATTGGCAACGGAATCGATGTATTGCAAGATTTTGTTTCTGAACGGCATTTACCAAAACTGAAAGATGAAACAATCAAAAAGGGAGATGGCGTGTTTGTCTTGAAAAATTCTGTTGTCGCACAAATGAAGCTCAACGAAAAGGAGAAAGAATATCTAAAACCCTACTATGGCACTTCGCAAATTAACAGGTATTTGAGCGACAAAGAAAGTAGTTATAAAATTATTTACGCCGACAAATATTTTAGAGAACATATTAACGATTTTCCAAATCTAAAAAATCATTTAGATCGCTTCAAGAAAATACTCACTTCCGCTTTCGCGCCTTACGGATTACATCGTCCGAGAGAAGAAAAATTTTTCAAAGGGCAAGCTATTTTCCTTTTGCGAAAAACTATGTATCCGGCTTTTTCTTATGTTGAATTTCCTTGTTATGTTACCCGTGCGTTTCTCGTTCTGAAACCCGAAAAAATAAATTTGAAATATTTAACTGCGTTGCTTAACTCGAAGCTCATTTATTTTTGGCTTAAAAACAAAGGAAAGAAACAGGGCGAGCAATTACAAATTGACAAAGAGCCGTTAATGGAAATTCCTTTGTTAAAAGCAGAGGAACATGAACAAGAAAAAATCGCCTTAATGGTTGATAAAATTATGATAAAAACGGCTGAATTTAACAAAACTTCGCAAAATACGGATAAGTGGCATTTATTGAAAGCCGAAATTGAAAAACTTAATCAAGAAATTGATGAGGCGATTTATAAATTCTATGGGCTTACCACAGAAGAAATTAAAATAATTGGAAGCTAAATGAGTGGTATATCTTTTTTATTAAATACATTAAATGGTAGAGAAAAAGCCGTTTTTGTGTGGCTTGTTATTTTTATTCTTTGGGCTGTATCTCAAAAAAATATTCGTAAGTCATTGTTTGATGTTTTAAAATCTTTTTTTCAGATAAAGATATTTTCTGTTTTTGTAGCGATGTTCGCTTATATTTTTTTGATATTATGGTTGCTTTACAGTGTTCAAATATGGAATATTGAATTAACTAAGGATATTGTATTTTGGATTTTTGGTTCGGCTATTGTTCTCTTGATGAATACCAATAAAGCTACGCAAGACGATAATCATTTTAAGAAAATTTTAAAAGATAATCTCAAGTTAATAATTGTCCTTGAATTTATTGTAGTGCTTTATGCTTTCAATTTTTGGATTGAAATGATTTTTGTTCCCGTCATGTTTTTTATTGTTGCAATGGGGGCGGTGGCAGATATCAAAAAGGAGTATTTGCAGGTAAAAAAGATTATTGATTTTGTATTGTCCGCAATAGGTATTTTTCTTATTATTTTTGCAATTTCTCAAATTGCTAACGATTATCAAGATTTTGTGTCGTTAAATAATTTACGTTCGTTTGTACTTCCGCCATTACTTTCATTTGCGCTCATTCCTTTTCTATACATCTTCGCGTTAATAATGGCTTACGAAACCTTGTTTGTCCGTTTAGATATTTTTATAAAAAATGATAAATCAATGGCTAAGTTTGCAAAGATAAAAATTTTTAAATTGTGTTTTTTAAATTTAAAAAAGTTAAATAAGTTCGCAAAAGAAAGTTCGACTGATCTTTTGAATCTGAAAGACAAAAATGATATAGTGAGCTTGGTTCAAAAGTTTAAAATATAGAAAATTTTAAGGTGGCGCGCCAATAAAATTGGCACGAAATTCGGAAGCGAAAAAGGAAAGGTTCAAAATCCCGCCCGCATTCCTCCCCAGACCCCTCCTGCGGGCGGGAAGAAAGCCGAGGCGGGGCAATTCCATTCCCCCAGAAAAATAGTTTGCCCCGCCGAGTCCAAATTAGTTTTCAGGATTTTCGTCAAAAAACGTTCGAACTTCGTTCAAAAAACACCGCCAGAGTTAGAACGATTGGCCTGCCTGCCATCAGGGCGGGCCAATCGTTTTTCGGCAGACGGCAGCCGGCCGCTTGTCACCTTGGTGTTGCCGGCTGGTCAGCGGGTGTAGCCTGAAGGCGGGTTTTTACCACATGCACGGAAAATCCGTCGGTTTCCAAAGAGATCGCCCCGTCTCTATCCGTCCTGAAAATGCTGCATCCCGCCTCATCATACCGGCTGACAACATCCGGGTGAGGGAGGTGGAAGCTGTTGTCGCGTCCGACACCCAAGAGCGCCATGCGCGGGCGGAGCATCCGGATGAATGCGTGCGAACTGGAGGTGGCGCTGCCGTGGTGAGGGATCTTCAGGATGGTACAGGTGAGGCCGGGATAGAGGTCCATGATTTCACGTTCATCCGCGGTGCCTATATCGCCGGTGAAGAGTACCGAGACCTCCCGGAACGTGACCCGCATCACCAGCGAATTATTATTCAAGCGTTCCTGAGCGCCGCTGCCCGGCTGTGCCGGCGCGAGGCGGGCTGGATGGAGGAATTCGATCACAGCGCCGTTGATATGGTGCGGCGCATGCCCCCGCGCGATGGTTGTTTGCCTTATGTTCCGTTCCGCTATCAGGTGATCGAAGGCGGCGTACGCTTCCGTGTCAATCGATTCTCCGTTGCTCCATACCTCGCCGATCTCGAAATTCTTCATGACCGATACCAGGCCGTTCAGATGATCGGGATGAGGATGCGACAGTACAACATAATCTATCCTCGATATCTTGTTGCGCCAGAGCAGCGGAGAGACCACCATGCCGCCGGTATCAAAGCCGGCATCGTAGAATCCCCCGCCGTCAATAAGCATGTTTTTCCCCCCGGGGAACTGCAGCAGCGTTGATTCACCCTGACCCACATCAATGGCGGTGATGCGAAGTCGCGGATTGAGGTGGTTTTGATAATACCAGTAGCCCGCATCACCCAGGCCTGCGACTATCACCATCGCCATGCCGTACCGCGCCCATGCGCTGCGCCGGCAGTGAACCGCCAGCGCCACCCCGATATAATACAGCAAGATTTCAGGAATGGTTGGGGTGGCGATGCGGTAATCGGCATAGGGCAGGGCGGAGAAAAATCCGACCACTACGTTGGTGAACAGGATAAGCGCTTCGGTGATCTCTGCGGCAACAACGGCCAGGGGTGAGGATATGAAGCATGCGACCGAGGTGATCAGTCCGAGGGGCACCACCAGGAATCCGGTGAGCGGAACGAGGATCAGATTGGCCGGGAGGCCCCACGGCGAACAGCGATTGAAATAGATCGCCGCCAGCGGGGCGGTGCCGATGGTGGCGGCCAGCGTCACCGTCAGCACGGTCATGATCTGATGCAACACTGCGTGATACCATCGCTTTCTCATGCCCGGAAATGCCTTTGATGTTTTAAAAAGCCGGACGGAGAGGCGGGGGTGTAAGTACAGGATGGCGGCAACCGACACGAACGAAAGCTGGAATGAGCAGTCAAAAAGGGAAGGGGGCGAAACGAGGAGAATGATCCATGCCGCCAGAGCCAGGGTATTCCACAAATCGTCCTGCCGGTCGATGATGATGGAAAACAGGTAGACGATGACCATGACGGTTGCGCGAATCACGGCAATGCCCGCTCCCGCAATGAGGCAATAGACGGCAACCGGAACCACGGTCAGGACGGCGGCCAGCTTCGACGTGTTGACCATGAGCAAAAGCCGGGTCGAGCGACGGCAGAGCGTTTGCGCCGCGCCCAGGCAGAGCAGGGCGATAATCCCGATGTTCAACCCGGATATGGCAAGCACGTGCGACACACCGGCAACCGAGTACTGATCCCGCATGTCCTGGGGGATACCGCTTTGTTCGCCGGTAATGAGGGCGGTGGCTATTTCCGCCGAGGGCGATGCCAGCCGGGCGGCAAAGAAATCCTTTATTCGCTGCCGGATGCGCTCGGTGCGGTAGAGTATGCGGCTACCGGGTCGTTCGCCCACCTTTACCACGGGGTGCTTGGCATCGAGGGATGCGGTGACATATAGTTCCTGGAAGGCCAGATATCGCTGGTAGTTAAAACTCCCGGGGTTGTTGAAATTTCCGGGCGAGCGCATTTTGCAGATGAAACGAACCAGGTCTCCATAGGCGAGCCGGGTCTGCGGTTGCCGGACGGTCAGGAGCAGCTTTCCGGTGACCGGGCGTTCACGGTCTTTTTCAATCAGCTTGTGAACTAGCACATAGTATTTTGTTTTGGCGGGGAAATCCTGGGGCGCTTTATAGAGGACGCCTTCCAGTATCATTTTTTCGCCGGTTCGGTAACGCGCCAGGTGGCTGACCGGAAGCGACGGCGCAATCGCACTGCCAATGAGCAGGTTGCCGGAAAGAACGCAGGCGCAAAGGATCAAGAGCCGCGCGCAGCGCAGGCGCTTCCATGCGAGGGCTGCCGCTGCCGAGAGAACCGCGGGAAGAAGCAGGAGCAGAAGCGTCAACCGGTCCGCCGGCATATAATAGCCCCACACCAATCCCAGCAGATACGCGCTCAGCAGATACAGGAGCGGTCGCCGCGGCGGGTTAGCGCTGCTAGGAATGGAGAAGGTCATGGATTCCTGTGCTCCTGGGTGGCTCATGGACGGGGCGCACGCTCTGGGACGGCGTCATGATCGCTCAATTCGCAAGACCCGTACCATGGGCATTGCATGAAGGCGCCGGAGCGGTTCGACCAAATATAGTATTGATTCCACACTGATTTTTATTTATAATGCAGCCTGCATCAATGGCCGGCGTGCCACCCGGTGGAAGGGGCGGACTGATGCACTGGGCCATGAGACAGCAGGGGTTGCCGGGCGACAGCTGCTCAAGCAGCCATGCGTCAGCATCGCCGACAAAGGAAATATGTCTACGGAATATAAGAAAATAATATCAATTAGCGAGATAACCCAACTGATAAAGGAGAGTCTTGAGCAGGCGTTCGGCGACGTATGGGTCGAGGGAGAACTGTCAAATGTGCGAAGCCCTGCTTCAGGCCATTATTATTTTACCCTCAAGGATGAAAAGAGTCAGTTGCGGGCAGTTCTGTTCAGATATATGGGCAGGCAGCTCAAATGCGAACTTCGGGACGGCATGCAGTTCATCTGCCATGGACGGATCAGCGTCTATGAAACGCGGGGTGATTATCAGCTCATTGTTGACTACCTGGAGCCGAAGGGGGTCGGCGCACTTCAGCTGGCGTTTGAACAATTAAAGGAAAAGCTCAAAGATGAAGGCCTGTTTGATCCGGCGCATAAGCAGCCGATTCCCTTTCTGCCCGGACGGATCGGCATCGTCACCTCGCCTACCGGCGCGGCGGTGAGGGATGTGCTCAAGGTGATCGGGAGGCGCTTCCCGCCCATGGACATCCTTATCAGCCCGGTACGGGTGCAGGGAGAAGGGGCCGCCCGGGAAATTGCCCAGGCCATCGACCGGCTCGGCCGGATCGCCGGGATCGATGTGATCATCGTGACCCGGGGCGGAGGGTCGCTGGAGGATCTCTGGGCGTTCAACGAAGAAATAGTGGCCCGGGCCATCTATGAATGCCCGGTTCCGGTCATCTCGGCGGTGGGGCATGAGATCGATTTTACCATAGCCGACTTTGTCGCCGACCTGCGCGCGCCGACCCCATCCGCCGCCGGGGAACTGGCGGTTCCGGAAATAACGGAGCTGCTTCACCGCATCGGCGAACTGTCCGGGCGTCTGCGCAATCGCATGGGGCGGCTGGTGGAGGCGGAAAGGCGCTCGCTTGCCTCTCTCAGCGGGAGGATGCCGGATCTGCGCATGCGGGTGAGCACCCGGCAGCTCAAGGTGGATGACCTGCGCGGCCGCTTAACCCCGCGCCTGCTCCAGCTGCTTCGGTTGCAACGGGAGGTGCTCAAAGGAGTGCGCTCCGGGTTACTGATGCGAAATCCCCGGCCGGCAATTGCCTCAGCCGGGAAAGGGCTTTCACTGGCCGGGCACGCGCTGACCGACCTGGTTCGGCGCACCCTGGACCGCTATGAGCAGGCGGTGCGGGGATATGCGGATGGACTCAACCGGCTCAGCCCGCTTCAGGTGCTGCAGCGCGGATACAGCATCACCCGGCAGCTTCCCTCCGGCCGCGTCGTCCGGGAAAGCGGAATGGTTGCCCGGGGGGACCGGGTGAGCGTCCGGCTGTTCAGGGGGTCGATTACCTGCACGGTGGAGCGCACTGATGAATAACCCAACCTGCGAGGTGCGATAAACATGGCGGTTAAGAAATTCGAGGAATCCTTAAAGAGGCTTGAGGATATCGTAAAGCAGCTGGAGCAGGGCGACCTGACCCTGGAGGTGTCGCTCAAGCTGTTCGAAGACGGGATCAAGCTGTCACGCCTCTGTTCCCGGCAGCTGGAAGAAGCCGAGCGCAAGGTGGAGATGCTGCTGCAGGATGACGGGGAGGGGGAATCAACCAGGCCGTTTGTGGAAACAGAGGAGGAATGATATCACATGCCACGCCTCCTTGACGGCATCAACGACCCTGCGGCGCTGCGCCTGCTGAAGCCGGAACAGCTGCCCCGGCTGGCGGAGGAACTCCGTGAAGAGATCATCGGCACCATTGCCAAAACCGGCGGCCACCTGGCATCCAGCCTGGGGGTGGTCGAGCTGACCATCGCCCTGCATTATGTGTTCAATACCCCCGAGGACAAAATCATCTGGGATGTCGGCCACCAGTCGTACGCCCACAAGATCATAACCGGGCGGCGGGAGCAGTTTCACACCCTCCGGCAATACGGCGGCGCCAGCGGATTCCCGCGCCGGGAAGAAAGCAGCTATGACACCTTCAATGTCGGCCACAGCAGCACCTCCATTTCGGCCGCACTGGGGATGGCCCAGTCGCGCTGCCTTAAGGGGGAACGGCACAAGGTGATCGCGGTGATCGGCGACGGCTCCCTGATGGCCGGCATCGCCCTTGAAGGGTTAAACCATGCCGGGCATCTCAAGAAGGATATCATTGTCATCTTAAACGACAACGAGATGTCCATCTCCCCCAACGTCGGCGGCCTTTCCGCCTACCTGTCGCGCATCATCACCGGCCAGTTCTACAACCGCTTCAAGAATGACTTTAACGCCTTCATCGAGACCATTCCCGGCATCGGCAAATCCATGCTGCGGGTGATGCGCCAGTCCGAGGAGTTCCTGAAGGGGCTGTTCACCCCCGGCATCCTTTTTGAGGAGCTGGGGTTCAGGTATATCGGACCCATTTCCGGACACCGCTTTGATCACCTGCTGGAAAACATGGGCAACCTGCGCAAGCTGCAGGGGCCCATTCTCCTGCACGTGCTCACCAGCAAGGGCAAGGGGTACCCTCCCGCCGAGCAGGACCCCATCACCTTCCACGGCACCGGACCGTTTGACGTGGCCAGCGGCCGCCAGCTCAAGACCGGGGCGCCGGCGCCCAGCTACACCAATGTCTTTGCCTCCGCGCTGCTCAAGCTGGCGCGGGAGGATGAGCGCATTGTGGCCATCACCGCGGGCATGCCCAGCGGCACCGGCCTGGACGCGTTCAGCCGGGAATTTCCCGACCGGTTTTTTGATGTGGGCATTGCCGAGCAGCACGCCATCACCTTTGCCGCCGGCATGGCCACGGGCGGGATGCGACCGGTTACCGCCATCTATTCGACCTTTTTGCAGCGCGGCTACGACCAGATTTTGCTTGATGTCTGCTATCAAAAGCTGCCGGTGGTCTTTGTCATCGACCGGGCGGGCATCGTCGGGGAGGACGGCGCCACCCACAACGGGCTCTTTGATCTTTCCTTCCTGCGCTGCATTCCCCACCTGGTGATCATGGCCCCGCGCGACGAGAATGAACTCCAGCATATGCTTAAGACCGCGCTGCGCCATGAAGGCCCGGTAGCCATCCGCTATCCCCGGGGAAGCGGATTCGGGGTGACCCTGGATGAGGAACTCCGCCTCATCGAGATGGGGAAGGCGGAACTGATGCGCGACGGGCGCGACCTGGTCCTGCTGCCCATCGGCGCGTCGGTATATCCGGCGATGGAGGCGGCGGACCGGCTTGCGCGCGAGGGGATCGATGCCTGCGTGGTGAACTGCCGCTTTGTCAAGCCGCTGGACGCGGACCTGGTGTGTGACCTCGCCCGCTCGCATAAACATATCATCACGGTTGAAGAGAATGTCATCGCCGGCGGCTTCGGCAGCGCGATGCTGGAAGCGCTGGGGGAGCGGGGCATCAATGATGTCGCCGTGCGGCGGCTGGGGATTAACGATCGCTTCGTGGAGCACGGCTCCCAGGCGATCATTCGCGCGAAGTACCGGCTGGATGCGGACAGCATCGCGGCGGCGGCGCGGGAGATGGTCGGTGCCCGACAGGGACTCATCGCGGGGAAGGGGTGAACGCCTCGACAGCGCCCTGGTGGCAAGAGGCCTGGCGGAAAGCAGGCACCGGGCCCAGGCCTACATCATGGCCGGCAAGGTGTTTGTCGACGGCAGGAAGGCTCTCAAGGCAGGGGCGCGAGTGGGCCCCTCGTCCGCGCTTGAAGTGCGGGGGGAGGTATCGCCCTATGTAAGCTGGGGCGGGACCAAGCTGAAAGCAGCGCTGGATTATTTTCAGATCATCACCGCCGGGAGGATCTTTCTGGACGTGGGCGCCTCGACCGGCGGATTTACCGACTGCCTGCTGCAACATGGCGCAGCCCGGGTATACGCGGTTGATGTGGGGTACGGGCAGCTGGCCTGGAAACTGCGCGGCGATGTGCGGGTGGTGCTGATCGAGCGCAGCAACATCCGCTATCTCGCCAGAGACCGCCTGACCGACCAGCCGGATGCCGCCGTGATCGATGTGTCGTTTATCTCGCTCACCAAGGTCATTCCGGCGGTGGTTCCCCTGATCCGCAGCGACGGTGACATCATTGCCCTGATCAAGCCGCAGTTTGAACTGAGCAGCGCGGAAGTGGGCAGCGGCGGCATCGTCCGGGACGCGGCGCTGCGGGAAGAGGCGGTCAAGCGCATTGCCGCGTTCGCAGAAGCGGAAGGACTGGCCGTGAAGGGCGTCATTGAGGCGCCGGCCGCCGGCCCAAAAAAAAACCGGGAGTTTTTTATCTATCTGTTGAAAAAATAGCTTGAAACCCTCACCATTGCTTTTGTTGAATGGGAAGCCACAGTCATTTCGAACGAACGTGAGAAATCTTATAAGATTTCTCAGTCGCTTATGCTCCTTCGAAATGACAACTTAAAATGTGGTTGTAGTATAAACTCAATTATTTTCATGCCTGGTGGTGCCGCCGCGGAGCATGCGGCGTTTACATGAAATAATTTATATGGAGGGACGCGCTCCGTCGCGTCCGGTTATAATATATGCGGCCATGACGGAGCATGGCCCTCCATGTGTATTATTGTATTCAGTAAAAAAAATGGATCCCCGCATTCGCGGGGATGACAATAAGAAGGCAGGGATGAAATTCCTGCCGGAGGAGAACTGACGAATCGGAGGACGTTGAATGTTGAGCGTTTGATGCTGGGCGTTTGCTCTTTACGCGTCCAGGAGATCGGCAGAGATGTCACGATCGGTTACCGGCCCGAGGGCGGCGAGGGACAGATAGCGGCGGTCGAAGATTTCCTGCGCCAGCCGCTGCACATCGTCGGCGGACACGCGGTCGATGGAAGACAAGATCTCTTCCAGCGGTATGAAGCGGTTAAAATACATCTCGCACTTGGCCAGCCGGGTCATGCGGCTGTCGGGGCTTTCCGCGGCCAGCAGGGTATGCCCTTTCAGGTGCTCCTGCGCGGTTCTGAGCTCCCCTTCGGTAATGCCGCATTCCCGGACCTTGTTCAGCTCCGCCACCACCAGCCTGATCGCCTCGCGCGCCACCTTTTTGCTCACCCCGAGATACACCACAAACATGCCCGCGTCAAAATACGAGGAAAAATAGGAGTAAATGGAATAGGCGAGCCCTTTTTTCTCCCGGATCTCCTGAAACAGGCGCGAGCTCATGCTCCCACCCATGATGGCATTGAGCACGTAGCCCGCGTAGCGCGATGTATCATCCTGGGTCACCCCCTGCGTGCCGATGCAGATGTGGATCTGCTCAAGCGGCTTGGTGTAAATGGCCAGGTCCGACTCCGCCTTGAGGGGCAATCGGGACGGCGAAGAGTTGCGCCGGGGGATGCCGCCGAACTGCTCCTGGAAGATGCCGACGATCCGGTCGTGGTTTACCTTCCCGGTGGCGGAGATGATTATTTTTGACGGGTGGTAATGCTGGCGGGTGAGGAATGCCAGCAGCGTGTCGCGGTTGATGCCGCCGACCGTTTCCCGGCTGCCGAGAATGGGCATGGCCAGGGGATGGTCGCGGAAAAAGGACTTGCTGAACAGCTCCTGGATGTGCTCATCGGGGGTGTCTTCGGACATGAGGATTTCCTGGACGATCACCTCCCGCTCGCGCTCAATTTCCCCGGGGTCGAAGGTGGAGTGCAGGAAGGCATCGGAGATGATATCCGATGCGACCCCCACATGCTTGTCCAGAACCTTCGCGTAGATGCCGGTGTACTCCTTGCTGGTGAGGGCGTTGAGTATGCCGCCCACCGAATCAATCTCCTTTGAAATGTCCTGGGCGGAGCGCCGCGCGGTGCCCTTGAAGAACATGTGCTCGATGAAGTGGGCAATGCCGTTCTGCGCCGTGTCCTCGTCGCGCGAGCCGGTTATGATCCAGACGCCGAGCGAGACCGAATGGACCGAGGGCACCTGTTCGGTGACGATGGTCACGCCGTTTGCAAGAACCGTCTTCTGATATAGTTCAGCAGGGTAGGTCATCGAGCGCTGGGGGTCGCGGCCTTTAATGGTCCGGCTTGCTGTTCAGTGCATCTTTGCGGCTCAGGCGTATTTTTCCCTGTTTGTCAATCTCGATGACTTTCACCATGATTTCGTCGCCTTCCTTGACCACGTCACGCACGGTTTTGACCCGCCCTTCAGCCAGCTGGGAAATGTGGACCAGCCCGTCGGTGCCGGGGAAGATCTCCACGAAGGCCCCGAAATCAACGATGCGCCGCACCTTGCCGCGGTAGATCTTGTTGAGCTCCGGTTCCTGGGTGATGGCCTGAATCATGGCGATGGCCTTGTGCACCGACTCGAGATCGTGGGAGAAAATGTTGACTTTTCCGGTATCGTCAATGTCGATTTTTGCCCCGGTCTGCTCAACAATGCCCTTGATCACCTTGCCGCCCGGGCCGATAACGTCGCCGATCTGGTCGGTCTTGACCTGGATGCTGACAATGCGGGGCGCCCACGGCGAGAGTTCGGCGCGCGGCGACTTGAGGGTCTCTTCCATTTTATTCAGAATGAAGAGGCGGCCTTCCCGCGCCTGGGCCAGAGCCTTGCGCAGGATCTCCGGGGTGATGCCGGTGATCTTGATGTCCATCTGCAGGGCGGTAATGCCCTCACGGGTGCCGGCCACCTTGAAGTCCATGTCGCCGATGTGGTCTTCATCGCCGAGGATGTCCGAGAGAACGATGAAATCGTCGCCTTCCTTGATCAAACCGAGGGCGATGCCGGCCACCGGAAACTTGATGGGCACGCCGGCGTCCATCAGCGACAGCACCGAGCCGCAGACGGTTGCCATGGAGGATGAGCCGTTGGATTCCAGCACATCCGAGACAATGCGAATGGTGTAAGGGAATTCAACGTTCGAGGGAAGCACCTTGGAGATGGCCCGTTCCGCCAGGGTGCCGTGCCCGATTTCCCGCCGGCTGGGGGAGCGCAGGAACTTGACCTCGCCCACCGAAAAGGGCGGGAAATTGTAATGGAGCATGAAGGACTTTGACCCGCCGTTCTGCATGAGCGAATCGATGCGCTGCTCGTCCTCGGTGGTGCCCAGGGTGGTTGAGGCCAGGACCTGGGTTTCTCCGCGGGTGAAGAGGGCCGACCCGTGCGCCCGGGGCAGGACGCCCACTTCGGAGGAGATGCTGCGGATTTCGCTGAAGCCCCTTCCGCCGATGCGGATCTTCTCACGGGAAATCATTTCGCGGATGAGCCGCGCCTCGATGGAATCGAGGATGTCGCGTATGGCCGACTCCTTGCCCTCGTGGGAGGGAATAAGCGCATCGATGGTCTCCTTTTCAATTTCCTGGAGGGTGTCGCGGCGCTCCTTTTTCCCGGCAATGCGAATGGCCCGGTTGATTTTGTCACGCGCGGCGCCCTCAACCTCCTGCAAGAGCGCTTCATCGGGCCTAACTTCGATAAAGGACATTTTTTCCTTGCCCACCGCCTGCCTGAGTTCGTCCTGCATGGCGATGATGTCCATGATCGAGCGGTGGCCGCAGGTAATGGCCTCGGCCATGGTTTCCTCGGAGAGAATGTTGGCGCCCCCCTCGACCATGACCAGCGCATCCCGGCTTCCCGCCACGATGATGTCAAGCGAACTTTGCGGCAGCTGGTCCCAGGAGGGATTAATGATGAATTGGCCGTCGATTCTGCCCACCCGCACCCCGGCGATGGGGCCTCTGAAGGGGATGTCGGATATGGTCAGGGCCGCCGAGGCGCCGATAATGGCCAGTATGTCGGGATTGTTTTCCGGGTCGGCGGAAAGCACCGTGGCGATGATCTGCACATCGTTGACGAATCCGTCGGGGAAGAGGGGGCGCAGGGGGCGGTCGATAAAGCGCGAGGTTAAAATTTCCCTCTCGCTGGGGCGTCCCTCCCGCTTGAAAAATCCCCCGGGAATTTTGCCCGCCGCATAGGTCATTTCCTGATAATCGACGGTGAGGGGGAAAAAGCTGGCATTTTCCCTGGGTACTTTTGAGGCGACCGCGGTGACCAGCACGATGCTGTCCCCGTACTGTACGGTGACCGAACCGCTGGTCTGTTTTGCGATCTTGCCGGTCTCGATGGAGATGGCCCTGCCACCCCATTCACAGGTAACTTTTTTAATCATAACCAGTGCACTCCTTTTGCGTAAATGATGACGAACTCGCCGCAGGTCCGGCGCTTACTTTCTGATGCCCAGGTCCTCGATCAGTTTCCGGTATCGCGGCGGGTCGATGCGCTTGATGTAATTGAGCAAACGCCGCCGCTGGTTGACAATCTTAAGCAGACCCTGGCGGGAATGATGGTCCTTCGCGTGCTTTTTAAAATGATCGGTAAGGTAGTTAACCCGCTCGGTCAGCAGTGCGATCTGCACCTCCGGGGAGCCGGTGTCCTTATCGTGTATTTTATGCTTTCCGATAATATCCTGTTTTCGTTCTGTTGCCAGCGGCATGTATACCTCCTGCGCCTCGTGTGGTTAGTGAATGGTGTTTTCCTGGGGATTATAAAAACAGATCCGTTTCCATGCGGCATCGGTGTCCGGAACGGCCGGCAGCGCAGTGCGGCCGACCAGTGATTGCACCAGGGCTATGTCATCGTCGCAGTCACATCCCGCCCGCAGCAGGCCTTCATCGCGGGGAAGTGGAATGCGCTCGCTTCTGAGCTGCGAGGCGGAAATGGTCTTTCGTTCGCGGAGCAGGGCCATGACCTGACCGGTAACCGTTACCCGGGGGAGATGCATAAGCGACTGCCCGAGCGAAACGAGGCGCCGCCTGAGCACAGCTCCCTCGCCGAGGGAGGGCACGTCGTCAAAATCCATCGCCTCATCCAGGCCGAAGCTGCCGCACCGAAGCCGGGTCAGGGAAGCCAGGTGGGCCCCGCATCCCAGGGCGCACCCGATATCGGCGCAGAGGGTCCGGATATAGGTGCCCGGGGAGCACTCCGCCTCAAAGGTGACCAGCGGCAGGCGCACATCGATCACATTGATCTCGTATATGTGCGCGGCGCGCGCCGCCCGCTCCAGGCATACGCCCTTGCGGGCGAGCTTGTACAGGGGGGTGCCGCGATATTTGAGCGCCGAATACATGGGCGGTGTCTGCGCGATCACGCCCTTAAATGACTGCACCGCCGAGATGATGCGCTGCGGATCGTCCGGCAGCGATCGGTTCTCGGCAATGATCGTTCCCTCCCGGTCCTGGGTATCGGTTTCGACGCCCAGCTCCATGACCGCCCGATAGGTTTTCTTGCCGTTCATAAGATGGGGAACCAGCCGGGTCGCCTTGTCGAGAAAAATCGGCAACACGCCGGTGGCCAGGGGATCCAGGGTGCCGCCATGGCCGACTTTGGATGCGCCGGTGGCGCGCTTTACCGCATGAACCACCCCGTACGAGGTGACGCCCCCCGGCTTATTCATAATCAGGATGCCATTCATACTTCACCGTGCCGGCAGCAAAGGTCGACGAGTCGGGTCAAAGACGCCGCGGCGGTTATTCTTCGCGGGCAGGGGCATCCGGGGATTCCCTGAGGCTGTCGAGGATATGATCAATTTTAGTGCCGTACTCCAGCGAATGATCGTATCTGAAGCTGATATCAGGGATCGATCGCATATGCAGTATCCTGCCCAGCTGCTTTTTGATGAACGGGGTGATGCGCCGCAATGCCCGGGATGACTCGTCAGCCTGGTCAGGGCTTCCCAGCAGGGTGTAAAACACTTTTGCCAGCTTCAGATCCCTGGACACCTCCACACCGGTGATGGTGATAAACCCGAGATGCGGGTCCTTAACCTCGGTCAGCAGCATCCGGCAAATCTCTTTTTGGAGCACATCGGCCACGCGGTCCGAGCGTGCGTAGTTTTTAATCATGGCTGCCTCCGGCCTCAGACAGCGCCTGAGCGGGACGTCGTCGGTCTTAGAGCGTCAGTATCTCCATCTCCGACGAGATGACGTCGGCACTGGTGATCGATTCGATAAAATCAACGATGGTGTCGAGCGCCTGGTTGGTGAAGCGACGGTCATTGCTCACCATGCACAGGCCCAGCTCAGCGCTCTGCCAGAGGTCGTTCTTGCCCACCTCGGCGATGGAAACATTGAACCGGTGCTTCACCCGGTCAACAATCTGCTTGACGATGCGGCGCTTCTCCTTGAGGGAATGATTCTCCCGTATCGACAGCTCCAAACGGCATACCCCGATCACCATCCCGGACGTCCCTGCAGTGAGCGGCGCATCTCGGCCGGCTCGTTATAATTTGGTGGCCACCTCTTCAACCGTATAGCATTCGATGACATCACCCGCTTCAATGGCATCAAAGCCCTCGATGCCGATGCCGCAGTCATGGCCGGCCTCAACCTCGCGCACGTTATCCTTGAACCGCTTGAGCGAGGTGATCTTTCCCTGGTGGATCATGGCGCCGTTCCTGGTGAGGCGCACCATGGTGCCGCGGGTTATCTTGCCTTCCGTGACCACGCTGCCGGCAATGGTTCCCCCCTGCCGTGAAAGGTGGAAGACCTGGCGCACTTCCGCCTTGCCGGAGAGCTTTTCCACCACGGTGGGGGCAAGCAGGCCTTCCAGGGCATTCTTGACATCGGAAATGGCGTCATAGATGATGGTATAAAAGCGGATGTCCACCTTTTCCTGCTCGGCGAGCAGCTTGGCCTTGGGATCGGGCTTGACCCCGAAACCGATGATGATGGCCCGGGAAGCGGAAGCCAGCATAACATCCGACTGGTTGATGGCCCCGACCGCGCTGTGGATCACCGATACTTTGACATTTTCATTTCCCAGTTCCGCAAAGGACTTGGTTATGGCGTCGAGGCTGCCGTGCACATCAACCTTTATGATTACATTCAGTTCCTTGACCGTGCCCTCTTTGATCTGGCTTTGCAGACCTTCCAGGGTTAGCCGGCCCGATTCCGCCAGCCCCTGCGCCCGCTGCTTCTGCTGGAGATACATGCCGGCCTGGCGCGCTTTCTTCTCTTCATCAATGACCATGAAGGTATCGCCGGCATCAGGCATGCCGGTGAGGCCGATGACCTGCACCGGGGTGGAGGGGCCCGCCTGCTGGATGGGCTCTCCCAGGTCGTTGATGAGGGAGCGCACCTTGCCGAAGTGCACGCCGGAGATGAAGGTGTCACCGATCTTCAGGGTGCCTTCCTGGATGAGGATGGTGGCAATGATGCCCCGGCTTTTATCCAGGCGGGCCTCAATGATCGTTCCTTCGGCCGGCTTGTTGGGATTGGCCTTCAGCTCCAGCATTTCCGCCTGGAGCAGAATGGTGTCGAGCAGGGTGTCGATGCCGATGCGCTGCTTGGCGGAGATCTGGGCAAAAAGGGTTTCTCCCCCCCACTCTTCGGGGAGAAGGGCGTATTCGGTCAGCGCCTGCTTGATCCGCTCCGGGTCGGCATTGGGCTTGTCGATCTTGTTAATGGTGACAATGATCGGCACCCCGGCAGCCTTGGAGTGGTCGATGGCTTCGATGGTCTGCGGCATGACCCCGTCGTCGGCGGCGATGACCAGCACCACGATATCGGTCACCTTGGCGCCGCGGGCGCGCATGGTGGTAAAGGCCTCGTGGCCGGGGGTATCAATAAACACGATGTTGCCCCGGTCAAGCCGCACGTTGTAGGCGCCGACGTGCTGGGTGATGCCCCCCGCCTCGGTCTCGGTGACGTTGGTTTGCCGGATGGCGTCGAGCAGGGAGGTCTTGCCGTGGTCAATGTGGCCCATGACCGTGACAATCGGCGCGCGGGGGAGCAGCGCTTCGGGGGCGTCCTGTTTTTTCATGAGGATCTGTTCTTCCTCCCGCTTCACCGCTTCGATTTCATAGCCGAACTCATGGGCGGCAAGGGTTGCCGCGTCGGCGTCGATGGTTTCATTGAGCGAGGCCATGACGCCCAGCTGCATGAGCTTTTTAATCACTTCGCCGGCCTTGACGCTCATGCGCTTCGCCAGCTCGCCGACGGCAATGCCGTCAACGATCCTGATTTTGCGCTTGATTGCCTTGGGAACGGTGATGGCGGTTTTTTTGCCCTTGATCAGGGCCAGGCCTTTTTTCTTGCGTTGCGGGAAAACCTTGGTTATCTTTGCCGGCTCTTCGATCGGAGCAGGCAGATCCGGCTCTTCCAGTTCCTTGGATGAGAGGGGGATGAGCTTTTTGGGCGCTTCCTCCGCGGGGAAGAAACGCTCGCGGGACCGCTTCTTCTTTTTTGCCGGCCCTTTCTTTTCTTCCTCTTCCTCCTCGGGCAAAATCATTCCGGTGGAGATGATCTTGATCTTGGAAGGCTTCGGCTCCGCTTTTTTATCAGCGGCAGATTCCTTTGCCGGGACCGGTTCTCCCGCGGCCGGCTGGCCTTCCGCTGCGGCCGGTCCCTCGGCGGGCGGCGCCGCCGGCGCCGCGGCCTCCGGGCGTTCGCCTTCCACCGCTCCCGGTTCCGCCTGCACCGGTTCACCCGGAGCGGCGGGGGGCTCTGCCGCAACTTCAGCCGCCTCTTCCTGAGCTTCCGCCGCCGGCTCCTCCTCCTTTCTCCTCCTGCGGATGAGCGTCGGCCGCAGCCGCTGTTCCACGACCGACTCGGGCGTCGGCGGGCGGAGCAGGTTCTTGATCCGCGCCACATCATCCTCGGAAATGGCACTCATGTGATTCTTGAACTGAATGCCCAGCTTCTTCAGATGCGGGGTGAGATCCTTGGCGTTTAAATTAAGTTCCTTGGCTAGTTGATGAAGTCTCATAATGGGTATGGTTCAGTGAATGTGCATGCATGCCTTAAGCGATGCCATGGGGCCGGGTCACGCCTTTCGAGGGTTACCCCTCTTCGGGGGGGGCCGGCTCCGCTGCAGGCTCCTCCGGGCGATCCTCCTGTTTCAGCATTTCAACCGCAGCCTCTTTGATGGCCTGCGCCTTTTTCTCGCCGAAGCCCGGCAGCTTGGTCAGCTCGTCGACTTCCGCCTTCGCGATGTCCTGGGTGGAACTATATCCCTCGTTGAGCAACGCCTGGGCGCTGGTTTCACCGACGCCGGGAATTTGCATCAGATTCTCAAGGGCCGATTTTGACTCTCCCTCGGCCTCGGATTTGCTCTTAATGTCGATTTTCCATCCGGTCAGCTTCACCGCCAGCCGCACGTTCTGCCCCTTTTTCCCGATGGCCAGCGAGGTTTGGTTGTCGGGCACGATAATTTCCATGGCCTTTTGCTCATTATAAAGGACGACTTCATGAATTTCCGCCGGGGCGAGGGCATTGCAGACAAACTTGGCCGGATCATCGGACCAGGGGATGATGTCGATCTTTTCCCCCCGCAATTCCTGCACGATGTTCTGTACGCGCGCGCCCTTGGTGCCGACGCAGGCGCCGACCGGGTCGACGTCGGGGTTGCTGGAATCAACCGCTATCTTGGTCCTGATTCCCGGTTCGCGGGCGATCCCCCTGATGGTCACAATGCCTTCGCTGATTTCCGGGACCTCGGTTTTGAACAGTTCCCTGATAAAGCCTGCATAGGTTCGGGAGAGCACGATCTGCGGATCCTTGGTGGTCTTCTTAATGTCCAGGATATATGCCTTGACCCGGTCCCGCAGGCGATAATGCTCCCGGGGCACCTGCTCCTTGGCCGGCAGAATCGCCTCGGTCTTGCCCATGTTGACAATGATGTCCCCCCGGTCAAAGCGCTGCACAATGCCGTTTACCAGTTCGCCCTTGCGGTCCTTGTAGTTCTGGTAGGTGTTTTCGCGCTCGGCCTCGCGTATGTTCTGGATGATCACCTGCTTGGCGGTTTGCGCGGCGATTCTGCCGAAATCAGCGGTGTTCAGCTTGACCCCGAGACTGTCGCCGATTTGAGCATCAGGATCCAAAATCTTCTGTGCTTCCTCAAGCGATATTTCACTCTTGGGATTTTTTACTTCGTTGACGACGTTTTTAAACTGGAAGAGTTCAACCTCTCCCAATTCCTGGTTGAAGTGGGCCTCAATCTCGCTGTTGTGACCATACCGGTTTTTTGCCGCTTTGAGCAGCGCGGCCTCCAGCGTCTTGATCAGGGTATCCTTATCCAGATCCTTGTCTTTCCTGACTTCTTCCAGTATACGGTCAAGCTCGTTTATCATAGTGCGTACCTCTAGCGCCTGGCAAACTAAATATGTTACCCGGACTTTTTGCCTTTTTTCTTCAGTTCCGGAAATTGGTATGAAATGGTGGCCTTGGCGATCAGGGAGAGGGGAATGAGGTACTGCTGTGCATCGACCGCGACCACAATATGCCCGTCCTGGCAGCCAACCAGCGCCCCCTGGAAATGTTTTCGTCCGTCAATCGGCTGGGAAAGCCTGACCTTGATGCTTTCACCAAGATGGCCTAAAAAATCCTTTTCCTTTTTTAAGACCCGGTTGACACCGGGAGACGACACTTCCAGAATGTAGCGGTGCGGAATGATGTCGTGCACGTCGATGACATCGCCCAGCTGTTCACTCAGCCTGCTGCAGTGCTCGAGCGTGACACCGCCTTCCCTGTCAATGTACAGTCTGAGCACCCAGCCCCTTGGTTCACTGAAGAACTCAATATCCACCAGTTCCAGTCCCTGTGACTGAATGACCGGTTCAGCGATGTCCCTTATGGATTGAATCAGGGGCGTATCCATAAAACGCGCTCAATAAAAAAAGTGGGACTTTCCCACTTTTGCTAAGTGACGAACCAACATAGCACAGATTTAACCCGGGCGCAAGGGGAAAATCTAGTGGATACTGGAGCGGGCAACGGGCTTCGAACCCGCGACCCCAAGCTTGGGAAGCTTGTACTCTACCAACTGAGCTATGCCCGCCTTGACAACTATATACACAACATTTCATGGGAAAGTCAACATATTTTCTTTGCGCCGCGCATGATTCTCGAAGCGATCCGATGACCGCCTCGGCAACCGGCGGGGAATGCACCATAGAATGAGCAGGCTGTTGAAAAAAACCATCGGATGTGCGGCTCAAAAGCCCCATCCCCTTGAGCCTTTGAACAGCCTGAGGAAAATGCTTTTTCAACACCGGTAGGAGCGGCTTCCAGCCGCGAATGTATCGCGGCTGAAGGCGCTTCAACCGAACAATCAAATATCTTTGGCTGGATATTTTCTCCTTTACAGAGCAATCGTTATGATATACATTGACAAACCTTTGTTATGCAAACCTAACGAGCAAACGAGCCGGACGGGACGAAGGCCTGAGGTCCAATGCTGCCGGCGGGAGGGTAGTGAGATTCTATGAAAAAGAAGGGAATCGTCAGGGAATATATCGAGGCATTTGCCGTCGCCATTATACTGGCGCTGATCATCCGAACCTTCGTGGTGCAGGCGTTTAAAATACCGTCCGGATCCATGGAGGATACCCTGCTGGTGGGCGACCACATCCTGGTCAACAAATTCATTTACGGCGAGCGCATTCCCTATACCGACGTGCGATTTTTTGCATTCAATCGCCCGCAACGGGGTGACGTGGTTGTGTTTATTTATCCCGAAGACGAGAGCAAGGATTTTATCAAGCGGGTGGTCGGGGTTGAAGGAGATAGGATTGAGGTAAAAGATAAGAAACTGTATGTGAATGATCAACTGCAAAACGAGTCCTATGCGGTGCACAAGGACAATGCGGTCATACCGGCCCATGTCACCAAAAGGGATTATTTTGGGCCGCAGCAGGTGCCCAAGGACATGCTCTTTGTCATGGGCGATAACCGGGACCGGAGCGCGGACAGCCGCTTTTGGGGGTTTGTGCCGATGAGCAAGGTCAAGGGCAAGGCCTTCCTGATCTACTGGTCCTGGGGCGGTTTCATGCGAGACATCAAGTGGAGTCGCATCGGAAAGCTCATCCATTAAACCCGTGATCGCCTGAGCCCCCCGGTGTCGCATCGTTTGAGAAGTATGAACAAGCTGCATTCATGATGCGCAAATCACTGGCTTATCCCATTCTGCTGTGTTTAGGCGTGCTGGCATGCGCGGGATGTCACCGCGATGCCCCGTCGCTGCGTGCGCGATTCCGCGATTATAACCTCCTGCTCATCTCCATTGACACGCTCAGGGCCGATTATGTGGGCGCGTACGGCGGGCAGCACCAGGCAACACCCGCCATCGACGCCTTCGCCGCCGGCAGCTTTCTTTTCGAGTCAATGTTTACCACCTCGTCGACCACCCTGCCAGCACACCTGTCGCTGTTGACATCCCGGTACCCCCGCGATTGTAGAAACGGGTATGCCGTGCAGGATGCCGTCACCACCCTGGCGGAAGCGCTCACCGGGCACGGTTACACCTGCCTTGCCACCGTCAGCGCAGTGCCCCTCGACGCCCGATCCAATATCCAGCAGGGATTTGCCTACTATGACGCTGACTTTTCCTCCTGCCGGGGGAGCGCCAATCTGAAGGACAGGAAATGGTTTGACCACGGCTACGGTGTTTTTGACTGCGACGCCGCCGAAACGACGCGGCGGGCGCTCACCGCCCTTGAGACGCACAAGCCGAATTCTCCTTTTTTCATGTGGGTGCATTATTATGACCCGCATTTGCCCTATGCGCCGCCGGCCGGATGGTATGACCCCGGCAGGGTAACGCGCACCGAGTTTCCCTACTTCCTGAAAGCGAGCGCATCCGACCGTGACAGCCTGCATGAACTCTATGGCGGGGAGGTTCGCTTTGTCGATTCGGAGGTTAAACATCTTTTGGAAGAGGTGGGTCGTCTGTATGATCCTCAGCGGACCATTATTATTATTGTGGCTGACCATGGCGAGAACCTCTATGAGCATGACGGGTATCTTGATCATAGCAGGGTTGTCTATGATACGGTCATGCGGATCCCCTGCGTCATGCATCTGCCGGGATTGGGCGGCAAGCGGGTGGCGGGGCTCACCAGCAGTATTGATGTGATGCCCACCGTGCTCGATTTGCTGGGCATTGACGTGCAGGGAATGGAAGGCCGCAGCCTGGTGCACCTGATGGAATCGTCAGACGCGCCGGCAGCCCATGCCTACGTGACCTGTGAGACCAATGATTTCGGCGTGAAAGACGAGGATCAGGCAATTGCGGTGCGGACCATGAACAGCAAATATATTTACAATAACTGGAAGTCAGGAAAAGACCTTTTCTTTAACATGCAGGAAATGCCGCGGGAACGGAGACCGGTTGCAGCTGATGATGCAATCAAAAGGGAGCTGATCGGCTACTACCAGGAATGGCGGAAGCAGTACAAGTCCGGAAACCTTGCGCTGCAGCTGCAGCTCGATACCAAAACCGAGGACGCACTGAAGAGTCTGGGGTATTTGCAGTAGCGGGATGCCGGCTGGACTTGTCCATGGGGTCAATACATCTGTAGGGGCGACCGGCCGGTCGCCCCTACACGTTCTATCATTTCATGTTGCTTTCACTTTTTTCGTACACAGTCAAACCTTCCTACATATAGCCCAGGGCCTTCAATTTTTCCACCGTTTCCTCCCGCCTTGCTTGTTCCGGAAACGACTCAAGCGGATCCGCCGAGGCAGCCCAGGCCTCGAGCTTTTGTTTCAGCTTCCCTGCCAGGGAGGCGATGTGCGGAGATGGGACGCGCAGCAGGTTGTGCTGCTCATAGGGATCGGAAGAGAGATCATACAGCTCTTCACGGGATGCATAAGGCGCCTGCATAAACACCAGATTTCCGCTGCGAACGCAGCGTGCTTTATTGGTATGCGGCCATCCGGCAGATACCGCGGGAACCTTCCAGGGGCTGGTCAGCGTTGCCTGGCCATACACCAGCCGGTCTCCGATGGAATCGGCACATTGGTCCAAATCAAATGCCCGACCATCAATGCGGTCGGGTGCGGGAAGATCAAGAAAGCGCAGAATGGTTGGCAGAATGTCGACGCTCGAGATCGGCTTATGTACAACCGTGCCGCCATGTGCCGCATCGGGAAGCCGGATCATGCACACGGCGTGCATGCTGGTTTGATGAGTGGAGGTGCCGTGATGAAAGTAGGGCATGTGTTCCCAGAAATTTTCGCCATGGTCGCTGGTAACCACCAGGATTGCATCATCAAGAATGCCTTTTTGTTGCAAATAATCAAGCAGGTTTCCCAGGTGATGGTCCATATAAGATATTTCACCCGCATAACCCATGGCGGCTTGCTTTGAAAGCTGCCAGTTCTCATCACTCAGTGAATGGGGACACGAATACCTGACCGTGATGCCCTCGCCCGGTGAACTGTTATTCGCGTTCTCCCAGCGGTACATGGTATCATAGGGAGCGGGCGGCTCGAAGGGCTTGTGGGGATCAAAGTAATGGACGAAGAGGAAAAAAGATCCTTCAGGAGGAATTGAGTCCAAGTGACTGATCACCGACCGGTTTACCGATTGTGCGGATCGCTCGTGCTCGGTGAACTTTCCTTCACCTACGAAGCGATCGTATGATTGGTCATAATAATCAAACCCCTGGGAAAAATCAAACCGGCTGTCCAGTGCGAAGGAACCGATAAAACCGAGGGTCTGATAACCCGCACCCTTGAGAATTTCCGTCAGCATCACGTTTGATTTGCTGACCATGTAACCGTTTTGGGGGTTGCCGTGGTGATGAGGATACGTGCCGGTAAACAATGATGTGTGGTAGGGGAGGGTGGTCGGCACCACGGTCATGTACTGGGTAAAGAGAATGGACTCTCCCGCCAGCCGGTCAAGATGGGGCGTACTGATCCAGGGATTCCCGTAGCAGCCAATGTGGTCGGGTCGGGTGGTATCCAGGGAAATAAATATGACATGCCGGGCGCTCGACCTGTTCCTGATGGTCGGACAGGAACACAGCATCAGGCACATTCCCACACAAATCAAGTAGTTGAGATACCTCATATGGTTCACTGATGCCTTGCCAGTGATGAGTGCAACATTCGGATTGGATATTGTACGAGAGGCGGCGTGGCCGTCCGGTAAAAATATCTTTGACTTTCAGGGGATATTCGGTATGATGTCGATAAACCTTTAATTTAATCCGGCGAGATTAGAAAGGTCCCAATGCTTTTTATAAACCATCAGTATCAGGTGCAACCTCTTTGCCCTCCGGGTGAAGAGGTTTTTTTGCGAGGTACCGCATGATCAACCGCAGAAAAAAACAGGTTTTGAACGGAGAAGAAATCGAGAAGAGTCTCAAGAGAATTGCCCACGAGATTGTCGAGAAAAATCGGGAAGGAGGGAACCTGGTTTTCATCGGCATCATGAGAAGGGGGGTTACCCTTGCGCGCCGCTTGTCCCGGCTGGTCCGGGATATGGCGCAGGTGGAAGTGCCCATTGGTGCGCTTGACATTACTCTCTACCGGGATGACCTGTCAGAGATAGCGTCGCAGCCGGTGCTGAGAAAAACCGAGGTGCCGTTTACCGTGAAAGGAAGCAAGGTGGTGCTGGTTGATGATGTGCTTTTTTCCGGGAGAACGGTCAGGGCTGCGCTTGATGCAATTATTGATCTGGGAAGACCATGCTCCATCCAGCTGGCGGTGCTGCTGGACCGCGGCCACCGCGAGCTGCCGATCCGGGCGGACTTTGTTGGCAAGAACATACCTACCTCGGCAAGCGAGGTGGTGGAGGTGAAATTGACCGAGGATGATGGAGTCGATGAGGTCATGATAGAGGAGGAAGCATAGCATGCCGTTACGCAGCAAGGATCTTCTTACCATTGAGCAGTTAAACGTGGATGAGATCAATCTCATCTTGGACACGGCGGATTCAATGAAAGAGATTTCCAGCCGGGATATCAAGAAGGTGCCCACACTGCGGGGAAAGACAGTCATCAACCTTTTTTATGAGCCGAGCACCCGAACCCGCACCTCGTTTGAAATCGCCGGCAAGCGGCTGAGCGCGGACGTGGTGAATATTACGACATCGAGCAGCAGCGTGACCAAGGGAGAAACCTTAAAGGATACGGGAAGGAACCTGCAGGCGATGAGCCCGGATCTGGTGGTCATCAGGCATTCGGCCGCCGGAGCGCCCAAGATTCTCGCCGATGCCCTCCCGGCCTCCATTATCAATGCGGGAGACGGCGCCCACCAGCATCCCACCCAGGCCCTCCTGGATGCCTTTACCATCCGCGAAAAAAAGCGACGACTTGAGGGATTGACCGTTTCCATCATCGGAGACATTTCGCACAGCCGGGTGGCCCGGTCCAATATTGCCTGCCTGAAAAAAGTCGGCGCGAGAGTGATCGTCTACGGCCCCTTCACCATGATACCGTATTTTATCGAGCAACTGGGGGTGGAGGTTGCTCCCAGCATGGAAACGGCGGTTGCCGAAGCCGACGTGATTATGATGCTCCGCATTCAAATGGAGCGGCAGAGCGCCTTCCTGTTCCCATCGATCCGGGAATACTCAACCTGTTTCGGATTAAATCGTGAGCGGCTCAAAAAGGCCAAAAGGGACGTGCTGATCATGCATCCGGGCCCGGTCAACCGGGGCGTGGAAATAGCGCCGGAGGTTGCCGACGGTCCCTATGCGCTTATTCTCGAGCAGGTGGCCAACGGCGTAGCAGTGAGGATGGCCCTGTTATATCTCTTAATAGGACGATAGGAGGCAGCGATGTTACTGATACGCGGCGGGCGGGTTATCGATCCGCTCAACGGAGTGGATGATTACCTTTCGATCGTGGTCACCGATGGAACCATCACTGACCTGTTCCGCAACGATGATCGGCCACCGCATCAGATACCTGAGGGTGCGCGGGTGATTAATGCGGAGGGGTGCCTGGTGGTCCCCGGCCTGATTGACATGCACGTGCACCTCCGCGAACCCGGCCATGAGTACAAGGAAACCATCGAGAGCGGTTGCCGGGCGGCCGCCGCGGGAGGGTTTACCTCGGTTGCCTGCATGCCTAACACCAACCCGGTTAACGACAATCAGGCGGTGACGGATTATATTCTCGAGCGGGCGGCAAAAAGCGGCTGCGTCAATGTGTATCCGGTGGGCGCCATAACCGTGGGACTGAAGGGCGAATGCCTCGCGCCCATGGGGGAACTCAGGGGGGCGGGCGCGGTGGCGGTGTCCGATGACGGCAAGACCGTCAAAAACAGCGAATTAATGCGGCGGGCCATGGAATACGCAAAGAATTTTAACCTGCCGGTCATCTGTCACTGCGAGGATGTGGATTTGGTGGGAAGCGGCGTCATCAACGAGGGATCCACCTCCATGCGAATTGGGCTCAAGGGAATCCCTAATGCTGCCGAAGATATAATAGTCGCACGCGAAGTCAGCCTTGCAGAACTGACCGGCTGCCGAATCCATATCGCTCACGTAAGCACGAAAGGTGCGGTTGCAATTATCCGGGAGGCAAAATCCCGGGGGGTCAACGTGACCGCCGAAACCGCCCCGCACTATTTTACCCTAAGTGATGACTGCCTGAAATCATTTGACACCAATTGCAAAGTGAACCCGCCGCTCCGCAGCGAAAAGGACGTTCAGGCAATCCGCCAGGCGTTGACGCAGGGCGTCATTGATGTGATTGCAACCGATCATGCCCCGCACTCATCGCTGGAGAAGGATGTGGAATTTGACTATGCCTCGTCCGGCATCGTCGGGCTGGAGACCGCGCTGCCCCTGGTGTTACGGCTGGTCAAAGAAGGGCTGCTGACGCAGAAGGACCTGGTTGAGAAATGCTCGGTTAATCCGGCAAAAATTCTAGGGATAGCCAAAGGCAGCCTTGGCCGGGGAGGCGACGCGGACATTACCGTCATCGATCCTGCTTCGACAGGGCGGGTTGATGTCAATCGCTTTCAATCAAAAAGCCGCAACACTCCCTTTCACGGCTGGGAACTGGAAGGCAAGGCGCTGTATACGATCGTCAAAGGGAAGGTCGTGGCGGAAGCAGCGCACCCGGGATAGCGCACAGGACCAATTGTGAGGTAATCCATGCACACTATTTTGGTGGTTGATGATGAGCCGAGCATCAGGGAATGCCTTCAGATAATGCTGAAGCGCGAGGGCTACGCCGTTACCTGCGCGGAGGACGGCCGGGATGCGATCACCCTGTTTGAAAAAAAACACTTCGATGTGGTGCTGGCCGATATCAGGATGCCCCGCGCCACCGGTTTTGAGGTGCTCAACCGCATCAAAGAGCTGTCTCCCCAGACCAAGGTGATCATGATAACCGCGCATGCGTCATTTGAATCGGCGGTGGAGTCGATGAAGGATGGCGCCTACGATTACATTGCCAAGCCCTTTAATGTCGACGAAGTAAAGCGGACGGTCAGCAACGCCCTGCAATCAGTACCGCTCACCGAGCGACACGCGCCCGCCGCCAGGAGCGCGAAAGATGCGCCCGCGCACTTCGAGGGCATCGTCAGCATGAGCCCGGAAATGCATAAAATTTTTGATCTGATTCCCAAGGCGGCTGCTTCAAAGGCCAATGTGCTCATAACCGGCGAGAGCGGCACCGGCAAGGAACTGGTGGCTCGCGCCATGCATAACCACAGCCCGCGTAAGACCGGTCCTTTTGTGACCATGAATTGCGGCGGCGTGCCGGAACAGCTGCTGGAAAGCGAGCTGTTCGGCTATACCAAGGGATCATTTACCGGCGCGGTGACTGATAAAATAGGCCTCTTTCAGGCGGCCGACGGGGGAACCATCTTCATGGATGAAATCGGAGACCTTCCCCTCCCGCTGCAGGTGAAGCTGCTCAGGATCGTTCAGGAAAAATCGTTCAAGCCGGTGGGCGGCATCCAGGAAATCAAGGTTGACGTGCGGATCATATCCGCCACCAACATCGATCTTGAAGAGCGGGTTATGAATGGGGCATTCCGCGAGGACCTGTTTTACCGCCTCAATGTGATCCAGGTACGCATCCCCCCGTTACGGGAAAGAAAGATGGACATACCGCTTTTGGCCCGGCATTTCCTCAAGAAGTATTCACAGGAACAAGGCAAGGAAATCCGCACCATTTCAGCATATGCCCTGCAGGTCCTCATGGAGTACACGTTTCCCGGGAATGTTCGTGAGCTTGAGAACATTGTCGAGAGAAGCGTGGCGCTGGAAAGCTCAAATATCATTCTTCCCGAAAGCCTCACCCTTTCCCGCTATAAGCAGGAGGCCAAGAAAAGCGAGTTGATCGATACAGACATTCCGCCCGAGGGAATTGACCTGGCCGAAGCGGTGGGGACCCTGGAAAAGCACCTGCTGCGCAAGGCCCTGCAGAAAACCAACGGCGAAATGAAAAAGGCGGCGCAATTGCTGCACATACCCTATCGTGCCATTCGTTACCGCATGGAAAAGTACGGCATGAAGGACGCGGGGGCCATGTAAGCCGTGTTGCCTCATTCTGATACAAAAGAAGCGCGCGATGTGCTGCTGGCGAGAATCAAGTGGCTGATGAGCTTACGGCTGGTCTTGGCCACTTTTTCTTTGGGTACGGCGGCGCTGGTCCAGATTAGCGCGGGTAAAGCCTATCTCGATTCATATCTTCTTTCGCTGTATCTGCTGATTGGAATAGTCTATTGCCTCAGCCTTGGCTATGCCTATATACTGAGACAGGTAGAAAAACTGGATACCTTTGCCTATATCCAGCTTTTCCTGGATGTTCTGCTGATTAGCGGTTTGGTCAAGGTGACCGGCGGAGCTGCCAGCGACTTTACCCTCTTTTACTACCTGTCCATTATCGCGGCAGGAATCATCCTTTACCGCAAAGGAAGCATCATCCTTGCCTCGGCCACAAGCATCTTCTATTGCCTTATAATAGGGCTGGAATATTCTGACATATTGAATACCGTAAGCGCGGGTAAGGCGCAGGATGGGGCGCCACTGCTCTTTTCGGTCATCATGCGGATTACCGCTTTTTATCTTGTAGCATTTTTAAGCGGATTTCTTTCGGAGCAGGTACGCCAGTCACGAGCGGCTCTGAGGCTGAAAGAGAGCGATTATCTCCGGCTGGAGACGCTGCACAAGAATATCATCGAAAGCATCAACAGCGGGCTGCTTACGATTGATCGGGGCATGAACATCAGCTTTTTTAACCGCGCGGCTGAAGTCATTACCGGTTATTCCTTTTCCGAAGTACAGGGCCGCATGATCGGAGAGGTGTTCCCCGGCCTGCTGCAGGCGGCGGCGGGTGCGGATGCGAGCGGCAGCGGAGACGACGTTCCCCGCGCGCGTTTTGAAATTTCCTTCCGGCGGAATGACGGCAGGCAGGTCTATCTGGGATTTTCAAAGTCAACGCTGAAAGACGGCGGCCGGGAAGAACCGGGAGAGGTGTATGCCTTCCAGGATGTCACGCGACTCAAGGAGATGGAGGAGCAGGTAAAGATCATGGACCGGCTGGCGGCGGTGGGCAGGCTGGCCTCGGGCATGGCGCACGAGATACGCAACCCCCTGGCATCCATGAGCGGTTCCATTCAAATTCTTGGACAGAGCCTGAAGCTTGATGATGACAACAAGCGGCTCATGGATATCGTGCTCAAAGAAACCAACCGGCTGGACCAGCTCCTGTCAGATTTTGTGCTTTTCACCCACCCTGATCAGCGAAAAAAGAAACAGATTGAGCTGAATGCGGTGATTATGGATGCCATAGAGCTCTTCTTGAGCAATCCCGACCATCATTTGATCACGGTGATGACCGATCTCAACGGCTCGATTATGCTGGAGGCCGATCCCCACCAGATCAAGCAGGTGCTGTGGAACCTTTTTGTCAATGCCCACCAGGCAATGAGCCTGGGAGGAAATCTGACCATAACAACAAAAAAAGTGGCGGCGCCTGATCTCAAAGAGCTGCGCCAGAAGATGCCCGGCGGCGCTGAAGTGCCATTCTGGGTTCAACTTACCGTGGCCGACACCGGCTGCGGCATTGAAGAGTCTGATGCGGATAAGGTCTTTGACCCGTTTTTCACCACCAAACCCAGGGGAAGCGGACTGGGGCTCGCCATTGTATACAGCATCGTTGAAAGTTATAAGGGCCAGGTGTCATTAAAAAGCCAGAAAGACCGGGGCACCGCCTTTACCATCCTGCTGCCTGCCGTCTGATCGCGTTGAAACACCGGGAAGTATGTCTTATAAGAATAAAGGGGCAACCGGCCGGTCGCCCCTACACGTTTGTGATCAAGAACTACTTATGAAACATGAAATTGCATCGGGATTCAGTCTTGTCCAAAAACGAGATTGCCGCGCTTCGCTCGCAATGACACAACAATAGGGTCGTTGCGAGGAGCATACGCGACGAAGCACCCATTAAAAGGCGTTTGTCAAGAGAAAAAACCTCTCGTATGCG
>JAEAMG010000545.1_pt1 | contig 40676 bp, 30 predicted proteins | sample 8958741 | NCBI WGS metagenome assembly JAEAMG01 (sample SAMN16933256, study PRJNA681125) | bioreactor sludge metagenome | isolation source: anaerobic bioreactor treating anionic surfactant - SDBS | place: India: Bengaluru | collected 2019-02-28 | reverse complement strand
GCAGCCCCAAAACCAGCCGCTACAGAGTGTCTGATACACCGCGTTCTTCTTTAATGGGGCTGCTACGCAGCCCAACGCGGGACAAGCCCGCTCGCCACAACAGCCCTATCTGCCGGGGATTCAGCGTTGAGCCAAAGTTGTGTAGATACCTATGGCTATCGGGGGCTTGCCCCCTCCCACATTTTTTAGACCGAGTTATTGGCCGGCATTGATGGTGATCTTCTCGACCGCCCCTTGTTCCAGATCCCACTTCTTCAAAATCTTGCCGTAGGTGCCGTCATCAATCATGCCCTGCAACGCCTCACTGATCGCGGTCACCAGCTCAGTGTTGCTTTTCTCAATCCCCAGCCCCGTGAACTGCTTGGAAATCGCCAGGCCTACCGGCTTGTACTTACCCTTATCCAACGACATCAAATACGGAATCGTCTCGCTGCCCTGCATCGCCGCGTCCAAACGGTTCTGCTGCAACTGCGCCCGCGCGTCCGCCGAGCCTTCGGTGCCGATCACCACGATGGCCGGCTTACCCGCCGCTTCGCAGTTTTCCTTGCTCCACGCCGCAATTTCCGACGGCCAGGTGGTGCGGCGGCTGGTGCCGACTTTTTTACCGCACAGGTCAGTCAGCTCCTTGATCTCTTCACGCTTGGCCAAGGTGTAGAGCTGCGGGCCGCTGGTGAAGTAGTCGATAAAGGTTACGGATTTCTGGCGTTCGGCGGTGTCGCTCATGCCCGACAGCACGATGTCCACGCGCTTGGTGGTCAGGCCGCTGAGCATTTGCTCGAAGCCGGTTTCCTGCCACTTGACCTTCACGCCCAGGCGCTCGGCGAGGGCGTTGCCCAGGTCGAAGTCAAAACCGGTGAGCTTGTTGGTGGCCGGGTCCTTGAAATCCATCGGCGGGTAGTTCGGCACGATAGCCGCGCTGATCTCGCCCTTGTCCTTGATGGCTGCCGGCAATGCCGCGAAAACACACGAGGAGGCCATCAGGCCTGCGAGCAAGGTTGGGATAAACATTTTTTTCATGGGGGCGTTCTCGTTAGTTTTTTAGTTAAGTGCGAACGGCAGAAATAAAGCTTTGGGTACGCGGGTTTTGTGGGCTTATTAGAATTTCTTCAGGGCTGCCGGCTTCCACAATCTGGCCGGCATCCATAAACACCATGCGGTTGGACACTTCGCGGGCGAAGCCCAACTCATGGGTGACCACGATCATGGTCATGCCGGTGGTGGCCAAATCACGCATCACCGACAGCACTTCGCCGACCAGCTCCGGGTCGAGGGCTGACGTGGGTTCGTCAAACAGCATCAGCTTGGGGCGCATTGCCAGCGCACGGGCAATCGCCACACGCTGCTGTTGCCCGCCGGACAACTCCACCGGGTAGGCATTGCGCTTGTCGGCCAGGCCCACCCGGGCGAGCAATTCCAGCGCGTCCTCGATGGCTTCCTTGGGCGAACGCTTGAGCACCTGGCACGGGCCCTCGATGATGTTTTGCAACACGGTCATGTGCGGGAACAAATTGAAGCGCTGGAACACCATGCCGGTGGCCAGGCGCTGGCGGGCGATCTGCACTTCATTCATCTCATGCAGCTTATTGCCGACGACGCGGTAACCCACCAGTTCGCCGTCGACCCAGAGGCCGCCCTTGTCGATTTTTTCCAGTTGGTTGACGCAGCGCAGCAGCGTACTTTTACCCGAGCCGGACGGGCCGATGATGCACATCACTTCGCCTTGTTCGACCTCGATATTGATGTCGCGCAGCGCGTGATACTGGTCGTAATACTTGTTCAGGTTGACGGCCTTGACGATGCTTCTCATGGGGCAAATCTCCTCAACCCAGACTTACGAACGCTTGCCGGCGCCGCGGGCAAAACGACGCTCAAGGCGGCTTTGACCAAATGAAAGAACAGTCACCACCGCCAGGTACCAGATGCCGGCGACAATCAGCAGCTCCATGACCCGGGCGTTGGCGTAGTAGATGTTTTGCGCGTTGTGCAGCAGCTCCGAGTACTGGATCACGCTGGCCAGGCTGGTCATTTTCACCATGCTGATGAACTCATTGCCTACAGGCGGAATGATCACCCGCATGGCTTGCGGAAGAATGATCCTACGCAGCGCTTGCAGGCTCGGCATGCCGATGGACTTGGCGGCTTCGTACTGGCCGGTGTCCACCGACAACAGGCCGGCGCGCACCACCTCGGCGGTGTAGGCGCCTTGGTTGATGCTCAAGCCGAGCAGGGCGGCCACGAACGGCGTCATCAGGTCGACGGTATCGATACTGAACAGCCCGGGAATCGCGATCACCGGGAAGATCAACGCCAGGTTGAACCACAGCAGCAACTGCAAAATCAGCGGTGTACCCCGGAACAACCAGGTGTAGGTGATGGCCACATAGCGCAAGATCGGGTTAGCCGACATGCGCATGATCGCCGTGATCACTCCGATCACCACGCCCAGCGCCATCGCCAGGATCGACATGACGATGGTATTCACCAGGCCCCAGAGGATGGCTTCAGACGTGAGGAACTGGCCAATGTAGGACCATTCGATCTGGCCGTTGGCGAACGCGCGCAACAGCGCCGCCAGCACGATCACGATCAACGTGGCGAAAAACATCCGCCCGTAATAGCGACGCGGCACGTGTTCGTACTGGGTTATGTCGAACTGGTTCTCGGACAGCTTGCGCTCTATTTCCAGGCGCTCGGCCGGGGTCTGGTTCATGGTGCTTCTCCAAAACTGATGACGCTACTACTTGTGTACTCGGTCCAAATGTGGGAGCGGGCTTGCTCGCGACAGCGTCAGCCCCAGCACCACACCTCTGACAGGCTTAAATGCGAAAGCCCTGATAGCTCTCAGCCCACTGCTGCTGAGCCGCCAATGCAATCTTCAACCGCCCAATCTGCTCGCGCACCCGCTCCGGTGCTGTCCCACCCCATCCACTGCGTGCCTCAATCGCCGCTTCCAGGGTCAGGCAATCGCGCACCTCGGGCGTCAGCCGCGCATCCACCTCCGCCAACATCGCTGGCGAGGCTTCCCACAACTCAATCTCATGCTGCTCACAGGCCTGTACTAACGCGCCGGTAATCTCATGGGCCTCCTTGAACGGCACGCCACGGGTCGCCAGCCAGTCGGCCACTTCTGTCGCCAAGGTGAAGCCCATTGGCGCCTGGCGCCGCAGTTCTTCCACCTGCACCTTCATGGTCGAAACCATCCCGGCCATGGCCGGCAGCACCAGCAGCAAGGTATCCACGCTGTCCAATACGCTGTGTTTGTCTTCACTCAAATCGCGGTTGTACGACAGCGGCAAGGATTTGAGCGTCGACATCAACCCGGTCAGGTTGCCGATCAAACGCCCGGCCTTGCCCCGCGCCAGTTCGGCAATGTCGGGGTTCTTTTTCTGCGGCATGATCGAACTGCCGGTGGCGTAGGCATCGTCCAATACCACCCAACGAAACTGGCGCGACGACCACAGGCAAAACTCCTCCGACAGTCGCGAAATATTCACACCCAGCATGCCCGCCACAAACAGGAACTCCGCCACATGGTCGCGGCTGGCCACCGCGTCGATCGAGTTTTCGCACGGCCCGGTGTAGCCCATTTCCTTGGCCGAATGCTCAGGCTGGCGAGCAATCGCCGAACCGGCCATTGCTGCTGCGCCCAATGGCGACAACGCCGCGCGCGCATCCCAATCCACCAACCGCTGTACATCGCGCAACATCGACTGCGCGTGAGCCAGCAAGTGGTGGGCGAACACGATGGGTTGCGCCTGCTGCAAATGGGTAAAACCGGGGCAAATGCTCTCGATATGCTGCTCGGCCTGTTCCACCAACGCCTGCTGCAAACCCAACATCTCGGTGGTGATGGTGCGCGCATGGTCCCGTAGGAAAAGGCGCAAATCGTTGGCGGTTTGATCATTACGCGAACGCCCGGCGCGCAGCTTGCCGCCCAAGGCGCCCAGGCGTTCGGTCAAGACGCGTTCGATAAAGGTATGGACGTCTTCGTCATCCAGGGTCGGATGCAGGCGCCCGGCGGCGAAGTCATGGCCGATCTGATCCAGGGCTTCCAGGGTACGCAAGGTCTCCGACTCATCCAGCAAACCGGCGCGTTGCAACTCACGGGCGTGGGCACGGGAGCCGGCCAGGTCGTAGGGCGTCAGGCGAAAATAGCGCTCGGGGCAACGGGACAATGCGGCCAACGCAGCAGACGGACCGGTCTTGAAACGAGCGCCCCAAAGGCGGTCGGTGGGCTGGGACATGGGTATTCCTCACGCTTGTTTTTAGAAGAGTCGGAGGCAGTAAAAAAAGGTTTTCAACTAAACTGAACCGGCGTCTGACGCGCCGTATTCAAGGTTGCCAAGGGCGGATGTTTATGTTCATTATCGCCGCCTGGCTATGTTCAAGGATTGGGTTGAAGCCTGTTGAATATGGCACTTGAGGTCAACGCGTATTATGGAAACTCCACTTTCCACTTCTGGAAACCTACCGCCAAAACCCGGCACAAGACCGCCCCTGCAACTCAGTGGTTTGGACTTCAAATTGCTGCGGGTATTTATGGCCGTGGTCGAAGCTGGCGGCTTCAGTGCTGCGCAAAATGAGCTGAACGTGGGCCTGGCGGCCATCAGCAAACAGATCTCCGACCTCGAGATTCGTATCGGCATGCGCCTGTGTACACGGGGCCGGGAAGGCTTCGGGCTGACCGAAGAAGGCAAGTTGGTGTATCAGGCGTCCATCGAGTTATTTACCTCTGTGGACAGTTTTCGAGACAAGCTTAGTTCCGCGCAAAACGAACTCATCGGCGACCTTAGTGTGGGAGTTATTGATAATACTGTCTCCGACGTTAATTCCCCGCTGATTACCGCGTTGGGGAACTTACATAGCCAATCGCCAAAAATAAGATTACGCCTGCATGCCTCGCAATTGGACGAAGTTGAACGCGGCGTGGTGGAAGGGCGCTTGATTGTCGGCATCGTCCCGGTCTATCAGCGCCGCGAAGAATTCGACTACTTCGCGCTGTACGAAGAAAAGGCCCACGCCTACTGCGCCGTAGGACATCCGCTCTTCACCGCGAACGACATTACGCCCGAGGTGCTGCGCCAATATGAAGTGGTCAACCATCGGTATGCGATCCATCGCGACAAGACTAACTTCGTCAACTACGACAGCCAATCCGCCTCGGCCTCCCAGGTCGAAGCGGTCGCCATCCTGGTGCTGACCGGCCGGTTTATCGGCTTCCTGCCCGAGCACTACGCCGCATCGCTGGTAAGGGAAGGACGCCTGCGCGCGCTGTGCCCTGAGCACGTCCACCTGAGCACCGCGTTCAATCTGATCCTGCGCCACAACGCGCCGAGAAGCCCGTTGGTAAAAGCCTTTGCCACTGCCCTGGGCGTAGACCTCAAAACCACCACATAAACCACTCGCCGAACACAGATCAACGGGCTGAAAAAGGTCAAATGTGGGAGGTGTCGAGCTTTAACGAGGCTCCGATGGGATCGACTCGGTCCCCTCGCCAACCCCGCCCCCGCATCACCGCTGCAACCGAGCCCGCTTTTTCTTCTTCGCATGAAAATGCCGAAAATGCGCGTCCTGCGCCGCCGCCAACAACTCCCGATCCCCACGCGTATCGCCCCAGGCCCGCAGCCGATACTCCCCCAGGTCTCCATACACCGCCTCGAGCCGCAGCACCTTATTCTCACACCGACAATTATTCCCGGTGAGCTTGCCGGTCAACACCCCGTCGACCACCTCAAGCTCGGTGCCAATCAACTTGATCCCAAGCCGATCGGCAAACGGCTGCAGCACCAACGCCGGCGACGCCGAACACAGCGTCACCACCGCCCCCGAGCCCAACTCCTGCTCCACCGACAGCACCCCGGCCGGGCGCATCAAACGTGCCCAATTGCGCTGGCAATACTCCTCGGCCTTCTGCTGCACCCACGTCTTCTCCACCCCGGTCATAAAGGTGCGGATCAACTGCGCCTTCAACTCATCCCGACTGATCTGCCGCACCAAAAAGCGCAGCCCAGGCACGGCCAGCTTGACCATCCGGCCATAAAACTCGCCGGTGCCAAAGGCAAACTTGAGGAAGGGCACGAAACTGTCGTGGTGGGTCAGGGTACCGTCGAAGTCAAAGACGGAAAGTACTTTGGCGTCTACGGGGCCGGCTTCGAGCATGTCTGGGTTCACGGGTTGGCCTCGGTCCTATCTAGTATTTTTTTGAGTGTGCATCAGGTGTGACCTCAGGAGTTTACTCCCGTGCCAATCTTCCGATCTTGGCGTAAAGCCCCTCGGTGAAAGCCTCTCGATCACTCGACCGGTGACAACGCTGATGGCAATTGGGGCACAAGGCTACAGCATTGGTGATGCGATCCGAACCCTTCTGGGCCAGGTGCTTGACGTGATGTACTTCAAGAAATGGCTGGCCGTCGACCTCAAACGGCGCGTTAGAGCCGCAGCCTTCGCAGATGCCCTCGGCTTCTTTCAGTACCCAGGCGCGTACCTTTGGGTCGCGAACAAAAGCGGTGCTGACGGTCGAGACCTTCTGCGGCTGGGCAATGCCGTCCGGTAGCTGAGTGAAAGGTTGCTGCTGCAGTTTGGACGCGCGGCGGATAAGCGTTTGCTCGTCTGCTGTTTGGGCGGCGTCTTCGGATTCGAATACACCCTGCGCGGCCAGCGCTTGGCGGATGCGTTGCTCCACGCCTGTGCCTATGTTCTTTGCAGGCTTATAGCCTTCGATGCGGTCCCAGCCCATACGCACAAGCACAGTGGAGATATTTTGCATGCGGAATTCGATGGAGCCCTTTGCACGGCCTACCACCGGCCCCTCGCGCAAAAGGCGGTTTTCGAGCGCTTTGTTGAAAGGTTGGCCGTTCTTTTCCCAGGCCAACATCTTTAAGTACGCCTCGACCGCAGCTGCCAGCTCCGCGTCGCTCCAGTCCGTGTTGTCTTTCGTAATATCCATACAGCCGCCGAGGGTAGAAAACCCTCGGACGATACTGAGTAGCCATTATTGCGTCTACGAAATTTCCTACGCATTGGTAGGATTCGGCGGTCGTCCGCCTTAGTAGATTCGCGGCTTCATTCGGAAAGGTTGAGTGACCTTGCGCCACCACGGAGTCTTTGCCGACTCTTTCCGGTAGGTTCGATTGACCAACAGATAGGGCATGTCTCGAAGGCGAATCCAGCCTTCATCCTGCCAATGCAGCAGGTTCAACGACATCTCAGGCCAATCCAGCATGCTCAACAACGGCCGCTCCACCGTCCGGGGCTGACGTTCGTCACGCAAAGTCGGGACGACTTCATGAGTAAGCCAATTCCGTAATAGCCTGTTTTCTGGAGCGTAGTGATAGACCAGCAGTGCATACGCACCGGACTCGCTGATCATCAGCATTTCTTCCGCTTGACCGTGGAACAGCAACTTCAGGTATTGCCGTTGATCGTCATCAAGCTTACGAGTCGTTCGATCATCCAAGCAGTAACCCATCAAGCGCCCGAGGTCGCGCGCGCAGAACCATGGTTGGTTTTCTAAAAGGAGGGCGTGTAGAGGAAGATGATGTCTGGTGAAAACGACGGCAATAGAAGGCTCAGGTATTACTGCATTCTTGGCCGCCGGTAAGTCGAGCTGATATTGGTTAGGCATTTCCTATGACCTCTACGTGATTTTCAGGAGGGCCAGGGCCCAACGTAGAGAGCGGATTCAAGAAACTCCAACAGGCGTTGCCCTCAATGCAGCATTACGCCCACATGACCTAAAGATCAGGCGGATTTCTGCTGTTCGATCAGGGCTGGCTTCTACGTTGGGCGTTTCTTAGGCACCGGCGGACGAAGCTATCAGTATCGAGCTTCGCATCAATCATTTTGTGGATGATCTTTTCGTAAGACAGTTCCTATTCAGATCATGGCGGCATAAAAAAGCCCTGAACAAGTCAGGGCTTCTTACTGTTGCCTAGCTTAGGAATCAATCCCAGCTCAACGCCCCACCCGTCTGATACTCGATCACACGAGTCTCAAAGAAATTCTTCTCTTTCTTCAAGTCCATAATCTCGCTCATCCAAGGGAACGGGTTAGTCGTCCCCGGATACTCTTCCTTCAAGCCAATCTGCGACAGGCGACGGTTAGCGATGAACTTGAGGTAATCCTCCATCATCGCCGCATTCATCCCCAACACCCCGCGCGGCATGGTATCCCGCGCGTATTCAATCTCCAGCTGCGTCCCTTGCAGAATCATCTGGGTCGCTTCTTCCTTCATCTCGGCATCCCACAAATGTGGGTTTTCGATTTTGATCTGGTTGATCACGTCGATACCGAAGTTCAGGTGCATCGACTCGTCACGCAGGATGTACTGGAACTGCTCGGCAACGCCGGTCATCTTGTTGCGGCGGCCCATGGACAGGATCTGGGTGAAGCCGCAGTAGAAGAAGATGCCTTCCAGCACGCAGTAGTAGGCGACCAGGTTGCGCAGCAGTTCCTTGTCGGTGTCGACGGTGCCGGTTTCGAACTTCGGATCGGAGATCGAGCGGGTGTATTTCAGGCCCCAGGCGGCTTTTTTGGCCACCGATGGGATCTCGTGGTACATGTTGAAGATCTCGCCTTCGTCCATGGCCAACGATTCGATGCAGTACTGGTAGGCGTGGGTGTGGATCGCTTCTTCGAAGGCCTGGCGCAGGATGTACTGGCGGCACTCCGGGTTGGTGATCAGGCGGTAGACGGCCAGCACCAGGTTGTTGGCGACCAACGAATCCGCAGTGGAGAAGAAGCCGAGGTTGCGCATGACGATGCGGCGCTCGTCGTCGGTCAGGCCTTCGGGGTTTTTCCACAGGGCGATGTCGGCGGTCATGTTGACCTCTTGCGGCATCCAGTGGTTGGCGCAGCCGTCGAGGTATTTCTGCCAGGCCCAGTCGTACTTGAAAGGCACGAGTTGGTTGAGGTCGGCGCGGCAGTTGATCATGCGCTTTTCGTCAACGGCGACGCGGGCGGAGGCGCCTTCGAGTTCGGCGAGGCCTTCGGCGACGTCGAGTTTGTCGAGGGCAGCCTTGGCGCGCACGATGGCGGCGGAGTCACTGGCGGTGACGGCGCGGGCTTCGATGGCGGCTGCGGCGCCGGCACCGTCGAGGCGGTCCATGTTGGCTTCGGTGGCGTGGCCGGCGTTGGCGCCTTTGGTGGCTACTTCGCCGTCTTCTTCTTTGTCGAATTCGTCCCAGCTCAGCATGACGTGTCGTCTCCTGCGTGAGGGCTCAAAGGTGCCCGTGTGAAACCGGATGGTTGGGTGTTCACACGGCCCTCGGGCCGCGGTGGATCTTAAGGAATCGTTTGTTGCAACAGCTAGCGCAGGCATTAAACGGAATAGGGTTACGGGTGCTCTGCGTGAGGCTTGAGGGGCGGAGCGACAGGTGCATGCTCCAGCGCAGGCTCAAGGTCTGGCTCTTCGTCCCTGTGTAAAGGGATATTGCAGGCCCGATTTACCCGCGCATTATAGGGAAAAATTCGGCTTTGTGTTGCGGCGGATGGTCTCGGATCAGAGACAAAAAGGCGGCTATTTGAGCCAGAGTGAGGGTTTGCGGGGGTTTGATGGGGTAGGAATTTTTTGACGGGCGGTGGGCTATTTATTGTGGTGGGGAGGGGAGGGCTTTTTGAGGGCCGGAAGGGAGGGCTGGGGCTGAGTGACGACCGCTATCGGAAGCAAGCCCCCTCCCGCATTTGTCGCGTGTCGTGCCAGGGACCGGTTCTTTGCCGCAAGAACGATTTCTTGCGGCGAATAAGATCCGGGTCTGTTCTAACTAACGAAGTTGTTATCCGTTAGAGCAACCATTACCCATGACATGGTAATTAAGGATATGACGCTGACCCTGGGAATCTTCATATTCCATCTTCACTGGTACAACTTCGCAGACTTCCGGGATAGTGCTCATGGACAATACTTTGGCCACGTCCAGCTTGGTGCTGTAGGTGTAATCCTCAACAATCGGGGCGTTCTGGCCGGCCAGCTCGGTCGGGGCCTCGTCGGCCAGGGCGGCGGTGGCGCACAAGCTGCTGAGGGCCATAACTACGAGAGCTTTCATTTCTTAACTTACCTTCTTCAGGGCGAAAGGGGTCACGGGGCCTTTGTGAGGCCACGTGTATAACTTAGGGTTGGTTAGTTCGGATTAACGTGCCTTCGTGGGGGCTGTTACGTTGTTAATCACTGCTGTGTTAATCACAGCGCCTTGGTTGGCGGAAGTAATTCTAGGCCTGCGGGTTATATTCATATACCCGTGCTTTTGATAAAGACTATTGGCGGTTTTTGTAACAATCCCGTGGTAAAGGTTTTTTCACACACCCGCAAAGCGCCGCAGGCTGCGGGCCAGAGCGGCAAATGGGGATAGCAGGGCATTTTGTAGGGTCTTGTTACTACCATCGTCGAATGGTTCTATAGGCCCACCCCGGCTACAACTGGGCCATACAACAACAACTATGTCACCGAGGTAAGAAAGATGAGTGCGGCTTCCCTGTACCCCGTTCGCCCCGAAGTAGCAGCCAACACGCTGACCGACGAGGCAACCTACAAGGCCATGTACCAGCAGTCGGTGGTCAACCCCGATGGTTTCTGGCGCGAGCAAGCCAAGCGCCTTGACTGGGTCAAGCCTTTCACCGCGGTGAAGCAGACCTCTTTCGACGATCACCATGTCGACATCAAGTGGTTCGCCGACGGCACCCTGAACGTTTCCTACAACTGCCTGGACCGTCACCTCGCCGAGCGTGGCGACCAGGCGGCGATCATCTGGGAGGGCGATGACCCGGCCGAGAGCCGCACCATCACCTACCGCGAGCTGCACGAAGAAGTCTGCAAGTTCGCCAACGCCCTGCGTGGCCAGGATGTGCACCGCGGCGACGTGGTGACTATCTATATGCCGATGATTCCCGAAGCCGTGGTCGCCATGCTGGCGTGTACCCGCATCGGTGCGATCCATTCCGTGGTGTTTGGCGGTTTCTCGCCGGAGGCCCTGGCCGGTCGCATCATCGACTGTAAGTCGAAGGTGGTGATCACTGCCGATGAAGGCATCCGCGCCGGTAAGAAGATTCCGCTGAAGGCCAACGTCGACGACGCGCTGACCAACCCGGAAACCAGCAGCATCCAGAAGGTCATCGTGTGCAAGCGCACTAATGGCCAGATCAAATGGAACCCGCATCGCGACATTTGGTACGAAGACCTGATGAAAGTGGCGGGCACCGTGTGTGCGCCAAAAGAGATGGGCGCTGAAGAAGCGCTGTTCATCCTCTACACCTCCGGTTCCACTGGCAAGCCTAAAGGCGTGCAGCACACCACCGGCGGCTACCTGTTGTACGCAGCCCTGACCCACGAGCGCGTATTCGACTACCGCCCGGGCGAAGTCTACTGGTGCACTGCCGACGTCGGCTGGGTCACCGGCCACACGTATATTGTCTACGGCCCGCTGGCCAATGGCGCGACCACCTTGCTGTTCGAAGGCGTGCCGAACTACCCGGACATCACCCGGGTGGGCAAGATCGTCGACAAGCACAAGGTCAATATCCTCTACACCGCCCCGACCGCGATCCGCGCGATGATGGCTTCCGGCACCGCCGCCTGCGAAGGCGTCGATGGCAGCAGCCTGCGCCTGTTGGGTTCGGTGGGTGAGCCGATCAACCCGGAAGCGTGGGACTGGTACTACAAGAACGTCGGCCAATCCCGCTGCCCGATCGTCGACACCTGGTGGCAGACCGAAACCGGCGCCACCCTGATGAGCCCGCTGCCGGGCGCCCATGCACTCAAGCCGGGTTCTGCCGCACGGCCGTTCTTCGGCGTGGTGCCGGCGCTGGTGGACAACCTGGGCAACATCATCGAAGGCGCCGCCGAAGGCAACCTGGTGATTCTCGACTCGTGGCCAGGCCAGGCGCGTACCCTGTACGGCGACCATGACCGTTTTGTCGACACGTACTTCAAGACCTTCCGTGGCATGTACTTCACCGGTGACGGCGCCCGTCGCGATGAAGATGGCTACTGGTGGATCACCGGCCGTGTGGATGACGTGTTGAACGTATCCGGCCACCGCATGGGCACCGCCGAGATCGAAAGCGCCATGGTTGCCCACCCTAAAGTCGCCGAAGCGGCGGTGGTGGGTGTGCCGCACGACATCAAGGGCCAGGGCATCTATGTGTATGTGACCCTGAAGAATGGCGAAGAACCCACCGAAGCCCTGCGCCTGGAGCTGAAGAACTGGGTGCGCAAGGAAATCGGGCCGATTGCCTCGCCGGACGTGATCCAGTGGGCACCGGGCTTGCCGAAGACGCGCTCGGGGAAAATCATGCGTCGGATCCTGCGCAAGATTGCCACGGCCGAGTACGACGGCTTGGGCGATATTTCCACCCTGGCCGACCCGGGGGTAGTGGCGCATTTGATTGAGACCCACAAGACCATGAACGTCGCGTAAGGCGGGCTGGTCAGACAAAGCCCCATTCGGTGTAAGCCGGGTGGGGCTTTTTTGTGTTCGCTTGAAGCCGGTGGAGATCCAATGTGTGAGGGGGGCTTGCCCCCGATAGCAGTGGGTCAGTCAACTCATCTATGGCTGAAACACCGCTATCGGGAGCAAGCCCTCTCCCACATTTGAATCTCCACCAGTCAAATAAATATCGGTTTATCGCGTAGGAGGTTTCTGAATGTTACCGAGCGGCGCAAATGTGTAACCCATCGCCCGAACATGAGGCAAAGCGCTACGCTCACGCCCCGAAAAACCGCGCTTTAGACACCCCCGGTAATAAGATTAAACGCCACACTTGCCGTGCTAGAAGGGTTTGCGAATAATAGGCCCGCAATTTGCAGCATCAACAGGTTTAATATCTTTTGTCTCTGCATAAAATTCAGAGGCTGTCAATGTGTTGGAACCGCTTTCTCAGTGCTTCTGTAAATTGTTGTCGCATTGAGGAAATATCGGCTTCCGGCCTGTCGTTAGAATGCCGATCACTCGCTCGTCGTCGCAGGTGTATAGCCAGCGTAGGACGCAGCACCGCTATTCGGTTTCACTCAGTCGCATCGTGGGCCATGGCTCATACTGCTGTTTTGCCCTATACCGATGGAGTCCCAAGATGAAGAAACTCGTGCTGATGGGCGCCCTGGCGCTGTCCGTGCTGTCCATGCAGGCCTTCGCTGAAGGCAAGCCTCTGAAAATTGGTATCGAAGCGGCTTACCCTCCGTTTGCCTCGAAGGCGCCGGATGGCAGCATCGTCGGGTTTGACTACGACATCGGCAACGCCCTGTGCGAAGAGATGAAGGTCAAGTGCACCTGGGTCGAGCAAGAGTTCGACGGCCTGATCCCGGCGCTCAAAGTGCGCAAGATCGACGCGATCCTGTCGTCCATGTCCATCACCGAAGACCGCAAGAAGTCCGTGGACTTCACCAACCGCTACTACCTGACCCCAGCGCGCCTGGTGTTGAAGGAAGGCACTGCGGTCAGCGACAGCCTGGATGAACTCAAAGGCAAGAAGATCGGCGTGCAGCGCGGCTCGATCCACGATCGTTTCGCCAAGGAAGTCCTGGCACCTAAAGGCGCCACTGTTGTGCCTTACAGCTCGCAGAACGAAATCTACCTGGACGTGGAAGCCGGTCGCCTCGACGGTACCGTGGCCGACGCCACCCTGTTGCAGGAAGGTTTCCTCGATACGCCAGCCGGTAAAGGCTATGCGTTCACCGGCCCGGCGTTCACCGACGCCAAGTACTTCGGCGACGGCATAGGCATCGCCGTGCGCAAAGGCGACAAGGAAAACCTGGAGCGTATCAACGCTGCCATCGCCGCGATCCGTGCCAATGGCAAGTACAAAGAAATCGAGAAAAAGTACTTCAACTTCGATATTTACGGCCCTGAAGCCAAGTAAATCGTCCTGGCTGACTGTCCGAAATGGCGCAAGCAACAGAATTCCTGCGGTTTGCGCCATTTTTTCATCCCCCTTTTCGAGGACCTGAATCATGTTGAAAGGCTACGGGGCCGTCATCCTCGATGGCGCATGGTTGACGCTTCAGCTCGCCTTGTCGTCCATGGCCTTGGCCATTGTTCTGGGTCTGATCGGGGTCGCGTTGCGCCTGTCGCCGGTGCGCTGGTTGGCCTGGCTGGGTGACTTGTACTCCACGGTGATCCGCGGGATCCCCGACCTGGTGCTGATCCTGCTGATTTTCTACGGTGGTCAGGACCTGCTTAACCGCGTCGCGCCGATGCTCGGCTATGACGACTATATCGACTTGAACCCCTTGGCCGCCGGTATCGGCACCCTGGGTTTCATCTTTGGCGCCTACCTGTCGGAAACCTTCCGCGGCGCCTTCATGGCCATCCCCAAGGGCCAGGCCGAAGCCGGCCTTGCGTATGGCATGAGCAGTTTCCAGGTGTTTTTCCGGGTGATGGTGCCGCAGATGATCCGGCTGGCGATCCCTGGGTTTACCAACAACTGGCTGGTACTCACCAAGGCCACCGCGCTGATCTCGGTGGTGGGCCTGCAAGACATGATGTTCAAGGCCAAGCAGGCGGCAGACGCCACCCGCGAGCCTTTTACCTTCTTCCTCGCAGTGGCGGCGATGTACCTGGTGATCACCAGTGTGTCGTTGCTGGCCCTGCGTCATCTTGAGAAGCGCTACTCGGTAGGCGTAAGGGCGGCTGATCTATGATCTTCGACTACAACGTCATCTGGGAGGCCATGCCGCTGTACCTTGGCGGCCTGCTGACCACCCTGAAACTGCTCGCCATCTCGCTGTTCTTCGGCCTGCTCGCCGCGTTGCCCCTGGGCTTGATGCGTGTGTCCAAGCAACCGGTCGTCAACGGCGCGGCCTGGCTCTACACCTACGTGATCCGCGGCACGCCGATGCTGGTGCAGCTGTTCCTGATCTACTACGGCCTGGCGCAATTCGAAGCGGTGCGCGAGAGCTTCCTGTGGCCGCTGTTGTCCAGCGCGACCTTCTGCGCGTGCCTGGCCTTTGCGATCAACACCAGCGCCTACACCGCCGAGATCATTGCCGGTAGCCTCAAGGCCACCCCCAATGGCGAGATCGAAGCGGCCAAGGCCATGGGCATGTCGCGCTACAAGCTGTACCGCCGCATCCTGCTGCCGTCGGCCCTGCGCCGTGCGCTGCCGCAGTACAGCAACGAAGTGATCATGATGCTGCAGACCACCAGCCTGGCTTCCATCGTCACCCTGATCGACATCACCGGTGCCGCGCGCACGGTGAACGCGCAGTTCTACCTGCCGTTCGAGGCCTACATCACCGCCGGCCTGTTCTACCTGTGCCTGACCTTTATCCTGGTGCGCCTGTTCAAGTTGGCCGAGCGCCGCTGGCTGAGCTACCTGGCTCCACGGAAGCATTGATATGGAACGTATCGATCACCTGTTGCCCTGGGGCCACCTCGGCTGCGAGCGCCAACTGAGCGTGTTCCGTTTCGGCAGCGGCGAGCGCAAGGCCTATATCCAGGCCAGCCTGCACGCCGATGAATTGCCCGGCATGCGCGCCGCGTGGGAGCTGAAAAAACGCCTCGCCGAACTTGAAGCGCAAGGTGCCCTCAACGGCGTGATCGAGCTGGTGCCAGTGGCCAACCCGATGGGCCTGGGCCAACTGCTGCAAGGCAGTCACCAGGGCCGTTTCGAAGTGGGCAGCGGCAAGAATTTCAACCGCGATTTCGTTGAGTTGAGCGAGCCGGTGGCCGAGTTGCTCACAGGCAAGCTGGGGGATGACCCTCACGCCAACGTGCGCATGATTCGCCAGGCGATGACCGATGTGCTTAACGCATTGCCCGAGCCGAGCAGCCAGTTGCAAGGCATGCAGCGCATCCTGCTGAGCCATGCGTGCAGCGCCGACATCGTCCTCGACCTGCACTGCGACGCCGAAGCCGCGCTGCACATGTACGCACTGCCCCAGCACTGGCCGCAGTGGCGTTCGTTGTCGGCGCACTTGAATGTGAAAGTCGGTTTGCTCGCGGAAGACTCCGGCGGCAGCTCGTTTGATGAAGCTTGCTCGTTGCCGTGGCTGCGTCTGTCCCGCGCGTTCCCCGACGCGCAGATCCCACTGGCCTGCCTGGCGACGACGCTGGAGTTGGGCGGTCAAGCCGACACCGGCCGTGACGAAGCGATCTTCCACGCCGAAGGCATCCTCGCGTTTCTCGCCGAACAAGGCCTGATCAAGGGGCAATGGCCGGCGCCGCAATACGAACCGTGCGAAGGCGTGCCCTTCGAAGGCACCGAATTACTGTTCGCGCCCCACGCCGGGGTGATCAGTTACCTGCGTAAAGCCGGGGACTGGATCGAGAAGGGCGAGCCGATTTTTGAAGTGATTGACCCCCTGGAAGACCGCGTGAGCACGATGTGCGCGGGCACCTCGGGGGTGTTGTTTGCCGTTGAACGGCTACGTTATGCCCAAGCGGGTTTCTGGCTGGCCAAGGTGGCGGGGCGCGAAGCGCTGCGTCACGGGCGCTTGCTCAACGACTGACCACCTGTTTTTGTGAGAACCGACCGCATGTACAAACTTGAAGTCCAAGACCTGCATAAACGCTATGGCAGTCATGAAGTGCTCAAAGGCGTGTCCCTGGCCGCCGCGGCCGGTGATGTGATCAGCATCATCGGTTCCAGTGGTTCGGGCAAAAGTACCTTTTTGCGCTGCATCAACCTGCTGGAGCAACCCCACGCCGGCAAGATCCTGCTCAATAACGAAGAGCTGAAACTGGTGGCCAACAAGGACGGCGCCATGAAGGCCGCCGACCCTAAACAGCTGCAACGCATGCGCTCGCGCCTGTCGATGGTGTTCCAGCATTTCAACCTGTGGTCGCACATGACCGCGTTGGAAAACGTGATGGAAGCCCCGGTGCACGTGCTGGGCATGTCGAAAAAAGACGCCCGTGAAAAGGCCGAGCACTACTTGGCCAAAGTCGGCGTGGGCCACCGTAAGGATGCATTCCCCGGCCATATGTCCGGTGGCGAGCAGCAGCGTGTGGCGATTGCCCGTGCCTTGGCGATGGAACCGGAGGTGATGCTGTTCGACGAACCCACCTCGGCCCTCGACCCCGAGTTGGTGGGCGAAGTGCTCAAGGTGATGCAGGACCTGGCCCAGGAAGGCCGCACCATGGTGGTGGTGACCCACGAAATGGGCTTTGCCCGTGAAGTGTCGAACCAGTTGGTGTTCCTGCACAAAGGCATCGTGGAAGAGCGTGGCAACCCGCGTGAAGTGCTGGTCAACCCGCAGTCCGAGCGGTTGCAGCAGTTCCTGTCCGGCAGCTTGAAATAGTTTCCCTGTGGGAGGGGGCTTGCCCCCGATTGCGGTGTATCAGATCCACATGTACTGGCTGACACACAGTCATCGGGGGCAAGCCCCCTCCCACATTTGGATCTGCGTTGTTTTTGAGCTTTGTGTTGGTTTACGGGCTAGCATTGGCCTTTGTCTTCATTACTGTTACTCGCTTCGGATAGCACTCCATGACCGCCCATAAAATTGGTTTCCTGATTTGGCCCAGCACAAAAGCACTCACGCTTGCGCTGGCTGAGGAGGCCTTGCGCGTTGCTCAGCGGGTGCATCCGGAGGTGGTCTACGAGTTGTCGTTTCTGCTCGCCGAGCCGGCCACCGACGGCGCCTGGCAACTGCCGGGCGAGCCGTGGGCCGGTAAGCTGGAAGGCTTCCAGAAACTGTTCCTGCTGGCGGACGAGCCGCCTGCCGTGATCGCCTCGCAACTGAGCACGGCCCTCAAGCAACTGGTGCGGGCTGGTTGTGTGATCGGCGGATTGTCGGCCGGTGTGTACCCGTTGGCGCAGCTCGGCCTGCTCGACGGCTACCGCGCCGCTGTGCATTGGCGTTGGCAGGATGATTTTGCCGAGCGTTTCCCCAAGGTCATCGCCACCAGCCATCTGTTCGACTGGGACCGTGACCGCCTGACCGCCTGCGGTGGCATGTCGGTACTCGACCTGCTGCTGGCGGTGCTGGCCCGTGACCACGGTGCCGAACTGGCCGGTGCGGTGTCGGAAGAACTGGTGGTGGAGCGCATCCGCGAGGGCGGCGAGCGCCAGCGCATCCCGCTGCAAAACCGCCTGGGTTCCAGCCATCCGAAGCTGACCCAGGCGGTGTTGCTGATGGAAGCCAATATCGAAGAGCCGCTGACCACCGACGAAATTGCCCAGCACGTGTGCGTGTCGCGACGACAACTGGAGCGCATCTTCAAGCAGTACCTCAATCGCGTCCCCAGCCAGTATTACCTGGAACTGCGCCTGAACAAGGCCCGCCAGATGTTGATGCAAACCAGCAAGTCGATCATCCAGATCGGCCTGTCCTGCGGCTTCTCCTCGGGGCCGCACTTCTCCAGCGCCTACCGCAACTTCTTCGGCGCCACGCCGCGTGAAGACCGCAACCAGCGGCGCAGCAGCAGCCCGTTCGAATTGTCGTCGGTACCCTCCGAGCGCGGCTAGCCGTCGACAGCCCCTGGCTTATTCCTCCATCGGCGGTGGCGTGCCGGGAGGTGTCAGTGGGTTGCCTTGTGCATCCTCCATGGCTGCTTCCACCCCCAGTTCATTACCCGTTTGACGAAAGTAGCGACGCAGCAGCTCAAGGCTTTGCGCGGACAGTGGGTTACCGCTCAGGTCGGAATCGTCGTAGAGGGGCCGCGGCATTTCCAGCAGGTCGGTGTGCAGGTGCTCAATCGAGTTGTCACTCAAGTCCAGCACCTGCAGTTGCGTCATGCCAAACACGCCCGCAGGGACTTCGGTGAGCCCGCAGTTATGCAGGTAAAGGGTCTGCATGCGTGCCAGGTTGCGTACATCGGGTGTTATGCCCAGCGGGTTATCGCTCAGGTCCAGGTACACCAGGTTGCTCATCTGCGCCAGTTGCCCGGCGCTGCGAGGGGTCAGGCGGATACGGTTTTCCGGCAGCCCCAACTCGCGCAGCGCGTTCATGCTGAAGATGGGCTCGGGAATATCCGCCAGGGTGTAGCGCTCGATGATCAGGTGCCGCAGGTTCGGGAAGCGCCTGAGCAGTCCATCGGCATTCAGGTTGCTGCCTTCGCCGATCAGTTCGATCAGGGTCACGTGATCGAAACGCGCCCTCAGTCGAGGCATATCCCCCAATAGTTGAGCGTGGAACACCAGTTTGTACGTGTGGTAGGGCGGCGTGCCGGATTCGTCGACCTCGATTTCCCGGCGCCAGCAGTGTTCAAGCAACGTCTTGAACTGCATGCGCCGCAACTGCTCTTCGGCGCGGGTGCCGGCATCCAGCACAACATCCAGCAGTGGGTCGCGCAGGGGGATGTTGAGCGCCCATTCCTGAAGGTCGGCACGCAGCTGTTCGTACTCGATACCCAATTGGATGATTTCGCTGGCAGCCGCATCAAGGTCCCCTGGCAATTGGAAGTAGACGTGCCCGATCTCGGCGTCCGCGAGATTCGGATAAAGCGCCTTGAGCCTTTGCAGCTCGGCAGGTGGAGGGCTGGCCATCCAATGCTGCTGGACGCTGGGGTAATGGTTTTTTATCTGGCGCAATGCCTGGCGCGAAAGCGGGTTGGCGCGCAGGTCGACGCCCGCGATGCGGCGGGCCGGCAAGGCAAAGGCGGCGTCGGGAATCTCCTGGATCGCATTGTGGCTGAGGTCCACTTGCCGCTCGGGTGCCGTGGTGGACAGCAGGTCGGAGGGAATCTCGGTCAGTCCCGTGTTGCGCAATGACAAATGGGAAAGCTGGGCCAAGCGGCTGGTGTCGGGTGCGAACCCCAGCGGGTTTTCGCTCAGGTCCAGGTGTTCAAGGCGTGACATCCCGGCCAGCGTGTTGGCGCTGCTGGGGCTCAATCGCAACGCATTGTGGTTGAGGCGCAGCCTGTTCAATTGTTGCAGCTTCGCGATGTCGAGTGGGAACTCGGTGAGGGTGAAGCGCTCGATGGCCAAGCGCTTGAGGGCCGGAAACGCTTGCAGGAACGTCGCAGGTTGCAACGGGCCGCCGCCCCCTCGCAGGGTCAGGGAAGAGACATGCTTGAACGGCGTGGGCAGGGTGGGCAAGGCGCCGCTGATCGGCCTTGAGAGTGTCAACTCATAGCTCGCTGGGGTGCCATTTTCATGCTCGGCCAAAGGCAGCTCCTGGCGCCAACCTGCTTCCATATCCTTGCGCAAGAGGTCGCGAGCCACGCGTTCCGCCGCGCTCACGTGGACGTCATTGGCCCACGCGAGCAAAGTTGCGCGCATTCCCTGGTAGTCGGTTTCGAGGCGGTTGAGCGCGACCTTGCCGGCTTGCAGGTCGCCAGGCAGGGCGAAGATGAAGCGATTGACTTCGTCGGTGTTCAAGCTGGGGTAAAGCCGCCTGACCTGCTCCGCGTCTGCGGGGTCGGCATCGATGTCCCAATATTTGCCGGTGTTTTGAAAGTAGGTTTTTACCCGCGCCAGCGAGAGGGGGGAAATGGGGTTGCCGGAGAGGTCGAACGTATCACTGGCGCTTGCGGGTAAATTGAACAGCTCGTCGGGCAGTTCGCGGATCTGATTGTTGGGCAGCAGCACCAGGTCCAGGTGCGTACGGCTGAGTAATCCGCGGGGCAGCTCACGAATGCCGGTGTTGCTCAGGTCCAGGTATTGCAGGTTCTGCATGTGCTCGACATTGGGCGCTTGCTGCAGCGGGTTGTTGTAAAGATCCAGGGTAATCAAGCGGGTCATGCGGCTCAGTGTCATCTGGTCTTCTGTGGTCAGGGCCAGGTTGCAATCGCTCAGGATCAGCTCGTTGAAGTGAGGCATCGAAGCGACGGCGCCAGGGAACTCCTGAAGCGCGACTTTTCTGATGATCAGTTGGCGCAGCCTTGGGAACTGCTGGACAAAGGCGTTGACGTTCAGCGGCAAGTAATCGCCGGTCAGCTCCAGCAGCGAAATGTGCTCGAAGCGCGCGCTGAGCCTGGGCAGTTCGCCGCTGATGGGGGTGAGCAGCCTGAGCATTTGCCCGTTGGAGGTGGGGGGCTCGAAGTGATTGTCCACCTCGGTTTCCTGGCGCCACGCCCGGCGGATTTCCCGAGCCCAGTGGGCCCGGTTGCGCGCGGCATATTCATACGCCTGGCGACTCAATGGCGCTTCTGTTTCAGGGTGGAATCGAGGCGGGTTGGCTTCCCAGACAGCCAAGTCCATGTCCATTTTCATGTATTCGTTTTTCAACGAAACCAGCGTGGCTTGCGCGCCGCCCGGCCGGCGCTCGAGGGTTTGCACCAGGTCGCGGATTTGCTCGGCGGACAGCGACGGCAACAGGTCGTGGGCACGCTGTTGCAGGGAAGGCTCACCGCTGGGGCCCGGTTGTGGATCATCGGCGGCACGGTAGCCTTCCATGCCGCCTCGCAAGCGCATGACGCTGGGGTCGTAGGTCGGCTTGAATGACGGGTTGGCGTCGAGCAAACGGCGCAGCGCCCGACGGTCCATGGCGTGCTCGGCAATCGCCTGTTGGAGGCGCGGGCCTTGGCCGATATGGATGTTCAGCGAATCGCGCGAGGCATCGGGAATCGCCTGGAGAATAGCCGTGTAGAAATCGGTCCGGCCGAACAATGTACTGCTGTGGTCTTGCGGGACGTAATCGCCCTGTGCGGTGGCGATGATCGTTCTTTTGATCGCTGCGTCTTCGGCCCCGATGGCGTCCAGTAACGCGCCATCGATTCTGTATTGCCTGACCTCAAGGCGCACGTTGCCCAGCCAGCCCGGCAGGTTTTCCAGTGAGTTCAGGGCAAGCTGGTGGGTGTCCGGGCTTTCGACGGTGTCCAGGTACAGGCCTTCATAGGCGCGCGTGGTGCGTACTTCGTGTTGCGCCCATTCGGCCAGCTCGACGAGGCGTGCGGGCACCTTTGCCTGATCAATCGCCTGCAGCTCCTCGCCACTGGCGTCGGCCAGGATCTCCTCGGCGACACTGGTGGGCAGGCCGGGATTGGGGGCCGCATCAATCAGTTTTTGCACACGGGCGTCGCGGGCACGCTCCAGCCCCCGATAGTGCGCGTCGAAGAGTGAAAATCGTTTGTCCTCGGCTATCCGTGCCAGTTGTTTCCTCAACACGTTCGCGCGGGTTTGCGAAGACGCAGGCGGGGTACCGAAAGGTTCCTTCAGCAAGGTTTTACGCTCGGGTTCATCCAGGCTTTCGATGAGGGCGCTCAGCAGGTTGCCATTTTTCAATTGCGCTTCGTGGATCTGCACGACACCCGCATCGTCAGGCCGCTTGAGCTCCCAGGCGGTGTTGCCCTTTGCATCCAGGAACCGCAGGGTCTTGGTCTCTGGCCACAGCCCGTAATTGGTCAGCAGTTGCAGTTGCAGCTGCGGATCGGCCTGTTGATACAGCGCGGGATCGTCGCTGCCCATTTGCAGGATGAAGTCTTGCAGGTGCTGGTCGATCTTGATGCGCTTGAGGGTGTCGGCCAGCAACGGCGGGGGTGTCTGCTGGGTGACGTGCATTTTACGCAGGGCGTTATCGTGGGTGTCGCTGATGCGGCGAGCCTGCTGCAATCGCGCATCGCTGATGCCGTCGGTTGTGTAGCCGAGGCGGCGCATCAGGGTGGTGCTGTCCCAGCTGAGCGGACGCTCCAGTTCCGTCACCCAGGCACCCTGGCCGTTGGTCAGGACCTGGGGGCGATAGGCGTCGGTTCGGTTGGGGTGGCGAAGGGCGTGGCGACCGCTCGCGCTGTCGGTATGCAGCACATATGGGTCATCGCCCAGACGCAGAACAGACTGGCCACGGTGACGATGCAGGCCCAGTTTGTTGGGCTTGGCGTCCGCCGGCAGTGTCAGGTCATGGCGGTAGGCGGCGGTGTCCGGCTGCCAGAGGCGGGCTTTGCCGCTGGGGCGCGTCACCGGTTTGAGGCGGTCGATAAACTGCAATAACTCGGCCGGCAGCGCCGCCCGCAACAGCCCTTCGGCAATCGGTGCGCCAACGGCAAACATGCCTAGCTGGACCAGTTGCTCCAGAAAACTCATGGCATGCCCGAGCGCTTGGCGGGGCAGGCCCTCGGTCCAGTCGATAATGCCTTCGAACGCGTCGTCGAGCATTTGGTAAGCGGTGTAACCGAGCATCAGCGCGCCTAATGGCGGGATGAAGGGCATGGCAATGAGGGCGACAATTTGCAGCAGGGTACCGCCGATTTTCTGGATGACGGCCCAGCGCTCCCAACGAGCCTTCTGATCAACGCTGACGGTGGACACGGCCCGGCTGCGTGCGTCGTTGATCAACTTGCTGAGTTTCATCTGGTGAAGGTGGTCAAACAGCTCGCCGCTGATTTTGAGTGGGCGAAACTGCACGTTGGGTTTTTCGACGGCGGTTTCGCGCCATGAGGGCAAGGGGTCGCCCGGGGTGTGCGGGTGCCAGGTTACCCGGGTGAGGCGCTGGTTGAGACCTGCGAAAAACGCGCCCAGGTCTTGGTGGTCGACGAAGCGGCTGAAAAAACGCTGGTACTCGGGGTCGCGCAGTTTTTCCACCAGGGCGCTCACGAACGCCTGGCTGCTGGCGTACTGCTTGACCGGGTGCTGCGGATCGTCGGGGATGTACACGATCACCGGCAGCACCACGCGACTGGTCGCCAGGTTTTCGCAAAATACGACGATGCCGGTAAGGCGCGTCGACATGACCGCCAGCTCATGGCATTGCATGGGCTGGCAGCCGTTGGCAGACACGTCAGTGATCAGGTTGTACACGGCGTCATAGCCGGTCTGGGGCAGGTCGTTTTTTATCCGGGCCATGTACAGCGCAAGCTTGAGTGCGGTGAGTTGGCTGTCGATGACTTTGTAACGCAGGCTGGCCCTGGCCACTGGGTTGTCCCGGCCCAGGTATTCGTTGAGATAGCGTTGGTATTGCCCACCGATGTCCAGTTGGCGACACAGTGTGGCGAACTGCGGGATGCTGATTTTTGCCTGGATGGCCGGTAGCGGCGCGAAATGCCCGGCCGCCGTAGGCTGTGTGGTGAAGCCGGAGCTGGCCTCATAGGCACCGGCCTGGGCTTCGGAGGGCTCGAAGTTGTGCAGGGCCGCGTCCAGCAAGGACACGGACCAGGTCCGCGCCGCGCCGGGCTTGACCGTGAAACCGGCGACTGTCAGCGGGATATACAGCTGCAGGTAGGTGGCCCTCACATTCGCGTCGACCCCGTACCGCTCGGCAAGCGCCTGCTGCAGGCGTTCGGCACCAAATTCCTCGGGGCTTTTAAGTTCGGCCATGGCGCTGTCTACCTGGTTCTGGGCAGTCCAGGCCTGGCTGTTGAGGTACTTGAGTTGGTTGTGCTGCGCCTCGCTGGTGTTTTTGTACCAGTCGGCAAAGACCGGGGCGTGGTTGGCCAGGGCCGTGCGTTTGTCGGCGGCGGCGTTGCCGAGCCATTGTGGCAGGGCGTTTTTCAGGATTTGGTAGGGCAAAACGGTGGTTTCTGGCTGAGTGGCCATGGGGTCGGTCCTTGACGGATTAGGGACGCGCAGCAAAACAGTTTGGGCGCCGAGGCAGGCGGTACACAGTTAGGGGGGGAATTTGCACGCGACCAACGATGAGCCTGCCCACGGCGCGTGCGCACGGTTTAAACTGCGCCATTGCGACGCTATTTGTCGCATTGGCGTAAACCCGCCAAAAACGCGGGTTGGCGCTATAAGAAGTTGTCGCTTGGCGGCAAGGCCGCTCTGAAAACTGTCCTTACAATCCCTGCATCGCCCGCCAGTTCCAGGCAGGCGTTCCTCTTCAGGAGACTCCGATGTCCGTTGAGCAAGCCCCGGTGCAACGTGCCGATTTCGACCAGGTCATGGTTCCCAACTACGCACCTGCCGCATTCATCCCCGTGCGTGGCGCAGGTTCGCGCGTCTGGGACCAGGCGGGTCGCGAGCTGATCGACTTTGCCGGCGGCATCGCGGTCAACGTGTTGGGCCACGCCCACCCGGCGTTGGTCGGTGCGCTGACCGAACAGGCCAACAAGCTGTGGCATGTCTCCAACGTGTTCACCAATGAGCCGGCCCTGCGCCTGGCCCATAAGCTGATCGACGCCACGTTTGCCGAGCGTGTGTTCTTCTGCAACTCCGGCGCCGAAGCCAACGAGGCCGCGTTCAAGCTGGCCCGTCGCGTGGCGTTCGACCGTTTCGGCAGCGAGAAGTACGAGATCATTGCCGCGCTGAACAGCTTCCACGGCCGTACCCTGTTCACCGTTAACGTCGGTGGCCAGTCGAAGTACTCCGATGGTTTCGGGCCTAAAATCACCGGCATCACCCACGTCCCCTACAACGACCTGCAAGCACTGAAAGCCGCCGTGTCGGACAAGACCTGCGCCGTGGTGCTGGAACCGATCCAGGGCGAAGGCGGCGTATTGCCGGCCGAACTGGCTTACCTGCAAGGCGCCCGCGAACTGTGCGACGCCAACAATGCCCTGCTGGTGTTTGACGAAGTGCAGACCGGCATGGGCCGCAGCGGCCACCTGTTTGCCTACCAGCACTACGGCGTGGTGCCCGACATCCTCACCAGCGCCAAGAGCCTGGGCGGCGGTTTCCCGATCGCGGCGATGCTCACCCGTGAAGACCTGGCCAAGCACCTGGTGGTCGGTACCCACGGCACCACCTACGGCGGTAACCCGCTGGCGTGTGCGGTGGCCGAAGCGGTCATCGACGTGGTCAACACGCCAGAAGTGCTGGCCGGCGTCAACGCCAAGCACGAGCTGTTCAAGGCGCGCCTGGAGCAGATCGGCAAGCAGTACGGCATCTTCACCGAAGTGCGCGGCATGGGCCTGCTGATCGGTTGCGTATTGAGCGATGCGTTCAAAGGCAGGGCCAAGGACGTGTTCAACGCGGCCGAGAAAGAAAACCTGATGATCCTGCAAGCCGGCCCGGATGTGGTGCGTTTTGCGCCGAGCCTGGTGGTGGAAGACGCGGACATCAACGAAGGCCTGGATCGCTTCGAACGTGCGGTAAAAACGCTGACCCAAGCCTGATAACTACACCTTCTGCCGGCCGGACTGGGTCAAAAATGTGGGAGGGGGCTTGCCCCCGATAGCAGTCTGTCAGTTGATACATCCGGTGACTGATGCACCGCTATCGGGGGCAAGCCCCCTCCCACATTGGAATATGGTTGTTCCAGCGATGTCCGGTAATTTTCCCCTATGAGTTTTCGAGTTAAGGAGTGACACCATGCTGGTGATGCGCCCCGCGCAAATGGCTGATCTGGGCGAGGTACAGCGTCTGGCTGCGGACAGCCCGATTGGTGTCACCTCCTTGCCGGATGATGTTGAACGCCTGAGCGATAAGATCGCCGCCAGCGAAGCGTCCTTCGCGGCCGAGGTGAGTTTCAACGGTGAAGAAAGCTATTTCTTCGTGCTCGAAGACACCGAGACCGGCAAGCTTGTCGGTTGCTCGGCCATCGTCGCCTCGGCCGGTTACTCGGAGCCTTTCTACAGTTTTCGTAACGAGACCTTCGTGCACGCCTCCCGCGAGCTGAAGATCCATAACAAGATCCACGTGCTTTCCCAGTGCCACGACCTCACCGGCAACAGCCTGCTTACCAGTTTCTACGTGGTGCCTGAGCTGGTCGGTTCGCCGTGGTCGGAACTCAATTCCCGTGGCCGCCTGTTGTTCGTCGCCAGCCACCCCGAGCGTTTTGCCGATTCGGTGGTGACCGAGATTGTCGGCTACAGCGACGAGAACGGTGATTCGCCGTTCTGGGACGCCATCGGGCGCAATTTCTTCGACCTCAACTACGCCGCCGCCGAGCGCCTGTGCGGGCTGAAAAGCCGTACGTTCCTCGCCGAGCTGATGCCGCATTACCCGATCTACGTGCCGCTGCTGCCGGACGAAGCCCAGGAAGCCATGGGCCAAGTGCACCCGCGTGCGCAGATCACCTTCGACATCCTGATGCGCGAAGGTTTCGAGACTGACCACTACATCGACATCTTCGACGGCGGCCCAACGCTGCACGCACGGGTTTCGGGCATTCGCTCGATCGCCCAGAGCCGCGTGGTGCCGGTGAAGATCGGCGAGATGGTCAAGGGTGTCGGCCGCCAGTACCTGGTGAGCAACGCGCAGTTGCAGGATTACCGCGCGGTGATGCTGGAGCTGGACTACGCGCCCGGCAAGCCGGTGACCCTGGACCTGGCAACGGCCGAAGCGCTGGGCGTTGGCGAAGGTGCCAGCGTACGACTGGTTGCGGTTTAAACACAGAGTTTCGCGGGTGGCTGCCAAACAGCGGCCCGTCTGAGGAGATAGCATGATCGTTCGTCCCGTACGCAGCAGCGATTTACCGGCCCTGATTGATCTGGCGCGCAGTACCGGCACCGGCCTCACCACCTTGCCGGCCAACGAAGAGCGCCTGACGCATCGGGTTGGCTGGGCGGAAAAAACCTTTCGCGGCGACGCCGGGCGCGGGGATGCCGACTACCTGTTCGTGCTGGAAAACGACGAAGGTCGCGTCGTGGGGATTTCCGCCATCGCCGGTGCCGTCGGCCTGCGCGAGCCCTGGTACAACTTCCGGGTCGGCCTGACGGTCAGCGCCTCCCAGGAACTGAATATCTACCGTGAGATTCCGACGCTGTTTCTGGCCAACGACCTCACCGGCAATTCCGAGCTGTGCTCGTTGTTCCTGCATGCCGATTACCGCAACGGCCTCAACGGCCGCATGCTGGCCAAGGCGCGCCTGCTGTTTATCGCCGAGTTCCCACAGCTGTTTGGCAACAAGATCATCGCCGAGATGCGTGGCGTGTCCAACGACGCCGGGCGTTCGCCGTTCTGGGAAAGCCTGGGCCGGCACTTTTTCAAGATGGAATTCAGCCAGGCGGATTACCTCACTGGCGTGGGCAACAAGGCATTTATCGCTGAGTTGATGCCCAAGTTTCCGTTGTACAGCTGCTTCCTCTCCGAAGACGCGCGCAACGTGATCGGCAAGGTCCACCCGGACACCGAGCCGGCGCTGAGCATGCTCAAGAGTGAAGGCTTCAGCTACCAGGGCTACGTCGATATTTTCGACGCTGGCCCGGCGGTGGAGTGCGAGACCGCCAAGATCCGTGCGGTGCGCGACAGCCAGTCGCTGGTGTTGGCCATTGGCACGCCGGGGGACGACGCCACGCCGTTCCTGATCCATAACCGCAAACGCGAAGATTGCCGCATCACCGCCGCACCGGCGCGCCTGGCGGCAGGCACGCTGGTGGTCGATCCGCAAACCGCCAAGCGCCTGCAACTGGTGGTGGGTGATCAAGTGCGTGCCGTACCGTTGTCTGCTGCTCGGGAGTCGAAATAATGAATTCGCTGTATATCGCAGGTAGCTGGCTGGCTGGCCAGGGTGAACTGTTTGAATCGCGTAACCCGGTGACCCAGCAGGTGCTGTGGGCCGGCAATGGCGCCACGGTCGAGCAGGTCGAGTCGGCCGTGCAGGCCGCGCGCCAGGCGTTCCCGGCCTGGGCCCGGCGCCCGCTGGAAGAGCGCATCAGCGTGCTGGAAGCCTTCGCCGCGAGCCTGAAAAGCCGCGCCGATGACATTGCGCGCTGCATCGGCGAAGAGACCGGCAAGCCGCTGTGGGAGTCGGCCACCGAAGTCACCAGCATGGCCAACAAGATCGCGATCTCGGTGCAAAGCTACCGCGAGCGTACCGGCGAGAAGAGCGGCCCCCTGGGCGACGCCACCGCCGTATTGCGCCACAAGCCCCACGGCGTGGTGGCGGTGTTTGGTCCCTACAACTTCCCGGGGCACCTGCCCAACGGGCATATCGTCCCGGCGCTGCTGGCGGGTAACACCGTACTGTTCAAACCCAGCGAGCTGACCCCGAAAGTCGCCGAGCTGACCGTGCAGTGCTGGATCGACGCCGGTTTGCCGGCGGGCGTGTTGAACCTGCTGCAAGGCGCGCGGGAAACCGGCATTGCGTTGGCCGCCAACCCTGGTATCGACGGCTTGTTCTTCACCGGTTCCAGCCGCACCGGCAATCATCTGCACCAGCAGTTCTCCGGGCGCCCGGACAAGATCCTGGCCCTGGAGATGGGCGGCAACAACCCACTGGTGGTGGACGAAGTGGCCGACGTGGATGCGGCGGTCTACACCATCATCCAATCGGCGTTTATCTCTGCGGGCCAGCGTTGCACCTGTGCCCGTCGCTTGCTGGTGCCGGAAGGCGCCTGGGGCGATGCGTTGCTGGCGCGACTGGTGGCGGTGAGTACGACGATTGAAGTCGGCGCGTTCGACCAGCAACCGCCACCGTTCATGGGCTCGGTGATTTCCCTGGCAGCGGCGAAAGCCTTGATGGACGCCCAGGAGCTGATGTTGGCCAATGGCGCCGTGGCGTTGTTGGAGATGACCCAGCCACAGGACCAGGCCGCCTTGCTGACCCCTGGCATTATCGACGTGACCGGCGTGACCGAGCGCGAAGACGAAGAACTGTTCGGCCCGCTGTTGCAGGTGATCCGCTACGCTGATTTCGCGGCGGCAATTGCCGAAGCCAACAACACCCAGTACGGCCTGGCTGCGGGCTTGTTGTCCGATTCCGAAGCGCGTTACCAGCAATTCTGGCTGGAAAGCCGTGCCGGCATCGTCAACTGGAACAAACAGCTGACCGGCGCCGCGAGCACCGCGCCATTTGGTGGGGTAGGGGCTTCGGGCAACCATCGCGCCAGTGCGTATTACGCGGCGGATTATTGTGCGTACCCGGTGGCGTCGCTTGAAACGCCAAGCCTGGTGGTCCCGGCCACGCTAACCCCCGGCATTACGCTGATCTAAATGTGGGAGGGGGCTTGCTCCCGATGGCGGTGTGTCAGTTGATGAATCAGGTGACTGATCCACTGCTATCGAGTGCAAGCCCTCTCCCACAGGGGTTCAGTGGTGTATTCAAGTAATTTGAAGCCTATAAAAACAGATGTTCGTGGAGCCTCGCCGATGAAATCCTATGAAGTCAATTTTGACGGTCTAGTGGGGCCGACCCATAACTACGGCGGTTTGTCCTTTGGCAACGTCGCATCCCAGAGCAACAGCCAGCAGCATTCCAACCCCAAGGAAGCGGCGTTGCAGGGCCTGCAGAAAATGAAGGCCCTGATGGACATGGGCTTTGTGCAAGGCGTGCTCGCCCCCCAGGAGCGCCCGGATGTAGCGGCGTTGCGCAACCTCGGTTTCAGTGGCACCGACGCCCAGGTCATCCAGCAGGCGGCTAAACAAGCCATGCCGTTGTTGGTCGCCAGTTGCTCGGCATCGAGCATGTGGGTAGCCAACGCCGCCACCGTCAGCCCAAGCGCCGACACCGCCGATGGCCGCGTGCATTTCACCGCCGCCAACCTCAATTGCAAATACCACCGCAGCATCGAACACCCGACCACCAGCCGCGTGCTGGGGGCGATGTTTGCCGACCAGAAACATTTTGCCCACCACGCCGCGTTGCCGGCGGTGGCGCAGTTCGGCGACGAAGGCGCGGCCAACCACACGCGTTTCTGCCGTGAGTATGGCGAAGCGGGCGTGGAATTTTTCGTGTTCGGGCGCAGCGCGTTCGATCCTCGTTACCCGGCCCCCCAGAAGTACCCGGCGCGCCAGACCCTGGAAGCCTCCCAGGCCGTCGCACGCCTGCATGGCCTGAAGGATGAAGGCGTGGTCTACGCCCAGCAGAACCCGGTGGTGATCGATGCCGGCGTGTTCCACAACGACGTGATCGCGGTGGGCAACGGCGAGGTGCTGTTCTATCACGAGGATGCGTTCCTCAATACCGAACAGATGCTGGCCGAGTTGCAGGGCAAGTTGGGCACGCTGGGCGGCAACCTCCAGTCGGTGTGCGTGCCGCGTGCCCAGGTCAGCGTCGAGGACGCGGTGCGCTCCTACCTGTTTAACAGCCAGCTGCTGACCCGCGCCGACGGCTCGATGCTGCTGATCGTGCCGGAAGAATGCCGCGCCAACGAGCGCGTATGGCATTACCTGCAAGGCCTGACAGCGTCCGCTGGGCTGATCCGCGAAGTGAAAGTCTTCGACCTCAAGCAAAGCATGCAGAACGGCGGTGGCCCGGCGTGCCTGCGCCTGCGTGTGGCCTTGAACGAAACGGAGCTGGCAGCGGTGAACCCAGGGGTTATCATGACCGCGCCGTTGTACGACACACTGACCCAATGGGTCGACAAGCACTACCGCGACAGCCTGCGCGAAACCGACCTGGCTGACCCGCAATTGCTGCTTGAGTGCCGGACGGCACTGGATGAACTGACGCAAATCCTTAAACTGGGCTCGGTTTATCCTTTCCAGATCAATTAACGCCACCTCTTTTTACACCCTATGGCTGAGAATTATTTATGACCACCGACACCCTGCAACTGATCCTTGAAGACACCGACGGCACCCAGCTGGAAACCTCCTGCACCCGCGTCGCCGTGGTCTGGCAGGGCAAGGAAATCTGGATCCAGCACGACGGCCGTGGCCAACTGCTGATCGGCGTGGACGTGGAAGAAGGCGACTCCGAATACGCCAACCTGCTGATGCGCCCACTGGCCACCAACCTGATGAGCCTGCAGCTGGAAATGGAACCGGCCGACGTTGACGGTGATGACGACGATCACGTCCACGGCCCAGGCTGCAACCACTAAGGAAGCTGCGTATGCTCGCCCTTGGCAAACTGCTTGAACTGACCCTCGCCGGTCGCGAACCGGCGCAAAAAATTCAACTGACTGTCGACGGCGTGCAGATGCGCTGGCTCAGCGAGGGCGCACTCGAAGTGCGCCCGCCGCAAGCAACGGACAATGGCCGCGACCTGCTGCTGTCGTCCGGCATCCATGGCAACGAAACCGCGCCGATCGAATTGCTCGACCGCCTGTTGCATGGCATCGCCCGTGGGGAGGTCAAGCCCCGCACCCGTATTCTGTTCCTGTTCGGCAACCCCGAGGCCATGCGCCGCGGCGAGCGTTACCTTGAACTGGACATCAACCGGCTGTTCAACGGCCGTCACGAAAAAAACATCGGCCCCGAAGCCATGCGCGCCGCCGAGCTTGAACAGTTGGCCCGCAGCTTCTTCAGCCAGCCTGGCCGTTCGCGCCTGCATTACGACCTGCACACCGCCATTCGCGGCTCGAAGATCGAGCAGTTTGCGCTGTACCCCTGGAAGGAGGGGCGCCAGCACTCGCGCCACGAGCTGGCGCGCCTGAACGCTGCCGGCATGCAAGCGGTGCTGCTGCAGAACAAGGCCTCGATCACCTTCTCGGCATTTACCTACGAGCAACTGGACGCCGAGGCCTTCACCCTGGAGTTGGGCAAGGCGCGGCCGTTCGGGCAGAACCAGGGGGTGGACGTGTCCCGCCTGGAAACGCGCCTGAAGCAGATCATCGAAGGCACTGAGCCGGCCACCGAGAGCCTCGGTGGCCTGCAACTGTTCGCCGTCTCCCGTGAAGTCATCAAGCACAGTGACGGGTTCCTGATGCACCTGCCGCCGGACGTGGAGAACTTTTCACCGTTGGCCAAGGGTTACCTGCTGGCCGAAGATGTCGCCAAGACCCGCTGGGTGATCGAGGAGGAGGGCGCGCGCATCATCTTCCCTAACCCCAAGGTGAAGAATGGTTTGCGGGCAGGCATCCTGATCGTGCCGACCACCGAGCAGGGTCTGGCCTAGAGCGCGTACTGCTTGCGCAGGGGCAGCCCTAGCTCCTGGCGTAGCCCGTTTTCACTGAACGCGTGCGGGTTGGTGTTGGTGCTTGGGGTGGTGGGGTCTGCGTCAAAGTCGAAGGGCGGGGCCGTTGTCGGCAGGCCGACCGCTTGCAGTTCCGAGTTGGGTATCGGGTTTCGCGGCTTGTTACCGTCAATGCCATCCGGGCTCATACCCTCCAGCTTGGTGCCGCTGATGGAATTGTAGGCATGGCAAAGTTCATGGAACAGGTTGATCACACTGGGCGTTCCCGGGACGATATCGGTGGTGTTGTACCAGATTTTGCCACCGTAGGACGGACTTCCCCGCTTACCGTTTTGGATGTAGGACAAATCGGCGGTGTTCTGGTCTGGCACGAACAACCCGTTGGGTTCGGGGTAAAACTCATGGATTGTGACCGGTTGCCCGCTGACCTGGGCGGCCTGCTCCAACTCAACCAGCAGCCGTTGACCGGTGGGGGAGCTGAGCAGAAAGCGCAAGTCGTCGTTGACCCGCTCCACGAATTGCGCGCCGCCTTGGATGGCAATTCCACTGTGAGCCACGGCCTTGGGTTCGAGATGGATTGCATGGGAAGCCAGTACGCCGGCAGGCAAGTCTTCGGGAATGCCCGGGTGCATGAACAGGGCGCAATCCACCGTGAGGTTGCTTTTCACGTTGAAGTAAGTGATGTCGTTGGCCTTGAGGCCGGTCACATCGTTGAGGCCATCGCCGGTGTAAATCACATTGCTGCCGGGCCCGGCCTTGATCCGGTCGTTGCCGCCCGCACCGATGAGAATGTTGTGCCCTGCGCCGCCCACAATATGATCATTCCCTGTGCCCCCATCGATATAGCTTGAACCGCGGCCACCGCTGATGTCGTCATTGCCGGGACCGCCGTACACCGTCATGTGGATATCCTGATACCCGTGGACTTCATCGTCGCCTTCGCCTGCCTCGATGTGGCAGCGGCCGTTGATGGCCGAGATGAAGTCATTTCCCGGCCCGGTATCCAGGCTGGCGTTCTTGGCGGCGCTGAGCACGCGATCATCCCCGGCGCCGCTGAGGACAAACACCGGCACGATCACGTCATCGTCAAGGTGGATACGGTCATTGCCACCCTGGGTATTGAGCACCAAGGTCTGGGTGCGCCAGTTCAGGGTGATTTCGTAGCGCGGCTGGTTGATCTGCACGGTCAGCGTCGATAACGCACCCGCAGGCGGGGACGTGGCGAAGATGTTCACCGTGTCAGGCTGGTCGAAGGTGGTGATGCACAGCTGATCGACGCCTTCGACCTTGAACAGCTTGCGCTCGATCCGCACATTCTCGTCTTCAAGGATTCTATGTACTTCGATAAGGTCCGACCCGCCGGGGCGCTCGCCCATTTGATCGTAGCGGGGGTTGCCAGTCAGGGTGTTCGCGTCAATGACGTAGGTGCCGTCGGCGTTTCTGGGGGGATGAAGGGTGGGCGTTGAATTCATGTCGCGTGACCTCTGGTTTCAGGCAAGGATTGAGGTCCTTACTTAATAAGAGGTGGGCGTGGTCCAGGCGGTAGATATACACGTGCCATAAAAAAATGCCCCGGCAAGCGAGCTTGTCAGGGCATTTTTATGCGTGAGCGGGTCAGACGGCGAGTTTTTGCTCGCTGCGACGGATCGCCCGCACCTTGTGCAGGGTGTCGGCGCACGTACGCGCAGCTTCCTGGCCCTTGTGCACGAAGTGATCGTGGAAGAACGCGTGGTGCTCGCTGCCGGCATGGAAGTGATGCGGCGTCAGGGACACCGAGAACACCGGCACTTCGGTTTCCAGCTGCACCTGCATCAGGCCGCTGACCACCGATTGGGCGACGAATTCGTGACGATAAATCCCGCCGTCCACCACCAGCGCGGCGGCAACGATACCGGCGTAACGGCCGGTCTTGGCCAGCAACTTGGCGTGCAGGGGCATTTCAAAGGCGCCGCCGACTTCGAAGAAATCGATGTCCGATTCCTGGTAGCCCTGGGCGAGCATTTCGGCGAGGAAGCCTTTGCGCGATTGGTCGACAATATCCTTGTGCCAGCAGGCCTGGATAAACGCGACGCGCTCGCCGTGATGGTTTTTGCTTTTGCTGTCGATTGCGGTGGGTTGCATGTTCTGACTCCTGTTTAAGAAAAAAACAGGGCGTTATGAATCGAATGGGATTTAAGGGTACGAACCGCCGAGTCATGCAGGCATGCGCTCAGCGTGCGGCCCTTAGGTGCCAATCCCGTTCTCTCTTCATCCGGACTATGACCGTCGGCCCCGGGATCACACCGGGTCTGCTGACCTTGTCGCCGTCCTGCGTGAGCAGTTCGAGGCGCCAAGCGCTCGCGGGCTATGCACATTGCGTGCAATTACCGCCGGTGGGGAATTGCACCCCGCCCTGAGAACGTTGCCACCAGAACCCTGGTGGCGGAGAGTTTTTAACATGGTTTTTCATAAACTGCACGAGCGCCGTATCGATAAGCTATATCGGTTTGTTTGGTTGGTATTCGATTGAGAGCGCGTGGGGCTTGATATTCCGTGGCTTTGCCCGCAGTAATCATCCTCATAAGAAGCTTAATGAACCCATTCGAGGCTTGTTTCATGTCTGTGATCGACCTGCGCAGCGACACCGTGACCCAACCCACCCCTGGCATGCTCGACGCCATGGCCACCGCCGTCAGCGGTGATGACGTCTACGGCGAAGACCCCAGCGTCAACCGCCTGGAGGCCGAGCTGGCCAAGCGCCTGGGCTTTGCGGCCGCGCTGTTCGTGCCCACCGGCACCATGAGCAACCTGCTGGCGCTGATGGCCCACTGTGAGCGTGGTGAGGAATACATCGTCGGCCAGCAGGCGCACACCTACAAATACGAAGGCGGTGGTGCGGCGGTGCTGGGTTCGATCCAGCCGCAACCGCTGGAAGTGCAGGCGGATGGCTCCCTCGATCTGAACCACGTGCTCGACGCCATCAAGCCGGACGACTTCCACTTCGCCCGCACCCGCCTGCTGGCCCTGGAAAACACCATGCAGGGCAAGGTGCTGCCGCTGGACTACCTGGCGAAGGCGCGGGCGTTTACCCGCGAACATGGCCTGGCCCTGCATCTGGATGGCGCGCGAATCTACAACGCGGCGGTCAAGCTCGGGGTCGATGCGCGGGCGATCGCCCAGCATTTCGACTCGGTGTCGGTGTGCCTGTCCAAGGGCCTCGGTGCGCCGATCGGCTCGGTGCTGTGCGGCTCCACGGCGTTGATCGCCAAGGCGCGTCGTTTGCGCAAGATGGTCGGTGGTGGCATGCGCCAGGCCGGTTCCCTGGCGGCGGCGGGGCTGTACGCCCTGGACCACCAGGTGCAGCGCCTGGCCGACGACCATGCCAATGCGCAATGGCTGGGCGATGAATTGCGCAACGCCGGTTACGCGGTGGAGCCGGTGCAGACCAACATGGTCTACGTGCAGGTCGGCGACCAGGCCCAGGCCTTGAAGGCGTTTGCCGCCGAACGTGGGATCAAGTTGAGTGCCGCGCCGCGCCTGCGCATGGTGACGCATCTGGATGTGAGCCGGGCGCAGATCGAGCAAGTGCTCAAGGCATTCGTCGAATTTTCGCGCAAATGAGCGTGCTGACCGTCTAATTGAACCTCTCTATCGCATAAACACGCTGTACCACCGGCAAAGGGCCGATATAATGCGGCCTTTTGCCGTCGCTCCGTCTGATGATGTTGCGCACTGGCCTTTGGCCGCAGCCTCCGTGGAAGAACCTATGAAAAGCGCAGAAATCCGTGAAGCCTTCCTTCGCTTCTTCGAAGAGCAAGGTCACACCCGTGTCTCCTCCAGCTCCTTGATCCCAGGCAATGACCCCACCCTGCTGTTCACTAACGCGGGGATGAACCAGTTCAAGGACTGCTTCCTGGGCCAGGAAAAGCGCGCCTACACCCGCGCCACCAGCAGCCAGAAGTGCGTACGTGCCGGCGGCAAGAACAGTGACCTGGAAAACGTCGGTTACACCGCCCGCCACCACACGTTCTTCGAAATGCTGGGCAACTTCAGCTTTGGTGACTATTTCAAGAAAGACGCGATTACCTTCGCCTGGACCTTCCTGACCGGCGTGTTGAAGCTGCCCAAGGAAAAACTCTGGGTGACTGTCTACGCGACGGACGACGAAGCGTATGACATCTGGACCAAGGAAATCGGGGTGCCCGTCGAGCGCATGATTCGCATCGGCGACAACAAGGGTGCGCCTTACGCTTCCGATAACTTCTGGACCATGGGCGATACCGGCCCGTGCGGTCCATGCACCGAGATTTTCTACGATCACGGCGCCGACATCTGGGGCGGCCCACCGGGCTCGCCGGAAGAAGACGGCGACCGTTACATCGAGATCTGGAACAACGTGTTCATGCAATTCAACCGCACCGCCGATGGCGTGTTGCATCCGCTGCCGGCACCGTCGGTAGACACCGGCATGGGCCTGGAGCGGATCAGTGCGGTGATGCAGCACGTTCACTCCAACTACGAGATCGACCTGTTCACCAACCTGTTGAGCGCGTCGGCCGCGGCCATTGGCTGCGCCAATGAAAGCCAGTCGTCCCTCAAGGTGGTGTCGGACCACATCCGTTCCTGCGGTTTCCTGATCGCCGACGGTGTACTGCCGTCCAACGAAGGCCGTGGCTACGTGCTGCGTCGCATCATCCGTCGCGCCTGCCGTCACGGTAACAAGTTGGGCGCCACCGGCAGCTTCTTCTACAAGATCGTCGCCGCGCTGGTTGCCGAGATGGGCGATGCCTTCCCGGAACTCAAGCAGCAGCAGGGCAACATCGAGCGCGTGCTCAAGGCCGAAGAAGAACAGTTCTCCAAGACCCTGGAACACGGCCTGAAGATTCTGGAGCAGGACCTGGCTGAGCTCAAAGGCACCGTGGTGCCGGGCGATGTGGTGTTCAAGCTGTACGACACCTATGGTTTTCCGATGGACCTGACCGCCGACATCGCCCGTGAGCGCGAGCTGACCATCGATGAAGCCGGGTTTGAGCGTGAGATGGAAGCCCAGCGCGTGCGCGCGCGTTCCGCCAGTTCGTTTGGCCTGGACTACAACACCCTGGTCAAGGTTGACGTGCCCACCGAGTTCACCGGTTACAAGGCGACCGTTGGCTCGGCCAAGATCGTGGCCCTCTATAAAGATGGCAAGTCGGTCGACGTTCTGAATGAAGGCGACGAGGCCGTTGTGGTCCTGGACCAGACGCCGTTCTACGCCGAGTCCGGCGGCCAGATCGGTGACTGTGGTTTCCTCAGCTCAACGTCGGGTCGTTTTGAAGTGCGCGACACCACCAAGACCGGCGGTGCGTTCCTGCATCACGGCGTGCTGGTGCTGGGCAACTTGACCGTGGGTGCGCCAGTAGACACCCAGGTCGATGCCGACGTACGCCACGCAACCGCGCTGAACCACTCGGCCACGCACTTGCTGCACGCTGCACTGCGCCAGGTGTTGGGCGAGCACGTCCAGCAGAAGGGGTCGTTGGTCGACAGCCAGCGCCTGCGTTTCGACTTCAGCCACTTCGAAGCGATCAAGCCTGAGCAGATCAAGTCCCTGGAAGACATCGTCAACGCGCAAGTGCGCAAGAACACCCCGGTAGAAACCGAAGAAACCGATATCGAGACTGCCAAGGCCAAGGGCGCCATGGCGCTGTTCGGCGAGAAGTACGGCGACAACGTGCGCGTACTGAGCATGGGTGGCGATTTCTCGGTAGAACTGTGTGGCGGTATCCACGCCAACCGTACCGGCGACATCGGCCTGCTGAAAATCATCAGCGAAGGTGGCGTGGCGTCGGGCGTACGTCGTATTGAAGCGGTGACCGGTGCTGCGGCCCTGGCCTACCTGAATGCGGCTGAAGAACAACTCAAGGAAGCGGCCAGCCTGGTCAAGGGCAGCCGCGACAACCTGATCGACAAGCTGTCCGCCGTGCTGGAGCGCAACCGTGCGCTGGAAAAACAGCTGGAGCAGTTGCAGGCCAAGGCAGCCAGCGCGGCGGGCGACGATCTGTCGGCTTCTGCGGTGGACGTCAAGGACGTGAAAGTCCTGGCGGCACGCCTGGATGGTCAGGACGGCAAGGCGCTGTTGGCCCTGGTCGATCAGTTGAAGAACAAGCTCGGCCGCGCAGTGATCCTGCTCGGCAGTGTCCATGAGGATAAGGTCGTGCTGGTTGCCGGTGTAACCAAGGACCTGACTGGCCAACTCAAGGCCGGTGATTTGATGAAGCAAGCCGCTGCGGCAGTGGGCGGGAAGGGCGGCGGTCGTCCGGACATGGCGCAAGGCGGTGGTGTGGACGCCAGCGCCCTGGACGCGGCCCTGGCCCTGACCGTGCCATTTGTCGAGGCAGGTATTTAAGGCACTGTTAACCCGCCCGTGGTCTAGTCACGGGCTGTTCTGTGCTGGTTGATTGGATATTTAGGCGCCCCTTTACGGGCTGAGGCGGCTTGGAAATGGCTTTGATCGTACAGAAATTTGGAGGCACCTCGGTCGGCTCTGTCGAAAGAATCGAGCAGGTGGCCGACAAGGTTAAGAAATTCCGCGATGCCGGTGACGACTTGGTCGTAGTGCTGTCGGCCATGAGCGGCGAGACCAATCGCCTGATCGAACTGGCCAAGGCCATCAGTGGCGACCAACAGCCGCTGCCGCGTGAGCTGGATGTGATCGTGTCCACCGGCGAGCAGGTGACCATCGCCTTGCTGGCCATGGCCCTGAACAAGCGTGGCGTGCCTGCCGTGTCCTACACTGGCAGCCAGGTGCGCATCCTCACCGACAGCGCGCACACCAAGGCGCGCATCCTGCAGATTGACGATCAGAAAATTCGCACTGATCTGAAAGCAGGCCGCGTGGTAGTTGTAGCGGGCTTCCAGGGCGTGGACGAGCACGGCAACATCACCACCCTCGGGCGTGGCGGTTCTGACACCACCGGTGTGGCCCTGGCGGCGGCCCTTAAGGCTGATGAATGCCAGATCTATACCGATGTGGACGGCGTCTACACCACCGACCCGCGTGTTGTGTCCGTGGCCCAGCGCCTGGACAAGATCACCTTTGAAGAGATGCTGGAAATGGCCAGCCTCGGTTCCAAGGTGTTGCAGATCCGCGCGGTGGAGTTCGCCGGCAAGTACAACGTTCCGCTGCGCGTATTGCACAGCTTCAAAGAGGGTCCGGGCACCCTCATTACTATTGATGAAGAGGAATCCATGGAACAGCCGATCATTTCCGGCATCGCTTTCAACCGCGATGAAGCCAAGCTGACGATCCGTGGCGTGCCAGACACCCCGGGCGTGGCCTTCAAGATTCTGGGCCCTATCAGCGATGCAAATGTTGAAGTCGATATGATCGTGCAGAACGTCTCGCACGATAACACCACCGATTTCACCTTCACCGTGCACCGCAACGAGTACGATGCGGCATTGAAAATCCTGGAGAACACCGCGAGCGAAATTGGCGCCCGTGAAGTGGTCGGCGATACCAAGATTGCCAAGGTGTCGATCGTAGGTGTGGGCATGCGTTCCCATGCCGGCGTTGCCAGCCGTATGTTCGGGGCCCTCGCCAAGGAAAGCATCAATATCCAGATGATCTCTACCTCCGAAATCAAAGTCTCGGTGGTGATCGAAGAGAAGTACCTGGAGCTGGCTGTACGTGCGCTGCATACCGCTTTTGAGCTGGACGCTCCGGCCCGACAGGGCGAGTGACGCAATGCCAGGAAGGCGCGGTAAACCGCGCCTTTCAATTTTTTGTAGGGCGCATGGTCTTTTGCGTGCGCTCGACAATACTTAGGCCGTTAGGGCTATGGCTATCGAGTCGTAGGTCGAACGCCTTTTTTTTGCAGACTGTTGTTCCTGAAATGAAATGCGTGAGGAGAAAGGTATGCTGATTCTGACTCGTCGGTGCGCAGAAAGCCTGATTATCGGTGATGGCGAAATCACCGTGACCGTGCTCGGCGTCAAAGGCAATCAAGTACGTATTGGGGTGAATGCTCCGAAAGAGGTAGCGGTCCACCGCGAGGAAATCTACCTGCGGATCAAGAAAGAGAAGGACGAAGAACCAAGCCTTTAATTTTTATCGTTTTTTATGTTTGCAAACGGGGATGAACGTGGTTAATATACGCCCCGTGTTGCGGAGAGCTGGCCGAGTGGCCGAAGGCGCTCCCCTGCTAAGGGAGTACACCTCAAAAGGGTG
>JAEAMG010000541.1_pt1 | contig 40771 bp, 38 predicted proteins | sample 8958741 | NCBI WGS metagenome assembly JAEAMG01 (sample SAMN16933256, study PRJNA681125) | bioreactor sludge metagenome | isolation source: anaerobic bioreactor treating anionic surfactant - SDBS | place: India: Bengaluru | collected 2019-02-28 | reverse complement strand
GGTGGCAACCCGACCAAAATTAAAAAATAGGTATGGGGTTCAGCGGACGCTTACGCATCAAGTAAATGCTATACCATAAATTATGACTATCACCTTGGCACGTAATTGAGATAAGCATTACTTTTTTAGTATTCATAGGCTTTGATGATGCTGGGTTTTAATCTCAAGCATATTTTATTAACTTTTTTAGCTTTGATTGTCTATTAAATTATCAGAATAAATAATAATGACCGGATATTTTACACCAAATTTACGCCTTTAAAATTTAAAAGCATTATAAGTGATTGTTATTAAAAGGTAATATTTGTTGGTGCGTCCAATCCATCATCGGTGCAACCGAAATGCGAGGCTGTAAAGATTGCAGAGCAGTCATGGCATAAACCTGAAATAATGAAAAACCGAAGCGCGGATTATACGAGGTTTGATGAAAAATCGACAGTCGCTTGCAGCGATCATTGCCTTTATTAAAGTCTTAAAATCAACTGTGCAGTCAGCTTAGAATTTGTATGTAATTTAACTTTTTAGTATGTTGGAGATATGACCACAACAGGGAAAATAACATGTTGGTTCTAGAAGAAATGTATAGGAGTAAAAAAATGAACATTCTACGCCTTTTAATTTACGTATCCAGCGCAGTTTAAGCTGGTTTAAAAAAGCCCTGATACTTCATGATGATCTTGACCTACAGTTTATTACGGTATGGGTGGCATTTAATGCATTGTATACACAGGAGCAAGCTGCCGATCAGGAACAGTACACCTTAAGACATTTCCTCAGCTCGATGTGCCATAAAGATGTTGATCAAAAAATATTTCACATTCTCTGGGAAAAAAAGCATTCAAGCATTCGATTACTCCTGAGTAATCCATATCTTTATCAAAGTTTTTGGGACTGGCGTAATCAGAAAATCAGTGAGGCAACATGGCGCTCAGCTTTTGCCACAGAACAGCAACAGCTCCAGCACATCTTGCAAAACCATGATTCAGTCAGCCTGTTGGTATCCCTGTTTAGTCGCTTGACGACTTTATATCAACAGTTAAGTCGAGGCGGAGCGACCTACAATAGTGCTATTAACCGGAAACAATTAGCCAATGCTTGGAGTGTTTTATCTGTATTGGTGCCGAGCTTTATCCAAATTTTATTGGAAAATGTCGAAAATATAGAGTTCAATCAGCCATTTTATCCCGTGGTGCAAGTATCCTGAGGTGAATGATTTGAAATAGACAGCAAGATCAAAAACTGTTTCATTTGCAATTTTATTTTGAAAGAGGCACGCTGCGAGCGTGATAACGCATATCCAGAAATGCAAAAAAAGCAGCGCAGAGTACCAGACTCACTCCTGCAATACAGGTCATCTTCCAGCCGCCATGATGCCATGCATAGACTCCGAGTGCAGAACCACAGGCTCCACCAATAAAGTAAGAAGTCATATAAATAGAATTAATCTGCGATTTGGCATCTGGATGTAGACGGAAAATAATATTTTGATTACTGGTGTGCACAATGGTGAGCCCCAGACTGATTACGCCGTAGCCAATCATATAACTCAGCAAAGACTGCCCACCGAAATAAAGAAAAAACCAGCTCACAATCAGCGTTAACAGGCCGATCCAGGTCAGTGACAGGGTATGGCCCTGATCGGCAATTTTGCCAATTTTCGTTGTAGACAATGCACCAAACACTCCCGCCAGCGTTACAACACCCACCAATACATCGGAAAGATGAAACGGGGATGAGGTCAGTAAAATGGCAATGGTCGAAAACAGGGTACTCATGGCCGCAAATACAAAACCACCAATCAATGAACGAAATCCTAAACGCTGTTCTTGTTTCAGTAAAATCGCCATGGATTTAAAAATTTGCGTATAGCTCATTTTTAGTATGGTGATGTGGGGCAGTTTGGTTTTGAGGAGAAAGGCTAACATCAGCATCAATATGGCACAGAGCATATAGATCAGTTTCCAGTTGAACAGGTTAGACATTAAACCCGCAAGACTGGTGGATAGCAGTAGTCCGACTAGAAGTCCACTCATCAGGAAGCCCACCACTTCACCGGTTTTTTCAGGTTTGACGGCCATGGTGGCTAGGGGAATCAGGACCTGTGCTGCGACTGAAAATAGCCCTGTAATTATGGTTCCCAGCCAAAGCATGGGTAAGTTAACGGCAAAAGCACATAGAAATAAACCGATGGCAGTCATGACCATCAGTAAAGGAATAAATTTGGTTTTATTGACAATGTCACCCATTGGAACAATAAACAACAGGCCCAGTGCATAGGATACCTGGGCAAATGTCACGGTTAAGGCGACTTGTGATTCAGGAACATGAAAATATTGCTGGATGGAATGGATTAAAGGCTGGCAATAATAGTTAGCTCCCGCACACAGACCACAGGCTATGGCCATGAGCCAGAGTAAAGATTTATCCTGGCTGATGTCGAGAGAAGTTTTCATAACCATCCTTGTTTTGTTTCAGGTAGGCAAAGTTTGCCGGTATTGTAATGTACATGCAGAGTATAGCAGCCCTATCAGTCTGGACTTACCAATATAGGGGAAAAGCAATCTCTATTCGGTGTTCTGTGACTATTTTAAAAGCCGTATTTTTTAGCTTGCGGCAGGCTTGAATCAGACCAGACAAAAACTAATGTGAGAATTTCTTTTTCGACAGAGTAATCATCATGACGCCAATGATATTGAGCATACAGCCTAGCCATTGAATGGCATTTAAATGTTCACCTAAAAAAATAGTGGCCAAGATAATGGTCAGAATCGGGCCAATGGAAGCAATCATGGCAGACTGTGCAGCACCCAAGCGGACAATACTCTGTGCCATCAGTACCGTCGGTAAAACTGTGACCAGCAGGCCTAAGGCAATACCGTACCAAATTACACTGACAGGTAGCTGGGTGAATAAATGCAAAGGCTGCGGCATGGCAATCATGTAATGGGTTAGGGTGCCGATACAGGCAATACTCAGTGCCAAACCGGTAAAATTCCATGAACCAAAACGTTGAATCAGTCGTGGAGTAAGCAATAAGTACCCGGCAAAACATACCGCACTGGCAAAGATCAGACTGACCCCAAGCCAGAAATGACCTTCATGCGCGACGTTACTCTGCTCCTGTAGCATCACAATGACCGTACCGCCGTAACTTAAGGCGATGGCCAGCATGCTTTTCAGGCTGAGTTTCTGCTTATAAATGGCACTGGAAGCCAGAACCGTCAGGGTGGGATAGAGAAATAAAATAATCCGTTCCAGTGAGGCACTGATATACATCAGACCAACAAAATCCAGCCAGCTTGAAAAGTAGTAACCCATGAGCCCTGCAACAGTCAACAACCCCCAGTCTTTCGCTGCCAGTTCTTTATTATGATGACGGTTAAACCAGCACAGCAGCAAAAAAAACGGTAAGGCACTGGCCATACGCAAAGCCATAAGTACCGTGCCATCGACCAAAGGCGACAAGGCATAGGTTTGCTTGATAAAAATGGCTTTGGTACTAAACAGAAAAGCAGCACCAATCGCAAATAATGAACCTAATTGTGTTTTGCTTAGAGTCGGTTTCATTTTACCTGCTTGATTAGGGCTTCTGATCCGAAAAAGATCGAGACAAAGTTGAATTATAAAGTTTTTAAGCCCCGAGGTTAAATGCAAAAAGATGCGAATTATAATTCCGATTAGGAATGATTGATGCTTAGAGCCATTTTCTAGAGGTTACTGACAACTGGCTTGGCTTCTCTGGAAAGTGAGTTTTGTTTTTTGTCTAAATTTTATTCAAACACGTTTGTTTAGAAGCGCTATATCGCTATGCCTATTCTTTTAAAAGCAATAAAAACAAGAAGGTGAGTATCAGAAATAAATTTTTGCACTAAATTTGTGCATAAAATGTTGAATTGAGACAAATACAGTGTAAAACATCATCAAGCGAAATGGCTGTAAAATTTTTTTTAATTAATTTTTTGAATTACCTTAGACTTAGGGCGAATAAGCATTAAATAACAAAAAAACATAAAAATAAGCAAAATCAGCATTTTTTCTGATATGCAGCTCCAGACTTGATTTAGGCAAAACCAGATAGGCAATCGCTTATTTTTTAAGGGAACAAGTCCATTCAAGATGTCATTCTGGCCAATAAAGGGGGAGAAAATTATTTAAATTTACTCAGTCGATAACTAAATCAAGCAACTTTCTAGGTATTTATTTAAATTCTGATTAAAGGAAGAATGTCAGAAAGATCAATTTTGTGGGACAAGCCGGCTGGAAATGGTGAACGGAAAGGTCAAGATAAGGATTTATAGCTTTTTCAGGCTGGCATTTAAAGTCATGAAGACGAGCTAAAATTAAAGTAAAACCGACGAATCCTATATGAAACTATTATTTTTATGAATCATCAGTTCAAAATATGGGTATTTATTAAATAAATATTGGGTAGTAATTTAAAAAAGTTCAATTAGAATCCAAAAATTCAACAAAAACGCATCCTGGGGGAAACATTGCTCACCGCGATGTTTACTGAAGAAAAATTAGCTTGAGGAACGCTCATGCAGATTGGAATCCCAACCGAAACTGTGGTCGGTGAAAATCGTGTGGCTGCAACGCCAGAAACAGTAAAGAAGTTGATCAGTGCTGGTCATACTGTAGTCATTGAACGTAGAGCAGGGGTAAAAGCTGCTTATATTGACAGTGCCTATGAACAGGTCGGCGCCAAAATTACCGATGATGCCTATACCGGCAGTCAGATTATTTTGAAAGTTCGTGCCCCTCAAGGTGATGAAATTCAAAAACTTGCAGCAAACACCGCAGTGATTGCAATGTTTGACCCGTATCGCAACACTGAACTTGATCAGTTTGCAGCAAAGCAGGTTTCTGCATTTGCACTGGAACTTTTACCACGTACGTTGTCCCGTGCACAAAACATGGACGTGCTGTCTTCTCAAGCCAACTTGGCCGGTTATAAATCGGTACTTTTGGCGGCAGCAGAATATCAACGCATGTTCCCAATGCTCATGACGGCTGCGGGTACGGTAAAACCGGCCCGTGTGGTCATCATGGGGGTTGGGGTTGCCGGCCTGCAAGCCATTGCGACTGCTAAACGTTTAGGTGCTGTGGTTGAAGCCACCGATTTACGTCCAACTGCACGTGATCAGGTCGAATCACTTGGCGGTAAATGGCTAGACGTACCAATGTCGGATGAAGAAAAGCAAAAAGCTGCGGACGCTGCTAAAAATGGTTATGGCTGGATGCCAGGTGAGCAATATATCAAAGACCAGGCGGCCATTGTCGATAAAGCTGTTTCTAATGCCGATATCGTGATTACCACTGCACTGTTACCCGGCCGTGATGCACCGCGTTTAATTCGTGCTGAAACGGTGGCCAAAATGAAACCGGGTTCAATCATTCTGGATATGGCGGTTGAATCAGGCGGTAACGTGGAAGGTTCCAAGTGCGGTGAAAATGTCGTGACGGATAATGGCGTGACCATTTTGGGTATTCCGAATATCCCATCTACAGTTGCGACCGAAGCCTCAGCACTGTATGCACGTAATGTCTTTAATTTCCTCGATACCCTTTTTGATGCAGAGAAAAAATTTGCCATCAATCCGGAAGAAGAAATTCAAAAAGCCCTGCTAGTAACTCATGGCGGTCAAGTGCTGCTGAAGCGTGGTTAAGGAGAGTCATCATGGTTGAAACGATTACAATTTTCGTCCTTGCCATTTTCGTAGGTTACTACGTGGTTTGGGGCGTGACACCTGCATTACATACGCCATTGATGGCGGTAACCAACGCCTTGTCATCGATTATTGTGGTGGGTGCGATGTTGCAGACGGTTGGCATTCCGGGTTTGGTTGAAGCCAATGTGCAATTCCAGAGCATCAACGTGGTCAGTATTTTGGGTGCAGTCGCAGTATTTCTGGCAAGTATCAACATTTTTGGTGGCTTCGCCGTAACTGCACGTATGCTTGAAATGTTCAAGCCAAAGCAAAAGAAAAAAGAGGGCTAAAACATGGAATTCATTCGAGACTATGCGGATTGGTTCTACCTGGTGGGTGCCGTTCTTTTTATCTTAACTTTACGTGGTTTGTCTGGTCCTAAAACAGCAATTGCCGGTAACCGTTACGGTATGATTGCAATGGCCATTGCCGTGATCACCACCTTCTTTGTTGCTGATCATCCTGTGGTCTGGATGATTGGCGGCGCAATGGTGTTAGGTGCAATCGTAGGTATTGCTCGTGCACGTACCGTTCCGATGACGCAAATGCCGGAAACCGTTGCATTGATGCACTCATTAGTCGGTTTGGCTGCAGTGCTGATTGCTATTGCTGCGATTCTGCATAACAACCAGTTAACGGCACTATTTGCACAAAATGAAGCGGCGTTAACAGCTGCGGGTGTTGAACATGCCCACATGAGCAAAGTTCATCTTTTTGAATTATTTGTAGGTTGTTTCGTTGGTGCGATTACCTTTACCGCTTCAGTATTTGCTTACGGTAAACTGGCTGCGAAAAAATGGGCGAAAACCATTTCGGGTGGCTGGGTTAAACCGCTACAGGCGATTATTTTCCTGGCGATGTTAAGCTGTGGTTTCATCTTCTTCTCAACAGGTAACATGCAGGCTTTCTGGGCAATGACTGCTCTGGCACTTGCATTTGGCTGGGTATGGATTGCACCGGTCGGTGGCGGCGATATGCCGGTGGTGGTGTCACTGTTGAACTCATTCTCTGGCTGGGCTGCGGCAGGTATTGGTTTCACTTTAGAAAACAATATGTTGATTGTTGCGGGTTCACTGGTGGGTTCTTCAGGTGCGATTCTGTCTTACATTATGTGTAAAGCCATGAACCGTTCAATCATCAATGTCTTGTTTGGTGGTGCGATGGGCGGTGCAGCAGTTGCATCAGCAGATAAAGGTGAGCAAGTTCAACGTAACCACCGTTCTGGTTCAGCAGATGACGCAGGCTTCCTGATGTCAAATGCAGATAGCGTAGTGATTGTTCCAGGTTATGGTATGGCTCAAGGCCGTGCGCAAAATGCCGTGAAAGAACTGTGTGAAATCCTGAAAGAACAAGGCGTGAAAGTACGTTTTGCGATTCACCCGGTGGCAGGTCGTATGCCAGGTCACATGAACGTATTGCTTGCGGAAGCTGATGTAGCGTATGAAGACATTCTGGAAATGGATGAAATCAACTCGGACTTCCCGGCAACTGATGTTGTGTTAGTCATTGGTGCAAACGACGTCGTTAACCCTGCAGCGAAAGATGATCCAAGTTCACCAATTTACGGCATGCCGATTCTGGAAGCACATAAAGCACGTACTATTATGGTGATCAAGCGTTCTATGGCAACCGGTTATGCGGGTCTGGATAACGACTTGTTCTATAATGAAAAAACCATGATGATTTTCGGCGATGCCAAGAAAGTCGTAGAAGACATGACTAAAGCCATTAACGGCGGCGGTCACTAAATCCACGCTTCAAAAGTCCCTCTTTCATAATAGAGGGATTTAGGGAGATTAAAACCACCTTCGGGTGGTTTTTTAATTCTAGAATATATGACTTTTCAACAATTAAATTGAAGAATAGTGCAGAGCACACTTTTATCAGGCTATGGTTTCTTGTTTTATTTGGTGCTGCCTGATCAAGCGATATTGCAAAAATGCTTTATAAAATGGCAATTAACTGTTTATTTCTAAATAGGTATTGCCGATGAGGGATATTTTTAGAAATTAAGTTGTGTTAAAACTGGCATTTGCCTGTCTTTTTAAATAAAAAGATAAATCTCGATAATCTGGCATTTCTTTTGCATTTTTGTGATTCAGTTTTAGGGGGATTGTTCATGAAAATAATAAAGTATCTTGCATTGCTGTTATGTGTATGTTCACTACCTGCATTTGCAAGTGAAGCTGCGACAAACGCAGCGAATATTCAGGAAATACGCTTATCGCTCGACAGTGTCTGGGTGGTGATGGGCGGTATATTGGTATTCTTTATGCAGGCCGGTTTTGCACTGGTGGAAAGTGGTTCTGTACGTAGTAAAAATACCGTCAATGTACTCATGAAAAATTATATGGATGCTTGTCTGGGGGGATTGGTCTTCTGGTTAGTCGGTTTTGGTTTAATGTTTGGGGGCAACGCTTCAGGTTGGATGGGCACCAGTCATTTTGCGCCCAATGACTTGGATGACTGGCATTGGAATCTGTTGTTCTTTCAAATGATGTTTGCCGCTACTGCAACTACAATTGCCAGTGGTGCCATGGCAGAGCGTATTCACTTTGTTGCTTATATTGTAGGGGCGGCTGTGGTCAGTGGCCTTATTTATCCTGTCTTTGGCAGTTGGGCGTGGGGCAGTATTTTTGAGGGCTCAGGCTGGTTAAAAGCAATGGGTTTTATCGACTTTGCCGGTTCAACTGTAGTGCATTCAATCGGTGGCTGGGTGGCATTGGCCGGTATTATTGTACTAGGTCCGCGCTTGGGACGTTTCGGGCGTAATGGACAAACTCACCATCTGGCAGGGCATAACCTGCCTTTGGTGGCTTTGGGTGGTTTTATTCTCTGGCTGGCATGGTTTGGTTTTAATGCTGCATCCACCGTGAATGCCAGTGTCAGTATCGGTCGTATTGCTTTAAATACCCATCTGGCGGCCTGTGCTGCTGCAGTGGCTTATATGCTGTATGCCTTAATTCGTGGTAAGGCAATTCTAATGCAGACCACAATTAATGCTTCATTGGGCGGTTTAGTGGGGATTACGGCGGGTTGTGCCACCATGTCACCTTTATTTGCCGTGATTACTGGACTCATTGCCGGGCTCATTGTCAGCGTCATGCCAAGCGTCATGGAAAAATTAAAACTGGATGATGTGGTGGATGCCGTTACTGTTCATGGTTTTTGTGGGGCGTGGGGAACCGTGGCTGCAGGCCTGTTTTTTGAAGCCGATATGTTTAACTCACAAATTGTGTCTATTCAGGTTTTAGGTGTGCTGGCAGCATTTGCTTGGGGATTCGGAATCGCGCTGATTACTTTTAAGCTGCTGGAGAAAATATTGGGTGGCTTGCGTGTCAGCACGCAACATGAACAACGCGGTTTGGATTATACCGAACATGCCGAGCTGTCCTATCCTGAATTTCAGCGTGATGTGACTTTTGAAACAGATGATATTACCAAACGCCACTAAACCAAGAAGGAGAGTTTCGCTATGCCAAATGAATTGCTCACTGTGATGCAAAAGAAACAGGCGATTGAACGCGGTTTAAGTCATTATTTGCAAGGAACTGTACTGGAACGGGTATTGAGTTACTGGGAACAGGAGTATGGCGACAAACCTTCATTTGTACTCAATCGTTTTATGAATGACATTTGCAATACCGATGAATTGCGTATTCATCGCAAAGAAATGTTGAAACAGGTGTTATGTGAGATGTCGGCGGTTGAAAAACAGGTACTACTGGATACCCAGCCGAAAGTGCAAATGGAGGTGCTGATTTCAGCCGATTTTGCCGATGCTTTTTTTGATTTGATTAATGGCGTGCTACAGACAGTAGCTAGAGCTGATCTGAATGATTTTAATGCGGAAGTTAAAAATCATGTCCAAGCCTTGGGCATTGCGATTGAGAAATCTGCAAATCTGAATGACGCTGCTTTTGCAGAATGTTTACCGCTCACCAGTTATGCTCAGGTGATTACTGCATCATATGAATGCTATTGCGAATTTTATGGCCCAAGTAAAGCCGATCAGGTCTATGCGCGGGTGAAAATGGATATCAAGAACAAATATCCGTCCGTGGATTTACATCATTTATTATAGTTGGCAGCAATCTTGATTGAATGCATGTTCAGTCTTAAGTTTAGGCTGGGCATCCTAAAAACAGCAGCACTAAAAAAGCGACCTGAAGGTCGCTTTTTTAGTTTATTTAGGCTACTGATTCTGGAGTTGCGCGCCATAAGCTTTCCAGATCGTAAAATTTACGTGCTGTTGGAAGCATGACATGAACTACAACAAACCCAAGATCGATCAGGATCCATTCGGCATCACGTTCACCTTCAACGCCGAGAGGGCGGAAACCCGCTTTACGTGCTTCTTCAGCAACATTGTCTGCAAGGGCTTTAATATGACGGGTTGATGTACCGCTGGCAATGACCATGGCATCTGCCACATTGCTGATTGAGCTGACATCAAGTTCTAGAATATCTTTTGCTTTTACATCTAATAGGGCTTCATGTACAACTTTCAAGCAAGCTTGTACATCTTTAGCATGAGCATTCATTGCGTGTTCGAGAGAATTAGAAGCGCTGGGCGATGGTTCTAAATTCATAAAAGGTTTAATTTCCGGACAATATCTCACTGTGTAATATAGCGGTTTTGGGGCTGAATTTCAAATCTGTTCATAATTTAACTTTGTGGATGTTTTGCAAAATATTTATCTTTCCAGGCAAAAGAATGGCTGGAATGCGCTTGTGGCTTGTATTCTGCTGCAGTGAAACCTGTATAGGTACTTTGGTTTAACCACTGAAAAATTTCTGCATAGGGAATTTGTGCAGTATCAGGCTGATGACGTCCCGGACAGTCTGCAAACTGGATGTGTCCAATATCCTGAATATTTTCCTTTAAGCCCTGTAGTACATCTTCACCCATCATCGCCATGTGATAGCAGTCATATTGCATTTTCAGCGCAGGGTGTTGTACTGCTTCCAGCATTTCCTGGGCCTGGGCAATATTCTGCACCAGAAAGCGTGGCATGTCGGTGCCATTAATCATTTCAAACACTGGCTGGATGTTGTGTACAGCAAACATTGAACAGGCCAGTTTCAGATTTTTTGCCAGCGTATTGAGGCAAGGCAACAAATCGGAATCAAGCGGTTGCTTACCGGCCAAAATATTCACACTGGATACATTCAGTGCAGTGGCGTATTGAATTGCCTGTTCCAGGGCACGATAAAACTCAATTTCTTGACCCGGTACGCCAGTCAGACCATTTCCGCCTTGCATCAGGTCACCTGCAGGGACATTAATCAGACACAGGCTCAGATCATGCAGGGTCAGTTGGGTCTGAATCTGTTCGATGCTGAGTTCATAGGGAAACTGGATTTCTACATGCTGAAAACCATGAGCCTGCGCCAGAGCAAAGCGCTCAATCAGAGGCACTTCAGTAAAAATCATGGATAAATTGACCGCCAGCTTAATCATGCCTTTACTCCTTGCTCGTTAAAGGAAATGGTCTGCTCAAGATTCAACCAGTTGAATGACAGTTGCCAGATCAGCCTCAGCATAGCCATTATTTTGGTGGGTTTTCAATTGTGAAAGTGCCTGTTTTGCGACAGGAATATTTAAATTGAACTGTTCAGCCAGCTGCATGGCATTATTCAGGTCTTTGGACAGGGTTTGCACTTTCCATTGTACTGGCTCAAAGGTATGCGTGGCCATACGCGGGCTTAAAATCTGAAACGGTTTCGAGTCGGCAAAACCACCGGCAAGTGCAGGGGCAAGCAAGGTGGTATCTACACCGGCCTGTCTGGCTAATGCTACTGCTTCTGCAATTAAGGTGCTGTTTGCTGCAACAATCAGCTGATTGCAGATTTTGGTGGCTTGCCCCGTACCTGTTTCGCCCATACGCGTCACACGTTGTGAAAGCACATTATAAATCAGCGATAAATCCTGAATGGTTTGTATGTCGCCACCGGCAAAAATTACCAGGGTTCCATGTTCCGCACCTGGTGTACCTCCCGAAACAGGCGAGTCAATCCATTGCACTTGCTGGTTTTGTGCCTGCTGTGCCAAAATTTTGGTTTTATCCACAGACAGACTGGAGAAATCCACAATCACTTGTCCAGCCTGTAACTGGTTCTGAATCTGATCAAAAACAGCTTGTACCGCAGCATCATCCGCCAGACAGGTCAAAATAACAGGATAGTTGGCAATTTCTTGCAGGTTTAAAGCGCTGGCACCCATGTCAATCAGTACATCGCAGGCAGATGCTGTGCGGTTCCAGACAGCAACTTCAAAGCCGGCCTGAATCAGTCGGGTTGCCATACGGCTACCCATGAGACCCATGCCTAAAAATGCAATTTTTGTATTACGATCAAAACTCATGTGTTTTTCTCTGAATGATCCTGTTATGGCTCTATTTTACTTATATTGACGCGGTAAAAACTGAACTTCCGGGTTTTTGTCTTTTTTACGCGCCAGTTTACTGTTTTTGCCTAACAGTAATTTGAGTTGCCAGATTTTCTCCAGGCGTAACGATTTGCTCGGTGCGTGTTCCATGGCATCAAGAACCTGTTTGGCGGCCGCCAATGCATCCGGGGAGCGTTGCAACATCTCTTCTGCAATTGACTGGGCTTTGCTGATCGGTGATGCATCCAGATGCGTCACCAGACCTATCTCTTTGGCATAATTGGCATCGAAAATACGCCCGGTCAGGGTCAGTTCCTTGGCCAGGTCGACATTAACAATGCCTTTAATCGAACGGCTGAGTCCCATGTCCGGCACCAGTCCCCAGCGGCTTTCCATAATCGACATTTTGGTGTCCGGGTGGGCAATACGGATATCCGCAGCCAGTGCCAGTTGCATGCCGGCACCCAGGCAATAGCCTTCAATTGCAGCAATCACAGGTACAGGCAGTTCCTGCCAGATTAAAAAGGCTTTTTGAAACAGGCTCTGTCCCGGTTTGAGCAGTTCCCAAGCAGCGTAAGCGGTATTTTTCGGCGCATTTAAGTCAGCCAGGTCAATTCCGGCACTAAACACATGCGCTTCGCCGGTTAAAATGACACAGCGAATGGAGCGGTCTTTTTTAATTTGTCTGGCTGCATTGACCAGTTCGCGCAGTAAAGCAAAGCTCATGGCATTACGCTTTTCTGGACGGTTTAAGGAAACGGTTGCGATGCCATTATTTTTTTCTATGCGAAGTAACGCCATTGTAGAGACCTGTATTTTTCTATTGTTTTGAGCATAACATGGGTATTTCTCTGATACATGCCGCGATACATGACAGCAGAGTCACATCTAAACATAGACGTGGCTTCTAGAACTCGGCTAGACCATGATCAGATACTTTGCCTGTTTAAAATTTGCTGTGAAGCCTGTTCAACCTGCTGAATGACCGACTGCAACTCATCAAAGCGTTTCAGGGTTTCATGAATAAAGGCTTCATCCGCCTTGCGACGTTCCTTGCGTAAGGAAGAAACAAACTGTTCAAATCCACCGCTGACTTCCTGAAGGCGAGGCACCCCCACATAACGGGTCGCCCCATATAAGCGGTGCAGCACATGTTCCAGTTGCGGAAAATCTTCCATTTCGATTAATTGCTGCATTTCTTCCAGCTCGGTCGGGAAGCTGTCAGTGAGCATTTTCAGTAAATCGAGCGCCAGATCTTCTTTATTGGCCGCCAGTTGCAGGCTTTGTTGCCAATCCAGAATATTGGGATCGAGAGCTTCAATCAGAATGGATTTCTCTACGCTTTTCGCTTTCTTAAAGCTTTCCGAGGTCCAGTGAGTCAAAATCTGGATAATCTGTTCCATCTGAATCGGTTTGGTGACGTAATCATCTATACCGACCTGCAACAGTTTCTGCTTTTCATCCGCCAAGGCATGTGCGGTCAGGGCAATAATCGGCAGGCGCTTATGATTCTCCAGGGTCGACTCTAGCGAGCGAATGGCACGGGTGGTATCAATTCCGGACATCACTGGCATTTGAATATCCATAAACACCAAATCAAATGCCGGCAACTCCTGCTCGATGCGCTGCTGAATAATTTCAATGGCTTCCTGACCGCTTAAGGCCTTGGTGGTGGTGACATTCAGCTCTGCAAGCAGTGCTTCCAGAACAATCAGGTTCGGTAAATGGTCATCCACAGCCAGTACATGCAAACCTTGTCCATTAAATTCTTCATGCACATCCTGCTCGAAAACAGGCTGATTGCTGAGCAGCTGAATCAAGGCACTACGGCTTAAAGGCTGATACAGCGGACGGGCGCGGTAATCGTTCAGCATGTTTGGATCGAGCGCCATCTGATAGCCATACACGGCAATATTGCCGTGGTAGCGTTGACGGATTTCTTTCAGCAGTGCTTCGCCATCGCCGCTATGGTCGACAATCAGCCAGGTATTTTCATCGTTGGTCGGGAATTTATTCAGCTGGCTGAACAGGTCCAGAATCGAGCTGGTCTCGACATGATGCACATCATAATTTTCAAGATAATGCCGCAAAATGTTGGCTGTCGCAGGATGGGCCAAATAGGAAACCACCTGCATCTGTTCAAAGTGCGGATGTACAATTTCAATGTCTTCATCGACCACAAACATGGCAGTGAACCAGAAAGTTGAACCTTTCTCAGTCGGAGCGCGTTCCTGATTGTCTTCAAAGCCGATTTGCCCTTGCATTAAATGCACCAGCTGTTTGGAAATGGCCAAACCTAAGCCTGTGCCGCCAAACTGACGGGTCACGGAAGCATCGCCTTGCGAGAAAGATTCAAACAGTTTTTTCCGGTCTGTACCACTCAGGCCAATGCCGCTGTCCTGCACGCTAAAGTGCAACAGGCATTGTCCGATATCATCATGTTCCATCCGGGCGCGGACAATAATTTCACCATCCGGGGTAAATTTGATCGCGTTGGAAATCAGGTTGGTCAGAATCTGCTTGAAGCGCAGTGCATCGCCAATTACTTGCGTAGGTACATTGTCGGCATAATAAAAGGCCATATCGATATGTTTCTGTGCTGCCAATGGCGAGAGCATATCCATCACATCAAAAATCGCTTCTTCCAGATCAAACGGTGCTGTTTCCAGTTCCAGTTTGCCGGCATCAATCTTGGAGAAATCCAGAACATCATTAATCAGCGCCAACAAATGGGCAGATGATTTGCGAATGGTTTGCAGATACAGGTTCTGCTCGTTGCTCAGATTGCCTTGACGCAGCAATAAGTGAATAAAACCATCAATACTGTTCAACGGAGTACGCAACTCATGACTGATATTGGCCAGAAACACCGACTTGGACTGGTTGGCTGAAATCGCCTGGTCGCGTGCCTGACGATAGGTAATATTCTGCACTTCCAGGGTATCTAAAGTACGGCGTAAATCATCTTCAGTCTGTTCGGTATGTTCTTTGAGTTCCAGAAAGCTGAAGTGCAGCCGCTTGACCACATTGGCAATATCACGCTGCAACAAACGCAATTCACCAGTACTGTTAATCACCATGTGCTGATCAAGGGTGTCAGCATTCAGGCGCTGTAACTGCATCCGGATTTCGTACATTGGCGCAATCCAGCGCCGTGAATAGAAATTCAGGCATAGTAACAGTAGCAATAAAGTCAGCAGACCAGTGGCAATCAGTACAATCATGACCCGGTAATGGGCAATTTCCAGGGGCTGGTTATCCAGCTCAATCACCAGTGTGGCCGGGTTATCGGTATGTTCATTAATTTTTAAGGCATAGATATGATTGTGATTATGCAGGATAGGCCCGACAAAATCGGCTTTGGCGTCAATCTTGGGCCAAGCTTCCTGATCTTGAAAACCAATACTTAAACGGTTTCTGCCTTGAGGATCGATAATTGCGGCACGAATGAGATGTTTTTCATCTAGCATCACCTGCAGGGTATTACGGGCCTGATCATATTGCCAGGGATAGCGGTTGAGCAGATCGAATGCAGCTTCGGCGGTCAGCTGATAGCGGGTCACAATCGCAATGGCCATCTGACGTTGCTGCGCCCGTGAGGCATTGGATGTTTCGGATAAAACCAGCAATGCCCCCACACATGCCAAAACCATAATGGGGACAAAAATCATGGCGATGAGTTGTCCATAAGCATGATTTAAGTGTAGACGCTTAAATAACTTTTTATTGATATTTGACATGGTTAAAGCAGTTGATTCCCTATGCTTTGCATATTAGCACGCTTTATTTAAAACTGGCTGTGCTTTAATCACTTTCAATAAAAAGCCTGCTAAATGGGTGCAGGAGGAAGCATTTTTTCATACAATAGGCGCACCTCGATATAGGTGCAAATAATGAGTAATACTACCCCTGATTTCCAAGCTGACGAATTTTTACTGGACCACTATGTAGGAAAAACTCCTCTGGTGCGTTTACAACGTTTGGCAAGTCATACTCAAGCAACAGTATTGGCTAAACTTGAAGGAAACAATCCTGCAGGTTCGGTAAAAGACCGCCCAGCGTACAATATGATTATGCAAGCTGAAAAACGTGGTCAAATCAAGCCAGGCGATACATTGATTGAAGCGACCAGTGGAAATACGGGAATTGCCTTGGCGATGGTGGCTGCCATGCGTGGCTATAAAATGAAACTCATTATGCCTGCAGGTTCAAGTCAGGAACGCAAAGATGCCATGCGTGCTTATGGCGCCGAGCTGATCGAGTCTGAGAATATGGAACAGGCGCGTGATATGGCGCTGCAAATGCAAAAAGAAGGGAAAGGACTGGTCTTGAACCAGTTTGGCAACCCGGATAATGTGGATGCCCATTACCGGACGACTGGTCCAGAAATTTGGCAACAAACCGGCGGTAAAATTACCCATTTCGTCAGTTCCATGGGAACCACAGGCACGATTATGGGGATTTCAAAATACTTAAAAGAACAGAATCCGGATATTCAGATTGTCGGTTTGCAACCTTCGGAAGGTTCCAATATTGCCGGTATCCGCCGCTGGCCACAAGAATATCTGCCTACCATTTTTGATCCGAAACGTGTTGATCGCATTATCGATATTCCGCAAATTGAAGCGGAAAAAACTGCACGTCAACTGGCGCGCAAAGAAGGTATCAGTGCCGGAACCTCATCAGGCGGTGCCGTGTGGGCTTCCATTAAACTGGCGGAAGAAAATCCAGGTGCTGTAATTGTCTGCATCGTTTGTGACCGTGGTGACCGCTACCTGTCTACAGGTTTATTCTCTGTAGTCGACCCTGAATAATTAAAAACTGTGAGATGAAATGCGCCTACCTGTCTTGATTTTTGATATCGAAACCCTGACCGATTTAAAGTCAGGTGCGCATTTATATCATCTGGATTTGCCCGAAGCGGATCTTGATCAGGCGTTAATGAAACTGCGCCGGCAGGAATCCGGCATGGATTTCCAGCGTTTGCCGCTGCATGAAATTGTCTGTATTTCTGGACTGTGGATTGACGAAAATGGTGTCATGAAACTGTTTTCATTTAGCCGTGAGCAATACGGCGAAGCAGAGATTTTAAAAAAATTCCTGTCCATTTTTGACAAGCGCCATCCGACCCTGGTGAGCTGGAATGGTTCACAATTTGATTTGCCGGTGATTCTATTCCGTGCCATGTATCACGGTCTGTCGGCACCGAGTTTGTTTGATCAGGGCGAAATTGACCAGCAAAAGCGTTATAATAATTACCAGAACCGTTACCATCAGCGCCATGTCGATTTGATGGATGTCATGGCGATGTTCAATGGCCGTCATTTCCAGAAGCTGGATGATGTGGCCCACTTACTCGGTTTCCCGGGCAAGCGCGGTGATGGTGCTTACCATGTTCCAGAATATGTCCGTGAACAGCAGTGGTTAAAATTGACCAGTTATTGTGAAGGCGATGTGCTGAATACCTGGCTGATCTACTTGCGCTGGTTATTGCTCAAAGGGCAGTTACTGACTGAAGATCATCGTTATTGGGTTCAAAGCACCATTCAGTATTTACAGCATCAACCGCAACATGCAGATTTTCTTCAGGTATGGCGTGAAACTTCACAACATACCGAATTTACCGCCACAGATTTTATCTCTCCCACACCCTAGGTATTCATGAAACATAGAACCAAGCCACGTCCAGCTCAGCATCCGATTTACACGTTTCAGGTTGAGTCTCTTTCACATGAAGGACGGGGAATCGCGCACTATGGATCGCACCCCGATCATCCGAGTGACAAGCACGGTAAAAAAGTTTTTATTGCCTATGCCTTGCCGGGGGAGACGGTTAGAGCGCAAATTACCCATGTGGTGAAACGTTTAGAAGAAGCCGATTGTGTGGAGGTTCTGAGTGAGCCTTCGCATTTGCGTGTTCAGCCGCAATGCCCGCATTTTGGTGTCTGTGGTGGCTGTAATATGCAGCATATTCAAGAAGATGAACAAATTCGGCTCAAACAGGAAGTCTTGAAGTCGCATCTGGAACATTTTGCCGGCATCCAGCCTGAGCAATGGCTCACGCCGTTACGTTCACAACGTGAAGACTACCGTCGTAAAGCACGTATCGGCGTGCGTTATATTCCAGCTAAAGATCAGTTGGTGGTGGGTTTCCGTGAACGTCAGAGCAATAAACTGACGCCGATTGAGCATTGCATAGTGTTAGATCGTGAGTTCGGTTCTATTCAGGTTTTGAGAGAGTTACTCGAAAGTCTAAAGGGCAAAGCAGCGATTGGTCATGTAGAATTGGCCATGGGTGATGAGGATATTGCACTGTTGGTTCGCCATACTGAAAAATTGTCATCCGATGATGTCAACCGATTAAAACAGTTTGCGTTAAACAGACAGTGGCAACTGTATTTACAGCCTGCTGGTGGCGACAGTTTGCATCGTGTCGATGATCCGACAGCTGACATGCGTTTGCATTATGCTTTAGATGAATTTGAGGTGAAATTTGGCTTTAATCCGCTTGATTTTACTCAGGTCAACTCCACCATTAATCCTCAGATGGTGAAGCTGGCATGTGATTTGCTTCAATTGCAGCAAGGTGAACGCGTACTTGACCTGTTTTGTGGTTTAGGAAACTTTTCCTTACCCTTAGCTCGTTGTGTCGGTGAAACCGGAAAAGTGGTTGCTGTGGAGGGAAGTGAAGAAATGGTTCGACGCGGTGCAGAAAATGCCAAGAAAAATGGTATGCATCACGTAAAATTTTATTCACAAGATTTAACAAAAGATTTTTCGCATCATTCTTGGGCAAATCAGGGATTTGATGCATTATTGATTGATCCTCCACGCTCAGGGGCGGAGGAAATAATGTATTATGTGCCCAAATTTGGTGCGAAAAGAATCGTTTATGTATCATGTAATCCTGCCACATTGGCGCGAGACGCGGGTGTGCTGGTGAAACATGGTTATCGATTAAGAAAGGCTGGGGTAATGGATATGTTTACCCATACGGGACATGTTGAATCTATTGCCTTATTCGAAAAATACAACGAAATAAACGATTTATAATATGAAGTGTAAAAAAGTAGGAGTAGGGTATGGTCACAGTACGTGAGCAGCTTCCTGGACGTCTCAATGAGTTGTCGGAGGAAGCGACTGTAGAACATGCCGAACAAGCTCGACAAGATTTGGCTGAATGGTTAAATCGGGTTCGTGGCATATTAGATGATACGGCGCTAAAACAACTCGAAGATGTAGCGCATTTAACCTTGCAGAAAGAACTGCAAAGTACGGTCAACCATCGTTCCAATACCTTTTATACCGGCATTGAAATGGCTGATATTCTGGCGCATCTGCATGTCGATGAAGCGACCTTGTCTGCCGCAATGCTGTATCGTAGCGTTCGTGAAGGCGTGATGACGCTGGAAGAAGTACAGCAACATTTTGGTGAGCAAGTCTATAGTCTGGTGCAAGGGACACTGGCGATGGGTAAGCTGTCCGAGCTGATTGAAAAGAACAAGCGTCTGGAAGATCATTTTAATAACAACCAGCGCGAACATTTAAGCGGCATTTATAAAATGCTGATTGCCGTGACCGAAGATGTTCGTGTGGTGCTGATCAAGCTGGCCGAACGTACCTATGCCTTGCGTGAACTGACTCAAGCTTCTCGAGAACGTCAGGAGCGGGTGGCACGTGAAATTCTGACCATTTACTCGCCTTTGGCACACCGTCTGGGAATTGCCCAGCTTAAATGGGAGCTGGAAGATCTTGCTTTCCGTTATCTGGCCCCAGAGCGCTATAAAGAAATTGCCTCATTGCTGAATGAGAAGCGCCTAGAGCGTGAGCAGTACATTCAGTTTGTGATTGATAAACTGAAAACTGAACTGGCCAGCCATGGCATTGAAGCCGAGATTAGCGGTCGGGTGAAGCACATTTATTCGATTTATCGAAAAATGAAAAGCAAAAACTTAAGCTTTGACCAGCTCTATGATATTCGTGCAGTGCGGGTTTTGGTTAAAACTGTACCTGAGTGTTATCACTCCTTGGGTATTGTGCATCAAATCTGGCGTCATATTCCGCATCAGTTTGATGACTACATTACCAACCCGAAGGCTAATGGCTACCGTTCATTGCATACTGCTGTGATTGCCGAGAATAAGTCGCTTGAAGTGCAAATCCGGACCAAGGATATGCATGAAGAAGCCGAGCTTGGGGTATGTTCGCACTTCAACTATAAAGAAGGTGCTAAAAATACCGACCATTCCTTCAATCATCGTTTACATTCATTGCGTGCCGTACTGGAACATTATCAGGAACGTAATGATGCCAGTGCACATAAAGTAGAGGATGAACCGGAAAATTTTGAACAAATTCAAGATTTTGAAGGCTTTGAAAAAATTTATGTGTTTAGCCGTGATGGCGATATTAAAGAGTTACCGCGTGGTTCAACTGTTTTGGATTTTGCCTATCACGTGCATACCGAAGTGGGTAACAAATGTTATGCCGCACGGGTGAACCAGCGCTATGTGCCGCTGACCTATACTCTGAAAACCGGTGAGCAGGTTGAAATCTTAACCAAAAAAGATCGCGAGCCGAATCGGGACTGGTTGGTCAATTCACTAGGCTACATTAAAACCGCCCGGGCACGGGATAAGTTACGTCACTGGTTCAGGCAGCAAGACCGCAGTAAAAATCTGGAAGTAGGCCGTGAAATTCTCAATAAAGAGCTTTCACGTCTGGCGATTCACCCGAAAAGTATTGATTTAAGTGACTATTGCAATCACTTCAATGTTAAGTTGGGTGAAGACATTCTGATTGGTCTGGTGAATGGCGATATCAGCCTGCATTCCTTGATCAATCAGGTTAACCGTCATATGCATATCGGTCAGGACGAGCCTGAACTGGTACTCAAACCGACCTTGAATCCGCGTGCCAGTCATACCTTGTCGGCACACGGCATTTTAATTGATGGTTTGGACAATGTGGAACTGCATATTGCCCAATGTTGTCAGCCGGTGCATGGCGAATCGATTGGCGGTTATATTACCCTGAATCGTGGCGTCAGTATTCACAAGGTGGCCTGTCCGGATTATGTACGCATGATTTCTCAGGAACCTGAACGTGCCGTCGAAGCGGATTGGGAAATGCAGCCGACCCGTGGCCAGAGTGTACAGATTGTGGTGGAAGCCTATGACCGTCGCGGTCTGCTCAAGGATCTGACTCAAGTGATTTTCTCGGATCAGATCAATATTCGTCAGGTAAATACCATTTCTGAAGCGGATGGTATTGCCAATATGAAACTGTTGATTGAGGTTAAAGGTTTGGCCCAGTTATCACGTCTTTTGGCACGTTTGGAACAACAGCCAGGCATTATCAGTGCGCGCCGTTTGGTACAAGGCAATTAATTCAACATTGCACTGATGCAATAAAAACCAGCAACACCTGTTGCTGGTTTTTTTATGTTTGATCAATTTTTTAAGGGTTTTCAAATAAAATAAACAATGAAATCAAAAATATAAATTTAAATAATTGATCTTATACAAGATACGTTTTGTGTAATTTTTATTACAAATGCTATAATCCCGCCAATTAAAATAGCCTCGAGCTAAAATATTTTTGGGTATGGAAAATTAGGGCAATGCTTCAAATCAATGTGTCACAACTGTGCATAAGTCGTGCCGATGAAACCGTTGCCGCCTTAGAACAAATTCCAGCCATGCAGCGCAGACGTTTGTCAGGGATTGCCAAACTCGCTTTAAGCAGTGCCATTCAATCGCTGAATGCTGAACGGGCAGATTATATTGTTTGGGCTTCGCAATATGGCGATGAACATAAAACTTTAAACATTCTGGCCGATGTGCTGCAAGATCAGACGCCATCACCCACCCAGTTTTCCACTTCGGTGCATAATGCGATTGCCGGGTTGTATTCGATTTTGTGTCAGGATGCGACCCCGTCGACCAGTCTGGCGGCTTCGTGGAGTGAAGCGCTGATTGAAGCCTATGCCTGGTTAAAAACCACAACGCAACCAAATCCACGCGTTCTGGTGGTGTATTATGACGAGGCATTACCGGCACTTTATCAGGAAGCTGAGCCTTTTACAGCCTTTGCCATGTCGGCAATTGTTGGCCTTGACGTACCCAACCTGCAACTGGATATGCAAGCACTAGGCAATCATTGCCATAAATATAAAGATGCACACAATTTTCATGATTTCTGGCAGCAATCTGCACAGAATCAAGTTCCCCTGCATATTCAGGCGTGGCAAACATGTTAAAACCAGATCAACTTAAACAAAAAGCCAACTACCTGTGGCGTGTGGGCGCAACCGGGTTTAGTTTTGCCAGTTTTGGTATTGGCGGTGTGGCCATTGGCGGACTGGTTGCCCCTTTGGTAAATTTATCGACCCGCAATCCGGACTTGCGTCAGCAGCGTGCGCAAAAGGTGATTAAGCATAGTTTCAAGGGCTTTACCGAAATGATGGTCAAGCTGGGAATTATGACCTATGACATCGAGGGGCTGGAAAAATTACAGCACAGTCAGCAGGAACTGGTGATTGCCAATCATCCGACACTGGTGGATGTGGTGGTGCTGATCGGGCTGATGGAGCAGGCCAACTGTGTGGTCAAGCAAGCACTGTGGTCGAATCCCTTTACCAAAGGTCCGGTACAGAGTGCCGGTTATATTTTAAATGCCGGTTCTGAGCAATTTATTCATGACTGCGTGGAAAAGCTCCGGCAGGACCAGGCGGCATCGCTGCTGATTTTTCCGGAAGGAACACGGACCGCCAAAGGGGAGTTGCTGAATGAGTTTCAGCGTGGGGCGGCCAATATTGCCATTCGCGCCAATGTGCCGATTCGTCCGGTGCTGATTAGCTGTACCCCTTCAACCTTAACTAAGAATGAAAAGTGGTATCACATTCCTTCACAGCCCTTTCATATTCAGGTGAAGGTACTGGATGCCATTCAAGTCGATGATCTTTTGGAAGATGCCAGCGTAAATCCAAAAAATGTGCGTCAGCTCAATCATCAATTACACCAATTTTTTAACCAAGAGTTATCTAAAAAATGAGCAATCTTGCTGATGAATTAAAGCAAATGATTATTGATGTTCTAGCCCTTGAGGACATCAGCATAGAAGATATTGACACCGATGCCCCTTTATTTGGCGATGGTTTGGGTCTGGATTCTATTGATGCCCTGGAACTTGGCCTGGCTTTGAAAAAGCGTTACAACATTCATTTGAATGCTGAATCGGCAGAAACCAAACAACATTTTAAATCAATTCAAAGTCTGGTTGCTTTGGTTGAAGCACAGCAACAGGTATAAGAGGTAGTCATGCTAACTCAGGAACAAGTACTGGAAAAACTTAGAGAATGGATGGAAGATCTGTTTGAAATTAGCCCTGAAGATGTGCAGCTGGATGCCAATTTGGCGAATGATCTGGATGTCGACAGTATTGATGCAATTGATCTGGTGGTCAAAATCAAGGAACTGACCGGCAAGCAGGTCAATCCTGAAGATTTTAAAAATGTCCGTACGGTGCAGGATGTGGTAACCGTAATTCAGAACATGTCTGCTGCATGAAATGGCTCTTGAAAGGGATAGTGGCAATTGGCTTGCTTCTTTATCCCTTTTTAGTGGGTTATAGCCTGGCCCATGGACAATATGTCTGGGTCAGCAGCCTGCTGATTGTTTTGGGACTCTTGCGCCTGTTCAGTAAGGGCAATGCCTTGCTGTGGCCTTTAACCGGCTTTGCCATTTTGTGTGGTAGCTTGAGCCTGATTTTAAAAGATCATGCTTGGCTAAAACTGTATCCGGTGTTGATGAGTGTCGGGGCATGTATGATTTTTGCCTCGACCTTAATCCGTCCACCGTCCATGATTGAGCGTTTTGCCCGATTGGCTGAACCAGATTTACCCGAAGCGGGTGTGATCTGGACCCGTAAAGTCACCATGGTGTGGTGCGGTTTTTTTGTATTGAATGCCTTGATTGCCTTGGCGACAGTCTTGTTTGCTTCCATGCAGACTTGGGTGCTGTATAACGGCTTTATTTCCTATGTGTTGATGGGGCTACTATTACTGGGCGAATTTATCTTGCGTAAGCGGCAACAGCGCTTAAATCAAATTCAGGAATAAAAACAGAATATTATGTTGTGTCATTTTCAAAGTCATCTTCATTCACTACAACCACTGTGCATTCAGCCTGATTTAAGCCCAGTCCGCTTTCAGGATTTTTGGCAGGATGTGATACAACAAAGCCAGGCCATTGAGTTACTTGCACAGGACAGCTGGGCACTTTGGGAACCTGACAGTTACCAGTTTTTAGTACTGCTGTTTGCGGCACTGCTGGCCAAAAAACAGGTATTACTACCTCCGCACCGGGTCAGTGACTTAGAAAAAGAACTGGCTGAACAGAACATTTATTTTTTGCAGCGCCAGCCCGTCCTAGTTCCACAAAATCCAAATATTGAATTAAACCTGGATGATGCCTTTTTAAATCATGCACAAATCTATTTTTACACTTCCGGTTCAACTGGACAGCCGAAGAAAATTCCACGCAGCTTGCGCCAGTTGCTCAATGAAGTGCAGGGACTGGATGCCAGTTTTCAGTTGCCTGAACAAGCCATTGCCATTGCTACAGTGAGCCATCAGCATATTTATGGCCTACTGTTTAAGTTGCTCTGGCCACTGGCAAGCGGTCGCTGTTTTTATCAGGCACAGTCTGTTTAAGTTGCTCTGGCCACTGGCAAGCGGTCGCTGTTTTTATCAGGCACAGTTGGCCTTTCCGGAAGATGTGGCCGACATCCAGAAAAAACTCAGTATTTTCAAGCTCGATAACTACGTGATTTCCAGTCCGGCCCTGTTAAAGCGCTGGACCCGTGATGTTGTATTGCAAGATTGCCTGACCGTTTATTCATCCGGCGGGAAACTGGAATCCGGCGTACGGCCGTATCTGAACCAGCCGATTACTGAAGTGTTTGGCAGTTCGGAAACCGGCGGCATTGCCCATCGCCAGCAAGATGATGCCTTGTGGATGCCTTTTGCCAATGTCGATATTCAGGCCAGCGAACAGCAGGAACTTCAGGTCAGAACCAATCATGCCTTTAGTGCAGACTGGATTTTTACTGGCGATCAGGTCGAAGTCATTGAGCCGGGCAATTTGAAAAGTCCATTTCATTTATTGGGTCGCTTGGACCGGATTGTCAAACTGGAAGAAAAACGTTTAAGTCTGGATGCCATAGAGCAGAAAATTATAGAGTTGGATGACATCATACAGTGTCATGTGCTGATTCTTGAACGGGAACATCGTCAGATTTTAGCCTGTATTGCGGTATTGTCAGAGCAGGCCAGACAGCAACTGCAAAATGGCAGCAAAGCGCAGTATATTGCGGCCTTAAAAGCACAGTTAAAATCCAAGCTTGAAGGCATTGCTATTCCCAGACAGTGGCGTTTTTTGACACAATTACTGCAAAATGCCCAATCCAAGCTGAATAAACACTACATGAAATCCTTATTTCAGCCGATGTTGTTGCCTATAGTACTGGAACAGCACCATGAGTCAGAGCAGGTCAGCTATTGTCTGGAGTTTTCACCTGAGCTGGAATGTTTTAAAGGACATTTCCCCGGCAAACCTATTTTCCCGGGAGTAGGACAAATCGGTTTCATCCAGCATTTTGCCCGTCAGAGCTGGGCAGAGCTGGAATGGTGTAACGGTTTTGAGCAATTAAAATTTCAGGACCTGATTCAACCGTATATGGTGTTGCAACTGAAATTGACCAGAAAATTGCACAAAGTCAGTTTTGAGCTTTGCCATGCAGAGCAGACTTTGGCTTCTGGTCGATTGCTGTTTCATATACCTACCGAACCGGCTTAAAAAAGGACGATTTATGCAGCATTGTTTTGTCATTCCGGTGTATAACCATCCTCATTATATTGAAGCTTTGGTCGCCCATCTGGACCAGTTTCACATGCCGATCATTCTGGTCAATGATGGTAGTGATGCCGCATGTACCCAGCTTTTACATGATATTGCGCTGAAACATCCCCGGGTGGATCTGGTTGAACACACGCATAATCAGGGCAAAGGTCAGGCCGTGATGACCGGTTTACGTCATGCCCACAAGCTGGGTTTCAGTCATGCCTTGCAGCTTGATGCTGACGGTCAGCATGACTGGCAGGATGTGGCAAAATTCCTGCAAATTTCTCAGCAACAGCCGGACGCGATGGTTATCGGTCAGCCGGTTTTTGATGCATCAGTGCCGAAAAAACGCCTTTATGGCCGTTATGCCACGCATATTTGGGTCTGGATTAACAGCCTGTCTTTGGACATCAAGGACAGCATGTGCGGTTTCCGGGTCTACCCCTTAGCACCTACCATTCAGGTGCTGGATTCGGCAAAGTTTCAGCCGCGTATGGGCTTTGATAGCGAGATTCTGGTGCGCTTAAAGTGGGCCAATGTATTTTTTATCAATGTGCCGACCAAAGTCATTTATCCGGAAGATGGTATTTCCCACTTCAACGCCTGGCGTGACAACTGGGGAATGAGCCAGACCCATGCCAAATTGCTGGGTGGGATGCTGATGCATTTGCCGCAATTATTGCGACAAAAAATGCAAGGTTGATGCTGTGGCTGATCTGAACCCGACCCAATGGAATGACATTAAAGAACGTGGCGGTATGTTACCGTTGACTTTGATGTTGGCTTTCTATCGCGTAGGCGGGCGATGGCTGTGTCGCATATTGCTGTATTTTATTATTTTGTGGTATTGGCTGTTTGCGATCGCAGCACGTCAGGCTTCACTGCAATATTTGACCCGATTGCACCATTTTGCCGGTAAAAACTCTCCATTTCTGCATACGCCGAGTCTGACCCATAGCTATCAGCATTTTATGCAGTTTGGCGAATGTATTCTGGATAAAATTGAAGGCTGGCTGGGCAATATTCCCGAGCAGCAATTACAGTTGCATGGTCATGAGCATTTTCGTGCCCGCTATCAAAAGGGGGCTGTCATTGTGGTGTCGCATTTTGGCAATATCGAGTTGCTGCGGGCGATCAAGTCGGAGTATCCACAAAAAATTAATGTGCTGGTCTATCAAAAACATGCCACCAAATTTAACCAGTTCCTGAAAAAACTCAATCATCATGCCGATGTCAATTTGATCTCGGTGGATGAACTGGGTATTGAAACTGCCCTGATTTTGCAGGAAAAACTCGATCAGGGTGAATGGGTGATTGTGGCAGCAGACCGCGTACCGGTGCAGTCAGACCGGGTTCAAGCCGTTTCATTTTTAGCTGAACAGGCGAACTGGCCGCAAGGGGCCTGGATTTTGGCCAGTTTGCTGAAAGTGCCAGTGCTGGCCGTGTTCTGTTATCGGGTCGGTACTCATTTTGAAGTACATATCCATTCGATTGCTGAACAACTGAATTTTCCGCGTAACAACCGTCTGCAAGCCATGCAAACGACCATCCGTGAATATGTATCACTCCTTGAGCAGCACTGTATTCGTGCGCCGTATCAATGGTTTAATTTTTATAATTTTTGGAACAAAGATTAATGCAAGTTTTAGTTATTGGGGAACATCCACTTTCAATTGAAGATGTGGTGGCAGTCGCACGTCAGGAAAAACGCGTGGCTTTACCGGACTCGAATGAATGGCGCAATTTGATTCAGCGCGGTGCTGATTTTCTGGATCAACTGTTGCAGGATGAAGGCGTGATTTATGGCGTGACCACCGGTTATGGCGATTCCTGCCTGGTGGAAATTCCTGCGCATCAGGTCAATGAACTGCCTTTGCATTTATCGCGTTTCCATGGCTGTGGTCTGGGACAAAATCTGGATTTAATTAGCGCGCGTGCAGTGGTGGTGACGCGTTTGTGTTCGCTGGCACGTGGCTATTCCGGGGTTTCGCATGCGCTGCTGGAACGTCTGGTCTGGATGCTGAATGAAAATGTCATTCCGGTGATTCCCTCTGAAGGTTCGGTGGGGGCCAGTGGTGATTTAACGCCATTGTCCTATATTGCCGGGGCTTTGGTCGGTGAACGCGATGTGTATGATCAGGGACAGATTGTTCCTGTCAGTGCTGTGTATGCAGAAAAAGGCATGCAGCCCTTAGTGATGCGTCCCAAAGAAGGCTTGGCACTGATGAATGGCACTGCCGTGATGACGGCAATTGCCTGCCTAAACTATAAAAAGGCCGAACAGATTAGTTTAGCCAGCACCTGTATTACCGCGCTGAATGTCTTGGCTCTGGAAGGTAATCCGAGCCATTTTGATGAAGTACTGTTTGCGCAGAAGCCTCATCCGGGTCAGCAACATATTGCCGCACAGCTGCGTGACTGGCTGAACAGTGAAGTACAGACTGAACATCAGAGTTCACGCTTGCAGGACCGTTATTCGCTACGCTGCGCCCCGCATATTATTGGCGTATTTGAAGATTCTAAAGTATGGCTGCGCCAGTTTATTGAAAATGAATTAAATTCCAGTAATGACAATCCATTGATTGATCCGGTGAATTTACGCGTATTGCACGGCGGGCATTTCTATGGTGGCCATATTGCCCAGGCCATGGACAGTCTGAAAATCATGATTGCCAATATTGCCGATTTAATGGACCGTCAATTGGCGCAACTGGTGGACTATAAAATGAATAATGGTTTACCGCGTAATCTGACTGGGGCAACCGACGAGCGCTTACCGTTGAATCATGGCTTTAAGGCGGTGCAGATTGGCGTGTCGGCATGGACCGCGGAAGCCTTGAAACAAACCCTTTCTGCTTCGATTTTCTCGCGCTCGACTGAATGTCATAACCAGGACAAGGTCAGTATGGGTACCATTGCGGCACGTGACGCCAGTCGTGTGATTGTATTGACCGAACAGGTCATTGCGGCCCTGTGCTGTGCCAGTGTACAAGCCATTCATTTAAAAACTCTGGATGGAAAATTGTCTGAAGTCCTCGCCACATTTAAGGCTTGGGTCTTGCAGACTTTTGACTATGTGGTGGAAGATCGGCCATTGCAGCATGAGTTGCAGCAATTGGTGGATCGACTGGAAAATCTGCAATTATTGAACAGTGGACTTGTTCGCTAAACGTGATGGGAAACAGACGATGCATGCCGATGTGATTATAGAAGTGCCCTTTCATGATGTGGATACCATGGACGTGGTCTGGCATGGGCATTATTTAAAGTATTTTGAAATTGCCCGCTGCAAGTTGCTGGATCAGTTTGATTATAACTATAAGCAGATGCGCGCTTCTGGCTATGCCTGGCCGGTGATTGAAAGTCATGTGCGTTATGCGCATGGCATTCTGTTTGAGCAGAAAATTCGGGTGCGCGCCATTTTAAAAGAATGGGAAAACCGCCTGAAAATTGAATACCAGATTTTTGATGCCCAAAGCGGTAAAAGGCTGACTAAAGGTTATACCACGCAAGTGGCGGTCCATATTGCCAGTCGGGAAATGTGTTTCCAGTCGCCGCAAGTTTTATTGCAGCGTTTAAACGCCTGGTCTGAATTTAAGCCGGAGTAAAGCAAGATGACATCTTTCAATCTACCACGAGCAGTAGGATTATTCCTGGCTGGACTGCTGTCGCTGATCACGTTGCTGTCACAAGCAGTACATGCGCAAAATCCGCAGCTTAGACAGATCTTTGCTCAACTTTCCGAAACACCAACCGTGCGGGCCAATTTTGAACAGCAAAAAAAACTGGCGAGCATGAACAAAACTTTCATCTCCAAAGGCACGGTGTTATTTTCCAAATCGCAGGGCGTGATCTGGAAAATCCAGAATCCGGTCAAGGCTGACCTGATTGTGACCCCACGTAAACTGGTGCAAAAAACCCAGCGGACCTATAGCCAGATTGAAATTGATAAATCTCCTTATGGTTCGGTCGCGACTATGTTCTTGCAGCTGATGTCGGGGAATGAAGCGGCTTTGGCCAAAAACTTCAATATTGTTTCGGCCAGTTATAGTCCGGCACAGTGGACTGTGGCCTTAACCCCGAAAAGCAGTTTATTTAAAAAACTGTTTGTCCGGGTCGATGCGCAAGGGCAGCGTTATGTGGACCGTATTGTGATTCGCGAGAAAGCCAATAACAGCACCAGCATTCGCTTTAGCCAGCAAACAACCCAACCCCAAACCTTAACGGCTGAGGAAAATGCACTTTTCCAACTGGCAAAATAAATTTACCGCACTGTGGCTGCTTGTACTCAGCGTGATTGCCATCGCGCTGGGTAGCGCATGGCTGAAAAAAGACATTCATATTCAAACCAATATCTTTGCCTTATTGCCGGAAGCCCACCATGACCCGCGGCTGGAACGGGCGCAGCAATATGTCAGTCAGCAGCTGAATGACAAAGTCTTTGTTGTGCTGAATGCTAAAGATGATGCCGCCCTGACCAAAGCCACAGCGACTTTTAAACAAAAGGTGGCACAAAGTGATTTATGGCAGCCCTTACATGCACAGCTGGACAGTGACAAGTTTGCCCAGGTGTTGTATCAGCATCGTGCCGGTTTGCTATCATCCACAGATCAAAAGCTGCTGGAGCAACAGGATTATGCCGCGCTGAGCGAACAGGGCCTGTTGCAGATCATGAGCCCGGGTATGCCGGTCACAGCAGAGCTGTTACAACAAGATCCGCTCTTATTATTTCCACGTTATGCCGTAGGTTTATCCGGTTTACAGGCGAACCCGGATATTGCGCTGGAAGATGGCTTTGCCACCATTCGCAATGAGCAGGGCATTTCCCGTCTTATTGTCTTGCAGCTTAAAAATAGCCCTTACAATATTGATTATCAGGAAAAAACTGCCGCATGGATTGCGCAGTTAAATTTAAAACTGAAACAGATGCAGGTTGAGCCGCACTGGACCGGAACTTTATTGTTTGCCCAGTTCGGTACCACCTCGGCGGAAAAAGAGATTTCCACCATTGGGGTCGGTTCGACCATCGGGATTTTCTTCCTGGTGCTGTTTGGTTTCCGCTCGGTTCGTCCGATGCTCACGGAAATGATTGCTGTAGGCACCGGCTGTCTGGTGGCCTTTGCCATTACCCATGTAGTATTTGGGGAAATTCACCTCATGACCCTGGTGTTTGGTGCCAGTCTGGTCGGAGTCTGTGTTGACTTTTCCTTTTACTTTATGGCGATGCAATCACAGCATCGGCATATTAACGGTTTTGCCGTACTGAAACCGCTGTTGCCCAGTCTGTTTATGGGTCTGATGACGACATTGGTGGCTTATATTTTCCTCAGCTTTACCCCATTTCCAGGCTTTAGGCAGATTGCTGTTTTCTCAATGGTGGGGCTGGCTGCGGCATGGATCACCAGCATTTTATTGTTGCCAAGATTGCCGGCATTAAATGCTGAACCGGCGATTCGCCGCCTAAGTTTTATTGGCCAAGCTCGAACCTTTATTCAGGCCAGAAAGGGGCTGCGTTATGGCCTGATCGCTGTGATTACGGTCGTCACCGGCAGCAGTTTGATGTTGCTGCAAAGCAATGATGATATTCGTAACCTGCAAAGTATGGATCAACAGCTGAAACAGGAAGACCAGTATGTGCGTGAACGCTTTATGCAGCAGCAAAGCAGTGAATACTTTGTGGTGCATGGCGATACGCTGCAGCAGCTAGAACAGAATGAACAGCAATTGCTGCAAAAACTGCAAGTGTTACAGGCGCAAAACAAGCTGGAGGGTGTTCAGGCTTTAGGTCAATGGCTGCCCTCCAAAGCGCAGCAGCAACACAATATTCAATTGTTGCAAGCCATTCCAGCCAGCGCCTTACAGGACTATGCCGCAGCATTGCAGCTGAATCCGGCAGAGGTACTGGCTTGGCAAAAACAGTTGGCTCGGCAGCCTTTACTCAGTCCAGCTGAAATGAGCCAGCATCCTTTGGCCTTTTTACAAATGAGCCCAACCGAGCGTCTGGTGCTGCTGCAAAATGTACATGATGTGGCTACCCTGCAACAGCTGAATATTCCACAGGTACAGTTATTGCGTCCGGTAAATCAGCTGTCTGAGCTGTTCCAGCAACACCGTATTCAGGCACAGTGGTTGCTGTTATCTGCTTTAGTCTGCCTGATGATTGGTTTGGGGATACTGTATGGGCTGAAGTCGGTTTTGCCTTTGGTGTTACCGGTCAGTCTGGCTTTAATGACGACCTTCGCCATTCAGGCCTGGCTCGGAGTGGAAATCAATCTGTTCAGCATTATGGGTACTTTCCTGATTATCGGGATTGGGGTGGACTATGCCATTTTTTACCGCCATGGACATGATCATCCACAAGTAGTCGGCATGGCCTTATTCCTATGTATGATGTCGACCTTATTAGGTTTTGGGTTATTATCCTTTAGCCAGACTTATGCCATTCACTGCTTTGGTTTGACGGTTTTATTTGGGGTTATTTTTTCATTTATCTACGCAACATTGTTTACATCATCCGATGCCAAACATGTTGTGCTTCAACAGTATCAGCCAAAGAGCTGAAAAAATAAGGTACAGTGCAATGAGCACCATGCAACACACAGATGTATTGATTATTGGCGCAGGGCCATCGGGGAGTTCGGCAGCAGCATTACTGCGCCAGAAAGGCTATCAGGTCACGATCATCGAAAAACAGCATTTTCCACGCTTTTCCATTGGCGAATCATTACTGCCGCAATCGATGGTGTTTTTGGAAGAAGCAGGCTTGCTAGACACCGTGCGTGAGCATGTCGAACAGTTTGCTTTCCAGTTTAAAAATGGCGCAGCCTTCTTAAAAGGTCAGCAGCGCAGTTTTTATGATTTCCGCGAGAAATTTAGCGATGGTCCCGGCACCACCTGGCAGGTTCGCCGTGCCAACTTTGACCATTTGCTGGCACAGCAGGCAGAAAACTATGGTGCCGACATCCGTTTCGGTCATGAAGTGATTGATGTTGATGTGGCTCCAGAACATCCAATTTTAACGGTCAAAGACGAACAGCAGCAGGTCTATCAGATTCAGGGCAAATTTTTACTCGATGCCAGCGGTTTTGGCCGCATCCTGCCAAAATTTCTCGATCTGGAAAGCCCGTCCGATTTTCCAGTACGTCGTGCCGTGTTTACCCATATTGAAGATGGCATTCTGGATGACCCGGAATTTGACCGGGAAAAAATTCTGATTACGGTACATGCCAAAGATCCACGTGCCTGGTACTGGCTGATTCCATTTGCTGATGGCCGTTGTTCTTTCGGGGTGGTGGCTGAGCAGGATTTCTTTGAACGCTATGGCTTTGATGGCAGTGCCGATTATGATCTGAATGCCTTGTTGCCGCAGATTCTGGCAGATGAAGAAAGCCTGTCGCATGTGCTGCGCAATGTCAAATTTGATATGCCGGTGCGTACCCTGGTGGGCTACTCTGCCGATGTCAAACATCTGGCCCAGCGTAACTATGCTTTATTGGGCAATGCCGGTGAATTCCTCGACCCGGTATTTTCTTCTGGTGTGACCATTGCCCTGAAATCTGCCAGTCTGGCCATTCCACTGGTTGATCAGCAGCTGCAAGGACAGCCGGTCGACTGGACGGAGCGATATGAAAAACCGCTACGTGCAGGCATTCAGGTGTTCCGTGCCTATGTGGAATCATGGTATAGCGGTGAATTTCAGGATGTGGTGTTCTCGAAAAATCAGGATGATAAAATCCGCCGCATGGTCTCTTCCTTACTGGCCGGCTATGCCTGGGACAGCAGCAATCCAATTTATAAAAATGCCAAAAAGCGTTTAAGCACGCTGGCAGAATATTGCCGTGATCCGCAGTTACAACACGTTGAGATGAACGGTGCCTAGAATGAAACTGAAATGGACGGGGATTTTGCTCGCTGCAGTCCTGCTATGTAGTGGCTGCCAGTCCATGCTGCCTCAAGCACCAGGTCTGACAACTGCTGCCTGGACTGCACAAAACTACCAGCGTCAGGATCAGTTAGAAATTCAATGGAAAGAACACAGTTTCAGCTTTTTACTGTATCAGCAACAAAAAGGTCAAAAGCTGGAAATGCTGGCTTTGACCCTGACCGGGCAGCAGTTATTCAAGCTCAGTTTTGATGGCCGCAAGGTTGATGTCGAACAGCGCATTGCACCAATGAAGCTATTGCCATTTGAGTTTGTGGTGCGCGATATTTTATATGCCACCTATCCGGATTTTGCCCGCTTGCAGCAGAATGTCCGTATTGAAACTTCGGCTCAGACCCAGAAAGTATGGATCAATCAGCAGTATGTGCTGAATATTCAACAGCAGGACGGGGCCATTGAGCTGAACAATCTGCAGGTGCCGTACCAGATGGTCATCAGTCCTATCAGCGAAGGCCTGACCAGCACAGAGGGGGAAAACTCAGATGTGCAAAGCACTGAATAAGGGGGATGAGCATGGGCGATAAAATCACACAATATCCTGCAGTCGGCATTCAGTTGAGTGCCGGTCTATCTGCACTCGGAAATACCGCTGAACAGATCAGACAGGCGCTGACCACGCAGCAAAATACCTTGAGCCTTCGTTCAGGATTTATTCCAGAAAAACAGGTCTGGGTAGGCGCCTATCAGCAGCCTTTAATCGAAACTGTTCCCGCATTTCTGCAGGATGTCGATTCGCGTAATCTACGTTTTGCCTTAACGGCGTTAAGTTTAATCGAAAGCGAAATCCGAGATTATACTGCGCAGTTTGATCGCAAACGTCTGGCAATTATTCTGGGCACATCGACCTCCGGCATTGCTGACAATGAAATATTGCTGAAACAGTATTTTAACCATCACAGAAAAATTGAAATTAATCACTATAAACAGGAAATGGGTAGTCTGGCCAAAGGTCTACAGATGTATCTGGGCTGGGAAGGTCCGGCATACACCATTTCCACGGCCTGTTCTTCCAGTGCCAAAGCCATGGCGGCAGGACAGCGATTGATTAATGCCGGTCTGGCAGATGCGGTGCTGGTCGGTGGTGTTGATACCTTGTGCCGGTTGACTCTGAATGGTTTTCACAGTCTGGAAAGCCTGTCCAATGGTCTGTGTCAGCCCTGTGGTGCACAGCGCGATGGTATCAATATTGGCGAAGCGGCGGGACTGTTTTTATTGTCCAAAGAAACCGCCCCTGTGATGCTGATGTCAGCCGGGGAATCGATGGATGCCTGGCATATTTCTGCACCGCATCCGGAAGGCAAAGGGGCTGCCGAAGCCATGCAAAAGGCGCTGGATATGGCGGGTATTAGCGCCAGTGAGATTGGCTATTTAAATATGCACGGAACGGCAACGCCGCAAAATGATGCCATGGAAATCAAAGCCGTGCAGACGGTATTCCAGCAATATGAAGTACCGATCAGCAGCAGCAAACATAAAACCGGGCACTGTCTGGGAGCCGCTGGAGCTATTGAAGCTGTAATTTGCCAGCAGGTGTTAGCCGATCAGTCCTGGTTGCCGCTGCATCATTCAGGCAGTATTGATCCGGAACTGGATGAAGCCAACTATGTGCTGAATGCGCAGTTGCAACAACCGATAGAATATGTCATGAGTAATTCTTTTGCCTTTGGCGGCAGCAATATCAGCCTAATTTTTGGAACAAAATTGAAATGATGGATGCAATACAGTTTATCCCGCATGAACAGCCGATGGTGTTTGTCGATCATCTGATTGAAGCCAGTGACAATTTTGCCATTGCCGAACTGGTGATTCGTCCCGAATTGATGTTTTGTGAAGCGGAAGGCTTGCCGACCTGGAGCAGTATTGAACTGATGGCACAGACCATTAGTGTTTATGCAGGACATAAAGGGAAAATGTCAGGTTTGCAGCCTAAAATTGGTTTTTTATTGGGTACGCGTAAAATGCAGTTGCCTGTGCCTTATTTTGCTTTAGGTGAAACCGTCAGGATTAAAGCGGAACAAGGTTATTTACATGAGGGGCTGGGGCAGTTTCAATGTGAAATTGAATACCGGGAACATCGCTTTAGTGCCATGTTGAGTGTATTTGAGCCGCCAGAAATGAAAGAAGAACTTAAGGATACAGTGTGAGTAGACGAATTTTAGTAACAGGCTCAAGCCGTGGAATTGGTAAAGCCATTGCCTTGCAACTGGCACAGGCTGGATTTGATGTCACCGTCCATGCGCGCTCCAGACAACAAGAAGCCGAACAGGTGGTTGAAGAAATCCGTGCTTTAGGTCAAGCCAGCCATGCACTGTTATTTGATGTAAATGAACGTGAAAAAGTGCTGCAATTGCTGGAACAGGATGTTGCCGAGCATGGCGCATTTTATGGTGTGGTATTGAACGCAGGCTTAACCCGTGACGCGGCATTTCCGGCCTTAACCGATAGCGACTGGGATGAGGTGGTTTCGACCTCACTGGACGGTTTTTACAATGTACTTAAACCTTTGGTGATGCCGATGATTCGGCTGAAACAGGGCGGCCGCATTGTGACTTTATCTTCGGTTTCAGGTTTGATGGGTAATCGGGGACAGGTCAATTACAGTGCAGCAAAAGCGGGACTGATTGGTGCCACCAAAGCTTTGGCACTGGAACTGGCAAAACGCAAAATTACCGTGAACTGTGTAGCACCGGGCTTGATTGAAACCGAAATGGTCACTGAAGAAGTGAAAGAACATGCCCTGAAAATGATTCCCTTACAACGTATGGGGCAGGTTGATGAAGTCGCCAAAGTGGTGAAATTTTTATGCAGTGATGATGCCAGCTATATCACCCGACAGGTGATTTCGGTCAATGGGGGCTTGATTTGATGAAACGTGTGGTAGTGACGGGCATGGCCGGAATCACCTCTTTAGGTGAAACGGCAGATCAGGTATTTGCACAATTTGAACAGGGCAAAAGTGGCATTCGTTACATGCCGGACTGGGAAGTGTATACCGACTTGCGCAGCAAACTGGGTGGTCCGGTCGAATCCTATACCATTCCCAAGCATTTTAACCGTAAAGTGACCCGCGGCATGGGTCGGGTGGCCCTGATGTCAACGGTCTGTGCTGAAAAAGCCTTGGAAGATGCCGGTCTGTTAAATGACCCGATTTTAAACAGTGGTCAAACTGGTGTGGCCTTCGGTTCATCTGCCGGCAGTGTCGATGCAATTGGCGAGTTTGGCAGCATGTTGATTGATAACAACATGAACAAGCTGAATGCGACCACGTATATCCGCATGATGTCGCATACCAGTGCCGTCAACATGACCGTTTATTTTGGCTTGAAAGGTTTAACTTTACCGACATCCAGTGCCTGTACTTCAGGTTCTATGGCGATCGGTCAGGCCTATGAAGCCATTAAATATGGCAAGCAGACTGTGATGCTGGCAGGGGGTGCCGAGGAACTCAGTGCCGCAGGTTCTGCGGTGTTTGATGTGCTGATGGCGACCAGTAGCCAAAATGAACATCCGGAAAAAACACCGCGTCCATTCGATAGCAAACGTGATGGCCTGGTGGTGGGTGAAGGCGCAGGCTGTTTAATTCTGGAAGAATATCAACATGCCCAAGCACGCGGTGCCAAAATTTATGCAGAAATCATCGGTTACGGCAGCAACACCGATGGTCAGCATGTCACTCGTCCAGATGCTGAAATGATGGGACGCTGTATCCAGCTGGCTCTGTCAGATGCGCAAATTGCAGCAGACCGGATTGACTATGTGAATGCGCATGGGACATCCACCGATCAAGGGGATATTGCGGAAACTCAGGCTACAGCACGTGTACTAGGTAAAAAACCGATCAGCTCTTTAAAAAGCTATTTTGGCCATACTTTGGGAGCTTGTGGAGCAATTGAAGCCTGGCTCAGTATTGAAATGATGCAGCGTAGCCAGTTTATACCGACATTAAATCTGGATGAAATTGATGCGGCCTGTGGCGATCTGGATTACATTGTTAAACAGTCAAGAAATATGCATGCCGACATAGTTATGAGTAACAATTTTGCTTTTGGAGGAATTAATACCTCCCTGATTTTTAAACGTGTCTAACAACAACTAGAGGGTACATCATGTTGATGAAGAAATTAACACTTACAGCTGCATTGTGTTTGGGTGGAGTGGTTTCAGCTCAAGCTGCAGACCAAATGCATGACTTCAACTTTCAGGAAGCGGTGAGTCGTGCCGTTGCTGACGGTACGCTGGACGGTTCGGTTAAGTTTTACTTGGCGGGTACACGTGCAGGTGGAAAAGTCATTCAAAAAGGTTTAGTGAGCAATAAAAAAACCAATGGTTTTGCCAAGTCTGCTGAAAGCTCATGCGATCATGTTTTACGTTCCGCTTTAATCCAGTTCCAGAACACTGCCAAGGCAAAGGGTGCCAATGCTGTCACCAATATTGTGAGCTACTATAAAGCAAACGAAACCCGCAGTACCACCACTTACCAATGTGCCAAAGGAACTGCGGTTGCCGGTGTAGCCTTAAAAGGTGATCTTGCAAAACTATAAGCTTGTGCATTTACACTGATAAAATTTCAGATCTCGTACAGCATTTTATATTTTTGACCTGCATAAAAAAGCCCATCAGATGATGGGCTTTTTTATCGAATTTAAAGAAAGCACAGAAATTACTTTGGAATTTCCTGTTCCTCATCAAATTCAGGTTTCACCTGTACAATAAAGTCCTGACGGTTCAGGCCACGCCATAAGGCAAATGCAGTACCAATATAAATTGAAGAATAGGTACCGACAAATACACCAATAAACATCGCAATCGAGAACCAGTGCAGACCTTCACCGCCCAGGAACATCATCGCGACAACGACCAGCAATAAGGTCATGGAGGTGTGGATGGTCCGACGTAAGGTTTCAGTCAACGCGATATTGACGATTTCAACTGGCGAGGCACCGCGAATCTTGCGGAAATTTTCACGGATACGGTCGGATACCACAATGTTATCGTTTAACGAGAAACCTAACAGCGCAAGAATAGCTGCCAGTACGGTTAAATCAAACGGCCATTGCATCATGGCAAAAATACCAATGGTGACAATGATGTCATGGAATAACGAAAGCACCGCACCTACCGCCAGCTTGAATTCAAAACGAATGGTCACGTAAACCAGCATGAGCAGTAACGCCAAGGCTACGGCACCTGCCGAACGAATATACAGCTCGTTACCGACCTGTCCACCGACAGAATCCACTTTGTGGACCTCAGCAGGGTTATTCGGTAATTGTGCCGCTTTGGTGATGGCGTTATTCAGATCTTCTACTTCAATGTCCTGAACAGGCATACGAACCAAGAGGTCTTTGTTACTGCCGAGGGTTTGTACCACAGCATCTTTAAAACCGGCCTGGTTCAAAGCTTGAATAACTTCGACCTGATTGGCCGGTTGTTTATAGTTCAGCTCGGCAGAAACACCGCCAGTAAAGTCCAGACCGAGGTTTAGACCTTTGGTGGCAATAAAGAAAATACTGGCCAAAGTTAAAAGAATAGAGATGATTGCCGCAGGTTTGGCAATCTTCATAAAGTCAATGATGCGCTCATCATCCGGGCGACCGTATTTCTTTTTCGGTTGAGTCATATCAGTCATCTTCGATCTCCTAAATGCTCAACTTTTTCAAGTTACGTTTTTTGCCATAAATAAGCTGTACGATGGCACGTGTTACAGTAATGGCTGTAAACATCGAGCAGACAATACCGATCATTAATGTCACAGCGAAGCCCTTGATCGGACCTGTACCGATGGCAAACAGAATGAACGCAACCAGGAAGGTAGTTAAGTTCGAGTCAAAAATGGTGTTATAGGCCCGATCATAACCGGCGACAATCGCCTGTTTGGGCGAGGCCCCCCATTTCATTTCTTCCCGTATTCGCTCACAGATCAGTACGTTGGCATCGACCGCCATACCAATGGTGATTACGATACCGGCAATACCCGGAAGGGTGAGGGAAGCACCAATCCATGACATGACGGTCAGGATCATAGCCAGGTTAAATACCAGTGCAAAGTTGGCAATCACACCGAACAGACGGAAGAACACCACCATCCAGATCGCAACCAGAAGGAAGCCGATTTGAGTCGATAACACACCTTTGTCAATATTTTCCTGACCCAGGCTCGGACCAACCACACGTTCTTCAACGAAATACATCGGCGCAGCCAGTGCACCGGCACGAAGCATCAAGGCAAGTTCAGCCGCTTCCTGTGGTGAATCCAGACCGGTAATACGGAACTGGGAACCCAATACCGCCTGAATGGTTGCAGCATTGATAATCACAGATTCAGCATAAGGGGTACGAACTTCGGTTTGCGCACCCGTCACCGGATCAGGCACATAGCTGATCTTCTGCTTGTTCTCGATGAACAATACCGCCATGCGTTTACCAACCGCATTACGGGTGGCATCTGCCATCAGCTTACCGCCAGCGCTGTCCAAAGTAATGTTTACTTCAGCACCGCCAGTATCTTGGCTAAAGCCACTTGATGCATTTTGTACACGTTCACCGGTCAGAATGCGGTTACGGTTCAGTAATAATTCACGACCGCTATCCAACGATTCATAAGCAAAAGCTTCAGTACCCGGAGGTAGGGCCTGAGCTGTAGACTTGCCGGTATACGGATCGATGTACTGGTCATTCAAATCGGAAACAAGACGGAATTCCAGGTTGGCTGTACGGCCCAAGACGCGTTTCGCTTCAGCAGTATCCTGAACACCCGGAAGTTCAACCACAATACGGTTGCTGCCTTGAGTTTGAACCAATGCTTCCGCTACACCTAACTCGT
>JAEAMG010000543.1_pt1 | contig 40790 bp, 65 predicted proteins | sample 8958741 | NCBI WGS metagenome assembly JAEAMG01 (sample SAMN16933256, study PRJNA681125) | bioreactor sludge metagenome | isolation source: anaerobic bioreactor treating anionic surfactant - SDBS | place: India: Bengaluru | collected 2019-02-28 | reverse complement strand
ACTTTGGTGGTTTTTCGGGTGGAATACCAGGAGGATATTTTGGAGGTTTTTCGGGTGGGATACCGGGAGGATACTTTGGAGGTTTTCCAGGTGGGATACCGGGAGGATACTTTGGAGGTTTTCCAGGTGGGATACCGGGAGGATACTTTGGTGCCTTCCCCGGTGTGATGTACTTCCCAATGTCGGTGGTAAGCGACGGGTACGCAGGACCACGCCCGACCTGCACCGGTGTTGTGTACTTCCCCACAGAGATCAGGGCATCAATCCCGCTGGCGGGACGCTTATCCGTCGCGGGGTATGGTGCTGCCCACCCAGAAGAGGCACGCGGTGCTAATTTCTCTGCAGGGATGTAAGATGTAATTGCCGGGTATGCGCCGGTTTCCACCGGTTTAAACGTCGATGGATATTCACCAATAGATATTTCTGTTACACCACGAATGTTTGTGGTGGGGGTCCCCTCTGGGAATGCCGTTCTGTCTATTATTTCAAGCCCACGCACAAACCTATTCGTGCGAACGTCTTTACGAAAAGCAAAATCATTTGCGGTGCGCGTGCTTTTCCGCGCAGTCTCTAATGCGGATAATGCCTCTTGTGAGAAGCTCCCAAAGTTCGTGACTTCTTCGATGGGGATGCGACGATACATCCCTCCCATTCCACGATAATACTCCCTTGTGGATTTGAGAGTAACTTGCCGGTATGTTTCCCATGCAAGTGCCGCTCTTTGTTCGTCACTTAATTTTCCTCCTGTTTCTTTAAGTAACCTGATGTACGTTCTGTCAAATAGCTTTTGGTCTCTATATGCATCTGTTAAAAGTGATCTTGGAGATTCCTTTATACGCCCAACATACACTGCGTCCCGCGTTAATACAACTTGTGTGCGTTCGCCCGACTTAATCCCCATAAATGCGTCGCCTGGATGGAGTGGGGAATCTGTGCCACGAACAAATAACTCATATTTATAATAGAGATTTTTTGATGCTGCGTGCCAAATGGGGAATTTACTATCTCCCAAACCAACAAGGTTCCGTAGTTTATCCAACAGTAATTCTCCACGTATTTCAGACTTTAAGTAATATGCTGGTTCACTAACTCCCATTTCTGGATGAGTGTGTGTTGATGCAGAAAGGGACCGCTTCGCTTCACGGGAAAGACGCGGTTCAACGCTCCCAAACGCCCTTCTCTTCTTAAAGTCTTTCATCAATTCGCCTTTTTTCGTGAAGAGCCGAATGTCCTCTGGGGGAACGAGTCCTTTTGATTCATCGACAACCATCTGCTCCCACATCTTCACTTCTTCTGGGTGCAGGCGTACTTTCCCCCCTGTCTCAAAGATAACCCCCCCCGGCAAACCGGCGGGAACGCCGAATCTTGCATACATCGCACCAACACGCCCAGTATATGGTGTTGGGTCAAAGTAGGTTCGGGTTCCCGGGATCTTCACATACGGCGACTCTGTGAGATCCCACACGTATTGCCTGAACCTCGAGGCTGCCGCTGCCGATGGGTCGTAGAACCGCCCGCTGATGGTTTCCGTCGGCAACGCCCCAGGCTGCATCTTCCCCATCTGCACATCGATGGATTCCTGCAATGCCCGCATCCTCCCACGGTGCAGAAACGATACCGGCGATTCCTGCATGCGCTGCATCTCCGATATGAGCGCTCCCGTAGTATCGGCGATGTCTTTGCCCCGGTGTGCTTCCGGCAGGAGCCGCCACGCGCCTTCACTCTGCCTGAGCATCATCGGCTGCGAGAGTTTGCGAAGTGCCTGTTCGCGGATGGGCATCATGTGGATGCCATCAACTGTGATGTCTTTCTCCGTGCGGATTCCATACCGCTCGATATAACTTCCCGGCTGCGGGTATTCGTGGATGTCGACGCCAATGTTCAAACCGTGGCGCTTGTTCCACGCAGCGACGGTTTCCTTCATCAACGGGATTTGTTCTTTCGGCACGTACAGATCAATGTCTGCCGCACCCCTGGAGAACCGGGACTGCACCGATTGCGCGAGCGACCCGCCGACGCGGTGGGTGGGGAACCGTTCGCGCAGGGTGGATAAGAAATCCCGTGCCGCGACGTCGGTCATACCGGGGATCCGCATCATCTCCTGCTGCGGACTCTTGATTGTCGACGGCCGGATGCGGAACGCCAGGTCCATTGTCTTAAGTTCCTGCCGGAACGTTGCGAGGTCTGCGAGGTTTCCTTCCCGTATAAGTCGTTGTTCCGCGAGCGCGATCTTGACTCCAAGTGCCGGGAAGTCTGGGTATCCTTCCTTGATGTAGCGGAGCAGGTGTGTCGGTGTCCCGCTTGATGCGGTTGGACGATACCACGGGCGACCCTCGTATGAAGTCACACCACCGAGTTGCCGGGCGCCCAGCCCTTCGATACCACCGACAAGGTTCTTCAGGCCACGGATGGGTGACTCTGCGTAAAGCCCACGATACGTTGCATCTGGAAGGCCTTTTGCTTTAAAGGCGCCCGCGGTGTATTTTACCGGGGATGCGGCGTATGCCACACGACCCGCGGCGTGCAAGCCCAGCGCCGTGCCATACATCTCCCCGATAAACTCTCCCGGTCTGGTGGTGAGTCCTTCATACACGCCTTTTGCCTGGATGTAACCCCCTAACACCACGGCGCCAGGAATAGCCTGCGGATATTTTGCAAGACCCTCTGCCCCCACTACTGCCATCCCAAGGAATGCCGGCACTCCTGCGACACCCTGCCCAAACCCCTTTGCAAAGGTTGCAACCGGCACAGGAGAGAATGGCGTGTGGATTGCTGCGACCACTCCCAGCGACCCGAGGTTGGTAATGCCTTTCTCCCAGAACGACGCCCACGGCTCATGTCCCCGTTCAGTAATTGCTGCGCCGCCTTCGTACATCCACCCAGTACCTGCAACACCTGCTTGTGCCTGTGCGACATTCACACCGAGCGTTCTGTCAAGTGTTTTTGCCTGGAGGTTCTGCAGGGATTCGATCTGTTTGTACTTCGCGTCGAGCGCGGTGAACTGTGCATCGGTTCCTTTGAACTCCCCTCCAACAATAAGCCCCTGCGATTCCAGCGCGGTGAACTCCTTGTTGTATTCTGCGGTCTTCGTTCCGATGAGATAATCAAGCCCGATATATTCTCCCGCAGACCAGAGCGTGCGGATCCCTGGCAACGCCAGTGCAGTGGTTCGCACCTGTTGCATCGTGTCGGTAGAAATACCAAGTCCCACCCCTTTGCCCGCGATGTCCTGGTAACTTTTCGTTCCGCTCAGGAATGTTTCGCCCGCGACCGGGAGTGTGGCTTTCCCCATATCTACCCGCCCGCTGGTATCGAACGGGCTCTTCATGGTGGCGAGCTGCATCTGCACAAGGTTGAGCCCCGCCGCCGCCGCAGCGGGTGCTGCCGCGACCACCTTCCCGCCAAGGTTCAGCACGGCGGGTGCGCTGAACAGTGCGCCGGTGGAAACATTGCGATAGTCCGCCGCACGCTCGCCCTGCGCGAGGTATAGCCCGCTGTCGTCGACGTATGTGTATCGCTCATTGACCGGGACCAGGTTCCCGCTCGACGACACGATCACCTGCCGCTGCTGTGCGTATTGCTGTTCGGTCTGGATGAACTTCTGGGATGGCAACGCCGGTAAGAGCGACTGCCCGATCTCCCACTGGCGGCGTTCCTGTGTCGGCAGGTCGAACCTTGCTTCGCCATACCAGTCGGAAATATCAGACCACGCGGCTGTTTCCGGTATGGAACGCCACAACTGTTCACGTTCCCATGATGCGAGTGATTCCGAGTATGCGGATATTTGCGCCTTGGTCGCACCGGGACCGGGTGCTTCCGGCCTTGCGGATCCTGCGATCACCTTGTTGCCCGCACTGCCTTCGGAGAACGTCGCCGGGCCTGTGCCCTGGTTCATGTACCGATAGTTTGGGTTCGGTGATGTGTCCGCCGTCGCAGGGTTCAGCCGGGTATACATCGTGCTGCCGTCAACGGTGCTGACCCCGTACCACATGCCGCCCTGGACAGTGTAGTTCTGGAACGGTGCGGATGGATACCGGTTGACTGCCGCCTGTGCCCGTGCGGCGATCATCTCATCGGTGAGTTCTCCGCCGGACCCACTCAACCCGCCTGGCTGGGTGGTGCTGGTTGCGGTCGGTGCCGGAGCGGCGGGTGGCCTGACCTGGCGAAGTGTTGCGTTTGGAGGAAGGTATCTTGTCTGCGGTTGCGCGACTGCGGGCGTGAACGTAATCGGGCGGAAATAGATCGTCATACCGTTACGTCACCACCCTATTCTGCATTACATAGAATTGAATAAGTTGTTTATAAAGATATTCACTGTTTTCGCATATCTATTACGAAGAACAGGATCAGGCACTGCACTGCGATCATCGCCTGGCTGACATGCACCCATTTTATCGACAGCGCGCCCGCGTTGATGGACGTGACTGCCCACGCCTGCCATGCGGACAGGGCGATCACGCCCGCAGACATGGCGAACATGGCGACGACCTGTGTGATGTCGCGCTTGGGATGAGTGGGGTGAAGGACCGGTTGTTTCTGCACGGGTGCCTGTTTCTTTCCGAACCCGAACCACCCGCGTTTTTTCTTTTCGGTTGACACCGGCGGCTCGTCATACTCGTCGACCAAGAACTCATCGTCCTCGAACTCTCTTCGCGCCTGGTGTGCGACGTCGTTCACGCGCCGGCGGTCGTGGATCTCCTGCGAAACGTATTCGTGGTGGTTCGCCGGCGGTGGTTGCTGCCGATGCCGGGGTGGCGCTGTCGGTGCGGGTGTCGCCCTTCGTGCGGTGGTCGCACGCCTTACCGGCGGGTCCGGGTCGTCAAGATAGTCGTTCACGTCCACCATTGACACGCTCCCAGTATATCACATGATACCCGAGCACCATTGTTCCCTCGATGATGCCGGGCCATTCCCGCCGTTCTATTTTTACAATCCCAAACTCTTCTGGATGGTTCTTCGCCATGTCCAGTAGCGCAAGGAAAGGCGCCAACGATGTTTCTTTGTCAACGTCCACCTCCATGAACTTGTGCACGTATGGGCCTGGCAGATATTCAAAATCGAAGTCTATCGCCATCGTTACAGAAGCGTAACTTTTAAGTGATACTTATGGTTTGTGGAGAAACGAGAGGGATGGAAGAATAGGTACCCGGTGTGAAGTTACACCACAACTGAACATTTCCTCAAGGCAGGTTGGACGGACGTACTGATCCCCTCTCGTTAGTTACGTTTTTGCCCACGGATATGATATATAGTTTTTCATCGCCGCCATTCGGTGTCCTGCACGCCGCAGTTGTATGGCCGGAGTTCCTGGTATCCGCACACGCATTCCCACCGTTCCCGCACGACTCCCTCCACTTTGACAAGCCCGTGGAAGTGCAGGTCGTGTTCGTGGATCGGGCACTGTGTCGTCCCGCCGGTCTTTATGCACATGGTACGCCCCCTACTTTCTCGATGAACGCCATTGCGATCTGGTGTTCTTCCTGCCCGTTGTGCGAACGCATGTATTCTGCAAACCGGTGTGTGAACCGCCATTGCGGGTGTGGTTCGGTTCTTCTGCGTGCGACTGACCGTTTACGGCCGTCGGTAAGTTCCAACACCCCGCTCTCGCGGAGTGATGACAGTCCGCCGCTGATGTGTTTGTGCAGTGCGATCTCGCCTTCACGGTTCGTGAACGCCTTGCCTTCCACACCGAACGCACCCCACAATGCCATCGCGGTGTAGTAGGATGACTTTCGCATCGGGAACCTTCGCACAATGCACATTACGCACCACTTTCCGCAGAAGACCATATTCGCGTTCTGTTGCGTTTCGGTAATGTGTTGGTATGGTTGTGTGGGTTGTGGGCACTTTTGCCCACAGAACCGCAATAGCATGCCTCTGTGTTGATGCTGGGCATTTTGATTCACCCCGCCAAAGCCAGTTCGCCATTTTGTCGCAGGTGCTCAAATGCCTGGAGCAAGTCGGGCGCCTTTGCCTTCACCACTTCCCTCGCCTGATCCCATGTGGTCGCCTGTTTTGCCAGGAACGCAAGGCGCTTCCTCGTCGCGTCGTCGATGGTCAACTCCTTCGGAGCCCTGCGGGAGAGTGTGTCATACCGTAGTTCATACTCAACGCTCTCATGTCGTTCCTGCGTCCAGTGGCGATGGACTTTCGCCCAGATATGCATGCCCTTCCTGAAGTCGTCCGGTGATGGAAGGTTTACCCGCTTGGCAAACTCCGTAAGCCTGGGACCATACGTCTTGTCGGCGTTGACCGAGCACCACTCGGTGATGGCGATGTTCTCTGTTACACAGTTCCATACCAGTTTGAGCTTGGCGCCTGCCGGTCGCTTGTGCACCGCGATCTCCTGCAGGAACCACTCATAGAATTTTGATGTGTCAAGTTCGGTCATGTTTTGCTAACTCCAGTTTCTGAAACCTCAAAATTTTGGTTGGGTGAGTTAACGAGTTTTGGTGAGTTTATTTCGGGTCGCTGATCGCGCGTGTGCGCGTGCGTGATCGCAACGCATAGGGTAAAAGTAAACTCACCAAACTCACCACCCAAAAATTTAAGCACAGACAACGCTCCAATTTGTAATCGGAGACAATTAAAGGCCGGTGAGTTTGGTGAGTTAAACGAATTCATTTAACTCACCCAAACTCACCCATTCTTAGTTTCATGTATATGACTCGTAAAGTGTTTTATCGTACTGGTACACTTTCCACAGTACAGCTCTCTTCTTAGTAGATCCCCTGATCAGCTTTACTCCACTCGCAAAACACACACCCTCTTTTTTCGCAAGTGCGTTTCCGAGTTTCCGAACGAATGATGTCTTTCTTGAGAACTCATCTCCTAACCAATCCGGCAGGACCGGGTACAGCTTCGAGTCCTTGTAGAGCGTTTCGGTGGATTCATTCTCGCGCTTCAGGTGGTCGTATATATCAGATACCCCCACCTCGCGGTCATTGAACACCTCATACCACGCCATGAGAAACGCCTCCCACTGTCGGTTGTCCTGGTCCATGTTCTGATACATCTCGTTTAAGTTTCCGAGAAACCCATGAACGCCGGCGAAGTGAAGAACCCCTCCGATGATTGTGCACCACTCTTCAAACGATCCGAGCACCTGGAGGTCTGGAGGTGTTGGCCTTCCTGCCTGTATCCACCCCTTTGCAAGCGTGAGTATGGCGTTGACCAAGAACCCACGGTTGTCTTTTGCCCATCTTCGGAGGTCCGGGTGCTGGAACTGAACAGCCCTAAGCCAGGGCTGTGCACTCTTTGCATCCATTAAAACCGTGTAGCACCTGCGCGGCAGGTCGCCGCCAAGCATGATGTTGTTACCGTTCGCAATCCATACCGTGCGGTTGGGAAGCGTGATCATTTCCGAACGCCCCAATATCCGGCCCTGGTATGTCGAGGAGGTAAGGAGCGACGCAAGCGCGGGTGCAAATAATTTCCCTTCCACGTTATCTATCGTCACTAAGACGCGACCGTTACGGAGAATTGAAGTGATAACCTTCTGCCATTCCTCTTCCGTCTTCTGCTCGTTGATGGTCGCCATGTCTTGCCCGGTGGCGATAATTGAAATTACTTCGCACAGAAGACTCGCGCCAGTACCTGCCTGCGGTTTCCCCACAACACACATCGGTATATTCCCTCTGATTATCGGGCGGAGCACAGGCGTGATCATCGCAGCCAGGGCGTTCGCTCTCGAAAACTCATCAATGAACGGGAAGTCAACGATGGCCTCCTGCAGAAGATTTCTGGCAACAAGTATTTCTGCAGAAGTCGGGGTTTCCGAAACCTTGGGAAACTTCACACCATCCGACGGAGAGAAATACAACATCGTGGTGTGATCATACCCAGGCAAGTCCCACACATCACCATTATCTTTTATGATAGGGGTTTCAGAAAGACCAAGCAACTGGGGGAACTCATGATCGCACGATACCATGACATCGTGCGTGACGTCCATCGGTGGAGAGATCTGGGTTTCATGAAACTCTTTTGCCTTCGCGTCATACGTCGCCTTAACAAAATATGCAGACCTTGCAAGGTAATACCGCACGCCAAACTGGTCGAGCGGTTCGATAATTGCAGTATTCCTCTCATCATACCTCACGCGGGAAAGCATACACGCCCGCGAGAAGATCCGTGGTGGTTTGTTATGCTGGTATAGCGCACGAATAGCAAGTTCCGTTTGTTCATCAAGTGGGACGTTGTTTGTCTGGATCCTCACACGCTGCCCGATTTCTTTTGGGTCGGACTCTTTTTTGTACTTCAAATCATCAGACATTAGTTCTGACATCATCTCGTCCAATGTCCGATTATCTTGAGGCGGCGAGACTGGTTCCGTTCCGTTCGGCATTAAGGATCCTCACTTCGATGATCTTGTTCTTCACCCACGCCTCCAGCGATTCCAGCATCATTAATTCTGCGCCCCGTGGCGGTTTCACGCCGTGGTGTTTCACCAGGTAATCGAGGTATTGGTAAACTTTCTTGGTTCGTTCCTCCAGGTCGTGACTGTCCCTCGTTTTCGGAAACACAGCGTAATAGTCAAACCCGTCCCGCATCAGAACCCGGCGGTACTTTGCAAACAGAAACAACGCAGATCGCTTGTCTTCGTCGGTCCACTGTTCGGCGGTTGCCAACCGGTGCAGAGTATCGCGGTCGTACGTGTAAAGAGGGTAATAGTCGGAGGACTCGAACGAGTCAAGGTGCTGCATGGCCCGAAGAACGAGACTATTCATACCACACCTCCTGCTCCCCGCACGCATGGCACACATGCCGGTGGTTGCGCGGATAGAACCCGTGCGCCGTCACGTTCGTCGAATGGCAGTTCCAGCACTCCAGGTTGTGCCCGCACGCAGGACACCGTTTTACGTCGCGCAGGAACGGTCTGCGAAGAAACGACCCGAACCCCATGCTCACGCACCCCTGTCAGCGCCGCCGTCAACCCGTGCGTTATACTCGCGGGCGCCGATGATCGTCAGCCGGTCGCCGCAAACGCTGCAGTGATAATGGCGCCTGTTGGAATACGCGGGATGCAGTGCAGGCGCCGGCCCCTTCACGGTGATCCGCACGCCGACACACCCGCACGACCCACACAACAGAAACACCACGATCACCACCCCTTGATCATCGACCGGATGCGTGCGGACTCACGGCGGTTCGATACGTGCGTAGACAGGCAGTTCGGACACTTCGGGTTATACCGCTGGCTATAGAACGTGAACCCGCACTTGTTGCAGAGGCGGTTTGCAGGCGGCATCAGAACTACCCCGCCTGCTCGATCTGCTCCCGTGCAAACTTCCGTACTTCCATCGCATTGAGTATGCGAGCTTTCGCGTCCGCGACGTCGCCGGAATTGAAGTACACCTTCACTGCACCACCCTTTCCGGGCGTGCCGACCTCGATGGAGTCCATCAGCACCGGCCCGTCCTGCTTGTGCAGGTGGGTGATGGTGTGATCACCAGTCCCACCGAGCGCGACTTCCCGGTACGCATTGAGGTTCCCGTACGTCACGCCGTTCAACTCCCGACGATAACCGGCGATCCCGGGCGCCCCTGTTCCGTCTGCATGTACCTCGCCCAGGCGACTGCAAACAGCGTGCCGTCCTTCACGCCCATGAACTTCGTTGCAATGTTCAGCGCCTCCTCCTTCTTCGAGAACCGCCCGTCCCGGAGGTACTCGTATATGCGTGAGATCTCCGCGTCCTGCTCCGGCGTGGTTGCGGGTTCTGGTTTCGGTGCAGGTGCGGCAGGAGCCGCCTGCGGTGCGGGCGCTGCTGGCCCAGGGTTTACCGGCGGTTCCGCCGGCTGCAGCGTGTTCATGTCGATAGAATAGTATCCGGTCGGCTGCCCGTCCTTCTCACGCGGAATGAGCCTGCACCGGATCCGGGCGGGCGGCATCAGTGTGAAATATGCGGCCAGGGTTCCGACCGCGCCTTCGGGGAGATAGTATCCCATCCCGTTGATGAACCGCACCATGTTGGCTTTGACATTCCACGAATATGTGAACCGCTGCCAGACCTTCGCGGCAGTCCCTTCCACCTCCCACACGGTCGTGATCTCATCAGCGGTGCGGTTCTCGCCCTTGAACGTGCGTGTCACGTTCGCCTGGAACGAGATGTCCGCGAGTTTCAGCGTGTAGAACTTCGCGGGGTCAAGGACCGGAAACTCCAGCCCCTTTTCGACCTTTCCCGGTTTCGTATACCAGTCATCAGACATTTTCAGATCACTCCTTCAATTACCGGCCAGTATTCACTACACCAAGCGCGTGCGTTGAGCGGGTCAGTGCAGAACTCCGACGATACCCGGCGGAGCTTGCACAGGTGGTCACGGGTGAGAAACCTGCACGGGTATTCCTGGCGGCCGGTCATATCTCGACGACCTCCTTCCGTGCAAACTCCCCGCACCTCCACTGCGCGTTGACGTACGGGAACCAGGACCACGCATGACCCAGGCGCCGCGACTCACGCAACACAGACGGCGGGTTCCTCCGGCACTGCCCGCGTGAACACGGGTTGTTCCGGTCGCGGGCCTCCTGCCAGAAATACTGGCAGTAAAAACAACACTCTTTGCGTTCGGGGATCGGAGCAGAGGCGGCTTTCATATTCCGGCCTCCTGGTGTTTCATCACGTTGCAGCAGGTGATGCACCCGCTCGAGGTGACGTGCAGTGGATCCCTATCATGCGGACACATCGCACAGCTGCACCGGTACGAAACCTCTATGTATGGGCACCTGCGTACCCACTCCTTTGGCAGTACTCCCGGCGCGACGTTACGAGCGAGCACCTGGGGACTGCCGTCTTTTTCGACGGCCATATCTGACCTCTATGTATCTATCTTCTTCCAGAGCCCGTGCCCAAGCATGAACTCCGACGCCAACACCCAGAACTGCGACTCCTTGCAGAGCGCGTCAATGGCGGCTTGCGTGACATATAGCGGGGCTGCGGGAGATGGTTGTGCGGCGGTAACGCTACTCATGCCACCGCACCCTTTTCCATCGCCCGGTCGATAATGCTCCTCGCGGCATCAGATAGCGACACCGCCCGTCCCTCGTCCACCGTCCTGACAAGGAAATCATATTGCTCCCGTGCCAGGGCCACTGTGACATAATGGTTCAGTGGCTTTTCTGCTGTTGGCATATGCGTTACGTTAACGTAAGAAAATATAAATATTTTGGTTTGCGTTTCGGAGGCGTTACATTTATCTCTCTGGTAATATAGTAACACATAAATGGCATCGCCAGATATTGTGTAATGGATGAGAGGACGGCGTGCGATAGCAATGGAAGAGAAATCAACTCATGAAATCATGATTCGGGTCAACCTTGACACATACAAAAAAGCCAGGGCCATGGTGGATTCTGGACGGTTCCCTTCTCTTTCTGATCTGGGGCGAACAGCACTTATCGAATATATGAACAGAGATGAGCAGAAAGCGACTGCAAAAATGGTAAAACGTCGCGTCCATCCAAATGACAGATGCACGCCGATATTATAAATAGGAATAGGCTTTGGACTGGGCGTCTTTCAAAGTTCCCTGGCGGCTCTGTGGCTATTTTGGTTCAAAGCCTCCATATAGCAACATATGGTTTATGGACGTTTTACGGGTTGGAAAAAAAGGGTTAGTACTGTTTTTCAAAGAGGACCTGTGAAGCTCCATCATTGAATGTCCCTGTGATTGTGAGCAGGGTGTTGTTAGTTCGTTCGGCTGGTAACAGGTAATTGCTTCCTACACTGTATGGTGCCACACCAACACCCGCGGGCGATTGGTTGTTTGCGCCGATGGCATACTTAATCTGGTTAAGTGTGTTCAGATCCGTTCCGCCCTGAATAGTCATGCGGAAATCCGTCGAGCTGTTCACTGCAACTGTCACGCCCACATTCTTCGCGGTGCCAGTAGATCCTGCAAGCCCGAACACAAAGGCCGCGATAACAGCCGCCAGGATGACGGTGATTGCGACCATAAGAATCACTCCGATTACGGGTGATACTGCCTCGTCGTTCTTCATCATTGAAAATCACATCCAGTTCATTCATGGGCGCGTCCTCGCCCAAGACACTGTATGTAACACTTCACCCTAACCAATATATATAAATTTAGGGAAGGCAACCTATACCACGTCCTGCGGGGACTTTCTGGGTACTGATAACACCTTGCAGAAAGCAACCCCGATCAGCCAGGGCACCTGCCCGGTGCGGCTCCGTGATACTGCCTCCACCGGGCATATCTGTTCTAAAAAATTATTCGCGTTGAATTGTAGAGAAACAGCGACGCGATCATAACGCCATACACCGCGAATGCACCGAAGCAGCACACGTTCCCCCCCTGCAGCCGGTCGCGGTCCCATGAATTGAACCACGCCGCGAGGATAACAATCGCAGTAATCGCCAGGACTTTTGCGCCGGTAATCGCGGAGATGAACAACTCCGGGCGGCTCACGTTGCAGAACGGTGCGAGCAGTGGGTTTACCTCGTAGAATACCTGGAGGTTCGCAAACCCCCACAGCGTGCACACGATGTCGACCACCGACAGCGCTACCAGCCCGGCGATGGCGAGGAGTTGCGGGCGCGTAAGTGCGTTCATGCGTGTATCAGCTCCTTCAGGCGTTCGTGCCGGTAATAGTTTCGGATCACGTCATCGTCCGTCTGTGGTTTGAACGCGTCACCGAAATACCCGCACATCAGCCCGGCACCATAGAGGGCGCCGTTGTTCTTCGTTGCGTATGCGACGCCCGCGAGGAACAGCGGGAGTGAATACCCAAGGTAATGACGGGCCTTCCCGAACTCCACGCTGGTGCGCCACTTGTTCCCGTTCGACAATTCGCCGGCCCGCAGGTTCGTGGCGCTCGCATCCGGGCACTGCTGGATCTTCCACCCGGTCATGCGGAGTTTGGCAAGTATCACGGAGTCCCAGGAATATTTCGAGAACGGGTATCCTCCGATGTCCTCGATTGCCGCCCACCGGTATAACCGGATGTTGGGAAGCTCGTCGGGCGGGTATACTTCTGGTTTCCCTTCGGTCCATAGTTCCGCACCGACAGCGCCGATGCAGGCATCCTGCGCGATCCGGTCACCCAACACCTCGAACGTCGTGGGGCTCAATACCATGTCCGCGTCCATGTGCCCGATATACCCCACCGATGGCGCAATGCGAGTGGTAATGTGCTGGTATGCCTCGACCATTGCGTGCGAAATCTTTTCATGCCCTGGCGGACCGCCCGGAAAACTTACCTGCCGGATAACTGTTATCCACGGATAGTTCTCTTCATATTTCCGGAGGAGTGGGACCGTGTAGTCTGTGCTGCCACCGTCGATGACAAGGAACACTGCCGGGTGTTGGGTCTGCAACACCACGGATTCCATGACCGCAAGGATCGTCTGTCCTTCGTTGAGGGTGGGCATCATCAGGGCGTAGGGTTTCATTTTCCCACCCCCAGCGCGTCCATGTACTCACCCCACTCCGGGGAGATCGCTTCTTTCTTCAGATACATCTCGTCCGCACACCGTGCGATGCACCAGTATGCAACTGCGTGGTCGGGATACCTGGCGAGCACGTCCATGAACGCCCGCATCGCAGTCTCGTAATCTCCCGTCTTCATCCGGTGATTGTTGATGAAGTTTACATCCAGGTTCATCAGGTAGGACTTTCGGACAAGATCCTCGCACCCGGGCGCCCGGATGATGTAATTGTTCATGTCGAGATCGTCGATCCGCATCTCTTTCGGGATGTAACCCTTCTCGATACACTCCCGTTGCAGGGCGCTCCCTCGCGTGGGGCAGGCGTTTGAAATACACGCCCAATCAAGCCCCCATTCTTTGATGGCCCTTATTGTGATCTCCCGGTCCTCGTCGGTTTCGCCGGGTATCCCGTTGACAAAATACCCCTGTATCCAGAATCCATATTTCCGCAGGATGTCGACAACTGGTTTGACCTGCGTGACATGCAGCGGTTTGTGGATGACGTCGGTCAGCATCCGTTCGCTGCCGGACTCTATCGCCAGGCAGACGGTATCCATCCCAGCGGCCCGCATCAGCCCGGCAAGTTCGTCGTCGATGAATGCGACGCTTACACCGTTGGGGCATTCGATCCGCAGGTTGAACGGTGCAAGCCTCCTGAACAGTTCTTTCGCCCGTTTCTTGTTGTATAGGATCTGGTCGTCGTAGAATGTCAGCACGTCCATTCCATACTGGGAGATCAGGCGTTTCACATGGGAGATAATACCATCAACGCTTGCGTATCGCATTGACTTGTCCGGGTTCGCAGAGTTTATGCAGAACGAGCAGTTGAACGGGCATCCCCGTGATGTCACGACAAAGAACTGACGGTGTGCCTTCTTCGGCGTGGAGAACGGAGAGAACGATTCCTGCATTGGGTAGTCGTCTGGGTGGATGAACGAATAGTCGATGTCAATCACTTCGTCCAGGTCGGTGATGTAAGTGCGGACCGGGGCATACCCGCCACGGGTCGCCCAGGAAACATGGCATGGGACCCCGCATGACACAAGGTCCGCGAACGCAAGTTCTCCCTCACCATAGCAGATCGCAGCAAGGTCGGGGTTCTCGTTCAGGATGGTTTCATAGCTCGCTGTTGCTGCAGCACCGCCCATGACGATGACAGATTGCGGGCAGATGTCGCGTGCGGTCTGAACGAATGGCCGGACGTAGCAATACGATGAATCGAACATCATGGAGAACCCGATGAAGTCCGGGTTGAACCTGGCGAGCGTGTTTGTGAGGTCGGTGGTAAAGTCCGCGTGCGTGTTGCAGTCAAATACCGCGATTACCGCGTTGGTCTTCTTCTTTAGATAGGTTGCAAGCGACAGGACGCCATACGGATGGGCGACAAAGCTCCGTAACTTGTGCTTGGTAGAAATCTCCTGCGACTTGCCGTAAGGAAGCACTACAAGCAGTACTCTCTTCATGGGAACCCGTCCGGGTAATACTTCTTCCATTGCGCGGTGCTCCCTTTTGTCGCATCGGTGAGATAGTCGGTGAACCCGCTTGCATCACCCGGCGGGTGCCCGGCCTTGTACCAGTCGAGGGGGGTATGCCCGAACACCCTGGCAACACCGACCGCTCGGCGTTTCTTTTTTACAACCGCGTCGTATACGTGCCCGAACTTATCAAGCGTGTTCCTGATGTTGAGGAAGTTCAACACCTGCTCCCTTGCGGCCTGCCCAAGTCTCTCGCGGATGACGGGGTGGTTGTGAATCTGCGCCATCACAGATCGGTACTCCTGTTTGTTTCGCACAAGCAGCCCGCTGTAATGGTTCGCAATCAGGTACTTTTCCGCGCACTGGTTGATGCACACCGGCGTGATACCCATGCTCATCGCCTCAAGCAGCGCGTTCTCTGTCGTGCCGTGGTGGTGCGGGTTGAGCAAGTATCCCATCGCGTCGAGCTGCGCCAGCTCTGCCGGCAGGTCGTCAACGTATCCCTTGAACACAAACCGGTCAGCGATCCCGGTGCGTTCTGCGTCTGCGAGCACCTGGTTCGGGGTGGGAATGCGCCCGATCATGACAAACCGGATTCCGGGGATGTCCGCGATCTCTTTGCACCAGTCGACGAACTCCGGCAGGAGTTTCATATACCCCAGCGTCCCGACATACCCGACGTTGAACCCGTCGTGTGGGACCAGTTTCACGTCCTGCGTGTTCGCAAACCCGCCGCTTGAATTTATTACCGACCACTTCACGCTCTTTGCAGGCGGTGTTTTCCAGTATGGGTTCTCCAGGGAGTACTGCGATGAGAACACGAAATGGTCCGGCATTGCGACAAATTCCGGTTTGATATACGGATGATAGCACCCGGAGTTGTGCGCCCATACTATCGACCGCATCGGGACGTCGCGCAGGTTGTACATGACTCCTGCGAGCAGCGGGTGGTTCCACCAGTCGAACTGCACAATGTCCGCATCTCTCGCCATATCCTCGAGGTCGTCCATTCCTGGTGCGATTGCCAGGGTATCGCCGTCGAGCACGTGGGTGAAACAGGTATCCATCGGCTTTTCGAGAAGGACGATCCGGTGCGTGTACTTCTCGTCCTTCAGCGCGACGTTCGACAGTACTTTTCCAACCCCGCCGCCCATGTGGGCAGCGATATGCAAAACTTCTTTCTTCATTTTCTCAACCTCTTCAGAATTGTTGCAGGATCCCCGATGTCGTCGGCCTGCCCGTATTTCAGCTGGCCGCAGTCCTGGCAGATCCCGTTCATTCGTCCATTCAGATGGTCAACCCGGATCTTGTGGAGTGCGTCGCCGTTCCAGATGTCGACCAGGTTCTCTGTCTTCACATCCCCGATCTTGTTCGCATGTTTCCAGTCCACGAAACAGGTGCTTACGTCGCCGTTGGCATGGATGGTCATGTGATAGAAGATATACGGGCAGACCGCGACCGGCTGGATCTCCCGCATGTAAATGTTATACTGCGGGTCTTTCTGTTCCAGGCATGGCACGTCCGGCCAGATGGGAACGATATTGTCAATGGAAACCTCGTCTGCGATGTTGCCAAACTCCCGGTAGAATATCTGCTCGTCGTCTTGGTACAGGTTGTAGTTCGTCAGCTTTACGTGGACCCTGCACCCCGCCCGGTGTGCGTAGAAGAACTCAATGTTTTCCCGGTACGTGTCGAAGTCGACCGCCTTCCCGCAGGCGTCCTTGATCCTCCGGTTGTCAAGCCCTGGCACCGAGATGGTGATGGCATCAAGCCCGGCGGAGACAAGGGCCCGCCCGGTGTTGGGCGTCAGCCACCAGCCGTTCGTCGTGAACTCCACGAAGTCGGTAACGCCGCTGTCCTTTGCATACCGGACCATGTCGGGGAGTTTCCGGTTAAGCAGCGGTTCACCGAACCCATACAACCGCAGTGCCTTGATCCGGTGAGGAAACCCGGCGCAGTCGTCGATCACTTTCCTGAAGAGATCGAACTTCATGATCTCGTGGTGCCCGGCATCGTGGTCGAAGCAGAACCGGCACTTAAAATTGCATGCGGCGCTGGGGTCGATGAACAGGTGGATTGGAGTGTCGAGCGGGATTGCCCTGCTCAAATCGGTTCTCCCCTCAAGCCGGATCCGGGGATGGTTCTTTGCGTTCATGATAACTCTCCTAATTCGTGCTGAACACGCGGTTCTGAACCGCCCGTTTCACCGGGTTGTCCGGCATGGCGAAAAGCAGGTGAACGCCGGTGATAAGGCATGCCCGTGCAAAGTTCGCCACCGCGATGAGCGGGAGAAGAAGTTTCTTTTCGGTTGGGACGTGCGGGTGCTGTGCGACGGTCTTGAGGTAATAATACCAGGCCCGGAACGAATACAGGCGGTCGTAGTCAAATGCCTGCCCGAACCGACCGGGACGGTGCCCCTTGTGATACCTCTCCGATGCGACAACCCCGATCCCGCCGCACAGGAGCGCCAGGGCTGCAGCGGTATGGTCTACCCCGCTCACGGTATCAGGGATCTCCCGAGCTTCGAGGTTAAGGTATGCACGCCGCCGCCAGATCCCCATGACCGCCATTCCCATCTCCCCGTTTCCGACGCAGCGGTACACCGATACACTGTTCAGGAAATGAAGTTTGGACGGTTCTTTTGTCTGGCAGTTGATATACCGTGTCGGGCATGCGGCCAGCGGGACCGCCGGGTTCGCTTCGAGGTACGCAACCAGGTTCTCGATAAAGTGCGGGGTCCACCAGTCGTCGTCTTGTGCAAACATCAGGTATTCTCCCTCCGCACGATCCGCGAGAAACCGGTAATTAGCCTGCACCCCGCCGTTCTGCGGTTGCCGGTACGCGGTTATCCGGCTGTCCCGGCCCGCAAACTCCCCGATAACCTCCTGCACGTCTGGCTTTTCGGAACAGTTGTCAGAGACAATGATCTGCAGGTTCTCGTAGGTCTGGCTGGTGATGCATCCGAGTGTCCGGCGCAACCCGCGTGGGTGGTTGTAGGTCGGGACAAGCACCGACACTACTGGAAGTCCCATCCGCGTCACCCTCGCAGGAGTTGCCGCACTCCCCGCCGGATCGGGTGGTTGAGCGGGAGGGCGAACAGCAATTTTGCCGAATAGACGCGGACAAGTCCGGCAACGGCAGCGGGGACCAGGAACACCAGGAGCCACTTTCTTTTCACGTACTTCGAGAACGCGATATTTTTCAGCAGTCGCCCGTACATCCTAAAATAGCAGAATGGGTCTGCCAGCATGTTCTTGGTTTCCTTGTCGTGGTAAATTGTCTTGTGGTACAGGAGCTTGTCGACGTAACTGAACGGATAGGACAGGACGGTTTCAGCACAGATAATGATGTCTTTTCCGTAGATGTATTCTGGTGCGTTGTCGAACTGCCGCATAATGTCAAGTCGCCACAACCCCATCCACAGGAACGCGATCTTCTCTCCGTAAATGAACCGGATGATGTTCTGCGGCTCGAAGTCGAACTCCCACCATTTCTTTCCCGTTACGTCATCGTAACAGCACCGCCCAATTGACAGCGCGTTGTCTGGGTGAGCTTCCAGGTCTTTTACCATCAGTTCGATTGAGTCGGGTTCCCACCAGTCGTCATCCTGCAGATACATGAAATACGTTCCCGTCGCGTGCGATTGGACGAAGTAATAGTTCCCGTACACTTCCAGGTCAACAGGCTGATGCCACAGCCGGATCCGGCTGTCTTTTGCGGCATACTCGTCGAGCAGCCGATACACCTCCGGGTTTGGGGAACAGTCGTTGCTGATCAGCAACTCAATGTTTTTGTATGTCTGGTTTAGCATGCAATCTATCGCCCGTTTCAACATTTCAGGGCGGTTATAGCATGGCAACCCGACAGAAACCAGAGGTTCTGTCTTACTGTCCATATGTATAGGTGAAGACGTAACAATATATATATTTTTACAAATGCGTTACGGCGTAAGGTTATGGGTGTCCAGGTACAGGATCATTGGTGATACCAGGAGCCCGACGAGGAAGAAGAATGCAAAGAACTCAAGACCGTTTTGTGACGCTTCTACATCGCCAAGGAGTGCAGACACGATAGCGATTGCCAGGAACGTGAGCGGGAGTACCTGCATGACGGTAAACAGTTTAAGGGTTTCCCACCGGGATGATTTCTTCTTTTTGGGCGGCATCTATGTGGGTGTGAAAAAAGAGAGGGTTACTTCCCGCAGCACCCTTCCGGCACTGTGAGATACAGCGACACATACGTGTGGTGCCCGGTATGGTACTGCGTGGTCCACCTGCAGGCGCTCCCCACGCACACGCGGGCACGCTCACCGTTCACGTAGAACATGAGTTCGGTGCCTTCCTGCACGTTGAGCATTCCACCCGGTGCAGGTAGGCCGGTTGCCACCAGTTTCGCGTCGAATGTTCCAAGCCCGAAACACCCGGCGGCATTTGTGTCGATGCAGTTCCCTGCGACACCCCGGCCCGCGACGCATACGTGGGTTCCCGCCGGAGCAGGTTTTTCGTTGATGTATACGCACCCGCCGAACGTGTGGGGCAGGCGCGGAAGTTCCGCACATCCTGATGGGTTGAACGGGAACACCGTTGCGGATATACCCCCGGAACCGCAACACGATGCGGCGGCGGAGCAGACCAGTGCGAGCGCGAGGGCTGCACATATGAAAATTGCTTTCATAAAAGTAACAGATATGTAACTGTATTTATGGTTTGTGAAAAGTGAGAGGGGTTACGGCTCCTCACTTTTTGTCAATGTCGCTCTTTCATCTTATCATTCGTCTTAACAATCAGATATGCAAGTGCTGGATTGTCGTGATAGAGATAATTCAAGGGGTAAGGTAACTCTACCCGGGATCTTAACACGGTCTTATCAAAGTCGTCCATGTCCCTCCTCCGATTAAAAGTCAAGCATCCTCGAATAAATATACATTGACGCCAGAATGATCAATGCTCCGCCGACTATACCAACGTATTCTTTGACCCCAACTTCGCCTGTAAATGCAGTAGATGCGCCGCCAAGAAAAACCAATACGGCCCCAGCACATGCCACAACTAATGGTACTTGACTCATTTTCTCACTCCGATTAAACGTAAGCCTCTTCTTCTGCGTACCGCCTGGCACGTCTTTCAATCTCATTCCAATCCCATTCTATCTGAACAATTCCATAATCACAGATGAATGTGTACATCCTGATCACGTTCTCCCTCCCCAGCCCACTACATAAACCTCATTCAATCTCTGAACGAGTTCTTTTTCTTCATCGGTCATTACACCATTCAAATATTTTTTCATATCATCCGAGTAAGAAAATATTTCAGATTCCTCTACAATTCGGTGGTCTTTAAATATCTCATGAAACCGTGATTCAAGATCGACCCCCCCACGAAACAATCCAATTACAATGCCATTTCTCGCAAAAATATTATCTGAAATTGCTTTTATTCGGTCATGAACACTATTTGACCACCCAATCTTTACTTTATCCCCTCTACTATCTTTAATGAAATAAACAAAATTCTGATTGATAAATGGATAATACCATTTAGATTCAAGTTCCCGTTGATTCATTTCAATCATATTTTTGTGCCATTCGTCATGCTTCCTTCTTTTTTCTAATTGGTCTTTTTCATCCTCTAAACACTTGCGAATTTGATCCCCAAAGGCCATAAACTCATCAAATTGTTTTTGGTTCATATTCCCTCCTTCTCTCGCATGAGATCGGATAGCTCTGCATCACTCGGGGTTGAATAGTGCTCCTGGACCACGGCGATGGTATCACCGACCAGTTTAGCGGTTGCCTCGACCGGCCAGCCATCGGCTTGCTTGAACTTGATGCAGGTCGCCCTCAACGCATGGAATGGCCTCCGCGGGATACCTGCACGGTCACAAAGGGATGTGAGTCTCCTGTGTGCAGTTCTATCTCCATACTGGCCTTTTCCCCACCGGAAAAGGAATGCTTGGTTCTTCGGGAGAGTGGAGAGGTACTTGCGTAAGAGTTGGGTGAGGTCTGGGCCGAGCGGTACCGTCCGGTCACGGTTCTTCTTGTGCTCATGGTAAGTTAGTTTCCCTTCGGTGAGGTCGATATTCCCGATCTTCACTGAAGCAATATCCCGGCGACGCAACCCAAGGCCAACACTCATCTTCATTAAAACCTCTTCCTCCAGTGTGTTGCATACTGCGAGAATCTTTTGGTACTCCTTTTGAGTCAGTGATTTCTCACCCGTCCGAGTAATAAACTTCACAAGTAATTATAGTCCAAGGAAGTAAAAATAGTTTGTGGTGGGGTACTGAAAATGTCCTTTAATATGGGGAGTAGGACACCCTACCAAACTTTTGCGTGTAAGGTTGACATCGAGATCGTGCCTGTTTGCATTGATTTCTAGACCTGAAAAAAGAGAATTGAGTAGGTATATCCTGACATCTTACACACTGATGTCAATATAATCAGTTATACGGGTTCCAAATAATTTGTTTTGCGTAATATCGCAATATGAACCCACTATATCAAATCCAATATATTTTCTATTAAGTTGTTTTGCTGCTAAAATTGTATTTCCAGAACCACAAAAAGGATCAAGGATTATATCACCTTCAGATGAAAAACCCTCAATAACTTTTCTTAAAAATTTTATGTCTTTTTCATAGGGGTGATCTCTGTTTATTAATTTTGATGCCGATGTTTCATAAGAGTCCTTCATTTGTTTCTTTATTTTTGGTTCTCCCTTCTCAAAAACAAATAAAGGGATATAATGGTTAAAACCCAATTTGCCCCGATTCATTGAATTATTGACATAATAGATCATCATCCATTTATATTTAAAAAATAAACAGGCTGCGCTCATAATATCATTTATTCTTTCAATACTTCCAAATGTCAAATAAAAAGAATCATTTTTTAAAATCCGATATATTTCTGGTATTGTTGCTTTAAATAAATAAAAATTATCATCCCCTATACATTTTCCTTTATTTATTCCATAAGGTGGATCAGTTAAAACAAGGTCAATAGTTTCATCTTCTATTTGTCTCAATCCATCGCGGCAATCCTGATTAAAGACCTTGTTAATCTCTATCATGTTGACGTTTTATCTACTGATGTTCGCATCCTATACACACGGCCCTGCTGATCTGAATCGGGATTATGGCCCGGAGTGCTGCCCGGTCCTTTGATGGGGGCATTCTCCACTTTCCATAAGCTGGAGAGGGATCGCATAATGGGAGGATCCCCCACAAGTACCGGCTCCCGCATTGTTTCACACAGGGACCGAGTACTGGTTCATAGAACGGCCTTGCTCCTCTGACATTCTCAATAACCCACCATTTGGGGGTTATCTCTTCTATTACCCTCTTTGCTGCGAGGGTAAGCGCCATATCTGGTTCTTTCTTCCCTCCTTTGTTGCATTTCCAGGATGCAGGGAGAGAGTACCGGGAAAACTCTGTGCATGGTGGAGAAGCCCAGATGAGATCGGGTTTAGGCCCGGAATAGTGAAACGTAGTAATATCTGCGAGAATATCGGGGTTGAATTGTGGATCGTTATCAACCCGGATCACCGTCCATCCTGCCTCTTTCATTGACTTACTCGCACCCCCTAATCCACTGAATAGATCCAGCATCAACATAGGCTATCCTGACGTTTCATTTGCGAGAATACGAATTGGCCTATTGCAGTCTTGGCACAGCGCATTGATGATCTTTGTCATTTCGTGCTCTTTCATTGGTTTACTCCTTATCCACAATCCCGAGTCTTTTCCTTATTGCCTTATAGACAGAGCAATCTAAAGGGCATTCTGTATCATCAAGGTCACAAAATTCACCCTCATAAGATTCTGAAATCTCTTCATAATACATATGGGGGCACTTCTCCGCCCCAATTATAATCGTCATAGGTTTACACCTTATCTACGCTCTCCATACTCCGTGTTTATGATTCCGGAGGCGTTCCTCCAAGAGTTTTATCTGTTTTTCAAGTTGTTCAACCTTTAATTCAAGTTGGTATAAACGTTTTATTTCTTCCATAAGTTTACTCCTTATCTACTCCTCATAAGTCCTTCTCGATTTCAATACTATCAAAAAGATCATCATCCAGAAGGTTGTTCATACGTGCCTCCAGGTTTTTAATGAGTTGATCTCTTCTGAAACCTGTGTATCCCCGGCTCTCCCCTATCCTCATTTTTACAAATACTCTCATCTTTACCTCCTACAATCCCTCGATAAAGAGAATGCCTCTTCCCTCAAATTACTCCTCATCGAGTATGCACCCACAAGAGGCACATCGCTCCGGATACGGGAGTGGATCAAATTTTTTACATTCTGATTTAATCCCTTGAATATCATCGCACCAATCAGATGATGTTTCCAAGCCCAATGCACACGTATAGTAATCTCCATCTGGATTCTCTACCCACCTGAGATGATTGCAGTAGTACATCTTTACCTCCTACCTACTCCAGCATCCTTCGCACTCATCACAATCATCCCGACACAATGCTTGACCGATTACCCGTATCTCTATAGGGAATATCTCTTTTTTTGAGATTCCTTCGTGATCATATAGGTAATCTGCTTCTGATGAGACCATCCCTATTCCGTGACGATTTACATGAGCATACCATTTTTCAGTTATTGGTTCATCAATTTGGGTTTGCATGATCTTTACTCCTTATCTACACCCGATCCGGGTATTTCTCCCGCAATTTCTCAAAGAGGCCGATGTAAGTCTGATAATCAACCTCTATCTTTTCCTGGTTTTCTCCTGACCTATGAGTTCCCTCAACTCTGAAAATAATGAAATATTTCATGATCTTTACCTCCTATTTACTCCTATTATCTTCTTTCGCGCATTGTTCCGGCGTTTGTACGATCCCAAGAAACTTTACGCGCTTGTCTCTAAACCATGGCTCTTCCCACCCTCGCGTTAGCATTGTATCAAGGACAGTATAGGCAACTTTGTAAGAGGTGGTGTTTATGTCGAATTTTACCGTTAATTTTACCATGATCTTTACCTCCTACAATCCCTCGATAAAGAGAATGCCTCTTCCCTCAAATTGCTCCTCGTCCTCTTCTGTCCATCGCCCGATCTGCTTTTCGTGTTCTCTGATCATTCCATATACTTGCCCAAAATAAGGCTCATCCTCTGCCACCACAAGGAAAAACTTGCCTTTTTTGAGTAGTTTTCCAGCTCGCCCTGAAAGGAGAGATTCGTAATATGCAATCTTCTCTTTTTGATTCATCTTTACCTCCTCATCGAGTATGCACCCACAAGAGGCACATCGCTCCGGGTAAGGGAGTGGATCAAACTTATTACATTCTGATTTAGTCCCTTGAATGTCATCACACCAATCAGATGATGTTTCCAAACCCAAAGCACATTCATAGTAATCAGCATCTTGTGATTCTACCCATCGAAGGTGTTTGCAGTAATACATCTTTACCTCCTATCTACCCTCGGAAATCTTTTGGCAATGGCGGTTCATATGGTGGATTCGATAGGAACAAGGCAGAAAGAGGCCGCTGAAGTAGTTCCACAAGTTTTTCTGCTTTTTCGAGCGGGATGATAATATCATCGCCCTTATTAATAGCAGTAAGAAAACCCTCTCTTTCTATTCTTTTTGAAAAAAGGGCTTCTGAAACCTCTTTGCTTGTCCATCCCCCTGATCGTAATAGCCAATCAAAAACAGGCCGCCTTATATTGAGTTTTAAGGGAACTTTTTTCATAGGTTTACCCCTTATCTACTCTTCTATCTCCCATGTATGACCGCAGGATTGGCATTCACAATCCCATACGGTTGAGAAAATATCGGTTGCGGTACATTGAAACTTGATTTTTGACGACCCGCAATTAGGGCATGTTGCATTCATCTTATCATCCTATCTACCATTGTAATCCCCAAATCGGGGATAATTCGTGTTTCTCCGTTCTCCTCGTACTGGTACAGTTTGAACCAATAATGCCCGCCCCTTCGTGATTGCACCCAGAAACACCACCAAAAATATTTATGTTTCTTCATTGCCTTGATAATATCTTCATTCCCCGACCAGCCGCCGGTATGCATTTCGAGGCATCCGGTCTTTGTATCGTATTTATACATCTGGCCCCCCCAATGCCATTGCCCGAGGACAAGCCTCATAAATTCCGGCAGTCGCCGGAATAATCTTGGGGATTCGAGATCAAACTCTTCAATCTCTTTTAGTTCTTCTTCTGATGGATAAAAGTCTGATTCCTCCATCTTTACACCTCATTTGATTTCGTAAGCTTCGGGCATTTCTCATAACAGCAATCGTGCGTAGGTTCCGGGTATGGTTTCTCATACCTGCACCGTGCGAAATCCCGATCCACTACGGATATATTATCACAGTGATACAAGATTTCCCGCCGCCATTGGTCGTGGTTCATGCCTCCACCTCGCAGAACTGCCGGAGGTCTAACGGCTGCTGTTCTAATCTCTGACACGCGATCCGGTATGTGCCCGGGTCAATCTCGAACCCGATATACTCAAGCCCCAGGAGCTTTGCCGCCAATAGAGTGGTCCCGGACCCGGCGAAGGGGTCGAGGACGGTTTCACCTGGGACCGCAAACCGGCAGAGTATCCCTAAAACATCATGGATCGACTGTTGCCACGGGTGATAGGCCTTCTGACACATTCCCCGGACCACATCTTCAAAAACCATCGGGGCTTTCTTCACTGGCGGCTTTTGGTATACAAGAATCGGCTTGAATAGACATATCGCATTCCTGGCCCAAACCACTCCACACCCTGCATTCTGATTCAAGACGGGGATAATCCAGAAATATTGGAGGCCTGCTCCTTCAAGAATACCCATTACATCAGATAAGCGATATTGGGGGCAATATGTGAAGAGAAAACCAGAGGGTTTTAAGAGGATCATCGCATTGACGGCAAGGGTGGTGTATGCTTCCTCCCACATATCTTTGAGATAGGGTGGGTCCGTGAAGATCAAATTGATAGACCCGATCTCGAGATCCGCCATGCCCTTCTCGCAGTCAATGTTTTCAAATCGTGACATATCGCACCTTTACGTTTTACCGATAGTTGTCATACCGGAGGATCCCACACCGGTGCCTGCGCCATCGTCAGCAACGTTTTGCAGAGCCACGCGGTCAGCACCCCCGCAATTACGCAGATAACGACGGTGCACAGCGTGCTCATCATACCTGCCGGATCCGTCGCCCCGGTCGTTCTGCCGGTGCGGGGTCGGGTTCAAGTTCCGGCGCCGGTCCTGGTGCACGCGGTGCCTGCGCGACGGGTTCCTGCACTGCAGCCGGCGCCACTACCAGCACGTCGACGCAGAAGTTCAGCGCCTCGATGTCGCCGTTGGTGAGCGGAAAACCCGTGCGCTGCATCCGTTCGATCATGTTCCTGATGCGGTCGTAAAAGATGGCTGCTTCCAGGCGGTCATCTTCCGTGCGACCGCGATACTGTAACGCTTCCATACACGTTACCGTAACATTAGATAATATATATATTTTTTGAAACGCAGACGGTACTATATTGTAGCGGTGTTGAGCAGAGTGTAGTGGTGCACGGCTTTATCGTAGGCGTATACCGTGACCGTTGAGTTGTGCGGGAGTTCCACACCCTTGCGCTGCCCCACAGCGGCGGGTTTGAAAAGAGTCGGTGCGATTGCATCACCCTCGATCTTCAGGTGGTCGACAAACGTCGCATCCCACCCGCCGAGCCAGGTGATGTACACCACGTCACCCTGCCGGGTGATGTTCACCGCTGGCGGGTGCTGGTGCTGCCCGATGTCGGCCCAGAACCACTGGTCCTGCTGCGAGAGGAACAGCATATACGCAAAGACAATCAGAGTGAGGCCAAGAACGATAAGAAAGAGTTGGTTTTTGGATTTCGCATCCATTACAGTGTGAGTTTGGGCGGGGCCTTCGGCTGGTTCTCGTCGAGGAACGCATCGATCATGTCCTCGTTGATCTGGTCGTTCTCGTCGGTGAATGTCTTGACTTCCTGCGCGAAGTCCTCCGCAATTTTCTTGAGGGTGGATTTCCTGCGTGCCATGTGTATCAGAACGGCGGGTTGTCCCAATAACTGCTGGTCGTCTTGCGTTTCCGTTTCTTCGGTGCTGCCTGCTGCTGCACGTAGATCACTTTAGTGCGTGATGCCTTGCGGCGTTTTGGTGCAGCGGGTCGTGCCGCCGGACGTTTCCCGCTGGTGTTGCCGGTCGCAACCCAGTTCACGCCGGCGACGGCGGCTTTCTCCGTCGCTTTCGCCGCTTTCTTCCCGAACTCCCCGATGGGCGACGCTGCCACACGCCCGGCAAACGCCGCCGCCTTGTTCGGTTTCTGCATACCTTCCTGTTCATCGCGTAGTTTCTGCCGGTATGCACGTTCCTGTGCGTGGCGCTGCTGTGCCTTCCCAGCCTGGTAACTCCCTTTCATCCGGTCAAGCCATCCCATTGTTTACGTCTCCAAATACTGATCATACCCCTGGCTGGCAATCACGCTCTTCACGAACGCCGCAATCCCCACGATAGGGAACAGGAAGCACAGGAAGTAATACAAGTTCATCGTGGTGAACAGGTTGCTCCATGTGCCGCCCTCTGTCCACTGGGACTCTACATTGTCGAACCATCCCAGCCCGTCGAGGTGTCCGAACGATTCGTCGAGGATGAGCCCGCCGGTAAGCGCCATGATGATGCCGAACAGGCAGAACGCCACCATGATGATGAACCCACCCCAGACGTCGCGGAAGTTGCTCATCGAGTGGTCCTCTGTAAGTACCGTTCAGCTCCTTTCTTTGTTTTGAACCACCTAAGTGATCCACCACGCTGTAATTCATTTGTTGTTGGGTCAAATACTCCAACAGACCATTTCTTATCAACCTGTGATTGAAAGACCCTTCGCGGCATGTTACTCACTCACCTCGCCATATACTCCTGCGCTGCCCGCATGGCCCGTTCGTTCTTCGTTTCTGTTCCCCACTCATCGGTGCCGAACACACGCATAGCGAGCTTCATCAGGCCGCCGGCAGCGTACCCGGCAGCAACCCCACATGCAACGGCAATGGGGAGGGCGTAATAGATAGGAAGCACTATCTTTTCCTCCAGGGTTTCAGATCGCAGGCAGCGACATGACACTCACCAGAACGGAGTCTCACATCGCATCCTTCCATAACATTGCCTTTTCGTGGGTAGACCTTAGTCACAAACCCCTCAAATCCACTTCTATCCACACGATCCCCAACCTTGAATTTAGCTCGTTTGGGTGCCATCACTACCTCCCTAACTTCTTCTGTTCCAGCGGTCGCACGATACTCCACAGCAGGATCCCGATCAGTGCGAAGGTGGGCAGCCAGATGAACGCCTGGATGTTCCAATCCACCGCCGCCTTAGTCTGCGCTGACATCGCGCCGTCCGCAATGCGACTGTTAGAATAGCTGACAAAACCGTTCGTCATCGGTGCCGTGACCGCAAGGACCAGGCCCGCAGCAACGATGAACACGATTGCCATGTACCAACCATAAGCAATTGCTTCCTCATGGTCGATTCCGTTTCGCATTGAATAGAATATAGTGTGGAGAATATATATGTTACGCCCCCGCAACAAAAAATCGGGTTTTGAGTTTTCATTTAGGGGTATATTTGTATGATCGACCGGGACTTTTTGCCCTACAGCGAATCTATGAGGCTCCACCGTCGTGTTCTGTGGGTGCGGAGGTGCTGCAGTGCATTCCCCGCCAGAATTGAGAAAATTTTGGTGTTGATAGGAATAGTTTGAGTTGATATATAGTGATATATATGCCACGCAATGCAATGTATATTCATCTATAATCCGTGTGCGTCTCTCCACCGGGTAAGTGTAGAGGGGTGGTACCGCGAAGGCGTACCGGCAGCCTTCAGCTCACGGTTGATCTTGTTCACAGCCTTACTGATGGTGAGCCCCTCTTTCACCACATAGTCCCAGGCTTGTGTCATGTGTGTCTCACGGAGCTGTGCTTCTTCTTCCCGCTTCTGCTTCCTCTCCGACTTCCCCTTGTCCTCGTACTTGTGGCCGGCATCGTTCGCACACAGGCGCCGCATCTCCTCATACTCGTAGATGATGTGCTCCGGGGGGTTGCGTGCTTCGTACCGCACGATCTTGTTGTCGCCGTACCGCGGGTGCATGTAGAGCATCTTCCCGGCCCGGAACAACCGCTTGAGCCGGAATATCTTCACCAGGTTCTTGCCGTAGTCGTGCAGGCTTTCACTCACCTCTGCCCAGAACTGGATCAGGCCCCGCTCTGTGACCTGCACATCAATCAGCTTGGGGTCCGGCACGGAGATGAGAATCGCAGCGTTCGCCGTCCGGCATGTCTGGAGGATATGGTTGAGGTTCTTGTTTCCACGGGTGGCGAAATCCCGAGAGTCCCATGCGACCCCTGCATCGTCCAATATATAGATACAGTATCTATTGAGATTGTTCATTTTATCTATAATGTCCTCCGCGGTTATGACGCCCACATTATCTACCGTGAAGTAGTCCTCCGGTTTGCCGCCTTTCAGTTTTGCGACTTCTTCGGAGAGCCGGTATGCCAGGTAGAGCAGGGTCCGCGATTTCCCGCTTCCCGGTTCCCCGACGACCAGCAGCCGCACGTCCTTGTTGTGCCGTGATGTGATCCGCTTTGCGAGGTGTGCGGCGAACGTCTCAAATTCGTCTGACAGGATCCCCTCGATGATCTCGTGCCGGTGCCCTTCCTTGGCCTGTGCCTGTTTTGTGGGGAGGACTTCCCCGAACCGTGCCACCAGTGCGTACGTCATATTTTCCCGATCCGTAACTTGTGCCACAGGCCCATGTCGACGTCCAGCCAATCGTATACCTTGGAGACGGCGTTCTGTGCCAGGAACAGCATCATCTCGCTCTTGTGCTCGTTGTCGATGTCGGTGCGGTTCCTGATCTCGTCGAGTTCGTGGTCGTATGCGTCGAGGAGCTTGTTTTTCATGTCCTGGTCGAGAATCGCACAGATGCAGGACCGTGCCCGGATACGCGGGGTGATGTCGGTGAGGTTGCCGGTGATGCTGGAATTGAACGCCTGGATCAGCAGGAGTACGTGCACCTTGTACCGGTCGTTGAATGTCGCAAACGGTATGTTTGTCTCCAGTGATTCCCCGGTATCGAATACCTGCGTATAGTCACTTTTCTGCTGCCCGTAACTCATTTCAGCACCACCCCTGCCTGCATTGCCGGATTATATTCCGGTCCCATTGTCCATATCGGCCCGCACATTGCCATGTAAAACGCCCAGACCCCGCACATAAAGTTCACCAGGAACACGAAGAACGCAAGCCACACTACCAATTCATCTACTTGGTCAGCGTGTGAATGCCCTGTTTCTCCAGCGCCACACCCCATGCCTCGAACAGCTCCTGGCCGCGTTCGACCCGTTTCCGGTCGATGTTCTGCATGCTCAACCAGTTCTTGATGCCCTCTATCAACGCGGGTTCTGCCTCGCGCATGTGCTTGACCTTGCTGGTCTGGAAGAACAGGTCCGCGAAGTATCGGAAGAACGGCGCAAACACCTGTTTGTGCACGCTGTTTTTCAGCAGCATGTACGTCAGCAGTTCCGCGAGTGCGCCGGATGTGAGGCTGTAGAGCTCGTCCACGTCCGCTGTGTATCGCCGGTGGTCCTGCTGCTGTACGATGCCGGTGGTCATTCTCCCTTCTTTTCGTGCTTCCGGTTCAGTTCAAACACGATCTCCTGCATGCGAATGTATACCACCCACAAGCCCGCACAGATAAATACCCCCCATCCAGACACCACGACAAGCAAGTATCGCATTTCTGGTGCGATCTTGCCCGCATAGTACAGCGTGTGTGCGTCGCTCACGGAGAACGCGAAGATCACAATTGCAGTAAGGAGAAACACAAATCCGGGGTTCAGGAACACGGTATACAGAAATTCCTTGAATTTCTTGTTTCTCACCTGTTTGTTCAGCAGATTATACTCTTCGATTGGAAACCCTGCTAATTCATCCATTGTTGGTTCACCCGAACATGAATATGCCCATCACCGCAACTACCATTCCCAGCGGGATTGCGATGACGAGCATATCTTTGAAGTCGTCCATCTGTTCACCTCATTTCGCCATGCTGATGACGTAAATCACGATTCCCACGATGCCCGCCACCATGCAGAACATTATGACGTACGTCATGAGCTGGAACTTCCTCGCCCACTTGGCCTCAATGAGTTGTTCGATCAGCGATACTACTTGCCCCAGGTCTGCGATCATATGCGTGATCGGGTTCGCCGCAAACGCCGCGTCCCATGCGGGTATTGCCTCCATGTTGATCCGGGCTTTCTTAAGAGTGTTCTGAAATTCGATAACTGCGTTCTTCACATCGTCCTTTTCAACCGGCGTGCCGTCCTCATATTCCGGTTCAAACCTCCTCAAGACGGTCCTCACGTTGTGGTCAAGGTGATCACGCCGCATCTTTGCGAATGCCATGAGGTTGCGGTCGTTCAGGAAGTTTAGTTCAGGAAAGTGTTTTCGCCCGATTTCCACGCATTTGTTTAGGCCCAGTGCGTTCACGGTGGTCAACGGGGTGTACTGGCTTGTAGCGTAATGATGCACCATGAGCCCGTTCCCCCAGTTCTGCGGGCGGGTATTGTGGAGGTATGACGGGTCGATATATATCTCGTTTCCTGCCGGGTCTTTGAATATTGGTGATCCCTTCTGCTCTTTTTCGCCTTTGATCAGTTGTGTGAGGCCCGTGCCAATATCTTCACGCAGCAGGATTGGGGCGTCGTTCTTTCTCCCCCACCGGATCACAAACGCCTCTTTTGCAAACCGTTTAATATCGAAAATAAACCACAACAGTATTACGACCACGATAATAAACGCGGTCTGGTCAGCAATTATCCATTCCAGTGGTATGGGGAGTACTGGGAGTGCCATATGTCACCCTAACATTCCAAAGAATTTCTTTTTCGGCTGGCTCGACGTCCGGGCGTCCTTGATAATCTGCGTGCTGGTCTGTTCCTGCGAGAATGTCACTTTCTGCTGGAGTTCGCGTTCCCACCCCTTTTGCGCCCGCGTGATGAAGTGGATGTAGTCACGAACGATGTCTTCCGGCAGTGTCAGGGCGTGCGGGGAGTCGTTATCGAACGGTTCGTAGTGGAGTTTACCTAAGTTCAACCGTATTCGCAGGCGTATGACGGATTCCACCGCCGACATGACGCCGGTATTGCCGTCGTCGAGTTTGGACAGTATTTTTGAGTTATCGAATGCAGACTCGACGACCTCGCACATGCTGTCGATGAACCCCTTGCTCATCTCCAGGTTCTTGATGTAATTAACGTAATATGTTTTCAGGTCTGTCTCGCACAGCATTGACTGCCGCACAAGCGCCTCGTTCATGAACCGGTCTTCTGGTGTTCTCACCTGCGAGGGTGCGGCACCGTCCGGTTCGTCGTCGTATTCTGTCATACCAGAAGGGAGAGAGGTGTGCCGGGAATTTCACCCGGCAAAATGATGTTCATCCGGCGGTACGTGTGATCATGCGACCACATCTACATGCTCCTTAAGTTGATACTCCACGGAGCACGAAGATGATGATTGCTGCAAGGATCACGAGGCCTACCACAATCAGGAAGGGACTGAGAGATTCCCAAACATCGGGCCCTGTCTTGAGTCCGGTGTTGTAGGTTGCATTCCAATTGCTGGAAGCTCCAAGTGCTGGCATGGCGTTTTCCATCTGGCCTCCAATAGTGGGAGCCAGCATATTCGTGGAAATTGAGCGCGCAACTCATATCTCTAACACGATGGCCAGTACAAGGATACCTACTCCTGCCGCGGCGAGCATTCCAATTGAAATACCCCCACCACGCGCCATGAGTGGTTCGTACTGATTAGTCGAGTCACCTCCTAAATAGAAAGAGAAGAGTTACAGTATTTATGGTTTTGCGTTACCGTAACGCCTTCACCAGCATCACGCCACCAAAGATGCACAGCCCTGCAACCAGCAGCAGCCCAATCACGTTGAACCCGGTGAACCCATACTGCACCACCGTTGTCGATGCGTTGTACGCCTCCCGTGTTTCGTTGGTCATGTTGGTGACGTTCGCCGCGTTCTCAGCATGCCCGAAGATCACCGTGCCGAACACAATTGCCGCGATCAGGAACACCAGCAGGAACGCCACGCCGATCAGCGGCCCCATAAAACTCTTTTTACTCATTCAAACTCAGCTCCTTCACTCATTTCCCGCACTGCCTCGATACCGGCCAGGATGCCGATGATCAGCATCATCACGCCTATGAACAGGAAGAAATACCCTACACCATAATCAATGATCTGCGCCTGGTGCACCTGGTATGTCGACAGCACCGATTCGTTCACCGATACGTCTGCGTTGGTAACCACGAAGTCCTCTGTCACGTACCCGGTGACGAGGAACGTCCCGCACAGGAACGACAGGACCACTGCTGCGATGCACGCAACGATGTGGAAGTAATTGCGGTTCGCGTTGTCAATCCACGCATAGAAGATCAGCGCGAAGTCCATTCCCGCCAGCAGCACGAACCCGAGCGGCGAGATGCGCCCAGGTTGTGCCGGTCCCTGCACGGGCGGGGTGCCGGTCGGTGTGGGCGTTACGTTTCCGGTCGGTGTCGCTGTTGGTGTAGGTGTCGGCGTTGGTGCTCCGCATGGGATAGTGATCAGGTTGCTCCTGGTGAGCGTGTCATTCCCGTACGCACCCCACACAGTCAGGCCAACGTCAAACGTGCCGTTGCTTGAATACTGGTGTGTTGGGTTGCGTAGTTCTGAGTACTGCCCGTCGCCAAAACTCCAATTCCATGCGTATAGGCCGCCACCGGTTGAAAAGTCAATGAAGTAGAATGTATCTCCAATGTCGCCGCACGTTTCGGTTACGGTGAAATCAGCGTTGGGTGCGTCAAGATTCACGGTTGCGTTGATATACGCAACTTTCGTGGTGGTGTTGGTTTTTGCAAAACTGGTGTTTGTCGCCGTGAGTCCCACAGTATACAACCCGCTCGTGGTGTAAGTGTGCGCTGGGTTCTGTGATGTGGAGTTTGGAGTGGTGTCACCGAAGGACCAAGCCCAAGTGTCAAGGGTCACGTTGTAGCCAACAGTGGCGTCAGTGAAATACACAGTGAGAGGTACGTACCCGGAAGTAGGAACGCCGGAGAAATCAACAGTAATATACCGAGGCGTTGAATCTTCTTCAACCCCCCACCTAGTAACAGTTGGTACAATTGCGGCGTATTTGCGTGTAAAAATCCAATCAACGCTAATATCTGCATCTCCAGTGTATGCTGCGTAATTCAGGTTTAGATCCACTGTGGGAACATTTGAGGTGATGGCCACATAATTGGCATCGTTCACATAGAACTTCACCGAGTTTGATGCAATCCACCACACCTCTTGTATGTGCCAGGTATCTGCGGCATGTCCGAGAATGTTCGATGTGGATTGCGCGGTGTCATAGACACGGTACATCGACGGGAAAGAACCAGCATCCGCATATGTACATATGATTCTACGACTCCCGGCGTCGTATAACCGTTGGTATATCGTGTAACCCGCCCCGACATATTTCGGCTTCACCCTTGACCGGAATATAACCTGGTCGGAAAAAGCAGAGTTTGAGTTCACCGTCCCCCCTGAAATAGCCATAATCGAGTTCGAGACGTTGAGTGTTCCCCCAGAAGTTGTCCATTTTCCGGCATCCAATGAACCCCCAAGAAAATCATCAAAAAAGTCAAATGTATTCGTCCCATTGCTCACCGCACTTGCATTAGAATTATGATAATAAAGGTACATCGTAGTACTACCGTACGCGGTGGAATTGACAATAGAGGGAACCTCAACCCAGATACTCGCAACCGTCGATGAATTGCTTTCTATCCAGTAATCGCACGGGGTGTTCTCTCCGGTTGTAAATCGAATATCGTCGTAATCGCTTTCACACTTTCCATCCAAGTATGTCGTGAATCCAGAATCAGAACCCGCGGAACGATTGACCGTAAACAATACCTGATAGTTGGTAAGATTGCTCCCCGTATTATTCACCGTTATCTCTTTCCTGTACTTCCACGCACCGAAATCTGCACCCCACGCCTGCACACTCCCGACCAGCAGGCACACCACCAGAACGACAAGGAGATAACGCCGGTTCATGCCCCCACCGCCGCGTGTATGATGGAGATATCGGGAATTTCCCCCTTATTCAACGATGCCGTGAGCGTATCAACCGTCTTTTGCCCGATAGGTGCATACCAAACTTTTCGCCCGGAAAACTCCGAGTATACCAGCATCGGTTTCCCGCCGATGTCGTTCACGCACCAGTAGATCCCCCACGGGTACGTGCTGCTCTTACCATACGAATAGTAGGCCTCAATGCGACTCTTTCCCACCAGCGCAACGTCAACCTCCCCGCCTGCATAGTTGGCCTGCACAACCAGGCTATCCGCAGCAGGCCATACCTGCACCACGGGCTCGACCTTCTCCTTCTCTGCCGTCAGCGTGAGCTTTACCGCCGTCGGTTTCGCAAGTTCCACGCTGCCGATGCTGCCCTCCTCCAGCTTAGCCCAGGTCGTCGCGTCCTTGCTGTCCTTGGTCGCAACCTCCACGCTGTCGCTGGCAACAATGGCGATTGCCCCCACGTGTGCCGTAAGTGCTGCGATGACTACCAATGCAACCAGCACCCAGCTACTCGATCTCATACTCGCTCTCCTGCGAGAACCCACGCACGATCTCAATGGTCGCCATTGTCGTCAGTATCAGCGCAAACACCGCGAGGAACACGAACAGGTATCCCACGCTGATGTCCTGCACGGGAATCGTCGCCGTGGTATACGCATACGACACCGTGGAGTTCACCGTCGTTTTATTGGTAGCAATCGCCTGGACCTCCCCGACGTTGCCGGTGATCATCATCGTGCCAAGCAGGAAGAACAGAATGGTCGCAATCACGCCGGCGAACACATGCCCGAAGATCCGGTTCTCGCTGTCGAGGAACATGTACACCAGCAGCACAACCCCGACACCGGCGAGAAACCAGAATATGATCGGCGTGATCATCTCTTTGCCCGCCTGAACACACGCTGCGAAATATCGAACCCGTTACCGTTGCCGTTCCCGCCAGGCGACCGCCTGCGACCGGAACGCCGGTAATTGTCTGCAATGAGCCGGTTAATCGACGTGTTGTATTTTTCCTTCAGGTGCCGGTCGAGCTTGGTGAGCGCCCCGCCGATGCTTTTGTCATAAATCTCGCCAGACTCCGGTATTTTGATTGTGCATCCCCAAAATTTTGACATTGTATCACATCCGCTCCTTCAATAACGAGTAGATCACTGCCACGATAGCGAGCGCCACAAACACACCCGCAAGCAGGCTATACTCTGCCGGCAGGAATGCAAGACCGAACCCGCCGATGAGAATCCCCGCAATCGCTGCGGGCACCATGTCGCCGTGCATAAGCCACATCAGGATGAACGGAATTGCGAAGATGATCACGTAGGCAAGGTATCCCATCTGCACGGTGTATGGGTTGATCGTTGCGGACAGGAACATCGTCCAGTTTATCTTTGCATCCGTCGCGTTCGCCGGTGACGTGTTCCCGCCAATCGACGTGATGATCGAATTATACGCCGACGTGCTGACGGCGGCGATGGTTTCGCTGGGATCAGCGGTCGGGCGGGTGAAGTTTCCGCCCGACACTACCCCGATGGCAAGACAGAGAACCATCAGAACCGCGAACGCTGTCTTCTTCATACGATCAACCTGTGCCCGCACTTCTTGCACCGCAGCACTTTGGATTCCTTTGCCCGCTTTGTCACGGGGTTCTTGTATTGCACCTTGCCGGATGCAACCATCTCCCCGCCGCATACCTTGCACCGTCGTCGTGTCATTGCCTCACTCCATGCCAGTTTCGTTGTATCCGGTCAACAACTGGTAGATCCCGTTAAGTTCGACAAACCATACCGGCCCCTGGATCACCATGCCAATAGGAACCGAGATCAGCAGCGGGATTCCAAACGCCGTGAGTATCGAGCAGAACAATGGCAGTATCGTGAGCACCGCCAGGAACCCCGACAGCATCGCTTTTGCGAACGTCTGGATGATGAAAAAGATGAACAGCGGCGACAGCCCGACGTTCACCGCCGCCTCGCTCACGTCTTTTACCTCTGCCTCAGTCGGCCCGTTGTATTCCGGGCCTGGAACCGTCGCGTCGTAGATGGCGAGGTCGTTTACTGCCGATACTGCGAACCCGAATATGAACAGGAACAGCGCAATTGACCAGAGCTTCATTTCAGACCCACCTCTCTTTCTTCGACCTTACCATTACGAGGACCAGCACCGACAGCACGGACGCCAGCACCAGAGCCGCAATCGCGGTGGCTCCCATCGCGTCCATCCACCCTAATGCAAACATCAGCCAGCCCATGAACGACATCGCAAGCGGCGCGTGTGGTGCGGAGATTGCGCCGAACAGGCAGCCGGTGAATATCACGAAGAACGCCGCGATCATCATCAGTTCCGTGTCGGTCAGTCCGAGCGGGTTGACTTGTTCCGGCGGGAACGTGACGGAGAACGACCGCACGAAATCCCAATAGTTGTGGGTCGGGCAGCAGTTGACAAGGTAGCTCTCTCCTGCATACCCGCCGGTGACAAGGAACGACACATTACACCCGGATGAACACCCGGCAGGCAGCGCAGAACTGGAGATCAGGATCGGCGCTCCTCCCGGCGTACTGTTGGTCTGGTTCAGGAACACCGTGCCGCCGGTCGTCTGGTTGGTGGTGTCGAGATAGGTGAAGTTGATATACGCGGCGGTCGCGTTGACTTTTGCTGTTGTTACTGTGCAGTTGATCGCCGCGTTGATGTCGACTCCACCCTCCAGCCAGGACGAGTTGCCGAAGTCTGTGGCGATCACAAGGTAATAATCGTCCTTTGGATACAGGTCGAGCGTCTTGTTAATTTCGCCTGCTTTCACGAACGTGCATTCATACTGCACAGGTTCAAGCATCAGGAAGTTGATGCTGCCCCGGTCGTCGGTGAACCCGGTCATCGTGCTGGTCGCAATCGGTGTCTCGTTGTAGTCCAGGCCGAAGATGTCATACAGCCACGACCAGGAACCGGCGGTGGTTTCAAACCCGCAACATGTCACGTTGCATTCGGTGATGGCTCGCCCCCACAATGTCTGCACGGAGAACTTCACGGACTTCGGCGCATATGCTGCGCCCGCACCTTCACCGCGGCCTTCGCTGTTGGTAAGAAACACATCCACCTCCTTTGCGGCGTCCATCACCACCCCCGTGCTGCCGGGGTAATACCCGAGCGCCGACCCGGTAACGACGTAGGAACCATACGCAAGATCGGAGAACGTGCAGGTTCCCGTGTCGGTCGTCGTGGACTCACCGGTGTCGAGCGACACCGTTACTTCGGTTCCCACCAGCAACGCGAGCGAGTCTGTGTCTTTCAGGTTTACGGTCAACGTATTCGATGCGTCAAGCGTGCAGTCCTCGCGGTTGAAACATCCTTCGACCAGCGTGCAGTCCTTCGTGTAGTCTGCGTATCCGGTCTTGTTGCAGGTCAGCGTGTAACTCCCGCCAGCGCCAATGTTATTGCACTGATACCACCCGCCTGCACCCGTTCCGCACGACGTGTTCCAGGTGGCGTTGCTGATGGTCACCGTGCACCCTTCGCTCGCCGTCCAGTATGGCCCCTCCCAGCAGAGCCCGCCGATGGCGGTGCCGTCCGTCGTGCTGTTGTAATACCCTGTCGTTGCGTTGCTGCTTCCGCCTGGTGCAGGACCGCCGGATGGCACCAGCGGGATGTCAACGCCATACGTGCCTCCCTCGTACGGTATGAATGCCATCAAGTATCCAAGGTATCCGGTCTTGCTGGCGTTCATGCCAATCGACCAGTCGGTCACAAGTGGGGATATTTGATATGCTCCGGTGGTTCCATCCGACGTGGTGCTCTGCGTAGATCCAAGCTGTGTGGCGGTCACGGTGCATGAGGTGAGCGTGAGGTTGGTTATGGCATTATAGGTTTCACCCTCAACGATCACTTCTCCGCTGCCGGGGAGTGTTACGATTGCATCGTCGTAACAAAGCAGCATTTCCTCACTACTGGATAAGTCAGTTGCCGTCAGGACACAATAGAATGTACCAGATTCCCCAAAGTTCGTGGTTGTTACATCAATAGTCTTTGTGGCGTTAATCGGACGGGTTGGAACCGCCCATGATTCAACCTCGTTCAGCGATTCGTCCCATACTTCAACGCAGTAAGAATAGTCATCAGTATCCCAATTTCCTTCGCTGGTACTGAAGGTAATTGTAGCTTCGTCGCCATCGGTATATATGCTATTATCCCACTGCACCGATGTTCCACTAGTAGATATCGCACGATAGTTAAAAGTATCATATATAGTTGGATCATCGGAAAAATATATTTTATAAAAGCCATATGGTGCATCCGTATTAAAAAGCATTGTTGTAACATTGTAGGTAATATATCCACACATCGTGGTGGTCGTGGTTGTGTTTACAATAGCGCCACTTTCAATACACTCAATTTTTATTGTTCGATCAACTTCATCACTAACATATTTTACATGTAAATCATGTTCGTATGCGATATGGTCAACTACATCATAAATACCAGTATAAGACGGGTTAAATATGTCTTTCGCAACAAACCAACTATCAGGGATAGTTACAATAATATTATTCGTGCCAGTTGTTCCGATAATAATATCATCGACAAGCTGTTGCTGGCTGTTGGCACCTTCTATTGAGTAATAATATGGGGTTGTAGCAATTGTATCTTCATTTGTCCATGATCCCCCATTAACCCGTGAATAATAATCATTCCCCTCTTTTTTAATTTCCATTTTACTCATTGGTCCCGCTGTAGATACCTGGAATGAATCAATATACCCCCCTTCGGAGTCCCATAATACAAACCAAATATTGGACAACTGAACTACCCCTTTAACATGAACAAACGACCAATAATCAGTAGGAAATGATGTTGTTGTTTTTAATGAACCAGTAAACGGGTACGCCCCAACACCAGTTCTAACCGCACACCCTAACTCATTATAAAAGGGATCATTCGCAACCGTGACTTCGCCATCGCCCTGCTGTTGTAACCCACTAACTACTTGATCCCCTGCTGCGAGGTTATCAAAATTCCAGTACATAGCCGCACCCGCCTGCTGCACGAGCACGAGCGCCGCGAGCAGTGCGATGAGCAGGAACCACCACGGGCGGGCGTCGTGGTCGTTGAAGATGTTCCTCACGTTCATCAGAACCTCAACCCCTTTGTGACCTTGTAGTCGGTGATAACGTCGAACGGTGCGTGCACGGTGTAGGTTTTCTTGGAGTAATGCTTGCCATATATCTTCAACTCGTTCTTGTACTGTTTTCCTGTCTCCCCGCCCAGCACGACCTCCGGCCGCGGGATCGGGTTCTTGATAATCCATTTGCTGCCCCGCACGTCGAAGTGCAGGCGGAGTTTTTTCTTCGGGGTTTCCTCTTCCTCCCAGATAGTCGTAATCCTCCTCGTGGGAATGGTGGGGGGGAACCCCGGTGGGGTTTTAGGCGGTGGGGGGGTACTTGGCGGCACCCCTGGTGGGGGTGGGGTGCCCGGCGGCCACCCAGGCGGCGGCGTTCCTGGTGGGGGTGTCCACGGCGGGGGGTACTTTGGTGGTGTTTTAGGGGGAACACCAGGGGGGTACTTTGGTGGTTTTTCGGGTGGAATACCAGGAGGATATTTTGGAGGTTTTTCGGGTGGGATACCGGGAGGATACTTTGGAGGTTTTCCAGGTGGGATACCGGGAGGATACTTTGGAGGTTTTCCAGGTGGGATACCGGGAGGATACTTTGG
>JAEAMG010000537.1_pt1 | contig 41107 bp, 37 predicted proteins | sample 8958741 | NCBI WGS metagenome assembly JAEAMG01 (sample SAMN16933256, study PRJNA681125) | bioreactor sludge metagenome | isolation source: anaerobic bioreactor treating anionic surfactant - SDBS | place: India: Bengaluru | collected 2019-02-28 | reverse complement strand
GGCTTGATATCCGCTGGATGTTTTAAGCCTGCGACTGCAATCATTTCGGATAAGGCACGCAGGGTATTTTTTTGAAAATTCAAAACACGAACTGCCTTGCTGGGAACATGCAGGGCTTTTTGCCGTTCCTGGTCTTGGGTGGTAACACCAACCGGGCATTGGTTGGTATGACAACTTTGTGCCTGAATACAGCCTACGGCAAACATAAAGCCACGTGCTGAATTGACCCAGTCTGCCCCAATTGCCATGGTACTAGCAATGTCAAATGCACTGATAATTTTGCCGCTTGCTCCTATCTTGATTCGATTTCTTAAACCTGCACCGACCAAGGTGTTATGGACAAACAGTAAACCTTCACGTAAAGGCGTACCCACGTGGTCAATCAGTTCAATCGGGGCGGCACCACTACCACCTTCAGAGCCATCTACCACAATAAAGTCCGGCACAATTTGAGTTTCAAGCATGGCTTTGACAATACTCATGAATTGCCAGGGCTGGCCAATACAGAGTTTAAAGCCCACCGGTTTACCGCCAGACAGTTCACGCAGTTGCTGTATAAAATGCATCATTTCAATCGGAGTGCTAAATGTAGAATGTTGTGCTGGGGATACGCAATCATGTTCCCGGCTCACTCCGCGTATCTGGGCAATTTCTTCTGAAATTTTGCTTTTGGGTAAAATTCCTCCATGACCCGGTTTTGCCCCTTGAGACAGCTTGATTTCTATCATCTTGATTTGCGGTAATCGTGCTTGCTTGGTAAATTTTTCCGGATCGAACTGACCCTCCAGAGTACGGCAGCCAAAGTAGGCACTACCCAGTTCCCACACGATATCCCCACCATTTTCCAGATGATAAGGGCTGATACTGCCTTCACCCGTATCATGGTAAAAATTGCCCATTTTCGCCCCCAGATTCAACGCCCGAATCGCATTGGCGCTCAGGCTGCCAAAACTCAGGGCGGAGATATTCATAATGGAGGCGCTATAGGGCTGTCGACATTGATGATTGCCGATTTGAATACGGAAGCTTTCAGGATCGGCAGGTTTGCATGGTGTAATGGAATGGGTAATAAAACGGTAATCTTGCTGATAGACATCAATCAGGGAGCCAAACGGTTTATCGGCATTTTTATTCTTGGCACGTTGATAAACCAGACTGCGTTGCATCCGTGAAAAAGGCAGGGCATCCTGATCGTCTTCAATAAAATATTGCCGGATTTCAGGACGAAACTCTTCAAAAATAAAGCGAAAATGTCCAATGATGGGATAATTTTTCAGGATTGAATGCTGATTTTGCAAGATATCATATACACCAACAAGGGTCAGGATTCCTGAAATCAGCCATAAAGAATTCAGAAAGGGATCGGAAAGAAAATAATGAATAGATTGAGGTTCATAGATAATTCTAAACCAGCTAATTGTTAAGGTAATAAAAATACAGCTAAACCAGACCGAGTATCGTGAGAAAAAAGTATTTAAAAGTCTATGTCTGACGGCTTGGGCTGGAACTGGCATTTTCATGTTTCCATCAAATGGTTCATAATATGAATTTGCCTATTTTATGTACACTGTACAAGTTCTGATTTGTAAAACCACTAAAAGGAGCTAAGAGTAAATCTCAGCTGTTAAGGTTGAGTATAGGTATTCTTGAATTGAATGAAAGTTGGACTGAACACTACATAAGAGTATATAAACACATGGAAATAGAAATTCAGAATAAATGCTTAATCAATAATCAGATTAACACTGCTGATCTTATGCTTTCACAAAGCGGAGAGTTTGAATTACATTGGTTTTATCTAAGCCACAGAGGTAATTTATATGACGATGAAATCCATTCGCTATAATAGTGGAGAACTGGCGTGCTAGTAGAGCACAATATGTTTTTCTCCATGTGTAAAATCCGTCACCATCAAGCTTTGTGTCGGGGTGAGAAAATAAAGCTTGATGTTCTAGAAGCTTACCAGACAATACTAAAAATAGATCCAAGCAGAAATATTCTATAGTCCCAAAGATTGGGACTTTTTTTATTGTTTATTTCAGTGCTTTTATTCATCCCCGATTTGACGAACTGCATTGGAAACTTCAATCGGCTCGATGTGCTGAATCTTGTTGCCAAAACTCCTTAACCACCATGCCAGTTGTGAAGTGAAAGGCACGGTTGCAGTGACTTGGGCCAAACCATTCTCTAATTTTTCAATCACCTGGTCCGTGCTGAGCTGGCTTTCATCAAAGTAATGTGCATCTTCTTCTGTCATAGTTAGTTTTAATGTCACATTTTGGGTCGGTTTATTGTAGTCGACCCTAAAGCCTAAGGCACCGGATTCAATATAGGCATCAATATCAAAGTTAACCGGATGCATCGCGCGCGAATTTAGCACCACAGCCGATTTAAAACGATGCAGGGCAAAGGTCTGAATATCGGTTTTATCATGGCGGGTACAAATCAAATAAATAATCGCACCTTTTTGTACCAACGCTAAGGGATTTAAAATATAGGTTTTTTCTTCGCCAGAATGGCTGCGTCCCTGGTAAACACATTCCAGCTGTTTATCTTGCAGCAAGCCTTCATAAATGGACTGTTGTGCCAGTTTGTCGACGACAGGGGGAATCAGCGGTTGAGTCGCCGGGACAATACGCACACGGTTAATCCACTGGCGTACATTGTTTTGGGTCGACAAGCTGCGACGTGCCAGATCAAACCATGGATTCATCTCTTCAATCAGGCTAGGCGGCAACAGGTGTTTTAAATGTTCTTCGACCATCATAAAGGTGACCGCTTGCGAGCTGGTCATATGCGGCAAACTTTGAATAGGTGCATCTGAACGCCAGCGCCAGCCTTGAGGCACGGTTTTACTGCTTTCAATCGGAAAACGTAGCGAGATTTGATTTAAATCACGTTGAATGGTACGCAGGCTGATATCAATGCCTTCACGCTGTAAAATTTCCTGTAATTCACGGGTGCCCATCCATTTCCCGGTAGAAAGACGAGATAAAATTTGCCACTGACGATACAGGCTATTTGATGTTTCTTTTTCTTGTGAAGACATAACTAAAATTAAAGAACCAGTAGAGTGTTTATATATCCATTAAATGATGAACACAATAAAAAAACTGAATTATTTTCGCAAGCATGGATGTCTGTAACTCTGTATATTTTGCTCCAGATTTATGCAAAAAATGCCGTTGAATGCATAAAATCATCATAGCTCAATAACTTAAAGAATGATTGGCATGTTTGTTGCTAGAGTCTAATCACAATAGAAAACAATGACGAGGTTTGTATGCTTAAAGAGAATCAAGATACAAATTCAATTTCTTTATTAGAAAATTTTGCTCACAGTGATATCGAGACTAATAGTAGCGTGACTACGGTAAATCAAGTAAAGCCACAAAATAAGGTAAATGCATTATTTCAACAGTTCAAATCACATTTCTTTAATGAGCTGGTTGATGATCGAGCCATGTCTGGGGAAACCTGCCAAAAGATAGAACATTGGTTATCACAGCATACCTTGGAAGAGTTAAAGTCGCTTAATCAGGCAGCCAAAGAGCATTTTTTATATGATGGTATTACTTTTACCGTCTATGGCGAATCTGAAGGAATTGAGCGAACCATTCCCTATGATCTGATTCCGCGTGTCATTGAGAAAAAACAATGGAACAAGGTGTCACTTGGCTGTGCACAAAGAGTGCGCGCGCTGAATTTATTTTTACACGATATTTATCATCAACAGGACATTTTGAAAGCCAATATTGTGCCTGAGTTGCAGGTGTTAGCTCATGAAGCCTATCAGCCACATATGTATGCACATGACCTAAAAGGAAAAATTTACAGTCAAATCAGTGGGATCGATATTATCCGTGACCGTCATGGTGAATTTTATGTACTGGAAGATAATTTAAGAACGCCATCCGGTGTGTCTTATATGCTGGAAAGCCGGAAAATTAGCCAAAAAATAATGCCACAGCTGTTCCAGCAAAATAACGTTTTGGGTATTGAACAATATCCTCAGTTACTCAAAGAGATCCTTGTTGAAAATGCCTATGTAGATAAGCCTTTTATTGTGGTCTTGACTCCGGGTCGTTATAACAGCGCATATTATGAACATTCCTTTTTGGCAAGGGAAATGGATGTGCCTTTAGTGACATCACGTGACCTTTTTGTAGAGAACGATAAGGTTTATGTCAAAACGATTCGTGGCAGACAGCGGGTTGATGTAATTTATCGGCGAGTCGATGATGCATATCTCGATCCTTTATGCTTTTTGCCGGATAGCACCTTGGGTGTGCCTGGCTTAATGTCAGCTTATTTAAATCACAATGTGGTGATTGCCAACGCGCCGGGTACCGGAGTGGCTGATGATAAATCGATCTATCCGTACGTGGATAAAATGATCCATTTTTATCTGGGCGAGCAGGCCATTTTAAAAAATGTACCGACTTATCTGTGTCGGGAAAGTGAAGATCTGGAATATGTCTTAGCCAATCTGGAACAACTGGTGGTGAAAGAAGCACAGGGTTCAGGCGGTTATGGAATGTTGATTGGCCCACATGCCTCAAACAGCCAGATTGAATCTTTTAGAGACAAAATTAGTGCGGCACCGCATTTGTATATTGCGCAGCCGACGCTAGATTTATCGGTTTGCCCGACTTTAACCGATTTTGGCGTGGCAGAGCGTCATATCGATTTGCGCCCATTCGTCCTTAGCTCACCATATCGAACCGAGATTGTACCGGGTGGCTTGACACGGGTAGCCATGCAGGCAGGGTCGCTAGTGGTGAATTCTTCACAAGGTGGTGGCATTAAAGACACCTGGGTTGTCGATAATCTGCATTCATAGACCTTTAACCATGGGAAGGAAATCATGATTTTATTAAATAGTAATGCTCAGCACATTTTTTGGTTAGGTCGTTATTTAACCCGGATTCAATATACCTGTAGCCAGTTTCCGTTTGTGGAAGATCAGGAGGCATTGCAATATGCCCATGCTTTTTGCTTGCCGGCTTTTGATGCGAGTTCACTCAATGCATTATTGCTGGATGCTGAACAGCCGTCGTCTTTTCATCAACAATTTCAATATGCCAAAGACAACATACAGGACTTGCGTGGCATACTTTCAGCCAAGACTTATGCAGAGCTGAATCAGCTAATTAAAAATGCTCATGCGAATGCGAGCTATATATGTGACGTGGCAGCAGATTGCCATGATGTGATAGAGGCTGAATCGGCAGATGTGTTTCTGTTTTTTAGTTTGGGACAGAATATTGAGCAGTTGGACAGACAAATTCGTCTAAAACAGGAACAAAACACAACTTTAGACAATATTGATAAAATTGTTGATCTGCTGGCTCAGATTGGCTGGGATAAGCTGGATGCTGCCTGGCAGCAGCTTAAATTAAACCCGGATAGTATGAATTTTTATCACTTTAGTGATCATATTCAACAGCTGTTTGAGGTGGATGTATGAAGTTGATGATCAATCACCAAACGCATTATCAATATAGTGATCATGCCTGTAACAGCATTCAGTATATTAAAATGACGCCAGGCAGCAATGCTCATCAGCAGGTACATTGTTGGGATGTCAGCGTGCCGGGGTTAAAAGAAATTAAAAGTGATGCTTTTAACAATATCTGGATTACCAGTTCGCAGCGACAGCCTTACAGCCAGATGACCATCATGGCACAGGGCATTGTCGAGATTAATCCTACGACGCAATTTGGAATTGATACACACATCAATCCGCAATTATTTTTGCAGCCTACCACAAGTACGCTGTGCAATGCCGACATGAAAAGTTTTGCAGATTGCTATGTTCCTCGCATTAATCGGGCTAACTTGATTGTGCTGTCTGAAGCCATCTTGAATTATATTCCCTATACACCTGAGCAAACTTCGGTCCATACCTCTGCAATCGAGGCTTTTCAATGCCGACAGGGGGTATGTCAGGATCACAGCCATGTCTTTATTGCCATGTGTAAATATTTAGGCTTGCCGGCACGTTATGTATCAGGTTATTTATTTGTACCCTATACCTCTCATCTTGCCAGTCATGCTTGGGCAGAGGTTTTTTTTGAAAATACGTGGTATTGTTTTGATACCAGCAACCAGTTATTTACGCCTAATGCACATATATATGTCGCCATAGGCCGGGATTACTGGGATGTTGCGCCAGTGCGAGGGATACGAGAGCGTGGAGGTATTGAATCCATGAGCTCTATTGTTCAAGTGCTCGCTTGCTGAAAATTTTAAAGTCATAAGGAGTTTCTAATGACTTATTGTTGTGCGCTACGGTTAAAAGACGGCTTGGTTTTTGTAAGTGATACCCGTACCAATGCCGGAGTTGATCACATCTCGGTATTTCGCAAGCTCTATATCTTTGGTGTGGAAGGAGAACGGTTTTTAACCATCCAAACATCAGGGAATTTAGCCACAACTCAAGCAGTGATTGGTCACTTAAACAACCATCTGGAACTTAAACAGGAACCGAACTTATATAGTGTCAACACCATGTTTGAGATGGCGGAACTGGTGGGCCATACCTTGAAAAAAGTGATTGCCGATGTGGTTGAAGATGCTCACACGCATGAACAAAGTAATTATTACTGCAGCATTTTGCTGGGCGGGCAGATTCAAGGGTCAGAAATGCAACTGTATAATATTTACCCGCAAGGCAATTTTATTTGTGCCACAGAAGATACTCCGTATTTTCAGATTGGTGAAAGTAAATATGGCAAGCCCATACTCGACCGGGCTTTAATTTATGAAATGCCTTTAGATGAAGCCGTACGCTGTTGTTTAATCTCTTTTGATTCTACCTTGCGTTCCAATGTTTCTGTAGGGATGCCACTTGATACGGTCGTGTATAGAAAAGATTCTTTGCATATTCCGAATGGCAAACGAATTTATGAAGAAGATCCCTATTTCTGGAAACTCAGTAAACAGTGGTCAGATACTTTGCGCCGTGGCTTACAGGAATTGCCAATCCCGACTGATGACTATCTAGAGTAATAAGCAGTTATGAAATTGTAAAAAAACCCAAGTACAAGCTTGGGTTTTTTTATTGGGATTTAAAATATTATTTTCTTATAGGACGTGCACTTAAACGACAGAGTAGCTCATAACCAATGGTGCCATTGGCTGCGGCAACATCATCAACCAGACGATTTTTACCCCAGAGTTCAACTTCAGTTCCAAGCGGAGCATCCATACCGGTCACATCAATGGCAATCATGTCCATGGCAACGCGGCCAATCACACGGGTCGCTTGACCGTTAATAGATACATAGTTCTGTTTAGGGAAGGCACGAGGGTAGCCATCTCCATAACCAATTGAAACGATAGCGAGGTCCATGTCTTTGTCAGCGGTAAAGGTGGAGCCATAACCGACATGTTCACCTGCTTGAATGTGGTTTAGGGCAATAATTTCAGCCGTAAAAGTCATGACCGGTTTAAGTCCTAAATCATGGACGGATTGATCTGCAAATGGTGATGCACCATAAAGCATGATTCCTGGACGGACAAAATCAAAATGCAGTTCAGGCCATTTATAAATAGCAGCGGAATTACAGCAAGAGCCCATCACGGGCGCACAAGCTTGTTTCACTTGCAGGAACTGATTTTTTTGTTGTTCATTTAAAGGATGGTTGGCATCGGCATTGGCAAAGTGCATGGCCAATACACAAGTAAAACCCTCAGCTTTAAGTGAATTAATTACTTCAATAATTTCGGGTACTTTAAAACCAAGACGGTTCATACCGCTATTCAGCTTGACCCAAACTTTTAATTTTTTACCAATATAAGCTGCTTTATGGGCGCGTAACCAGTCTAACTGTTGCTGATGATGGACCACACATTCAATATTGTTCTCTATCACCACCTGCATTTCATCTTCAGAAAAAATGCCTTCAATGAGGGTAATCGGTTGCTTATAGCCAAGTTCACGAATTTCTAAAGCCTCTTCCAGGCAGGCGACACCAAAAGCATCCGTTTCACCCAAGGCTGCTAAACAGTCTTTGACTCCATGTCCATAAGCATTGGCTTTGACCATACTGACAATTTGAGCAGTCGGTGCAAGTTGTTTGACACGGTTTAAATTATATTGAAGGGCTTCTCTATCAATATAAACTGTTGCTTGGCGCACCCTCGTCACTCCTTGGGATTACAATAAAAAATTACAGCAATTTGTTATATCAAATCGCTTATAAGCTCTACATAAGAATATTATAGATATGCTATTCCTCAGTCTTGAAAATGAGGAACTTAAGCAAAATGGAGAGGGATATTGTAATCCTATGACTGAAAATAAACACTAAGTTAAAGTGTATTTTTCACCAAATATTAAACAGAAAAAATTTATGTAATACGTAGCAGTGATGAATTAAAGCAATGGTACAAGAAAAATAAATTTAAAAAAACGAGGTCAGCACCTCGTTTTTTTATCTTATTCTTCATCATCATATTGAGCGTAGAACTCAGGTGAGAGATTGCTAAAGCGCGTGTATTGACCTTCAAAAGCTAGACGAACCGTACCGATCGGTCCGTTACGCTGCTTGCCGATAATAATCTCGGCAGTACCGGCTTCTTTGGATTCCTTGTTATACACTTCGTCACGGTAAATGAACATGATCAAGTCGGCATCCTGCTCGATCGCACCAGATTCACGTAAGTCGGACATCACCGGACGTTTATTTGGACGGTTTTCCAGTGAGCGGTTCAGCTGAGAAAGTGCAATGACAGGACAGTTCATCTCTTTAGCCAAGGCTTTTAAGCTGCGGGAAATTTCTGAAATCTCGCCGACACGGTTGTCACCCATACCAGGTACTTTCATGAGCTGAAGATAATCGACCATGATGCAGCCAATTTTTCCGCCATGTTGTTTGGCAATACGACGGGCACGGGCACGTAATTCCGTCGGAGGCAGGGCAGAAGAATCATCGATGTACAGATGTTTTTCCTGTAGCTGTAAAATGGTACCGGTGACTTTAGACCATTCATCGCCATCCAGTTTACCGGCACGCAGATGACCCTGATGGACTTTACCGTAAGCAGAAATCAGACGCATGGCAATCGAATCTGCGGGCATCTCCATAGAGAAAACCAGGGCAGGCAAGTCACAGTTAAACAGCACACTTTCCACCAAGTTCATGGCGAAAGTGGTTTTACCCATAGATGGACGTGCAGCCACAATAATCAAATCACCAGCCTGCATACCTGAAGTTTTATTATCCAGTTCCACGAAACCTGATGTTAAACCGGTAATGTTGCCTTCCATTTGGGAAAGTTCATTCAACTTATCAAAAACATCGGCGACTACCGCATTAATCGGTTTTGGGCCTTGGGCCTTGGCATTGTTATTATGCTGTTCAGCAATCGAGAAGATGTTGGTTTCAGCTAGATCCAGAATTTCACTCACACTACGACCTTTGGTGTCGTAAGCATTCTGTAGAATTTCAGAGCTGACTTTAATCATGCTGCGTAATGTTGAAAATTCTTTAATTTTATTGGCATAAGTTTCCAGGTTATAAAAGCTAGAAGGTGAATCTGCCATCAATTGCATTAAATATTCTTCGCCACCCACAGCTTCAAGTAGATTCTGTTTAATCAGCCAGTCGTTGACCAATACGGCATCATAAGGCGAGTTTTCCTGGGCTAATTTTTCAATGGCACGGAAAATATATTTATGACGTGTGGCGTAGAAATCGTTTTCACTTAATACATCACCGACTTGCTCAAAAGATTCTGCGACCGTCATCAGCGCGGCAAGAACAGCTTGTTCAATTGCCAAGTTATGCGGAGGTGTACGAAACTCTTTAAGTTGGCCTGACTCATTTGCTTTATTATCTACTTTAACTGAGTTAAGCATAGCGCTGGCATTCGCCTGTGACATATAAAACCCTAATTTTAAATGCAATAAATGAGTAATTTGAAAAAAATGCCGAAGAATAAAAAAGGTATTATCTTCGTATAAACAGATGATACGCGCTCTTAAAAAAAATGCGAATCGAAAATTTCATTTATTTAAGTATCTAAAAACAGTCAAAATAAATGAAGTGAACAAGGTCTATATAAGGGTTAATTCAACTATTTTGACTATTTTTAGAGATAAAAAAAGAGCATGCAAAAGCATGCTCTTTTTCTTGCAAGAAATTACTCAGATACGATAGTAACGAGAACTTCAGCAATAACATCATGATGCAATTGGATTGCGATGTTGAATTCACCAGTGTGACGAAGCGCACCGTTTGGTAAACGAACTTCTGCACGGTCAACTTCAAGACCTGCATTAGTTAAAGCGTCAGCGATGTCACGAGTACCGATAGAACCGAATAGTTTACCTTCGTCACCAGCTTTAGCAGTGATTACGATGTTAACTTCGTTCAATTGGTCAGCACGTGCTTGAGCAGCAGCTAAAACGTCAGCTTCAGCTTTCTCAAGTTCAGCACGACGAGCTTCAAAAGCAGCAGTGTTCGCTTCAGTCGCTGCAACTGCTTTACCCTGAGGGATAAGGAAGTTACGGCCGTAACCAGCTTTAACTGATACTTTATCGCCTAGTTTACCAAGGTTTTTAATGCGTTGTAATAAGATAATATCCACAGCTCAACCTCACTTATGATTGTCAGTGTAAGGGATCAACGCTAAGTAGCGAGCTTGTTTGATAGCAAGCGCCAATTGACGTTGGTAACGAGCTTTAGTACCTGTAATACGGCTAGGAACAATCTTGCCGTTTTCAGTGATGTACTGTTTCAAAGTATCGATATCTTTGTAGTCGATGTACGTAACGTTCTCAGCTGTAAAGCGGCAGAACTTGCGACGACGGTAAAAACGTGCCATGTAATGTTCTCCTTATGCTTCAGCAGAGTCTTGAGCTTGTTGTGCTTCTTCACGTTGAGCTTTACGCGCACGTTTTTCTTCAGCACTCTTAGCAAGTAAAGACTCTTCAGTGATAGCGTGTTCACGACGAATAATAACATTACGAAGGATTGCATCGTTATAACGGAACAATTCTTCTAATTCATTAAGCGTAGCTTGACCACATTCAACGTTCATTAAAATGTAGTGAGCTTTGTGAATTTTGTTAATTGGGTAAGCCAATTGACGACGGCCCCAATCTTCTAAACGGTGAATTTGACCTTCAGCTTCTTTGATGTGAGTTAGGTAACGTTCTACCATACCCACAACTTGATCGCTTTGGTCTGGATGTACCAAAAGTACGATTTCGTAGTGACGCATTGTCAGCTCCTTACGGTTTATACAGCCTCTGCAAATACAAGCAGAGGCAAGGAGTCACAACTAAAGTTGTGTCGCATAAATTGCGAAGCGTGAATTTTAGAGCCTTTGCTGGCTAAATACAAGGTTTGAGGAGAGCAAAAAGCAAAAATACTGAAAATAGTGCTGAGCTAAATTTTGCTTATTATAAGGATGAAAAGGAAATTACTTACTAAAAGTTTGTTATTGAAAATAAGGAAAGTAAACAAAGTATAACGAGAAGGGTGCAAAGTGTATGACATATCTAATTAAAAGATAGAGCAGGACTCTATCTTTTAAAAAAATATGATGGGTAATTGTGGGGCTGTTGAAGTGAAACTAAACAACAGGCTGATGACAGTGATTAATTTGACAGAGAACATGAAATATTGCTTTGCCCATAACTGATCATTTTCAGCTTTAAAGCCCTGAATACTCAAATACACCCAGTACAGACACAAAAGGTTCAGTACGACCACATAAATCCAATTTGTATAACCATAAACAAATAATCCATTCATGGTGATACAGAACAATACAACGTAGATGAGTGACTCAATCTTGGTACGATGAATTGAACGTGCTACAGGTAAAATTGGAATCCCTGCATTTTTGTAATCTTCAAAGCGGTAAACTGCAATTGCCCAAGAGTGAGGCATTTGCCAAAGTGCATACCCAATAAAAATAAGTAAAGCACCCATGTCAAACTGATTTGCAACAGCGGTATAACCAATTACAGGTGGAGCCGCACCGGAAATACTACCGACAATGGTTTGGTGAATGGTTGTCCGTTTTGTCCATAAGCTGTAAAAACCAACATATACAACAAAACCAATAACAGCAAATAAAAAAGCGTACTCATTGACCCAAAACCACAAAATGCTAAAACCAGCGAATCCAAGTACCAGGGAATAAACCAAAGCAACAGGAACGGAAACTGATTTTTTAACCATCGCACGATTTTGCGTACGTTGCATCTTTTGGTCGATGTCTTGGTCAATGATGTTATTGACTACACAACCTGATGCTACAACCAGAGTTGTACCGAGAAGGGTAATGAGAAGAAGAAGGAAATCTACAGAACCTTGGGCAGCTACAAAGTAGCCACCCAAAGTGGTAACGAAGTTACCAAAGAGAATTCCTGGCTTAGTCAGGAATAAATACTTTTTCAGCATGACAACCAGTTTAGATCATCATGTTGTAGTGAAGGTAGTTCATGATCCATACAGAACCAACCAAAAGGATGGCAATGGTCAGAATCGTATAAACGAATGCAATAACGTTCCAGCGTTGCTCTGAAGAAGAGTTCATGTGCAGGAAATAAATTAACTGTACAAGAATCTGAGCAACTGCAGTAATTGCAATCACGGTAATCAAGATACCACGGCCAAAACCACCAGCCATCACCATTCCGAAAGGAATGATGGTCAGGATGATAGATAGGATAAAGCCAACTGTATATTGTTTAACGTTACCGTGTGCTGCACCAGCTGAATTGTGATCGTGACTCATTAGAGAACTCCCATCAAGTAAACTACGCTGAATACACAGATCCAAACGATGTCAAGGAAGTGCCAGAACAAGCTTAAGCATGCAAGACGACGAGTGTTTGGAAGAGTCAAACCATATTTCTTGATTTGAACCATTAACACGATCATCCATACCAAACCAGAAGTTACGTGAATACCGTGTGTACCTACCAGCGTAAAGAACGAAGATAAGAATGCACTTGTGCTAGGGCCATGACCTGCATGAACTAAATGATTGAACTCATATAATTCCATGCCGATGAACGAAGCACCAAATACCCAAGTAATTGCAAGCCAAGTAAGAACTTTAGATACGTCTTTTTTGTAGGCAGCAAGAACAGCAAAGCCGAACGTTACAGACGAAATCAAGAGGGCGAATGTTTCAGTTAATACGAAACTGAGAGATTCACCAAAAAGATCTCGTGCACTTGGAGTACCAACTGGAACGTGACTGCTTAATACAGCAAACGCGATGAAGAGTGTACCGAATAGGATCAAGTCACTCATCAAGTAAGACCAGAAACCAAAGACCGTGATGTCAGTATCATCGTGATGATGATGTTCATCGTGTCCGTGGTTATCGTGATGAAGTACTTCAGCCATAGTCTTAGTCCTTCTTCAAGTGTTTTTCAAGTTGTGCATAACGTTCGTTTTCGATGCGTTCAACTTCAGCAGCTGGAACATAGTAATCCACTTTCTTGGTGAAAGAAGACACGATGAAGCTAATGATCGCAGAAACGAATGTAATCGCTACTAACCACCAGATGTGCCAGATTAAAGCAAAGCCCATAACAGTAATGAACATCGCGATAACAAAACCAGCCGCACGGTTGGTTGGCATATGAATGTCTTCATACTTGGTTGGTTTAGTGTATGCAATACCGTTTTCTTTGTCAGTCCAGAAAGTATCAATACCGTTGATCTTTGGAAGATAGGCAAAGTTATAGAACGGCGCTGGAGAAGAAGTAGACCATTCAAGCGTACGGCCATCCCAAATATCGCCAGTAACGTCCATGTTTTTCTCGCGTTGCAAGAAACCCACCACGATTTGCATAACGAAACATGCAATACCCAGTGCAATAAGAACTGCACCAACTAAAGCAATATTTACATATGGATCCCATTCAGGGTTGTCAAATGTATTCAAACGACGAGTCATACCCATGAAACCAAGGATATAAAGTGGCATGAACGCAAAATAGAAACCGATGAACCAGAACCAGAATGCTGCTTTACCCCAAGCTTCATTTAACTGCCAGCCAAACATTTTTGGCCAGTAGAAGATGATACCTGCGAACATCGCAAACACTACACCACCAATAATTACGTTATGGAAGTGAGCGATAAGGAATAAAGAGTTGTGTACTAGGAAGTCCGCTGGTGGAACTGCCATCAATACGCCTGTTAAACCACCGATACCGAAAGTCACAAGGAAGCCAAGTGTCCAAAGCATTGGTGTTGTATAGGTAATGCGGCCCTTGTACATGGTGAATAACCAAGAGAAGATTTTCACACCAGTCGGGATCGCAATAATCATGGTCATGATACCGAAGAACGCGTTAACGTTGGCACCTGCACCCATGGTAAAGAAGTGGTGAACCCAAACAACAAGTGATAAAACACCAATTGCTACAGTAGCGTACACCATTGATTTGTAACCGAACAAAGCTTTGCGGCAGAATACGGCAGTAACTTCCGAGTAAATACCAAAAGCTGGTAATACCAAGATATATACTTCCGGGTGACCCCAAGTCCAGATCAAGTTTACATATAACATTGGGCTACCACCCAAGTCATTTGTAAAGAAGTGGAAGTCAAAGTAACGGTCAAGTGACAACATTGCAATAGTCGCAGTTAATACTGGGAATGTCGCAATGATAAGTACAACAGTAACTAAAGATGTCCAGGTAAAAATAGGCATATCCATAAGGGTCATGCCAGGCGCGCGCATTTTAATGATGGTAACGAAGAAGTTAACACCAGTTAAAAGTGTACCCAAGCCTGAAATCTGCAGTGCCCAAATGTAGTAGTCTACACCTACGCCAGGAGAATATTCGATACCTGATAGAGGAGGATAAGCCATCCAACCTGTTGCAGCGAATTCACCTAAAGCAAGAGAAGCCATTACCAGACCAGCAGCGCCAGCGAATAGCCAGAAGCTTAAAGAGTTTAATAGCGGGAAGGCAACATCACGTGCACCGATTTGAAGTGGTACAGAAATGTTCATCAAACCAACCACAAGACCCATCGCTACGAAGAAGATCATGATTACGCCATGCGCAGTAAAGATCTGATCGTAATGTTCTGGGTGCAAGTAACCTTCACCACCACCTTTTGCAAGGAACTGTTGAAGACGCATCATGATCGCATCGGCAAAACCACGCAGAAGCATGACAATCGACACAATGATATACATGATACCAATTTTTTTATGGTCTACAGATGTGAACCATTCGTTCCACAAATAGCCCCATTTTTTGAAATAGGTGATACCTGCAAACAGTGCAAGACCGCCTAGGACCATCATGGCAACTGTCACCAGCACGATTGGATCGTGAGGGATTGCATCCGGACCTAACTTACCTAAGAAGCTCATGTCTTATTCCTCTACAGAAGCAGTCGCATGTTCAACATTTGCATGAGCTTCAGAAGCAGCAGCTTCATGACCAGCAGTTGCCGAGTGATCAGCACCGTGGTAATTACTCATGTATTTGTTAATCACAGATTCGAACAGTTTAGGTTCTACTGAAGAATAATAAGTCACTGGATGTGGCTTAGTCGGATAAGGCTTCAACGCTTCAGCAGCAGCCTTCTCTTCAGGAGTTTGCGCTTTCGCAACGATTGCTTCGATTTGGTGCTTAGAGCGGTTACCGTCACGTAAGGTTGCAAATTCAGCTTGATCTAAAACTGTTTTTTGAACAGCTTGAGGATTAATGGTATTACCATTACCCGCTTTAACTGCAGCAACCCATTCAGCAAACTGAGCATCAGTCACAGAGTGTGCACGGAAACGCATTTGCGAGAAACCATAACCTGAATAGTTAGAAGAGAAACCGCGGAAGCCTTCAGCAGGACTGGTTTCATTTGCCAAGAAGTTCAGGTGAGTTTGCATACCCGCCATAGCATAAATCTGACCAGACAATGCAGGGATGAAGAACGAGTTCATTGTGAAGTTAGAAGTTAAACGCAGGCTAACCGGAGTTTTTTCTGGGAAACGAATTTCGTTAACAGTCGCAATGTTTTGTTCTGGATAGATAAAAATCCATTTAAACTGTTCAGCAATAACCTGAACATTTAAAGGTGCTTTATCTGATTCTAGCGGACGGTATGGGTCATACTTGTGGGAACCCCACCAAGTTAACCAAGCTAAAATACCAATAATAATAACAGGAACACCCCAGACTACAATTTCAATTGCAGTAGAGTGTGCCCATGTAGGTTTATAGTCTGCATCTTTATTCGACGCGCGATATTTCCATCCGAACCATAATGCCATAATCGCTGATGGAATAACCACCAATAGCATTAAGTAAATCGCAGTCAACATGAGGTTTGATTGACCTTCAGCAACTGGACCTTTGGAGTTCAGAAGTACTAAATCACCACCACACCCAGTCAAGAGTGCAGCCATCGCAGATAAAGACAATACAGCTAAAATTGTTTGTCTCATTTTACAACCTCGGTGAAGAGTCCCATTCCCTAATTTAATATGGGATAGCGATTAAAGTGTCGCATGATTGGAAATGTTTATTTTTCACTTAGAAAATCCAAGCACAGTAAAGCCTTCCCAATCATGAGGCACCGCTACGTTGTAGGGCATTATGCCTGATATCGACAAACTAAGCTATATGTAAAGTGGCTTTAAATATCTGTTATAAAAACTGATTTTTTTACTCGGAATTAAGCTTTTATTATATGAATTTTATTTTAATATCAATATTCTGCGGAAAAACAGGGATATAAAAACAATCCCTGTCTAATTATATGCTTATTGTTTAACCACTTTGGTTTTGGCTAACTTATCATGTAAGGTCTGGCGCTTTTCACCCAGTGCAAAAACATGATCAATAATTGTAATAAATGGCATAAATAGCAAATTTAAAAAGATAAAAATAAAGCTACGTAAAGTGAAAGCACGCATCAGGCTGACTTTTTCACCATTGTCGGCATCTACAATTTTAATTTTGGTCAGTTTTTTACCGATGCTTTGTCCGGATTTTGCCAACATAAATGCCTGTATACCTAGCATAATAATGAGGTAAATAAACATGGTCTGCCAGGCTTCAGAAGGTATAAGGGTAAATAATTCCTGTTGCAATTGCATGGCTTGAGTGGAAGTCTCGGCCGATTGCATTTTTTGCTGAATCTCGGATAACTGGTTAAATTGCTCTGGTTTTAGGAAAAATGACGGAATTGCAGCTGCCGGTAGCCAGAGTAGCAAGTCAATGATTTTTGCCAAAATACGGGTTGGAATTGCAGCCAACTCCTGTCGAGCAGTTGCTTTTTTTTCCACCTGAACTTTACGAATAGCTGAATTCTGTACAGGGCTGGGTTCTGGAAAAGCTGCAGGTGCGATATAGCCTTCAGGTGTATATACAAGTTTACCTTGGGTTAATTCACCTAAAGCCTTCCATTCGGTCATACCTTGATGCCATGCCAAATCTGTTAGCAGCACTTGTTGGCTAGCGAGCATTTGGTTCAACTGCTCTAAGGTGTATGGACCAGCTTGTTGATTATTACGAGCCAAGTAAATTTGCATAAATATTAAATCTCAAAACGTAAATTAGGTTTGTATAGCAAACCCTTAAATTATAGATGAAAAAAAAGACCCAAATGTGGGTCTTTTTTAACATGTTTTATTAGGCTTGTTGAGCTTTTTCTTCTGCAAGGAAGAACCAAGTGTCTAAAACTGAGTCCGGGTTTAAAGAAACAGACTCAATACCTTGTTCCATCAACCATTTAGCCAGGTCAGGGTGATCAGAAGGACCTTGACCACAAATACCTACATATTTTCCTGCTTTACGACATGCATGGATAGCCATAGAAAGAAGGGCTTTAACCGCTGGGTCGCGTTCATCAAACAAGTGAGAAACAATACCAGAGTCACGGTCTAGACCAAGAGTTAACTGAGTCAAGTCGTTAGAACCAATAGAGAAACCATCGAAGTGTTCAAGGAATTGTTCAGCCAACAATGCATTCGTTGGCAATTCGCACATCATGATCACTTTAAGACCATTTTCACCACGTTTAAGACCGTTCAATGCCAACAATTCAATCACACGTTTTGCTTCAGCAACGGTACGTACGAATGGAATCATGATCTGTACATTGGTTAAGCCCATTTCGTCACGAACTTTTTTCAACGCACGGCATTCAAGTTCGAAACAGTCACGGAAGTTGTCAGAAACGTAGCGGCTTGCACCACGGAAACCAAGCATTGGGTTTTCTTCTTCTGGTTCGTATAGCTTACCACCGATCAAGTTTGCATATTCGTTTGACTTAAAGTCAGACATACGCACGATCACTGGTTTGTCAGCGAATGCAGCAGCAAGGGTAGAAATACCTTCAACCAATTTTTCTACATAGAATTCGATAGGAGAAGCGTAACCTGCAGTACGTGCCATTACAGCAGCGCGAGTTTCGCGTGGAAGGCTGTCAATGTTGAGCAATGCTTTAGGATGCACACCAATCATCCGGTTAATGATGAATTCAAGACGTGCCAGACCAATACCTGCGTTTGGAATTTGAGCAAAGTCAAATGCACGGTCAGGGTTACCCACGTTCATCATGACTTTAAATGGAAGCGCAGGCATAGATTCGATAGAGTTACGCTGAACTTCGAAATCTAAAGCACCTTCATAGATAAAGCCTGTATCACCTTCGGCACAAGAAACAGTTACTTCTTGACCATCGGTCAGAACTTCAGTTGCATTACCACAACCTACAATCGCTGGAACACCAAGTTCACGTGCAATGATGGCAGCGTGACAAGTACGGCCACCACGGTTGGTGACAATAGCAGCAGCACGTTTCATCACTGGTTCCCAATCCGGGTCAGTCATGTCAGATACGAGTACGTCACCGTCTTGTACTTTATCCATCTCTTTAATCGAAGTGACGATGCGGACTTTACCAGAACCGATACGTTGACCAATTGAACGGCCTTCACAAACCACAGTACCTTTTTGTTTAAGCAGGTAGCGTTCCATTGTGCCGACATTTTCACGGCTTTTTACGGTTTCTGGACGTGCCTGAACGATATAAAGCTGACCGTCATCACCATCTTTGGCCCATTCGATGTCCATTGGGGCACCGTAATGTTCTTCAATGATCAAGGCTTGTTTTGCAAGTTCTTGCAGCTCATGATCATTTAAGGCAAATTGTTGACGCTCTTGTTTTTCAACGTCGACGACAACGACTGATTTACCTGCTGCACCTTCTTCACCATAAATCATTTTTTGGTGTTTAGAGCCCAGGTTGCGACGCAGGATAGAATGCTTGCCATTTTTAAGAAGTGGTTTAGAAATATAGAATTCGTCAGGGTTAACTGCACCTTGAACGACCATTTCACCCAAGCCATAAGAAGCGGTAATAAATACTGCATCACGGAAACCAGATTCTGTATCCAGTGTGAACATTACACCAGCAGCACCAGTTTCAGAGCGGACCATACGTTGCACGCCAGCCGACAACGCTACGATGTCGTGAGCAAAGTTTTGGTGTACACGGTAAGAAATTGCGCGATCGTTATAAAGTGAAGCAAATACTTCCTTAATGGCTACAAGAACGTTGTCGATGCCACGGATGTTCAGGAAGGTTTCTTGTTGTCCTGCAAATGATGCATCTGGCAAGTCTTCTGCTGTTGCAGATGAACGAACGGCAACCGCGATGTCAGGGTTGCCGTTTGAAAGAGCAGCAAAAGATTCGCGAATTTCCTTTTCAAGTTCTGCTGTAAGCGGAGTTTCGACAATCCATTGACGGATTTTTGCGCCAGTTTCTGCTAGAGCTTTTACGTCATCAACATTAAGCGCTGCAAGCTCGGCGTTGATTTTAGCGTTTAGGCCACTTTGCTCGAGAAATTCACGATACGCAGCAGCTGTGGTTGCAAAACCACCCGGTACTGATACACCAGCATTAGACAAATGGCTGATCATTTCACCCAGTGATGAGTTTTTCCCACCAACGAGTTCAACGTCGTGTTTCCCTAATTTTTCTAGACCAATTACGCGCGCTTCCAAAGTTGTTACTCCACTTATGCAGTATTAATCACTATCTTGGCATGAAATTATAACAAATCGCCCAGCTTTTTGATTTACTCGGCGACACTCATGTAAGATCGGTTTACTATAAAGATTTTACAGCACTTAGACAAATATTTAAGGAGAATTTTAATGTCAGAAGGTAAACAGATTAAGCGCAGTGTGTTTTTTATCTCCGATGGGACTGCAATTACTGCTGAAACCCTGGGACACTCACTGTTAGCACAGTTTCCTCATGTAGATTTTGACATTCATATTATTCCTTATATTTCTTCAGAAGAAGCTGCGATGAATGTGGTAGCTGAAATCAACCAGCGTGCCGATCAAGATGGGCAACAACCTTTGGTGTTTGATACCTTGGTAGACCCGTATGTGCGTGATATTATCAATACCGCAAACGCAGTAAATCTTGATGTTTTTGAAGGTCTTATTGGTAAATTGTCTGAGGTTTTAGGTACTGCGCCTACAACTTTAGTCGGACAAACCCATGCTGTAACCGATTCTGAGTCATATAAAGCACGTATTGATGCAGTGCATTTTGCCCTAGATAACGATGATGGCGCACGCACACGTCATTATGACAAGGCTGATCTGATCCTGATTGGGGTTTCCCGTTCCGGTAAAACACCGACTTCAATTTATCTTTCATTACAGTTTGGAATTCGTGTGGCGAACTATCCGCTGACTGAAGAAGACCTGGATGACAACCGTTTACCTGCGGTGTTAAAGGCACACAAGCATAAGCTATTTGGCTTAATGATTGATGCTGAACGACTTGTAGCGATTCGTAGCGAACGTAAAGCCAATAGCCGTTATGCAAGTTTTAATCAATGCCAAATGGAACTGCGTGCCGTAGAAGGCATTTATATTTCAGAAGGCATTAAATATCTGAATGTTTCTGAAATGTCGATTGAGGAAATTTCAACCCGTGTTTTACAGATGACAGGTTTAAAACGTCGTATTGGCTAATTTAAAAATGGAGTTAAATTCAGATTTAACTCCATTTCTATAATCGAAAATATAGAGCGTAATTATATGAATAAAGTATTAAAAATAAATAAAATAACTCTTGGTTTTGCTTGGTTTAGTCTGATAAATGCGCATGTTTTTGCACAATCTGTGGCTGATTTTGAAACCCAAATGATCAAACAATATGATCAAAGGCGTTTAGCAGACATTTATGAGAGTGAGGGTGTTAATCAGGAGGTGGCTGTAAAAGTAGTCGATTTTATTCAGAGTCATCCACAAAGTTTCCACTATAATTTTAAAAATCTAGCCAGCAAAAACATGATTTCTATACATTATAGCCCTGATCAAAAGCTGAAATTTTATACATTTGATATTTCAGCTGGCGGTACGATGCGGGAATTCGAATCTTATGTGCAATTTAAACAGGGCAATAAAGTTGTTACTCAGGCGGTGAATGATGGAGGATTTATACGATCCATTCAGCAAACTGAGCTGAATAATAAAGCACCCACTTATTTTATTTCAAGTACCTATATTGGCAGCAGTTGTGTAGGGACCTATGCTATTCAGGCAGCGCAAATTAGAAATTCGAAATATCAAGCTGTCGAGGTATTTAAAATCGGAACGAAAGTACTGAACCATATTGATGTCAGTTATGATTGTCATTATTATCCAGAAAATATCCAGCCTTTTGATATGAATCGGCACTATATTCGTGTTTCCAAAAATCTTAAAAACATCGATATTTTAGTCATTAAGCCATCAGGTGAATTAACTTCTAATTATTTGCGTTATCAAAAGGCTAAACATTATTATCAATATATTGGCATAGTAAAATAAAATGCATAAGAGTGGCTGATATGTCTCTTTTTATGTTGAAACATCAATAGGTAGTAATAATGACATCTACTAAATGTTCAACACCTTCCATGCTTTGTACTGCATTTTCAGTAATTTTTACCACAGGCCAGGTAATCAGCTTACAGTTATCCTGTTGCAGTGCAGTGTAATAATGATCCGATTTGAGAAAAACCTTGTTTCCAGATGCCGAATTGGGCATTAGCTGGCGTTTTAACCAGGTATCTTGAACTTGGGAATCCAGATAGCGAATAGCCAGTAATGATTTGATGCGGGTATTAAATAAACGACGATTCTTGATAATCAAAGGATGCGAAAGTAGTTTGTGAATGCCTTTTTCAGTTTGAGGTAAGATAAAAAGTGGTGTAATTTGAAATACTTGTACAAATTTTGCGGTATTGCAGATGTGTTCCAGATGCATAACTGTCATCTGGTTGCCCCCAACAATAGCCACATTTAAATTAGTGAAATCGAAGTTGTTAATATCTTCAGAAGCGACGATTTTCCCCTGGAATTTCTGGAAAAAATCGGGTGCATTTTGAAAGAACCCATCCAACGGATTCTTTTTCTTGTTGACCATTTTTATATCCTTTTTTATTTTTACTTTTGTTGCATTTTGTTTTGTACTTCATAGGTATATCCAAGATGGAACTTTGGGTAAAGATTTTTCTGGAATCTTGTCAGTCATCGCCATCATGGCATCGGCAGGAATATGAAACCATTTTTTTAGGTCTGTTGAAGCCATTATGTACACCTCTAAAATCATGGTTTAATGACAAGTATATGAAAAATCCGGACAATGTAATTTGCTTAAGTACTTAAAGTGAGATGAGCATTTTTGTTAATCATCTAGTGTGCTTATTTGTTGAAATAATTTATTTAAATATTTGATATTTATAATTTAATTTGATTTCTTGTCGGGTTGTATCCTTAAAATGGATTATTCTTTATAGAGCGATGCCTCGAACACACAAGTTCGTAAATGTTGTCCAGTCTTATTGCTAAAAATAGATCAGATGATCAACTGAATGAGCAGTTGTGATAAAAAAAATAGCACCTCAACCAGGTGCTATTTACGATTTTAAAAGAATTAAGCGTTTTTGATATTCATCAATAATTCAAAGTTTTCAAGACGTTTATTTGTGTCATAGATATCACAGGTAAAGATAAATTCATCGACATTATATTTCTCTAACAGCTTTTCTAAACCAGCTTTAACCGTTTCAGGTGAGCCAATTTGTGCCATGGCATAGAAACTGTCAACCGACATTTTTTCTGCAGGTGACCAGATTTCATCAATATTTTTGATTGGTGGTTTCAACTTGCCGCGTTGGTTGCGGAACATTGAAATAATACGCTGATAGGGTGATGTTGCTAAATATTGCGCTTCTTCATCTGTCTGAGCGATTACCGTTGGAACACCCATTGAAACATAAGGCTGATCCAGGTATTCAGAGGGTTCAAAGTTCTCTCTATATAGCTTGATCGCCTGATCGAGCATTCGCGGTGCAAAATGGGAGGCAAATGAATAGGGTAGACCCAACTTTGCGGCTAGTTGTGCGCTAAACAAACTTGAACCGAGTAACCAGACGGGAACATGGGTACTTTGACCTGGAGTTGCCACAATACGTTGCTGTGGTAGTGGATCTTTAAAGTATTGCAGAATTTCCAGTACATCTTGTGGGAATTGATCTTCAGTTTCCTGACGGCCACGACGCAGTGCACGCATTGTATTTTGATCCGTACCCGGTGCACGACCAAGACCAAGTTCAATACGGTTTGGATAGAGTGTTGCCAAAGTACCAAATTGCTCTGCAACTATTAAAGGGGCATGGTTCGGTAGCATGATGCCGCCTGAGCCGACTTTTAAAGTTCGAGTATTTGCCAATAAATAGCCTAAGAGAACAGCAGTTGCTGAACTGGCGATGCCGGACATATTGTGATGCTCAGCGAGCCATAAGCGTTTATAACCTAATTTTTCGGCATGTTGAGCCAAAGCAAGTGCATGATGTAATGAAGATTGAATGCTTTTATTTTCACGAACAGGAACTAGGTCCAGAATTGAAAATTGGGTATCTCTTAAAGAACGCATTGGTTTTCTCTAATATCAGGGCTAAGAAAAGCATACGCTGCCTACTGGAACTTGTATATCGTTTTTTTTCGATATATTGGCGATGCCTGTGATTTGGCTTGTAGCAAGCATAAAAAAGCACCCGAAGGTGCTTTAATGTAATTTGATATTGCGATGAATTAACGTTTACCGTTTTTGTACCAACCTAAATGACGACCATTGTCGTGGCGGTCACTGTAACGATAACTGTTATAACGGCGATCATAGCGGTCATCATAACGACGCTCATCACGATCATAGCGACGTTCATCACGGTCATCGTAGCGACGGTCTTCTGAAACTTTTTTACCCAGTACCGAACCACCTGCAGCACCTAATCCGGCACCGATATAACCGCCATTAGTACCACCCATATTTTTACCTACGGTATAGCCACCAGCACCGCCCAGAGCACTACCGATCACGGCACCAGTACGGTCACGTTTGTTGGAAGAAACACCGGCACCGGCTCCAGCACCAATCGCTGAACCAATCATTGCGCCTGTGGTACCACCCATCTGTTTACCCACGGCGGCACCTACAACACCGCCCAGAGCAGAAGTTAAGGCTGTATTTGTTGTATTGCCTGCATTGGCTGTAGTCATGGTTAAAGCAGATGAAGTCACTACAGCAGCAAGAATGATGGAATTAAATTTCATGGCAAACTCCTTTTGGAAGCTTTTGTTATTTCTTGAGTTAAATGTAATAAAAGATGTAGAAATGATAATGGGTGAGTTGTTTATCATTTGTATTTTTATCTTTCAGATTTATCCATAATTAATAACGGATCATTATGATAAAAAATCTAAAAAGCACCTTCAGGTGCTTTTTAGTTCTGTCCTAGCATCATCTATTAACGATGGCTACGATAATATCTTTTAGAATGTTTCTTGTATTTGCGTTGATCCGCACGACGGTCTTCTGAAACTTTTTTACCCAGTACCGAACCACCTGCTGCACCTATTGCAGAGCCGATATAGCCACCAGTAGAACCACCGACATTTTTACCTACGGCATAACCACCAACACCGCCTAGACCACCACCGATAGCAGCACCAGTACGATTACGTCGGTCTGCAGAAACTGCAGCACCACCAGCACCACCGATAGCAGAGCCAATCATTGCACCGGTATTGCCGCCCATCTGTTTACCAATTGCAGTACCTGCTACGCTACCTAATGCGGATGTTGCCGCAATACGAGTGGAGTTGTCTGCATGAGCAGTAACAGTAAACATTGATGCAGCCGCCATTGTTGCGCTGAGTAATAATGTATTCAGTTTCATAGTTAACTCCATGTCCAAAATGAACGTTGTCGGTAAGTTATTTCGATGTCGGCAAATGTAACAAAAATTTTTTCCAACAATGTGGAGAGGTTCAACTAGAGTTGTGGCGTTTAGTGTCTGCTTTGTAAAGTTATATTAACAATATTTAAAAGTGCTCATAAAATGCACGTTTATAAGGCAAATATGAATAAAACTGGTATCAATACAGTTCTTATCTTAAAAAAATCCCTTTCTACATGTGGTTTTGTCCCCACAATATCTATGTCATTTAACCCTTAGAATCGTTACACTAGACACAATTTTTTTGCGCTGATCTATGTCCTTTAAGGCATGGGGATAGCCTTTGTATTGAGATATTGAGCAAAATGAAAGAATCGTTACGTTTACGATTAGATCAACTTTCTGACCGTCACGAAGAATTAAACGCATTGCTTGCCGACGTTGAAGTGATTTCAGATAACAAACGCTTCCGTCAATTGTCACGTGAACATAGTGACCTATCCGAAATCACCGAGGTCTGGACTAAATTCCGTCAGGCAGAAGAAGATATACAAACTGCTGAAGCCATGTTGAGCGATCCTGACTTTAAGGAAATGGCTCAGGAAGAAATAAAAGACAATAAGGCGCTGCTGGAACAACTGGAAGCAGACTTAAATATTCTGATGATTCCGAAAGATCCAAATGATGCCAACTCGGCTTATCTGGAAATTCGTGCCGGAACCGGTGGTGATGAAGCTGCCATCTTCTCGGGCGATTTATTCCGTATGTATAGCAAATATGCTGAAACTCAGGGCTGGCGTCTGGAAATCCTGTCTGAAAATGAAGGTGAACACGGCGGTTATAAAGAAGTCATCTGCCTGATTAATGGTGAAGGTGTTTACGGTCGCTTAAAATTTGAAAGTGGTGCACACCGCGTACAACGTGTTCCTGCAACTGAATCTCAAGGTCGTGTGCATACTTCAGCATGCACAGTAGCAATTTTGCCTGAAGTGGATGTGGATACTTCGGTAGAGATTAACCCGGCAGATTTGCGTATTGATACTTATCGTGCATCGGGTGCAGGTGGTCAGCATATTAACAAAACCGATTCGGCAGTCCGTATTACTCACATTCCAACCGGTACGGTGGTTGAATGTCAGGATGAACGTTCACAGCATAAGAACAAAGCCAAAGCCATGGCACTTCTGGTTTCACGTCTGGAAAATGCCAAACGTGCGGCGGCAGATGCGGCAACTTCGGAAATGCGCCGTGACCTGGTGGGTTCCGGGGACCGTTCGGAACGTATCCGTACTTATAACTATCCGCAAGGTCGTATGACTGATCACCGTATCAACCTGACTTTATATAAGCTGGATGCCGTGATGGAAGGTGACTTGACCGAATTGCTTGACAGTTTGCATCGCGAATATCAGGCAGACCAGCTGGCACTTCTTGCACAGCAGAATGGTGGCTAATGAATATTGCACAGGCTTTGGCCTTACGTGGTGATGCAGAAAGCTATGAACGCCAGGAAAATGCGTGGTTACTTGAGCACATTACCAAAATTGATGCTTTTGATTTGCCATTGAAAAAAACTCTGGAATTAACAGCAGAGCAAGAACAGGCATATCGTAATGGCTTGGCACGTATTGCAGCAGGTGAACCTCTGGCTTATGTCACGGGGTCACAGCCATTCTGGACACTGGATTTAAAAGTCACCAAAGACACCTTGGTGCCACGTCCAGATACAGAAGTACTGGTCGAAACGGTACTGAAACTCGATTTGCCTGAAGATACCCGAATTGTCGATTTAGGCACCGGAACTGGAGCCATTGCCTTATCTCTTGCTAGTGAACGTCCGGATTGGTCTATTACGGCAACCGATATCTATGCACCGACTCTAGAAGTTGCTCAGTTTAATGCTGAAAAGCATGATCTTGGGCATGTGCGTTTTGTTTGTGGTTCCTGGTTTAAACCTCTGGGCCGTGAATTCTTTGATGTCATTGTTTCCAATCCGCCGTATATCGATGCAGATGATATCCATATGCAGGATTTGGCGACTGAACCGGAGCGGGCTTTGGTAGCAGACAAACATGGTCTGGCAGATTTGGAGCAGATTATCCAGCAGGGCAAAAAGCATTTAACCGTCAATGGTTGGGTGGTGCTGGAACATGGTTATGATCAGGGTGAGGCGGTACGGCATATCTTTACTCAAGCCGGTTATAAGCAAGTGCGTACGGTAAAAGACTATGGTGGTAATGACCGTGTCACTTTGGGGCAATGGCCACATTAATCTTAAAAAAGATAAAAAATAAAGCGCATCATGCGCTTTATTTTTTGACTACATCCCGCCAGCGTAACAGCCATTTTTCAGCAATTTTCATTAAGCTATCCGTCATTTTGCCTAAAATAGCCAATAAAATAATTGCAATAATGACAATGTCAGGTCGAGAGGTTTCCCGTCCATCACTGAGCAAATAACCAATCCCTTGAGTGGCCGCGATCAGTTCAGCAGCAATCATAAACATCCAGGACAAGCTCAGGCTGTTGCGTAAACCGGTTAAAATACCCGGGGATGCTGCCGGAAGTACAATCTCCTTGATCTGTTGCAGGTATTTCAGACGGTAGACTTGCGCGACTTCAATCAGCTTGCGGTCTACGCCCTGAATCGCTGCAACGGTATTGGTATAGGTCGGGAAAAATGCGCCGATGGCAATCAGGGTAATTTTGGATGCTTCATCGATGCCTAACCACAGCAGTAACAGGGGAATCCAGGCCAGACTTGGAATCGACTTAATCGCTGAAAAAGAAGGTTCTAAAAATTCTTCAGCTTGCTTGTTTAAACCGACCAAGATGGCGAAAACCAGCGCAAGTCCACTGCCAATAAAGAAACCTAGAAATACCCGCCAGGTACTGGTCCAGATATGTAGCCACAAATCACCTGTAGACAGTTCTAATAACGATTGCCATAAACTGCTGGGTGCGGGGAGCAGGTAGGGTGCTATAAAACCGTTTCTAACCAAAATTTCACACAGGATCAACGCAAGAACAGGGATGACCAGCCCCTTCAGCTTGCTTAATAATTTAAGCAAGCCAGGCGCTGGGATGCTATCCACTTTAGGTTGAATCGGTGCCTTATTCGTTGTTACAGACGAACTCATTATCTATTTACAACCTTGTTTGCATATTTTGCATCAAACAGTTGATCAATCACCTGATTGACATTAGTGCCTTTACGAACTAAATCCTCTTCGGTCAAAATGGTTCCTGATTTTTTCAATGCATTGAGATGTTTTACAGTTGGGATGTTTTGCTCAAAATTGGTACGGCTGAGTTGCAGTTTGGCCACAGCAATAGGCAATTTCGATTCCCGTGCCAGCAATTCGGCCAGTTTGGCTGGATTGGCTTTGGCCCATTTACGTGCCTGTTCATAAGCTTTAATCACCGCTTCGATGGCTTCCGGGCTTTGGCTCGCAAATTGCTCCCTGGTACTTAATACGCTGTAACTATTAAAACCGACATTTCGATACAGCAGTTTTGCACCTGACTGGACTTGTGCAGAAGCCATTAGTGGATCTAAACCTGCCCAGGCATCGACTTGGCCACGTTCAAGCGCCGTTTTACCATCTGGATGTTGCAAATGTACAAGCTGAACATCCTTTTTATTTAAGCCTGCTGTTTCCAGTGCCTGTAAGGTAAACAGGAAAGGGTCTGTACCTTTGGTGGCCGCAATTTTTTTTCCTTTTAAATCTTTTAGGTTTTTAATGGGAGAATTTTTTGCAACCAATAAGGCCGTCCATTCAGGCTGACTCTGGATGTAGACGGTTTTAATCGGACTGCCATTGGCACGGCTGAGTACGGCTGCCAAACCGGCGGTTGAGGAAAAATCTACACTGCCACTATTTAAATATTCGAGTGAACGGTTACTCCCTTGACTAAACACCCATTTAATCTGGGTTTTAGGTAAAGCTTTTTCCAAAAGTTTTTGTTCCTTCACCACCAAACTGGTCGGAGCATAATAGGCATAATCCAGCTTTAGCGTATCAGGTAGGGCTGCCATGCTATATTGACTGACCAAGCCGAATGTGATCGCTGTGAGTATTTTCGTTTTGAAACCAGAATTTTGCATATAAGTCCCGATAGAATGATTTGAATGAGATGCGGCAAATACTGCCAGTAACTCAAGGGATAAGACAAAAGAGTAATTTTTATAAAATTATCTTAATTCTGGATATATTGAATTTTGTGAAATAAGTTTATGAATTTTAATGAATTTATTTTGTATGTTTAAATATTTTGCACTTTATATCAAAAAGTTACATCAGTATGAATAAAAGTAAAATATGAAACAATTAAGAAAAATGAGATTTTGTAATTTTAATGTAATTACTATGTAATTACATTAATGGTTGCGTTTGGCGATTGCTGAAAACAAAAATTTAAAGTAAATAGTCAAAACTATGTTTTTAAATGGTAATGCAACCTGCCAACAGGATGTGATGAGTAATTCAGATCTGTCTGGTGTAGCATAAGAGAGGTAAGTAGAAAGAATACGTGGTCAGATCTATTATTGGGGCGTGATATAAAATCAAACAAATTAAATTGATTTAAAAAAAGCGACTCACTGGAGTCGCTTTTTTTAATGGGTTTTAGATTTATATTAGAAAATCTTGTAAACCATCAGATATGTCTAAGTGTGCAAGTGCATCGGTTTCAAGGGCTAAACAAAGCGCCACAATTTTTGCTGTATCTGCAAGATATTGCTCATCTTTTAAAGCTACGCCAGTTTGTAAAGCTTGAATACGATCAGCACTGATATCCAGTGCCTGAGCGGATTCAATGGCATCTGCACGATTGAAGAAATTGACCACCACATTTTGAAGTGCAGAATCAGCAGTATTTAAAATACCTTGATTGAATAACTCATCAAATTGACTGGTGTGAGAATTGAGAGAATGAGTAAAATTTTGCACCAAGCTTTGCTCTAGTACATCAATCATTTTAAGCATGTCAGAACCTTTAATATAAGGTGATTTAACAGGGAGATTACAGCAGGGGTGGCATAAAGATATGCCTTTAAATTGGTTGAAAAGTAATCTATTTTGTCGCTTTTTGCAAATAAATTCCGACGAAAAATGCATCATTTTTTAAGTCAATGAAAAGCAAAGAATTATTAAATTTTTAGAAAAGCAGCTATATTCTTATGGCTTATATTGAATTTATTACTCCTTATTTTGCCGATAAGCCCCGGGACTGACGCCGGTCCATTTTTTGAAAGCACGATGGAATGCACTCGGATCGTGAAAGCTGAGTTCATCACTAATTTGTTGCAAAGTTTTCTCTGTTTTGGTCAGAAATTCAATGGCGGTATCACGCCGGATATCATTTTTAAGTTGTTGATAGCTTACCCCTTCGCTTTTTAAACGTCTTTGCATGGTGGCATCCGAAATATTTAAGCGCTGGGCAATTTCATTCAGTTCTAACCATTCCGCAGGTGGAACATTCATTAAATGTTTACGGATTTGAGAACTAATGGCATGTGGATTTTTAAAGCGCACCAGCAGGTTATGCGGTGTCTGTCTAATAAACTGATGCCATGACTGTTTGTCCTGTTTGATCTGAATATTTAAATAATTGGCATCGAACTGGATATAGTTTTCATGGCTATTGTATTGAATATTTTCACAAAAACGGACTTTATAGTCCTGATCATCCAGTGGTGCATCACATTTGAGCTGAATCTGGTTCAGTAAGACCCGTTGTCCGCTTAACCAGCACATCAAAGCATGAATCAGCATTAAATAGGTGGCATAGCTGAACATTCTTTTGGTGTGTTTCTGTTCATAAATCACAATATAGGCATAGTTTTCCTGCACAGATAATTGACTGATAAAATCATCCAGTACCAGATTTAAAAACTGCAAAATTTGCTGTAGGGCTTTTTCCAGGGTTTCGGCATGCATGACCGATTGTGATAACAGTTTAAAACTGCCGCGCCGCATTGGGTGGCTGTCCATCCCAAAAAACTCGTCATTCATGACATCTGCCAGTTCGGTCCAGAGCTGGGCATATTGTGAAACTGAAACGCGAGCCTTACTGGAATGCAGCAACTCAACAGGAATACCGGATTTGAGCAAGATATTTTGCGTGTTCAATCCCTGATGCTGCGCCGATAAAAGCGCTTCATGCACCAGACTGATCGAGATTGTGCCTTTACTGTAATTTAAGTCTTGTTCATTCATGTACAGATGTCCGTATTCCGTATTTTTACTACCGTGACCTGGATTGTCCAAATCCATCATAAAAGATGCAAGGTTTGGAAATTGTACTCTAGCTGAACTGCCTTTACTCTGCATCTTAAGTCGAGTGTTTATTCAAATAATTAACAGGAACAAAAAATGAAAATTCAAGGAAAAGTATTTGTCGTGACAGGCGGTGCATCGGGTTTGGGTGCAGCCACAGCCACTTATCTGGTGGGTCAGGGCGCTCAGGTGATTATGGTGGATATGAACCAGGAGCTGGGTCAGGAAATGCAGCAGCGCTTGGGTGAGCATGCAGTTTTTGTCAAACTGGATGTGACCGATGAGCATTCAGTCAAAGTTTTCTTTGAAAATATTGAACAGCAGTATGGTCAGTTAAATGGTTTGGTGAACTGTGCCGGGATTGCACCGTCTGCCAAAGTGTTGGGTCGTGATGGCATTCATGATCTGGGTCTGTTCCAGAAAGTATTGAATATCAATGTCAGTGGTACTTTTAACATGATCCGTTTTGCGGCAAGTTTGATGGCGAAATATCAGTTGCAGCCAGGTGAAGAAGAGCGTGGGGTGATTGTCAATACAGCTTCAGTGGCTGCATTTGAAGGGCAACTCGGGCAAGTGGCTTATGCTGCTTCTAAAGGTGCTGTGGTGTCCATGACTTTACCTCTGGCACGTGAACTGGCGCGTGAGGCGATTCGGGTGATGACGATTGCACCAGGCATTATGGAAACACCAATGCTGAAAGCCATGCCGCAGAATGTGCAGGAGGCTTTGGGTCAAATGGTGCCGTTTCCATCGCGTTTGGCCAAGCCGGAAGAGTTTGCACATCTAGTCGGACATATTTTTGAAAATACCTATTTGAATGGTGAAGTGATTCGTTTAGATGGTGCGATTCGTATGCAGCCTAAGTAATTATTGATAATTGCAGCGGCATGACGGAGTCTTTTCAATATGTAATAAAACTCTGTTTAACCTTCGGTTCGACCTACTTTTCTTTCGGGAAAAGTAGGCAAAACCATCCCCATTCGCAAAACCTGTTTAATCAAAATTACAGTCCTCTGTCTCTCGGAAACATTATCTTTTAGATGTATTTCAGGTTGCGAATGGGATTGTCGTGTATCAAATATTTCTTAAATTTTTATAAATAAAGAATTTTAAAAACTGAATGTGAAACATGAGAGGGAAGCTCAATGATTTTAAATGACGAACAAAAGATGGTTCAGGACATGTTGCGGGATTATTCGCAAAACAAGTTAAAACCTACTGCCGCAGAACGTGATAAAACTGCGCAATTTCCCGCACAAGAACTGAAAGAACTCGGTGAGCTGGGTGCTTTGGGCATGACCGTATCCGAACAATGGGGCGGTGCGGGTTTGGACTATGTTTCGCTGGTGCTTGCCTTGGAAGAAATTGCTGCAGGTGATGGCGCGATTTCAACCATTGTCAGTGTGCAAAACTCTTTGCCGTGTGGCATTACCCAGCGTTACGGTACAGAAGCACAGAAACAGAAATATCTTACCAAACTGGCTACAGGTGAATGGCTCGGATGTTTTTGTCTTACCGAACCGCAAGCTGGTTCCGATGCCGGTGCACTGGAATGTAAGGCAGAACGTGATGGAGATGCATGGGTATTGAATGGCACCAAACAGTTCATTACCACAGGCAAACATGCCCAAGTGGCGATTGTCTTTGCTGTGACCGATAAAGCCGCAGGGAAAAAAGGCATCTCCTGTTTCCTAGTTCCTACAGACACAGAAGGCTATATTGTTTCGCGTCTGGAAGAAAAAATGGGACAGCATTGTTCAGATACCGCCACCATCATTTTTGAAAATTGCCGGATTCCTGCCGAAAATTTATTGGGTAAAGAAGGTGAAGGTTACAAAATTGCCCTATCTAACCTAGAATCAGGACGAATCGGGATTGCCGCACAATCGGTCGGCATGGCGCGTGCTGCACTCGATGCTGCTGTGGACTATGCCAATCAGCGCAAAGCATTTGGGGTAGAAATTGTACAGCATCAGGCCGTTGCATTCCGTCTGGCAGATATGGCCACGCAGATTGAAGCGGCACGACAACTGATTTTCCATGCAGCAACTTTAAAAGATGCCGGCTTACCGTGTTTGAAAGAAGCTTCTATGGCCAAGCTGTTTGCATCCACCATGGCGGAGCGGGTGTGTTCCGATGCCATTCAGATTCATGGCGGTTATGGCTATGTCTCGGATTTCCCGGTAGAGCGGATTTACCGCGACGTACGGGTTAGCCAGATTTATGAAGGGGCTTCGGATATTCAGCGCCTGGTCATTGCACGTGAGGTGACTAAAATCTAAACCGGCTAAAGCTTCAAATGGCTAAATTCTAGACTTTAGTCGGTGTTCAAATCCTGCACATTTTCTGATGGATAAGGAAATTGCAGGAGCTGGGGAATCATGGTTATCTAAGTCAACTGTGAAGTAAAAAACTTAAAAATGCTGAATCAGCTTTGGCATTTTTAGAGTCAGAACAATAAGCAAAATGGATCAGCAAAGCAGAAGCTTTGTTTATAAAATAACGGATGAGAGGTTGTCGTCATGAAGACACTACAACAAGCATATCAAGAGTTTAATTTTGATGATTTTCTTGCACAGCAACTGGTCGGTACGGCTGAGTCAGTCAATGCCTATGTTGAATGTTGCGAGCGTTATCTCGGTTTAAACAAAACGGCCTTAATCTGGGAAGGCAAAAACGGCGAGTCCGCAGAGTGGACATTTGAACAACTGGCAGAAGCCTCTGGAAAATTGGCAAATTATTTTGCATCCATAGGCTTAAAAGCAGGTGATTGCATTGCCGGTTTATTGCCGCGTACGCCTGAACTGCTGATTAGCATTTTAGCCACCTGGCGTATGGGTGCAATTTACCAGCCATTGTTTACAGCTTTTGAATCCAAAGCCATTGAGCATCGGATTAATACTGCCAAAACCCAATTGATTGTCACCAATGCAGAACAACGCTCAAAACTGAACGGTGTCACTGTACCGCATATTTTAACAGTCCATCCACAAGATGCTTCAAGTCATGCAGATGCCGATTTCTGGGCAGAACTGGCGCAACAGTCAGAATCTTTTGAACCAGTAATGCAGACTTTTGCAGATGATTTCCTGATGATGTTTACCTCAGGAACCACGGGTTTGGCAAAATCGGTGCAGGTTCCTTTAAAAGCACTGCTGGCATTTAAAGGCTATATGATCCACGCGGTGGATTTGCGTGAAGAAGACTCTTTCTGGAATCTGGCCGATCCGGGTTGGGCTTATGGTTTGTATTATGGTATTACCGGACCTTTAAGCTTGGGGCATAGCATTATTATGGATGAACGTGCCTTTAGTGTAGATAACGCCGTGCAGATCATTAAAAAGCATAAAGTCAGTAACTTGACTGGTTCACCAACGGCATTTCGGATGTTTTTCGGATTCAAGGAAAAATTTGATCCATCGATTAAAGAACATTTACGTGCCGTCAGTAGTGCCGGTGAGCCATTAACCCCAGAAGTGATTCACTGGTTTAATCATGATTTGAATGTGAATATTTATGATCAATATGGCCAAACTGAACTGGGGATGGTGATTGCCAATCATCATGCTTTAGAACATGAAAAGAAAGTCGGTTCTGCAGGTTTTGCTAACCCGGGTCATCGTTTTGTGGTCTTGAATCAAAACCACGAAGAAGTGGAAAAAGGCGGTATTGGTACCTTGGCTATTGATTTTTCGCAATCACCTTTAACCTGGTTTAAAGGTTATGGCGGCAATAACCGTAAATCATTCGTTGGGCATTATTATTTAACTGGTGATACGGTGAAATTAAATGAACTGGGTGGGGTAGATTTCATCGGACGTGCTGACGATGTCATTACAACGTCAGGCTATCGTGTGGGTCCTTTCGATGTGGAAAGCACTTTACTGGAATGTGCTGAGGTTTTGGAATCTGCAGTTATTGGCAAGCCAGACCCGGAACGTACCGAGGTGGTGAAAGCTTTTGTCGTGCTTAAACCGCAATTTGCGGCTTCGGATGCGTTAAGCCATAAACTTCAGGAATATGTGCGTTCACGTTTGTCTAAACATGCCTATCCTAAAGAAATCGAATTTGTCGAAGGTTTACCTAAAACCACGAGTGGTAAAATTCAACGCAATTTACTCAAGCAGCAGGAAATTGCCAACATGCAAGGAATTCAGAAAGTCAGTTAAACCTTTTTCGTTTTTTTAAGTTTCATGCTCTTGCACCCGAAAGGGTGCTTTTTTTAGTCCTATGCAAAATTCATTTTGAACTATAATGGCTGTCTGGTTTAAGCAAACGCAAGTAATAGACAGGATAAGCAAGTGACCCAAGCACTCGACATGGACCTAGAGTTAAGCGATGAAGAAATGCATCTTTACAGCCGGCAAATTCTGCTGGATGGTTGGGACATTGAAGCCCAGGAAAAACTGAAACTTGCCAATGTCCTGATTGTCGGTTGTGGTGGAATTGGCTGTACTACAGCTGAACTTCTTGCTCGGGCAGGTGTAGGAAAAATCACCTTAATTGATGCTGACACTATTGAAATGAGTAATCTGCAACGGCAAATCGCCTATGTGGAAGACAATATCGGTTTCTATAAAGCTGAAATACTGGCCAAGCGTTTAAAGCAGATTAATCCGCATATCCGTGTTGAATCTCAAACAGTAAAACTGGACGAGAGCAATGCAGAAGCATTAATTTCAACTCAAGATCTGGTTTTAGATGGCTGTGATAATTTCACTACACGTTATCTCGTCAACCAAAGTTGCAAGCAATTCAATGTACCTTTAATCAGTGCTTCAGCGATTGGTTTTCAGGGACAGCTGTTTATGGTAGAAGACGAATCGGCCTGTTATGAATGTCTATTTCCCAAAGAACAGCATGCCAATGAAAACCTGCGCTGTGCAGATTCAGGCGTATTAGCTACGACTCCGAATGTTATGGCGAGTTTGCAGGCGCATCATGCTTTACTCTACTTGGGTTTGGGCAAAACACCACTGAAGCAAAAACTGATGCTCTGGGATGGATTAAGCATGAAACAACGTCTACTGGCTTTCGAAAAAGATACAGATTGTCCAATCTGTCAGGCAAGATAGACCTGCAAGACCATATTTTTTTGCTACACTCGCTATAATTTAATTCTAAGCTGACATTATGAAAAACAATATCTGGTTAGATGGCCTGCGTTCAGTTGCCCGTGTCGGGGAAACGGCTGTCATTGCAGCAAAAGCAGGCTTTAAATACGCCACAGAAAAACCAAGTAACGCCAAGCTGATGCGTGAAACTTTTGAATCCTTAGGTTCAACCTATATCAAGCTTGGACAGTTTATTGCCAGCACACCTTCCTTGTTTCCACGTGAATATGTGGAAGAATTTCAGGGCTGTTTAGATCAGACCCCATCATTGCCTTTTAGTTATGTACAAGGCGTATTGGCCTCTGAGTTTGCAGGTCGAAATTTAGATGAAATTTTTGCTTCCATTGATGAAAAGCCTTTAGCCTCGGCTTCTATTGCACAGGTTCACGCAGCCAAACTGGTGACTGGTGAAGATGTTGTTATTAAAGTGCAAAAACCGGGTGTGGAAACCATTCTGTATACCGACTTGAATGTCTTGCACTGGGCCACCAAGATTTTGGAAAAAGCCGTACCGAAAGTGAAATTTGCATCACTTGCCGATATTGTCGAGGAAATTAAAACTCGGATGGTACGCGAAGTCGACTTTATTGAAGAAGCGCAAAACCTGGATGATTTCGTTAATTATCTGAATATAACGCAAAACCAGAAAGCTACTGCACCAAAAGTTTATCATCAATACTCAACCCGCCGTGTACTGACCATGCAGCGCTTATATGGCGTGCCATTGACCGATTTTGATGTAGTAAAAAAAGTGGCTAAAGACCCATCTCAGGTGCTCATTACCGCCATGAATACCTGGTTTGGCAGCTTGATGATGTGTAACAGCTTCCATGCAGACCTGCATGCCGGAAACCTGATGCTGCTTGAAGATGGCCGGGTCGGCTTTATCGATTTTGGTATTGTGGGCCAGCTAAAACCTGAAGTCTGGACAGCTTGTATCGCCTTCATGGATGCGCTGCAAAAAACCGATTACACCTTAATGGCTGAAAACATGCTGAAAATGGGCATGACGGACAAGAAAATTGATACTCAAGTTTTGGCGGCTGACTTAGAACGTCTGTTCAGTGGTGTCCTTTTGGCTGATCCTCAAGAGTTACTCACTTCCAATCCTGCTGATTTAAACGACATCATGATGGATATGGTGGGCGTGGGCGAGCGTCATGGCATTCGCTTCCCGCGCGACTTTGCCTTGCTGTTTAAGCAAATGCTGTATTTCGATCGTTTTATGCGCATTCTTGCACCATATGCAGATATCTATGCAGACCAGCGACTGCAAATGGTGCAAACTCTTGACCCAAATGTATTATTAAAACATTAATTTAATCCCTCCCGGCCTCCCTTTGATAAAGGGAGGAGTGCTTCATTGCTAAAAAATATAAGTGATGAAAGTCCCTCTTTTCTAAAGAGGGATTTAGGGAGATTATTTATAAATATCATATTCTCGAGTGATCAAATGGACGCAATTATCATTGAAGGTTTAAAGGTTGAAACAGTGGTGGGATGTTTCAATTGGGAACGTCAAATCATGCAGCCTTTAATGCTGGATATGACCATCCAGACCAGTCTGGAACAGGCTTCCAATTCGGATCAGCTGGAACATACGCTAAATTACGCTGAAATTTGCGAGATTTCTGCCAAAGTCATTCAGGAAGCCAAGCCTGAATTGATTGAACATGCAGCAAAACTTGTGCTAAATGCGCTTTTTACTACCTTTCCCACAGTAGAATCGATTATGATTACCATCCGTAAGCCTGCCATTATCGCGCAAGCAAATTCTGTAGGAATTCGTCTTGAACGCCACCGAAACGATATTCGCCTTAGCTCTGGCGAGTAATTGTCATCCCCAACAGCATTTTCAAAACGCTATGAAACAAATCTCTGGTTTGGGAGAGGTTCAATTCTCTCAAATTTATGTGATTCCGTGTCGTGATGCGGTGGGGGCGGATTACTGGAATGCGGCGTGTTTGTTAAAAGCTGTAATGTCGGTGGATGATATCATTGCATTATTAAAAAGAATGGAAGCGGATTCTGGTCGGGTACGGCCTTCACATCAAATTTCATTGGATATGGATTTAATTGCCTGGGGACAGGATTTACAGCACATGCAGTTTAATCCTAAAAAGTTGCCGTTGGCTCTAGATGTTAAAATACCGATGCTGGATATTTGGCAAAGTAGCGATTTCCAGCATGAAAATCATCAATTTCCAGTGGTCAATTGGACAAATTAAAATTAATTCCCTTATGTATCAGAAAATTTAGTTGATTAAAAATAGCCTAAGCAAAAATAAGATAGCTTGATGACTTAATTTGCTCCACTAGGTAATAAAAATTGAGTAGCAGCATGTGATTAATCCTCAAAAAACCACCAACAGTATTACAATCTAAATGCTATTTAGTGGTAATTGAGATCTATGGGGAAGTGCCAATTATTCTATAAAAAACGCAACCTATAAAGTTGCGTTTTTTATTTCAAGGATTATTTAACGGTAAATAGTAATGGAGCTGACCAAATTACTGCTGGCTGCATAGGTCAGGTTGCTTCCACTAATATTGTTGACGTTAAAGGTAGTCTGCGTTGCACTTTTGATGGTGCCGCTATTGATTTGGCATTGCCCCAAGCTGTTTGTCGTACAGTTAAGATTGCTGCCACCTACAGAGAAACTGCCAGTTACTGTTGCATTCGGCACGGCAAGGTTATTGCTATCGACCACAGAAATGGTCACATTGGCACGCCATGTACCGTTGCGATAACGTAGGGTTGTTGCATTGAGTTTGCTGATATGCGCAATAATACTTGGTACTGGGGTGATGGTCTGTGTGTCTATCAAGTTATAGAGCAATCGGTTTGGGCTACTCATCGGATTTTGAATCAGATTTATAGTACTTTGGTTGAGCAGTTGATCAGTAATACTTTGCGGTGTTGCAGTACTGTTATTTTCTAGCATTGTCGCGACTACGCCTGCAACATGTGGCGAAGCCATTGAGGTTCCGCTGGCAGTTGCTGCCGAGCTATTGCTACCAATCCAAGCAGAGGTAATCTGACTGCCTGGAGCGAAAAGATCGACACAACTGCCATAGTTCGAGTAGCTGGCACGGGTATCGGTTGAATCTGTGGCAGCAACGGTAATGGCTTTGCCCGCGCGAGCAGGAGAGCTGGTACATGCATCGGTATTTGAATTGCCTGCAGCAACCACTGGTACATAGCCGTTATTAAACAGGTTATCTATAGCAGTATCGAGGGTACTATAGGCACTGCCACCGAGAGACATATTCACCACTGCGGATTTTCGACCATTTTGAATAATCCAGTCCAGTCCGGCAATCACACCGCTCATAGCACCTGAGCCTGCACAATCGAGTACCCGTACAGGTACCAAGCCCACATTTTTTGCGATTCCATAAGTACTGCCACCTACAGTGCCAGCCACATGTGTACCATGGCCGTTACAGTCATTGGTGCCATTGTTATCGGCAATTGCAGAATAACCGGTTGGTACACGACCGTTAAATTCCTGATGTGAGGCTAAAATACCGGTATCGACAATATAGGCATTCACCCCAGAACCGGTTTTGTTATAGTTAAATGATTTGCTTAGTGGCAAATTGTGCTGGTCAATACGATCCAGACCCCATACAGGATTGCTTTGCGTGATTGTATTAGTCTGCATCAGAGTATCTTCTTCTACATAACTGACTTGCGGATTTTTCTGCATAGCCGTAAGGAAAGCTGACGTAGCCTGTTCTGGAATACGTACGGCAAAACCACGAATCGCCCGGTTATACGTAAATAAAACTTGCCCCCCATGCTGTTTTGCTATTGCTGCAGCAGCTTGTGCAGGGAGATCTGAACCCGCCTGGAGCACTACAATATACTGGTTCTTGATGGGTGAAGCTGTTGTCGTGCTGGTCAATGTGGGTGCTAATACGGTCGGTGAAGAGTTTGCTGTCGTTGTGCTGGGTGTGGAAACTTGTTGGTTGGTCAGTACTTGATCTTGTTTTACTGCTGTTGTAGCAGCTTTATTCGATGGTGTGCTTACAGCATAAGCCAGGACAGCAACAGCTGAACTTGCTGCAAAGATAGAAATTTTATGGATCCTGTTCATTCGATACTCCTGACCCCAACCATAGCGGCTGAAAATTTAATTAATAAAATAGGGTAATTGTCATCCATTGTTCTGCTCAAAAGATAGCAGAATAAAATGAAGTTTTAATGGCATCATCAAATAATAATTTTTCTCGAAATCTGTTTTTTTTATTGGTTTTTTAAATATTTCAAGGATGGTTTGGGACGAGAAATATATGTGATTATAAGTTGATTGAGCATGAAATTTTCTTTATTTACTGTTCCAAATTGTTCCTGGAAAAAGATGATCTGGAATTTTTGTTAATAAGTATCGGGTGATTTTTACTTCGTTTTGTAAGCATTTGCTCACATGAATTTAAGGTTATAGC
>JAEAMG010000531.1_pt1 | contig 41438 bp, 42 predicted proteins | sample 8958741 | NCBI WGS metagenome assembly JAEAMG01 (sample SAMN16933256, study PRJNA681125) | bioreactor sludge metagenome | isolation source: anaerobic bioreactor treating anionic surfactant - SDBS | place: India: Bengaluru | collected 2019-02-28 | reverse complement strand
GGGAACAGGAGGTACCACATCTCCTTGTACGATGTGACAGCATAAATATCATCAGAGCGGGCCTTAATGCACCGATCAATACGTTCTTTGCGATAATTTCCCTTCAAACCCTCTCCTCCAACTCTTTTTGGTGTCCCAGCAGTCCCGAAGGTTTTATTGCCAGAATGATCAGAATGGCAATAAGGCTTACGATCATGGTCCAGTGTGCAGAAACATAGGTAGCGGTAATGGTCTGGGCATAACCAATGATGAAACTTGCAAGTATAACCCCGAAGGTGCTTCCAAGACCTCCCACTATGCAGACAGACAAAGCGCTGATAAGCACATCATAGCCGCTGTCCACTGTAATTGTACCAAGAGGGAGGATGACAATCGCTGCAAAGGCTCCCAGAGCACAGCCCATACCCATACTCCACCCTGCAATCCTGTCAGGGTTGATCCCCAGTGACAGCGATGTGTGTTCTTCCTGGGCTATTCCTCTGAAGGCAAGTCCAACTTTCGTGAAATGGGTAAACAGATAGAGGGCAGCGATGAGAAGGATCACAAAGCCAACGATGAAAAGCCGTTGGATATCAACAAAAGCCCCAAGAATCTCGACAGAACCGTCTACGAAAACAGGAAGGGAATACTTGAACCCTATAAATCCCACATACCGGAGAAATTCGAGTATAATGATTGAGATGCCAAAGGTGGCAATGACCTCTGAGATTACAAGTCCCCGTATCCTCTTGATGATAAACCGGTAAATGAGTGCCCCGAATATCCCGATAAGAACGATTGTCAGTGCCGCAGATAGAGCATAGGGAATACTCAACTGATTGATGAAAGTCCAGGTAAGAAAACCCGCAACAACATATATGGCCCCATAGGCGAAATTCGCCACACCCGAGATCCCGAAGGTTAGATTGAACCCGAGGGCCATCAAGGCGAGGACAGTACTGTTTATGAGGCCATATACGAGCATGGGAACCTCTACTTCATCCAGGAAGGTTTCTGGACTTTGTCTGATGCAATCGACTCAGGCCACACAACAGCCATTTTGCCCTTTTGCCACTGGAAAGTGCATCCCACTGCCGCCTGCTTCGGGTCAGTTCCGAAAATTGTCTGATGGCTCTGATCAAACTTAATCCTGCCGATTGCGCCGGCCATATCTGTAGCCTGAAGAGCCTGTACAACCTTATCAGGATCGAGAGTACCTGCTTTCTCGATGGCGTTCGCAAGAACGTAAACTGCGTCATAGGCAGGAGCAGCGCCATGACCGGACTGGATGTCCTCTTTCCATCTTTTCTGATATGCTTCGGAGAGCTTGACCGCTGGTGGATATGCCTTGATCGGGAAGTAACCGATCTCAAACACAACATTCATAACGCCATCAATATCTTCTCCAAAAGTTTTCCAGGCTTTTGAGCCCATGAGGGGTGAGATGAAACCAGCCATGAGAGCCGGGACTTTCATACTCTTCCACTGTTTTACGAGGATACCGCTTGTAGGCATATCAAAGATTGGCAGAATAACCTGGACACCGGCTGAGCGGGCTTTCAGAAGTCCTGGAGAAAAATCAGTTGCCCCAACAGGGAATTTGTCGAAACCTGTTACTGTCCAGCCATTATCCTTGAACCATTTCTCCATCATCTGTCCTGTGGCCGATGCCCAGAGTACATCCTGGGTTGCAATGTAGACTTTGTTGTAGCCGAAATCCTTGTTGATGAATTTCATGGTATTTTGAATGTATCCGGCAAGATACCGAGAATCAAGGCAGTTCCTGAATGAGTATTTATATTTTTCCTTGTCTGACATCAGCTTTTCCTGGAACTTCGGAGTCATGGCGATAGTTCCGATATTGATAGTTTTGTACTTGGAATAGATATCCATGGCGGCGAGGAGCGCCTCAGAGCGAAAGTTGCCGACGACCGAGGCAAATATTTTCTTGTCAAGGATCAGTTTTTCAATCCCGAGCAAGGCCTCCGATGTTGGAACACCTGGTTCACCATCTCTGATATCCAGGGCTTCAATCTTCAGGAGTCTTTTTTCCTGACCTACCTTAACACCACCCTTCGCATTAATCTCTTCAACGGCAAGCTGTGCTGCTTTGTGTCCTTCATAGCCTTCAATTAACTTCAAAGAAGTTGGAACACCAAGAGTGATATACTGTTGAGCTGCCGATGGAAGAACAAAGAGAACGGTAAGAGCGATACTGACAAATATAGGAAAGACCCTCTTCATAATAACACCCCCTGTTTTAATTGTTTTTTTCAGACGTCTTAAACTGTTACTTTTTTTATCACATACCCCCCCAGCTGTAGCTGATACTATTACCTTATCCATCATTGCGTTAGCAATAAGAGTGCCAAGAGGGGAAATTCAAGCTGAGATTGTGTTCATAGAACATAAGGAGTTCTGAAATAGATATCGTTGTGTAATATATTTCAACGAAGTGTATAGTAATTAGTCATTAAAATGTAATAAAATTAGCCAACGATGCATTTGCGATCAAAATGTGTTTTTTCCTGATGAGGCCATTCACGTAATGTCACGCAAAGACAAAAGATTTATTGATAAATCAGGCAAGGAGAAGATACATTTGGAATATAACATGCATAGAATTAATTTTTCTAAGGCCGCTAACTTGAAAAAAAAGAGGATTATACAGGCAGCAAACAGGAGGAGGATGAGGCGTGGCCTTTTTTGCAAAGAATTATTGGGTACTGAGGTTTTTCTTGAAAGCGCAGAAGATGTGATACGTTTTGCAGAGCGCAAGCTAAGCACAGTTGCACTTCGGGAGTCGAAAAACAAATACAGAGATTTATCTGAAAAATCATTTGTTGGCGTTTATCTGATACAGGACGATTTGTTCAAGTACGTTAACCCGAAACTCGCAGAAATATTTGGTTACACTACAGATGAACTTATTGACAAGAGGGGGCCAAAGTATGTGGTATGGCCGCAGGACTGGCCTCTGGTAAATGAAAACATCAGGAAAAGAATAACCGGGGAGATAGAATCAATCCAATATGAGTTTCGGGGAATTACGAATAGAGGGGAGCTTAGATATATTGAGGTATATGGATCACGCACCTCCTATAGAGGAAGACCTGCCGTGATCGGTACCCTTCTTGATATTACCAAGAGAAGAAGAGCAGAAGAGCTTCTCAAAGATGCGGAACAAAAGTACCGAAGCATATTTGAGAATGCCGTTGAAGGAATTTTCCAGAGCGCCCCGGAGGGCAAGCTCATTTCGGCCAATCCGGCATTTGCAAAGATGCTGGGATATGGCACTCCCGAGGAGTGCCTCTCATTAATTACGGACATTGGCTATCAGCTCTATGCTGATCCTGGAGTTAGAGATGAATTCATACGGCAGGTTGAAGATAACGGGTTGTTGAAAGGCTTTGAATGCGAACTGTGCAAAAAAAATGGTGAAAGAATATGGGTCTCCATGAACGCCCGACGAGTCCATGACGCAACCAAAAGAGTTCTTTATTACGAGGGGACTCTTGAAGATATTACCGAGAAAAGGAAAGTAGAACAGGAACTGAATCACCTGCACCTTTTTAACACTGCAATTATCGAAAACGCACCGGTAGCCATTTTTACCGTTGATTTGAACGGCAAGTTCATGAGCGTAAATCCGGCTCTTGCAACTCTTTCCGGCCTGGGGCGCGAAGTTGAAGAGAAGCTTCTGGGCTTTAACTGGCTTGAGAACCCGTATACTATACGGTGCGGTCTGGCGGAATATATAAGAAAAGGCCTCCAGGGTGAGCCTTTTCAGCTCTGGGATTTTGCATTTATGACATACAAGGGAGACAGGAACATCTTTATGGATTTTAAGGGTGTTCCTCTGAAAGGAAAAGACGGAGATATTGAGGGACTTCTCTGCATAATTGAAGAAACAACTGAGCGGGTGATGACGAGAGCGAAGCTTATGCAGGAAGCAAAGATGTCGGCAATCGGCAGACTTTCGGCGAGCGTTGCTCACGAGCTCAATAATCCTCTCGGCACATTAGTAGCATATGCAGAGCGAGCGACAAATTACCTTGAATCAATTGGGGAAAACCATCCGGCGCCATTGGAATTAGGGAAACTGAGGAGCTACCTCAACATTATTGATGAGGAAGCATTCCGGTGTAAGCAGGTGGTGTCCGATATCCTCAGTGTTCCCAAAAAAGAGGGTATGGAGATCGTTCAGGTAGATGTCGAGCGACTTCTCGACAAGATTCTTGAACAAATAAGCATCGACAATGGCGATATCATGATCATACGTGAAGCAAGTGCTCCCTTGCCGGGTATTAGAGGGGATTCAAGAGTGCTGCGGCAGGTGTTTGTCAATCTTATAAACAACGCCGTTGAAGCCCTCGAGGGAAGAGTCGATGCAAAGCTGTGGATACGGACGGCAATCAAAGATAACATGGTAACTGTGGATGTTGAAGATAACGGGATTGGCATCGCCAATGGGATTATCGATAAAATCTTTGAACCATTGTTTACAACCAAAGAGCCAAAAAAAGGTATCGGCCTAGGGTTGTCACTCTGTCATGATTTTGTTAAAAGCATGGGGGGAAACATAGAGGTTGAGAGCAGACCCGGATTTGGTACCAACTTCAGCGTATCGCTTCCAATCTACAGGGAGGGCAGACAGGCAGGAATGAACGCACCATGATTCGGGTACTGATAGTAGACGATGAAATTAGGCTTGCCGAGGCTTTTCGGGAGCAACTGACCGAAGAGGGAATGAGAGTATTTATAGCTTCCCAGGCCAAAGAAGCGTTGTCTATCATGAAACGTGAAAGTATCGATGTGGCCGTTCTCGATATCAAGCTTCCGGATATGGACGGTGTCGAGCTGCTCCTCAAGCTGAAACACATGGAACCGACAACTGAGGTAATCATGCTTACGGGCTATGCTTCAGTGGCTACCGCTATAAGGTCGATGAAGCTCGGGGCATACGATTATCTTACCAAGCCATGTAAATTGACTGAGCTTTCGAACGTAATCACCAAAGCACACGAGAAAAAGATGTTGAAGGTTAAGACAATTGTTCTCGAAGAACATCTCCACAGGATGGGAATGCGAGATGAATTCATAGGAAAGAGCAAAGAAATGGAGAGAGTCAGGAAGCTTATCGCCATGGTTGCGGGATCGGATATTCCTGTACTCGTTCTTGGCGAGACCGGAACCGGCAAAGAACTGGCTGCAAGGGCTATTCACGATCAGGGCCCGCGTGCGGGCAATCCTTTTGTTGTTGTTAATTCAAGTATTTTTCAGGAGACTATGCTTGAGAGTGAACTCTTCGGGTATAAAAGGGGAGCTTTCACCGGCGCAGAAACAGACAAATTGGGTCTCATCGAAATTGCAGATCGTGGCACCTTTTTTATTGATGAGATCGGTGAAATGGGGATGAGTATACAGGCAAAGCTCTTAAGAGTTCTTGAGACAGGAGTATTCAGAAAACTCGGTGATACGAAAGAAATAAAGGTTGATGTCAGGTTCATTTTTGCAACAAACAAGGATTTGAAAGAGGCGGTAGAGGAGAAAAGATTTCGCAAGGATCTGTTCTTTCGTATCGGTTCTTTCATTATTACTCTTCCACCTTTGCGGGATAAAAGAGAGGACATTCCTGTTCTGATAAATTATTTTATAGAGAAGTTTGCAAAGGGAGGAAAAAAGAAGAGGTTATCACGCGAAGCAGTGGAGTCGATGGTGGCGTACGATTGGCCGGGCAATATACGGGAGCTTTCTAACGTTATAGAAAGGGCAATTATCGTAAGCGGTGATCGTGAGGAGATTCTTGCCAGTGATCTTTCTGAGGGTCTGTTGAATCCTGTTTCGCGGGTGAAAGAACCAAAGGAGTCCAATCCGACGGGTAGAGTATTGAGTCTTGTCGAGATGGAGTCAGAATATATTCGAGCTGTTTTGCACTCTGTGGGTGGGAATAAGAGCAGGGCAGCGCGTCTTCTGGGAATTAGCAGAAAGAATCTCTACGATAAACTTAATGCTTCACATTCCTGACTTAATAACAATACTTAAATGCCTCTGACGAAAGTCTGGAATTTTCCGCTTAACTCTTCCCAGGCGGTAATTATTTTTTGCTACATAATGAAAATCAGGGAATGAATGAATAAAATATGAGCATGGTCATATATTCTACGTATTTAACTGACCATTAATGCTGCAAGAATACTTTATCAAAATGGGTCGTTATGCTATCGGGTCGGGTAAACATGATGCACGTCTGGCGCCGATATATATCCAAAAATAGAAAATCATGTTCAAGGGAGGACACAATGAAAGGTTTTATGCAAACAATAGTGCTCTTATTGCTCGTGGTTGGGATTGCCGGCGCAGTATATGGATCTCCAAAGTTAATAGGACAGCCCGTAGAATACACGAGCCAGGGTAAGACCTTCAAGGGGTATCTTGCTTTCGATGAAAGTTTTGAAGGTAAACGGCCAGGGGTTTTGGTAGTTCATGAATGGTGGGGGCTCAATGAATATGCAAGAAAAAGGGCTCAAATGCTTGGTGAACTCCGATATGTCGCCCTTGCTGTGGATATGTATGGAGATGGCAGGACTGCCACTCATCCCGATGATGCAGGTAAATTCTCTTCGGAACTTATAAAAAACTTTGATGTTGCCAAGCAACGTTTTCTGGCAGCCATGGATTTTTTAAAACGACAACCCATGGTTGATCCAACTCAGATAGCTGCCATTGGTTATTGCTTTGGCGGTGGTGTGGTTCTAAACATGGCCAGGCAAGGGGCTGATCTGAAAGGAGTTGCAAGTTTTCACGGAAGCCTCAGTGCTGTCAAGCCCGCCCGGGAGGGGCAAGTTAAGGCAAAAATCCTGGTCCTTCATGGAGCAGATGATAAGTTTATCAAACCTGAACAGATAGAGGACTTTAAAAAGGAGATGTCATCTGCGCGGGTCGACTACCAGTTCATTTCGTATCCAGGGGCAATGCATAGCTTTACAAGTTCTGAGGCGGATGTGCTTGCAAAGAAATTCAACATGCCCATTGCGTACGATGAGAGCGCCGATAGACAATCTTGGGAAGAGTTGAAAATGTTCATGAAAAAAATATTTGAGAAATAACCAAGATTTTTCAAATGGTTTTGAGAGTAGAAAGATAACACGGAAATTTATTATGAGCGCTCAGAAGATACTTTGAGCTCAAGGCAGGCTTAATTCGAGCTTTATAAAAAAGGATTAACCCGTTGGCATTTGATGCCTTGCGCAGAAACTAGAGAGATATAGAAGAGAATTACCCAAGTTTGCTTTCTCGTTCTTCCTGTGAAAAAATTATTTATTATGTAGCGTCTTTCTCCTCTCTTACGATACCCTGATAGCCCTGAATGGTCCCGTCAAGCCTTCGCAAAGGTGTGCCGTTGACACGACAGACCATGATTGTTTCGTCTTTTTTCCTCAATTTTACCTTGAGGTCTTCGACGAAGCCTTGCTCTTGTACTTTCTTTATGTATGTTATGCATTCGTCTCGGTTGACATATGTGTCGATGGCCCGTAATTTTTTCGTCTCTTCTTTCGTATAACCGAACAGATTGAGAAAGGACTGGTTCACATCAGTCAGAATCCCTGTTTTGTCGGTGATAAATATACCATCTCTTGAGTCCTCAAAAAGCGTCCTGTATTTCTTTTCACTTTCTTTGAGGGCTTCTTCAGATTGGGCGCGTTTTGTTATGTCCATAATAACTCCCAGGACACCGACCACGCGTCCCTCCTTCTTTATAGGTGTAGTGCCGATCTGCGCCCACGCTATATCATCTGCCGCCCTCTTGTAAGAAAACTCGTATGGAGAGACCTGTTCTCCTCGCACGGTAGCGTTGAAATGCTCTTTGACAATCTCTCTTTGCTGCGGCCTCACTATGTCAAATAAACTTTTATCCTTATACCACTCCCGTGGATACCCTGATCTCTTAACCACCACGTCATTCACATACGTAAAACGTCCTTCTGTATCAAAGGTGAAGACTCCGTAATGCATATTCTTCAGAATAGACTTAAAGCCCGGCTCGCTTTTTTCCAGCGACTCTTCTTCCTTCTTAAGATCGGTGATGTCCTGAGAGGCAACCACTGCATGGGTTGCTTGACCATTGGCGTTAAAGTATGGGGAATAGGATACACGGTAGCATCGTGGCTCATGTCCGGGTATTTCCAGCCAATTTTCGTAACGGACTACATTGCCCGCAAAACATTGATCAAGATGTTTCTTGATAATTTTATTGAAACTCGCTTCACCCCAGATTTGTGCTACCGGATGGCCAACAACGTCTTGTCTGCTCCTTCCATGATCTCTGCAGTAAGCTTCGCTTGCAAACTCATAAACGTAGAATCTATTAATAAGCGTCATGGAATCAATAACTCTATTTGCTATGGATTTCTCTCTCCCTTCTAATTCTTCATGAGTTGGCTTAATTGTTTGGTGTTCTCTTTCTTTAGTATTTTCCAAGCGAGCCCTCCTTCTGAATGAATCATAAAGTTTTGTATACAGTATACAAAAAATATGTAATAATGGCAAATTAATCTTTATCAAAAAAGGCGGAAAAAACCGGCTCGTTCTACTTACATTTTGAGCAGTTATAATACCTTGCATCTTGAGCTTTTAGGTTTTGCTATATCAAGCTTCTTTTGATAATGATATAATAAAAACTGCATACGTTGAGAGTTTACAACTAATTAAGATAACCACTTAGCGAAAATTTATATGATTTTTGGGAAAAAGGAACCTATTTCGACGCTTGACGCAGTTCTTAAATCTAGCTGGAAGCTTCTCCATGAGGGTGTTAGAAACTTCAGAAGTCCTTTTCACCATGCAGCCCTTACGACCATTGATGATAATAAACCCCAGGTAAGGGCTGTTATCTTGAGGGAATTCTCAGAGAAGGGCCGGACATTGATTTGTCACTGTGATGCCCGGAGTCCCAAGATTTTACAGATCCGAAAGAATCCCAATGTGAGCTTGTTTTTCTATGATCCTAAAAGATGGTTGCAAATACGCCTTTCCGGAACGGCTTCGGTTCATACAGATGATACCACTGCTGAGTCACAGTGGGAAAAGGTGAGCGTGTCTCATCGAATCAACTATTGTGCTGAAATTCCGCCCGGTTCACCTACGGAAAAACCAACCGCAGGTCTCCCGGATTTTCTCCGAGATAAAACTCCCAAATTGCTTGACGGCTCTGTGAGCCGTAAAAACTTTGCCGCAATTGTCTGCCAATTTGATGAAATGGATTGGCTGTTATTAAAATTGACAGGCCACATACGTGCTAAATTTTATTGGAAGGATCACGGGGTGGATGCATCGTGGGTTATTCCCTAATTTGAAATATTGAAGGCGGAATCGGCTGTTACTTGCACAAGCAGATACGAGTTAACCTCTCTTTGTTCCCCAGTAAATTGACTGAGAGTGCTATACTTAGATTAAATAAAGATTTTTCTGGGAGGATCATTGATACAATAAAAAAGGGGGATACGATAAAAAATGAAAATGATCAATAAACATTATTGGGTTGTTGGCCAGGTTACAAAGGCGGAGGTGATGCTTGTCGGCAATGGAGAAGGGCATGTATTAGGTATGTTTGAGAGCAGAGGTCTGGCACATATCGGGAACGAAGTAGTAGTGGTGACATCATGGGTGCAAGGTGACCTCATGGACGGAACCGGTCCAATTCGAGGATATACCAGATATGCGTATGAAGATGGTTCTACAATTATTTCCAGAACGGAATATACCTGTACATCGAACCCTGAATCCAAAACACGCCTTTACGAGAACGGCTACGGTGATTTCATAAGGGGCACCGGTCGATTCGAGGGAATCAAAGGGAGTTCATCATGGAAGGGAAGGCAAGTCACGCCTATTTCCAATGAGACAAAAGGGGACTGGATTGTCGAAGGTGACATGGTATATACCTTGCCACCCAGGTAATCTGAAGTGATAAATTTGGATGATCTTCATTTTTGACAATACTTAACGAGAAATGAACCAGACATCGAAGATTTCGTTCAAAAGAAACTCAGCACCACCGGATGGGCAGATAAACGGTTCTATGGAAGCATTGAACATTTTCTGCAGGTCTCCAATTGTTTCGCTATCGGTTGGATCTTCCATAACAACCGTGAGAATTCGTTTTTCCTTATCAAGGCGAAGCGGGACAACCCGTTTTTTCTGAAAGTAGGCATGATTCGCTTCATTGAGCAAATTTTTGTCGACATGATCCTTCTTCGGATGTATCTTTGTGATTCCAAGTTGGACGCAGAGTGAATCGATGAGAATTGAAGAGGTTATTATCCCTTTTTTAATAAGGATTTGCCCTAACTTCTTCCCAGTTTTCCTCTGCTCCCGAAGGGCTTCATTCAGTTGATCATCTGACAGAATCCCCATCTTATTGAGAAGCTCTCCAAGGAGTATCTGTTTCTGGTATCTTGAAAGAATATCTCGAAGTACCCGCCCCGATATAAAACCCAACTCCTTACATATTTCGCCTAGCGGTTTATAGCGGGTCAGGCTCCTTTGGACAGAGAGTGCTTCTTCGAGCTGTCCTTCATCCAAAAGCCCGCGTTTCACGAGAAGCTCTCCGACTCTCATTTCAAGGGCAAGGGCTGATTTAGCTTGCATAATAGACTTTATCGGAAAAAATGAATAATGCTTTACTTCATTCGAAAAAAATTAAAGACCTATTTCCTTATCAGCAATAGCGTGATTAATTGTTTCACCAAAAAACTAACGGTAATTCATTTATTTGAAAACATTCAGCACGAGATCGAATAGATGGTGTTGCTTGCCTTTGGAAAACTCGGGCATTTTGAAAAAAATCATCATCTAATGGAAGAAAGATCTGTCTGGTCTCTAGAATACTGATGACGAATAAGCCATTCATGAATTACAATAGATGAAGAGGCATTTATGACTGAACAGGAAGCTAAATCAAGATCGTGTCCACGTGTAAAAATCTCCGCGTTTATCCGCTCTGGGCCTGGTTGTTGCGGACTTGTAGGTATCGACATGGACAATTTTCAGGATGACTTTAACTGTATAGGATCAGCATGCAGGATGTGGGTGTGGGCTGATGAAGGCCATGAAGGCTATTGTGAATTCTTGCTTGAGGAAGGAGCATGAAAAAGGAAACTACAACGTTATAAGAGAATTTTAGTTTTGTTTAAACCAGTTACGTATTCTTTTCGAGATGCTGCCTCTTTATTTCCCTCTTCAGAACCTTGCCAGCCGTGCTTTTCGGAAATTCCGTTGCGAAAACGTATTCTTTCGGCACCTTGAAAGGAGCAAGACGGGTCTTGAGAAAGGTCTTCAAGCCTTCGGCAGTCATTGAGACATCTGTTTTCGGGATCACATACGCCACAACGCGCTCCCCCCATACTTTGTCTGGCGCCCCTATTACTGCACATTCCGCGACCCAGTCGTTCAGATAAATCGCTTCCTCCACTTCCCGGGGATAGACATTTTCTCCACCTGTGATGATAAGATCTTTGAGGCGATCGACGATAGTCAAGTAGCCGTCCTCATCGAGAACACCAACATCCCCGGAGCGGAGCCATCCACCATCCCAGAAGGCCTTTATGGTGGCTTCGGGGTTATTGAGGTAACGGTTCATCATATTTGGGCCCCTCATGCAGACTTCCCCTTCTTTGCCTGTTTCGAGGATGTTTCCGGCAGCACCCCTTATCTGAACTTCACAGCCAGGAACAACGGTACCCACGGAACCCGGAACGTGCCGATACAAATGATTAAAAGTGACCGCCGATGCAGTCTCTGTCATTCCGTATCCCTCGTGCATGTTGAGGTCTGTCCGCTCTTTCCATTGTCGCATAATTTCTACTGCGATAGCCGAGCCTGAGCAAAAACAATAACGAATATTGCGCATGATATGCTCAAGACGATCGAGAGTAACGAAACGGGTATATACTGTTGGAACTGCAAAGAATTTTGTAATCTGGCCTACCTCAATGACCGAAAGGACTGTTTCCATATCAAAGCCAGGCAGAATCTCGAGGCATGCACCACTCATTATTGTGGATGTCATGATGTGAACGACGGCGAAGACATGATGGAGAGGGAGGGCACAGAGGGCACGATCTTTTTCAGTCGTACGTTCACAGAACGCGACATTGTGGGCAGGATGGTTAACGTTCTCATGGGTGAGCATGACACCTTTCGGCATCCCGTTAGTTCCGCCTGTATAAAGAATGACAGCGGTATCCGTTCTATCCCGGTCAATCGACCGGAAAGAGGACGTTCCTGAAGCGAGAACATGGTCAAAAGTCACATCGCCATCCGGGCAGATAACCTTTTCTATACCCTGATTTCCGCGAAGCCTCTCTATATCTTTAAGTCGTTCACTGTTTGTAAAGAGAAACCTTGGTTTCGAATGCTCAAGGAGCATCCTTAGTTCATCCGGAGAGAGCAGGCTGGCAAGACTTATAACAGCCGCCACCGGCCTTAAGTATTGCGAAATACGATACAGGCCATTCCTGGGAATTGGTTGCGCATATTGCAACGTGTTCGCCTGGTCTTAGCCCCATCTTCAATAAGCCTGTGGCGAGCCGGTTGACTTTATTGTTAAACTCAGCGTAGGTTATTTCCTTTCCACCAGAGGCGAGTGCAGTATTCTTGGGGAAATAAAGTGTCGATGCTTCAAGATTCGATGCTACATTCATTGGTATCTCCTCGCCTGATTTCTTGCGGATGTGCTATCCAGTCAGAAGAGCGTACCCCTGTCTGAGCCCTAATGTCAATAGAGGCTTATTAATCTTACCTTTCCATGAGATTGCCCGTGATAATTTACGGTGTTTGAATTGGACTATGGCCTGAATTAAGAGATGATTTCACGATCCCGTATGTTATGATGGTAATGAGGAATAGCCTTAAATATAAATATACCGGCTGCCAGTATTATTAATACGGCGCTGTACCGATAGATTTCCGCGAGAGACACCTTATCGAGAAGAAAGCCAATGATAAGCGAGATAGTTCCAATACCCAAATCGTAGGAGAAAAGGTAGGTGGAGTTTGCCGCTCCTCTTTCGCTCGGTTTGACTAGATTGTTAATGGCAGCCTGGCCTGTGGGCATAAGTATGCCAAAACCAAAACCATTGATTACTCCCGCTATCAGGAATTGTGTTGGATTGCGCGCATATCCAAGCCAGATGACTCCAGCCGCTGCCAGAATCAGGCCAGCTAGTATCAAATGAAAGACATGACCTTTATCGAACAATCTGCCGGCAAACAGACGAGAGAGAAAAATGGCGAAAGACAAAAAGACAAAGAATGTGGCAACATTGGGAAACTCTTTTTGCGCTGCGTAAATGGCCACGAAGATTATTATTGCACCGTATACTGCCATAACGAAGAACATGCACAGGGAAATTGGAAAAGCCTTCTCGTGAAAAAGGCTTGGGAGAGAGAATTTTTTTCTGGTCATGGATGGTGAAGAAGTTCTTGCATAGAAGGCGCCAAGTACCGAGAGAAAAGAAATGATTGTTATTGCAATAAACATTGTATTAGGCCCTTGTCCCTTTAGCAGTTCCAAGCCGAACATGGGACCGATTGTCATACCGATAGGGAAACTTAAGGCGAATATCCCTATGCCCTGTCCGATTCGGGCGGGAGGTATGATATCGGCAACAATTGTAGCACTTGCAGAGCTAGTGATACCGAACATTGCACCATGGATAAATCGTATCAAGAGCATACCTGCAACGGTACTGATTGCAGGATAAATGCCATAGAGCGCAGTTATCAGGGAGAGAGAAATAATAAATACGGGGGACCTTTGATAATTATCGACGATGTAACCTGCAAGCGGTCGTATAAGGATTACCGAAATAGAAAAGGCCGCTATCACCATGCCAACACTGCTGTGGCTCATCTTCAGGTTTCCTAAAAGGTATATGGGTAATGTGGGCATCAAGGCGTAGAACGCCAAGGAGTTAAACAGACTTGACGCAATAATTGCTATAAATTCTTTTGACCAGAGCTTTTTCTGCATTTACAATCTGAAAGGTAATGCTTTAATCCACAAGGGCAGTTTGTTTTTCGTGTTTTATCATGATGGTCTCCTTAAGTCAATTGCTTTTGGTTTACTTATTAAGCAGAATCAGGATAATTGTTTGCCGAATTTTGCGTTGTTTTCTCTTCCCAACATCTGCCATTGTTAAAACGTACCTTTTCAACCCTCTCATTCTGATTTATCCCTAGGATTTTTCCACGGGATTCTTCCCTTGTCCATAACGATGGAGAATGTTATATTGTTGAAAAAAAACTATAAATGATCGAGTGATGGAGCTTCCTATGAATGATCAGATAGAAAGGGTTGCCGATTTTATTGTCAACGCAAAGAGAATTGTGATATTTGTTGGTGCCGGATTAAGCACAGAATCCGGTATCCCTGATTTTAGAAGCCCCGGGGGTGTTTGGGATAAGTATGATCCGGAGGATTTCTATTTCCAGAATTTTCTATCCAATGAGGTCTCTCGGGAAAAGTACTGGCAGATGGCAACAGAGATGTATGAATCCATGAAAGATGCAAAGCCCAACCAGGCTCATTTTGCAGTTGCAGAGCTGGAAAAACTTGGATTGCTGGACTGTCTCATTACACAGAACATTGATGGCCTCCACTTTAAGGCAGGGAATTCGCCTGAGAAGGTCTTGGAACTCCACGGTACCGCTATGAATGTCAGGTGTCTAAGTTGCAATAAACAGTATGACCGTGATGCTATTCAACTTCGAATAGCAGGGGGTGACAAGGTGCCCCGTTGTTTCGAATGCACAGGGCTTCTTAAGCCGGCTACCATCTCCTTCGGACAGTCAATGCCTGAGTGGGAGACAAGGGAGGCTTACGAGCGCTCCGCCAGATGTGATCTCTTCATTGTCATTGGGTCGTCACTTGTGGTTCATCCGGCAGCTTATATGCCGGTGGTTGCGCACAAAAAGGGGGCAAAGCTTATTATAATTAACCGTGATGAGACGGCATGCGATGATATTGCAAATATTCTTGTCAAGGCCCAGGCAGGGTCCACCATGGCATCCGTACTTGGGAAAGTCCGCGAACTTTTATCAAAGAAACGATAAGCGATACTGACTGTCCAGAAATTGCGTTACTCTTGTTTGGGCAGTATCCTGTTGATGAGTCTTATTTTAAGTCTTTTAGGCCAATGAATAGGGCTTCGCACATTGTGCCATGCTGTGAGAGCGCTTTTAAACTGTATCCCTGTAAGTCTTTTTTCTCCATAGGTCTCAACGCTTAAAGCCATAACGATGGCTTCAATCTCTGCTTTCAATTCAGGAAATCGTTGACTGAGCCGTGTACCGAATTCAAGAGGCGTATCTGTTACAAGGCGGGGAATACCGCTCCTCCTTCCCCATTCCGAGAGAACCGAGAAAAGCTCGGCCGCCCTGGCGTATCCGTGAGCTACATTTTTCAATGCTCTCCAAAGGGCTGAAAAAAATACCTTCAGTTGTGTGAACCATGGTAGGGAATCATCCCGACCCGAAACAACTCTCGGGTTGATTGCTGTTCTTGAGAAAAGCCATTTCAGAATAAGGAATATGAGAACAGCTGACACAAGGGCGAAGAATGTGATGGCAATGATCTCAATTCCCCATCGAAAGACCTTATCTAGGATCTGAGTCCACCAGTTATCCGCGAACAATGATGTAGACCCCAGGCTCTCTTTTGGGGACGAGCCCGACGGAGGATCGGGTCTGATATGGCCCCCTGTGAACATGAAGCGAATTACCCCGCTCACGACAGGCAACATCCAGAGCGCGGCATTTTTGAGGACACGCTGCCCTGTTTCGGCAACACTGGTCAAGATTGGTATAAGCAGGAATATGAGGCTGGAGGCAGAAAGAACAATGATGGAGACAATACTCATGAGAACGCCGAAACCCCCATAACCAGGAAGAAAATGCGTTGATCCTTCTTTTCCAACCCTTGTCATGCCGATAGCAATGAGACTGAGGAGCAGATAAGGGTAGATTAATACGGAAGACACGTGATCATCGACCTCCATACCTCCTTTTACCCGGAGTGCCAGCTTTACCAGCAGAAGAACAAAGAAAGCAGCCAGGCCAATGTCAAAGCGGCTGCATGTCGCTGTGTATGCCTTGTCTCTTTTGGCAAAAGTGGTTCCTCCCAGCCAGAGGAGACCAATCCACATGAGCACAAATATAAGATAAACCCAATCAAGGGGTTCCCTGGAAGCGCCGAGAAAGAAATTAATCCAGGCGATTTCGGTTATAGGATACGAGGGACAAAACAGGGCATGGAGTACAAACAAAGCTGCGCATACAGAACCGGCTATGTGTATTCCAAGCATCGTAATTACTCTCCAGCCCCGTCCTCTGGACAGATAAGTCAGGATTGCAGACAATAAAAAAACAGATATCGTGGCAGGGAGAGAAATGACACGCCCCATAATTGCTGTCATAGAGAACGAAAGCCATGCATAGATCCAGCAGATCTCTATGCCACCGCATATACAAGATAGGAGAACGGTACCTCTTTTTTTCATAGCGGTCTCGCCTCTTTGAAGAGGTTTTGTTTCCTTGATGAAATGTGGGGCTTTTTAATAAAAGGATTGTTTTCTCTGAGCAATGAGACTCTTTCCGCGGTTAACATCACCACCGGTGTTTTCCAGCGTTTCAGATATTCGACAAATATCCCTGATCCTGTATCCTCGCTAAAGGTAAGGCAAACACATGTAGTGCCCCAGGGTATTGCCCCGGAGGTCTTGATAGTATTAACAAAGCCTTCTCTGTATTCCAGTCCTATTCTTGCCAGTGCTTCCAGGACTGCCGATAGCTGTTGAGAGTTTCTTGAAATTGCGACCGACGACGAAGACCCCGATACCACGGCATTTGTGAGAAGACCTATGGCACACCCCCTGCGATCAAATTGCATGGCGAGGGAGGCAATAACCTCAAGACCCAATTCAAATGATTCTTCGGCATTGAATTCCGCAAATCCTGCACTGTCAACGAGAAAAAGAATTTTTTCCTGCACTGAGGAGTCAAACACTTTTTCCTGAAGCCGTTGATGACGGGCACTTGCCTTCCAATGGATGTATCTGGCAGGCCTGCCGTAATGGTAATCAGATGTCCCGAGAATGTAAACCGGATCGTCAACAGGGCTTTCACCGCCGGGAATACCGAAAAATTCTCGCTTCGGAAGATTGAAAGGGGCAAGCGGAACAATCCTCGGATAGACCACCACTTCAAGTTTCTCATCGCTCCCCGATTCATTCTGAAAAAAGCCAAGGAGGTCTCCTGACGCTACTTGCAGAGGTCCTATTCTATAGATACCCCTCCCTGGGGCTGTGAACTGCCACTGGAATCGTGCTCGCTGATACCATAAGAGCGTTTGCTGGCCGATAAAGGGTTGGCTATCAGCGAGGGCATTTAGGGGGCCGTCTATTGGTGCAGCAACTTCAACCCACACTGGGAGAGGTTTGTGGTTCTCCACAGTCACTGACAGGGTAACTATTTCCTCAGGAAAAACCCTTGTTCTATCCGTGCCGAGGTGATAGATGATATTTTTTCCGGATATTTTTGCCCATATCTTCAGGGTGACAGCAGTGCCAAGAATAAAAATTGACAAGATTGTAAGATCATGCTGGTGATTCAAAAGGCCCAAGAACAAAAAAAGGCTCACTGCAACCACCATTATGGAAGTAATGAAAAGACTCGGTACCCTCCTTGCCGGAATTGTCTTCATCGGTCAGAATTATGTCTCAGTTACAGGCACTGAAACCTGATTTAGAATCTGGTTAACGACATCTTCCTGAGATGTGCCCCTTAATCGTTCCTCTTCCTTGAGGATAAGTCTATGAGCAAGGACAGGTACGGCCAGAAATTTTATATCATCAGGAAGAACATAATTACGACCTTGCAAGGCAGCGAATGCCTGCCCGGATCTCATCAATCCAAGAGAGCCCCTGGGACTCGCTCCAAGGCGCAGCAAAGGGCTTGTGCGGGTGGCAGCCACAAGCGATGTCATATATTCCTTTACAGCTCTGGAAACATGTATCTTTCTTCGGGCTTTCTGCAAGTGGGATATCTCAGAAGGGGTGACGACTGATGAAAGCCCTTGAAGAGGATCCTCTTCCTGAAAACGCTCAAGAATTGCAATCTCCTCATCCTGTTCAGGATAGCCAAGCCGTATCCTCAGGAGAAATCGGTCGAGCTGTGCCTCAGGTAAGGGAAACGTGCCCTCAAGTTCGATGGGATTTTGCGTTGCCATTACGAAAAAAGGGTGGGGCAGGCTATGGGTTTTTCCGTCAACAGTAACCTGATGCTCTTCCATACTTTCGAGAAGGCTGGACTGAGTTCTCGGTATTGTCCGGTTAATCTCATCAGCGAGGAGCACGTTCGTCATGACTGGCCCTTGCTGAAAGACAAACTGCCCCGAGCGCTGGTCAAAGACATTGAATCCTGTTATATCAGCAGGCAACAAGTCCGGGGTGAATTGAACCCTTTTAAACGATGCACCTATGCTTTTTGCCAGAGATTTGGCGATGAGGGTCTTGCCGAGGCCGGGAATGTCTTCTATCAGGATATGTCCCTCTGCAAGAAGACCAATCAAGAGAAGCTCCATCGCAATCTCCTTGCCAACAATGACGCGGGACATATTCTCCATGATCTGTCTGCATAAATCAAAATTCATAGCTACCTCCGTCGATCAAAACTAATAGAGAATGGTAAAACTCGAGATATTACGTCTTCAATGATTGAAAAAGAGACTGTATCTCTGTGGGTACTCCCCTGAAATCGAGATGTTTTGTTATGTCTTCCATTGTGAAACCCCTTGTTCTGCGAAAGGATGCATTTCCCAGTGCACAAAGCTTTCCTGACTCATCCTCGATGATTCCATCAAGGTAATAGGTGTTGTGTGTTACACGGAGGAGACTGCCGGTGGCTCGATATTTTTTGCCGCATAGTATGGGTCTTTTGAATTCTGCCTCTAACGTCCAGGTAGCGCATATCTTTTTTGTCTCCATGAAAAGTGTCCACCACATGACTTCATCGAGTATGCCGGTCACAATACCGCCATGCAACATACCATCGTAGCCCTGAAACTTCTCGTGAGCTGTAAACTCGCATGATGCTTTACTTTCCTCGTACTGTAGCTCAAGGCCAAGGCCTCCAGTGGCAGGGCCACAGAAAAAACATTTTTTATATCCAGGTAGAGTTCCATTCATAAATCGATCTTTCCTCCCTGCTGTTCTTATCTTATTGTAACATTTTTTATGAAAAGGTGAAGGGAAAAGGCATTCTATATTGAGTAATTACATTTAATCGAAATATTAATCAAAAAACACAAATAAATAAAAGTGAGAATAACGTTAAAAAAAATTTTGCAACAATAAATTAAATTGTATATCAAACTCGAAGACCTATGTAGAGATTGTTTAACATATTTGAAATCACTTCAGTAATCTTATTGGTATAATCCGTGCATCTTTCTGATGTTTTTTGTGCATGAGAAAGCAGAAGCCTGAAGAAAGAATTGTGCCGTTTAATGAAGCATGATGAAAATTCTGTCGTAGACTGCACCCTTAATAGCTCCTGCTGCCTGACGTTAGGTTGTTTATTATTTTTACAGGTATCATTGAAAGAAAAAGTGTTATTTTGAAAATATTTTATACACTGTGTAACAAACATTAACATCGATATTTCTATCAATAGTGAATAACTAAATAGAATAATTAAATAATGCAGGAAATGGTTTTATGGTATCAAATTTGCTAATGTGAAAAGAAAAACAAGAGAATGTTTTGCGACCATGAGCAAAGGGTTATGCAGGTTAATGTAATGCAGTAATACCATGCTCAATGTTCAGGGGAAGGGGGGGAGTATGGATATAACTCGAAGGCAGTTTCTCCTTGGGGGGGGAGCGGCGGCTGCCGGTCTTGTAATTTCAGGAAAATCTTCAGATGCAAAGGTTATTGACTCACCAGGACTGAGAATCAAGGGCCTAAAATCTACCACAACAATATGCCCATTCTGTGCTGTGGGATGCGGGATGATTGTCCACGTCAAAGACGGCAAGGTAGTTAATATTGAAGGGGATGAGGCAAGTCCTATCAACAGGGGTTCTCTCTGCTCCAAAGGCGAGGCGTTGTTCCAGGTTGCGAATAATGACCGTCGTCTGCAAAAGGTTATGTATCGTGCGCCGGGTTCAGATCATTGGGAGGAAAAATCGTGGGAATGGTCCCTCGACCGTATCGCGAGGCTTATGAAAGAGACTCGGGATCGGACTTTCGCAATAAAGGAAATAAATAAGAAGGATAGGAAACGGTATACGCTGAATCGTACAAATGGTATGGCCATCCTGGGAGGGGCTGGGCTTGATAATGAGGAATGCTACCTTTTAAGCAAGTTTGCCCGTTCCATGGGTGTTATCTATCTGGAGCACCAGGCTCGTCTCTGACATTCGTCCACTGTCGCCGGACTGGCGGCTTCATTCGGACGAGGAGCCATGACAAACCACTGGATTGATCTGAAAAATAGCGATTGCATAATGGCTATTGGCTGCAACCCTGCCGAAAACCATCCCATTTCCTTCAAATGGATCGAAGCTGCCGTAGACAGGGGTGCAAAACTGATATCTGTTGACCCACGATACACGAGAACAGCCTCAAAGGCAAATATTTACGCGAGCATCAGACCGGGGACCGATATTGCCTTCCTCGGCGGTCTCATTAACTATGCTCTGACAAAGGATCTGATACACAAAGAATATGTCCGAGACTATACAAATGCTTCGTTCATTGTAAACGAAGGTTTTAACTTTAAAGAAGGAATGTTCGATCATTGGGACGACCGCGAAAAGGCCTATGATGTGAAAGCATGGACATACTCCGCAGACGATTCTGGAAAAGCCCTCCGGGATGGGACGCTGAAACATCCGCGATGTGTCTTTCAGCTTCTTAAAAAGCATTATTCCCGCTACGATGTTGACACGGTAGTGAAGGTTACGGGTACTAACAAGTTTGACTATCTTAGGGTTGCTGAAACTTTCTGCGGAACGGGTCAACCAGGAAAGGTGGGGACAATCCTCTATGCTATGGGGATAACGCAGTCGACCCATGGTGTCCAAAATGTGCGTGCTGTCGCCATGCTCCAGATGCTCCTTGGAAACATGGGTATTGCAGGGGGAGGGGTAAATGCGCTGCGTGGCGAGTCTAATGTTCAGGGATCAACCGACTATGGTCTTCTTTTTCATACGTTGCCAGGTTACCTTCCATCTCCTGAATACAAGGACGAGACACTCGAAACAGCAATAGCACGGTATTTCCCGAAGACAAAAGAATCGAAAAGCACAAACTGGTGGCAGAATGGCGGCAAGTATATGGTCAGCCTCCTCAAGGCATGGTGGGGTGAGAATGCCAAGGCAGAGAATAATTTTTGCTACAACTATCTGCCAAGAAGAAACGGCAATCATTCCTACCTCCAGATCATCAAAAAGATGATTGAAGGTAAATTGGAGGGGTTGGTCTGTATGGGCATGAATCCGGCTGTGGGAGGGCCCGATTCTCTAAGGGCTCGAGAAGGACTTGGAAATTTGAAATGGCTTGTGACTGCAGACCTCTGGGAGACCGAAACCTCCATCTTCTGGAAGCGTCCTGGAGCGAATCCAAAAGACATCAGGACTGAAGTGTTTATGCTTCCTGCGGCAGCATCAATGGAAAAGGAAGGGAGCATCAGTAACTCTGGCCGTTGGACACAATGGCGCTATACGGCAGTCGAACCCCTGGGAAATGCCAAGAGCGACCTCTGGATTCTTGATCAGTTTCACCACCACATAAAAAACCTTTATAAGAAAGAGAGCGGCATATTTCCAGATCCGATCGTAAAGCTTGCATGGAACTATGGCACCGGTCATGAACCTGATGTACATAAGGTTGCCAAGGAGATAAACGGTTACTTTACGAGGGATACGGAGATTGTAGACAAAGACAAGACCCTTGAGTTCAAGAAAGGGGACCAGGTGCCTTCCTTTGTTCAGCTCCAGGATGATGGTTCAACTGTATCGGGCTGTTGGATCTATAGCGGCTCTTATACCAGCAAAGGAAACATGATGGCCCGGCGTGATCCCAACGACCTGCCGAATGGGCTGGGAATGTATCCTGGTTGGGCATGGTCATGGCCTGTAAACAGACGTATCTTGTACAACAGAGCTTCTGTGGATAAGACAGGAAAACCATTTGATCCGAAGCGTCCAGTTATTGCCTGGAATGCTTCTGAAAAAAAGTGGGAAGGTGATGTACCGGATGGAGGTGCTCCACCGGTGGAAGATGAGAAGGGCGTATATCCTTTTATTATGGTGCCGGAGGGTGTGGGGCGTCTGTTTGCACTCACCATGAAAGACGGTCCTTTCCCTGAGCATTACGAGCCCATCGAAAGTCCAATGAAGAACCCTCTCTCTAAGGTTCAAAACAACCCCTGTGCAGAGGTTGGGACAAATGTAACGTGTGATTTGAACAGGTTTCCCTGTATCGGTACCACTTACAGGATGACTGAGCACTGGCAGGCAGGTGCTATGACGCGAAGCCTGCCCTGGCTTGTTGAGCTTGTTCCTGATATGTTCGTCGAGATAAGCCAGGCACTGGCAAATGAGAAAGATATCAGGAATGGTGATCGTGTTACTGTTGTAACAGAGAGGGGTTCCATAGAAGGTTTTGCCCTGGTTACATTTCGTATGCAGCCTTTTGTGGTAAATGGGGTCTCCATCGAACAGGTGGGAATGCCATGGCACTTCGGATATGCCGGTCTTGCAACGGGAGACAGCGCAAATGTTCTTACTTCTGGTGCGCAAAGCCCCTCTTCAAGTATCCCGGAGTTTAAGGCGTTCCTGTGCAACATTTTCAAGGGAGGGAAAGGAGCATGAGTACGGAGCGGGATTTGTCCAACCAGAGAACATTCTTGATTGATCTTACCAAGTGCACTGGCTGCAGAGCCTGCCAGGTAGCCTGCAAACAGTGGAACCAGATGGAAGCGGAAAAGACATCTTTTTTTGAAGGAGAAGGATACCAGAATCCAGCGACTCTATCCGAATATACATTAACCACCATTCAGTTTAAAGACTACTTTCACGAAGGAAAGAACGAGTTTTCCTTTTACAAGGCAATGTGTATGCACTGCAATGATCCGGCATGCGTATCGGTCTGTCCTGTGAGTGCGTTTATAAAAACACCGGAAGGGCCGGTAATATACGATACCAAACGATGCATAGGCTGTCGTTTCTGTATGATCGCATGCCCTTTTGGGATTCCCCGGTATCAGTGGAGTAAGGCTTTGCCTCTCGTTGTAAAGTGTAATGGTTGCTATAGCAGAGTGAAGGAGGGCCTCAAACCGGCGTGTGCAAAGGCATGCCCCACGGCCATTGAGTATGGGGGTCGTCAGGAAATGATTGATGAAGCCAAGAGGCGCCTTGCAGTTAATCCGGGTCGATATATGAACAGGATTTATGGTCTCGAAGAAGCGGGAGGAACCAGTGTGCTTTATCTCTCTGCCGTACCTTTTGACGATATCGGATTCAGAAATGTAACTAGACGTCCGCTCCCGTCTCGCACATGGGCAGCTTTGCGCTTTGTGCCGACTGCTTTTATCACTATGGGCGGTTCGTTGGCTTTCATCTCGTGGCTTACCCACAGAAAGGAAAAAATCAGAAGGGAGAAAGAGATGAAAGAAGTCGAACGCGCTTCGCAGAAGGGGGATAGATCATGACAGCGATGCAGAAGGTAGTAAGTGAGATTCGGAGTTTTCATCTTTTTTTAAGAATCCTTATAGTATTAGTTACTGCCGGTCTTTTTGCCGCCATAGCACGTTTTGCGTTTGGACTTGGCGCGACAACGAACTTAAATGATGTATATCCCTGGGGGCTCTGGATCTCCTTTGATGTTGTCACATCTGTACCTTTGGCTGCGGGAGCCTTTGTGCTGGGAGCAATAGTCCATTGTTTCAATATAAAGAAGCTTGAGCCATTGGTACGGCCTGCAATAGTTACCGGTTTTCTCGGATATTCCCTTGTGTGCCTAGGCCTTCTCCTTGATCTGGGCCAGCCTCATAGAGGTTGGCACGTTTTTGCATACCCGAATCTGCACTCGCCCATGTTTGAGGTGGCACTTTGTGTAATGTCATATACTACCGTTGCATTGCTGGAGTTCCTTGCGCCTGTCTTCGAGAAATTTGGTTTCCATCTTCCCTTGCGTTTCCTTCGGACTTTGGAGCTGCCTCTTATTGTTCTCGGAGCTGCAATCGCTACCCTTCATCAATCCACAATCGGCACCTTTTTCCTCATTGCAGTAGATAAACTCCATAATCTCTGGTATAACCCGATCCTGCCGCTTCTTTTTTGGATATCTGCTGTTTTTACAGGAATGTGCATCATCATTATCGAGGCTGTCATGGTTCATCGGTACCTGGACCAACCTGACGAAACTGATTTGCTTGCAACGCTGACCAGGATCATCCCATGGTTTCTTGGAATCTATCTTGTCCTCAAGATTTTTGCCCTCTTTTATCTCAGCGAGAGACCCCTCTTTGATCGCCCTGTTCTAACAACCCTTTTCGCGATAGAAATGATTGCCGGAATCATAATCCCGTTTATCATGTTTTTGCACAAACGAATCAGAACGGATGGTGTTTTGCAGTTGCGGGCCGCGGGTCTGGTTGTCATGTTTGGATTGGTACTGAACCGATTTAATGTTTCAATGTTTGGAATGATACAGGAAAACCAGCAGATATATTACCCGTCAGTAATTGAGTCTATCGTGACTATCGGGATTATAGCTGCCCATATTCTCTTTTTTGCAGTGATTGCGAGGTATTTTCCGATCTTTGAGCATCACTCGGAAGATGCTAACAGTGCAATTGAAGATGGTTTCCACGGGACACATGAGCAGGTGGTGTCTGAAAAAATTTGACGCGCTGGATGCTATCTTTTGGTGCGGTCAGCCTTTATTGATTCTGCGTAGGCAAAAATAGCTTTTACGTATTCGTCGCAGTGATTGTACTCATAGACGGCCTTCCAATTCTTTTCAGAGCCGTTTTTCTCCCATCCGTTAACCTTGAGATAATTTGCGATGCTAGCTGTGGCATCTGCCAAATCGAAGAGATCAATTACACCATCGTTGTTTCCATCAACAGCATATTTCGTGTAGGATGAGGGTATGAACTGGGCTATTCCGAAGGCACCCGCCCATGAGCCTTTAATTGAGAGAGGGTCAATATTCTGCACTTTTGATATCCGAAGCAGTTCAATGAGTTCGTTCTCTGCCCAGGAAGAACGTCTATTTTCCGCGAGGGCCAGGGTGAGCAAGCTGTTAAAGATGGGGTATTTTCCGACGTATTTACTAAGATTTGTCTCGACCCTGAGAATGGCAATAACGATTTCTTTGTCAACTCCATAGGTTGTTTCAACTCTTGTCAGGACTTCTTTATTTTCGTTGAGGAATTTCCGTCCCCTTTCGATTGATCTTTTTGTTAGAAGGCCAAATTTTTTACCAAAGTAAGGGAGTCCCTTGCCGCTCCTTTCAAGGATTTGAGGATAGAGCATCACGCGCTCATCGGAGAATATTCTTTGTATCTCTTCCTCGCTGAAACCTGTTGCTAACATCTTGGTGGTGAGGATGTCTATCTGATCCTTGTATTTGGAATCGATTTCCCCATGAACCGGACATGAGAGTGCAAACAAAAAGTTTATAATAACCATGAAGATTTGGACACTTTTTATCAATGCTCCTCTGTTCATCTCCCTCTTAAGTAGCCCTCTTTGTGTGTGACGTAATTCCTAACCATTATGATACAGAGGTTCATTAAGAAATCAAGCTTTTTGTTTAAGTCTCATTCATTTTTGTGGTAAAATGCCCTCGTTTAAAATAATCAGAAAAAGGATTTATCTAACAGATGAAAAAAAGCATTGATGAAAAAGAGCCTGATAAAATTGTTCGGCCCGCAATCATTGACTCGGTTCCTTCCTTTGTTGAGTTTGTTTCAGTTCAAGCCTTCGAATTGGGAATGGAAGATGAAAAAGTGAAAAATATTGGCCTTGCAATCCAGGAGGTAGTCCAAAATATCATCGAGTTTGCGTGCCCGGAAGGGAAGGGCGAAATAACTATATCGTGTGAGCTCGTCAATAGCGGCGCAATGCTTATTCATATCTGGGATACTGGAAAACCTTTCAACATGCTCCTTACAGGGACCTTCCCTGAGGTAGAGGAGATCTCTGGACACGAGAAGATACCGTCTACGAAGATGCTGAAGAAGGCAGTAAAAAACATCGAGTATATTCGGGGAACGAACAAGAATATGCTGATCTTAACCATTCCCCCGATCAGGGGCCGCACTTAATCGCATTAGAAGTCGGGATCAAGCCTTTGCCTTGCTCGGAATGACACATATTAGGCTATTTGTGGGGCGACAGAACCTTAGATCTAACGATCTGTGATTTAGATCCAGAAAAGAGGGTCAAAGAACGGCACCGTGTACCGGAATTTTGACCCTCTTTGGCAAGCCAACGGAAAAGAACTAATCTTTAATTCCAGCCAACCGTTTGGCGGCTTTTTTCTTGCTCTCCACGTTAGTTTCTCGGAAGATGGTAACACGATGAGCTTCTGGTGATCCTCCGCCGTGGATATCGGAGATAGTATCAGCGCTCTCCAGAGCGAGCTTCTCCGCAAGTCTATACATCTTAATCCTGTTTTCAACTGGGACGCTATCAACAGCCTTCATATATTTCTTCAGAAGATCACCGATTTCAGGATTGGCAAAATCCCTGTCAGAAGGAAGGTCTGCCACAAAACCACCACACGCATCAATCATCAGCCTGGTGGCTTCGGCCATCTCTTTGCCCTCGTGTATCTTGGAGGCATTTGCAAGCACGGTATCAATAAAGTAAGCCCCCGAAGGCTGCTTCTTTCCTTCATAGGAGGAGGCGAGACAACATCCGTACAGGGTTTCTGCCCTGTGGATCATATCGATAACTTTTTGTTTCAGATGCCCTGCCTTTGAGGTCCCATTGTAATCCATTAAGGTCAGGGCAGCTCCTACCATGCAGTCGATCTTACCGGATTTACACCCGCCGTGGCTCTGTCGGTGGAAGGAGGAGAACTTAATAACCATCTCGGAGGCAAACTCCGTTTCTCCGCACATGAAAACCCTTTCCCAGGGGATAAATACGTTGTCAAAAATTAAGGTTGGACAATATTTAGAATAGTAGGCATTGCCAATATCACACCCATCAAGTTCACGCATATCGAGGCTGGATCTGCCCACTACATGGATTAACCCCTTTGTGTCGGAAGGGATAGCAAAGGAGACGGAATAGTCCACATCCGCTTTGCCCATGGCGCGAGTTGGAATCACGATAATCTCATGGGATGAGAGAGAGCCTGTCTGATGTGCCTTGGCGCCGCGCACTACGATGCCGTCATCTCGCTTCTCTACAACGCGGAGAAACATATCCTTGTCTACCTGTTCGCTGGGGTTAAGAGATCGGTCACCTTTAACGTCTGTCACTCCTGCGTTACCGGTTAGGTCATTTTTCTGCATATGCTTCAGGAATTCTGTGAAGTTCTTATTATAGTTTGTGCCATATTTCTTATCAATGTCATAGGTAACTATGGCAAGGGTTGACAAACAGTCAAGCCCCGTGCACCGCTGATGACACGTTCCGACGTAGTTTGCAACCATGCGGTTGACTTTCACCCTTGCCACTAAATCTTCTGTGCTCGACGGTGGCAGGGTGAATCTGCTTACCGGTTCATTAATGAGAGGGCTCATGGTAATCATCAGATCCTTGTTCTCTGGCATATTGGCAAGCTCATAGGTGGCCCCAGTTGCCTCTATGCCTGCACGAAGGCGGGGGTTATCAACAATATTGGTGAGTTTCTTGCCAAACATGTAGGCTGTTGGCTTGAGCGCCCGAATCGATTCAATGTATTCTTCTTTTGTCTTAATACCCATACTTCATTACCTCCTTATATTGACTTGAGTCTGTCGTTTGGTTTGCGTTTCAGAATGGAGACCGTTCCTGCTCGGCGAGCACCTTCTTGACACTCGTGATTACCTGTATTTTCACATTGGTAAGATGGTTCTTGAGCACAGTTTGCGCCCTTTCAAGGTTACGTAAGGCAACGGCGTCGTATATCTCCTGGTGCTCCTGGTCCGTGGCTGTGAGGGATGACATGGGCAGGTAGTTGCCACCATACTTAAGGAAGAGCATGTCGAATACGTTCTGTAAAATGCGTATCTGGGTCTCTTTTCCGGAAAGGGAAGCAAGGGTCATGTGAAATTCCTTGTTTTTAAAAAGCCTTTCCTTTAAATAGAATTCTCTTTCTGCTGATAGATGTGCTTCGAGCGCTGTCTTGAGTTGCTTCATCCCATCCCTGTTGATATGTTGTATTGTGGAAGGCACTAATGAAGGTTCGATAAGCTCACGAAGCTCGTAAAGTTCTTCTATCTCTTTAAGGCTGAATGGCGCCATCGAGTAACCTCGCTTTGGCTCATGAAGCACAAAACCCTGCAATTCAAGCCATTTTAAAGCTTGTATGATCGGTGTGGGGCTTAGTTTGAGCTTTTCAGCGAGGTCTCTGTACGCAATCTTCTGGCCCGGTGTAAGCTCTTTTGTGTATAGCATACGTCGAATACCATGATACGCAATCTGGCTGCTGTCTTCCTGTAAGATTGTTGGTTTCTTTATTTTCATAATGAGTCATTGTATATTAATTAAATTAAATTTGCAATTAAATTTTATAATGAGATGATTTTATTTTCATTACTCTTCTGTGACGACATTGCTTGTGCAGAACCTTCGTATTTTGCTTATGAAAAAGACGAGACTTCATTACCATGCGAGCATTTGGCCAAGATACCTCGCGCCTCATCCTTGTCAATCACTTTACTTCAAAAAACGAACTATTTGCTATAAACTATTTTCATCGAGTCTGATTCATAATTAAATTGAATTTTCAATTTATTTTCATTGACATCCAGCAATTGTCTGTTTATACTTGCCCATCGCATAGCTTCAGGAAAATCTGTGCGAAACTCACTCCCATTGAAGGAATTGCAATGAGACTCCATGAATATGAGGCATTAGATATTTTTGAGCAGAACAGGATTCCTGTTCCACGCCGAGGCGTTGCAGGAACAATGCACGAGGCGCTTCAGATAGCCGGAGAGATTGGATTTCCTGTTGTGTTAAAGGCTCAGGTGCTTGTAGGCGGTCGTGGCCTTGCCGGCGGAATTAAGACGGCATCGACGCCGGATGAATTAAAAGATATGGCTGAGGACCTGCTTAGCACTGATATCAAGGATTTGCCTGTACGTAAAATTCTTGTTTGTGAGAAGGCAGTAGTTGAAAAAGAATTGTATCTCGGCATTACGGTCGATGGTTATACCGGCAAGCCGGTTATTGTAGTCAGTACCGAAGGAGGCATGCTTATTGAGGAGACAGCAAGGACTTCTCCCGAAAAGATTGCCTCGATACATATTGATCCTTCTTTTGGTTATTACCCATACATGGCACGATCCCTCCTCAGGAGGCTTGGTCTCAAGGAGAAACTGATTACTCCGTGGAGCGATGTTATTGGCCAGCTTTACAATATTGCCAAACGCTACGAGGCTTTAATCGCTGAGATCAATCCTCTTGTTGTCCTCCCAAATGGCGGGCTCCTTGCCGTTGATGCAGTGATAGAAGTTGATGATTCGGCATTGTCAAGAGTGCGGTTCTCATTGCCGGATCGAGTTGACAGGATTGAGAATCCCCTTGAACGTCGGGGAAGAGAAATTGGTGTCACCTACGTCGATCTTGATGGCGATATCGGACTTATCTCATCCGGTGCCGGGCTTGGCATGGCCTCCATGGATATCATAGGCGAGAAGATGAAACCGGCCAACTTCCTTGAAACAGGAGGAGGTATAACGGCTGATCTGCTTTATAAATGTATGGAACTAATAATGATGAAGCCTAGTCTCAGGGCAATATTCATTAATGTTTATGGTGGAATTAACCCCATCCATGAGGGGGCAAAGGGTGTGGTGCGCTACGTTCATGAACACAACGTAAAAATTCCTATTGTTGCGAAGGCACTTGGTAACCGCCAGGAAGAAACCTGGGAAATTTTTCGTTCTGCAGGCGTCCATGTGGTTACGGAAACAGCAACGGAGAAAGCGATAGACAAGCTATATGAACTTGTAGGATGAGGTTGAAAGATGAGTATATTAATTGACGATTCTACACGGGTTATTGTACAGGGCATAACTGGTCGTATTGGAAGTGCCCAGACCCACTGGATGCTTGAATATGGGACAAGAGTTGTGGGAGGCGTGACGCCTGGTAAGGGTGGGACGTCTGTGGAGGGAGTGCCTGTTTTTGATAGTGTCCTCGAAGCCGTGAAAGAGACCGGAGCGAATGCATCTGTGTTTTTTGTTCCCGCAGCGTTTGTGTTGGATGCCTTCTTAGAGACCATCGATGCAGGGATAAAACTTATCGTTGTTGTTCCTGAACACATTCCGGTACAGGACGTGATGAAAATGCGCAGCTATGCCATCGAAAAAGGAGTTTTTGCGCTTGGCCCGACAACGCCAGGGATTCTCTCTCCGGGAAAGGGAAAGATGGGTATTATGCCCGCATCGCTTTTTGCGCCCGGTCGTGTAGGTATTATCTCCAGGAGCGGAACCCTTTCCTATGAATTTGCCGGTATTCTCTCGGAGGTAAAAGTGGGTCAAAGCACGGTGGTAGGCATGGGGGCAGACCCCGTAGTCTTGAGAAATCTCCCTGATATCCTGGAGTTGTTTGAACGTGATAATGATACCGATGCAGTGATCATTGTTGGGGAAGTGGGGGGAGAGCAGGAAGAAAAGGCTGCCGGATTCATTTCAAGGAGGATGACGAAGCCTGTTGCTGCTTATATTGCGGGTCGTCAATCTCCGCAAGGCAAGAGAATGGGACATGCAGGTGCAATTGTCAGGGGAACTGCAGGAACCGTTGCTGGTAAACAGGAGGAACTGAGGGCCGCAGGGGTAGAGATTCTTGAAAGCCCCATTCATGTTGCGATGTGGGCGAAAAAAAATAACCTGAAGTGAGCATGTTGCAATTCGCTAAAAGCTGACAGCTGCTAGCAAACAGCCAAAACAAACAGAATTGACTCATAATTAACCCTCAGAATCTTATTTTCTTGAAAACTATTCAGTTTTTTCTTTGAATTTTTTCTAAATAGCTATACAATTTTACTGCAAACTTGAATTTAGTAATTGCTTTCCAATAAACCATACAAGGGGGGGGTCATGGAACAACCTAAGGTAACAAAGGAAGAGCTTCTTGAGAAAGCAAAAAAACCAGCTCAGGATGCAATGAAGATGCATCCCTTCTACAAAGGTAAAATAGAGGTAGTCCCGAAATGTGTCATTAGGGATGTCAACGATTTTGCTATCTGGTATACTCCTGGTGTTGCTGAGCCCTGCAAAGAGATCAACAAAAACCCCGATTTGGCATATGAATATACAAACAGGGCAAACATGGTCGGCATTGTAACTGACGGTACGAGGGTTCTTGGTCTTGGCGACATAGGACCTCTTGCCGGGCTTCCCGTTATGGAAGGAAAGGCGCTGCTTTTTAAATACCTTGGTGGCGTGGATGCGTTTCCCATTTGCCTTGATACAAAGGATCCAGAAGAATTTATCAAAACGGTTAAGCTCCTGACGCCGTCTTTTGGTGGGATCAATCTTGAAGATATCGAGAACCCGAAGTGTTTTTACATCCTGGAAAAACTGCGTGCAGAGATGACAATTCCGGTGTGGCACGATGATCAACAGGGGACCGCGGCCGTAACGGTTGCCGGCCTCATCAATGCGCTGAAGGTAGTAAATAAAAAGATAGAGGATGTCAAGATCACAATGATAGGCATTGGCGCTGCGAACGTCTGCATTGTTCGAATGCTCATCAAGGCTGGCGCTGATCCGAAGAAGATGATCGTGGTGGATAGCAAAGGCATTTTGAATAGGAAAAGGGATGACATTAAAGCAACACACAAAGAGAAACTTGAATTTTGCCATACCACAAATGCTGAGAACAGAGATGGCGGAATGGCGGAGGGCATGAAAGGGCAGGATGTGGTCATAGCCCTTTCCAAATCCGGTCCTGACACCATCCAGAAAGAGTGGATTTCCGGTATGGCAGATAATGCGATCGTTTTCGTCTGCGCCAATCCTATTCCGGAAATCTGGCCGTGGGAGGCTAAGGAGGCAGGAGCGCGGGTTGTTGCAACAGGAAGAAGTGATTTCCCAAACCAGGTGAACAATTCAGTTGGTTTTCCGGCAATCTTTCGGGGTACCCTTGATGTTATGGCAAGAACCATTACAGATGAAATGTGTATAGCAGCGGCAGTTGAATTGGCAAAATGTGCAGAAGACAAAGGTCTTCGCGAGGATTATCTTCTGCCCACAATGGATGAATGGGAAGTATTTCCAAGGGAGGCTGTGGCAGTAGCAAAAAAGGCCATGGAACAAGGCGTAGCACGACTCAAATTCTCCGAAAAGGAGCTTTTCACAATGGCAGAATTTAAAATAAAAAGAGCCCGTGATGAGGTTGCCTTGCTTATGGAACAAGGGATTATTGAACCATACAAGGAGTGATCTATGAAAGAGGTGCATGTTGACGAAGTCGTATCGGTTTTGGAAAAATTGTTCATTGACGCAAACTATGATCTTTCTCAAAACGTCCTGGATACCCTTGAAAAATCAATCGACAGGGAAGAATCACCTGTAGGCAAAGAGGTATTGAGGGAGCTTATCAAAAATGCGAATTTGGCAAGAGATGAACATATTCCAATCTGCCAGGATACAGGTCTTGCCGTAACATTTATTGAGGTGGGTCAGGACGTACACATTACCGGAGGATCTCTGACTGATGCAGTCAATGAAGGAGTCAGAAGGGGTTATGCAAAAGGCTATTTACGGAAATCAGCCTGCCATCCATTTACACGCAAAAATACCGGTGATAATACCCCGGCTATCCTTCACTCAAGGATTGTGCCTGGAGATAAGATAAAGATCACTGTTCTTCCGAAAGGCGGAGGAAGCGAAAACTACGGATCTGTAAAGATGCTTGTTCCTTCAGAGGGAAAAGAGGGGATGAAGGCTTTGGTTCTTGAAATGGTAACGAAGGGAGGTCCCAACCCATGTCCGCCAATTATTGTTGGGGTTGGAATCGGAGGAAACTTTGAGACATCGGCCCTTCTTTCAAAAGAAGCTCTTATGGAGCCCCTGGGGAAGAGGAACGAAAACCCTGAAATTGCGGACCTTGAAGTGGAACTGCTGACGGCAATTAACAAGACTGGCATAGGACCTCAGGGCTATGGCGGTACAATTACAGCGCTTGATGTCCATGTTAAGATGATGCCATGTCATATTGCCTCATTACCGGTTGCGGTGAATATCCAATGCCATGCCCACCGGATAAAGGAAGCCATCATCTGACAATGATAGTTTCCGATGGAAAAGGAAGATTGAAGAGGGAAGAAAAGGAAAAGTCAATCTGCATCCGGGCAAAGGCATTGTCCCGGTATATTCGGTTGAAGACCGGAGACCGTCCTGCTAACGTCAAATCGGTTAAAGGAGGCGTCATTTATGGAAATTAAGAGAATAAAAACCCCGTTAGAGGGGAATGTGATAGAACAATTGAGGGCCGGTGAAAAGGTTTTTTTGACCGGGTATATTTATACTGCGAGAGATGCGGCGCACAAGAGATTCATTGAAGCACTCACTGAAGGCAGAAAGCTGCCTTTTGATATTCAAGATCAGGTTATCTATTATTGTGGCCCGTCTCCTGCGCCTCCCGGCAGGGTTATTGGTGCATGCGGTCCCACGACAAGTTCGCGGATGGACGCATATGCTCCCAGACTCATTTCCCTCGGTCTGAAAGGAATGATTGGGAAGGGGAAACGATCGCAGACAGTCAAGGACACGATTAAGCAGTATAAAGCAATTTATTTTGGTGCAACCGGCGGAGCTGGAGCTTTACTTTCAAAAAGTGTCAAATCTTCGGAAATAATAGCCTATGAAGAACTTGGTCCGGAGGCAGTTGTAAAGCTCGGCATTGTTGATATGCCTCTTTTTGTTATTAATGATATATATGGTAATGATTTATACGAGTCTGGCACTCAACGGTACAAAAGATAGGCAGGCTCATTTTGACTTTTTAAAACAAATAGTTTAGAAAAATTACGAGGAAATATGGGAGAGATTCGTCTTGCTATTGTTGGTATCGGAAATTGCGCAAACTCAATTATCCAGGGATTGACGTATTATGAAAAGCATGGTGATGCAACTATCGGGCTTATGCACCAGAATGTTAGCGGTTACAAGCCTAAGGACATAAAAGTAGTTGCCGCCTTTGATATTGACAAACGGAAAGTAGGAAAGGCTTTAGAGGAGGCAATCTTTGCCCCTCCAAACTGCACAAAGGTTTTTGAGGACAAGATAACCCCTTCCGGTGTAACTGTCAGCATGGGAAATCCTCTTGATGGTATTTCGCCACACATGAAGGATTATCCTGAAAACAGAACGTTTCTCGTTTCCGATAAAAGGCCGGAAGATGTTGTAAGGATATTAAAGGAGACGGGAGCTGAGATATTGCTCAACTATCTTCCGGTTGGCTCCGAGGAAGCGACACGGTATTATGCAGAATGTTGTATTGAAAGTGGCGTGAGCTTAATTAATTGTATCCCTGTGTTCATTGCTTCAGATGAAAAATGGGCAGCAAGATTCAGTGAAAAACGTATCCCCCTTATAGGCGATGATGTAAANAATGGGCAGCAAGATTCAGTGAAAAACGTATCCCCCTTATAGGCGATGATGTAAAGTCTCAGATCGGCGCAACCATTATTCACAGGACTCTCGCAAAGCTTTTTCATGATAGGGGTGTCCAGATTGACAGAACTTACCAGTTGAACACTGGTGGCAATACGGATTTTTTGAATATGTTAAACAGGAGCCGCCTTATTTCAAAAAAGATCTCAAAAACTGAGGCTGTTCAGTCGCAGCTTGATATACCAATCCCATCAGAAAATATCCATATCGGACCTTCTGACTATGTTCCCTGGCAGAAGGATAATAAGATCTGTTTTATGAGAATAGAGGGGCGTATTTTTGGTGATGTTCCGATTGATATGGAACTGAGGTTGTCGGTAGAGGATTCACCGAATAGCGCAGGATGTATGATAGATGCGATACGGTGTTGTAAGGTGGCGAGAGACAGAGGCGTTAGTGGTGTCCTTGAATCAGTATCGGCTTATACTATGAAACATCCAATTCATCAGTTTCCTGATGAGATTGCCCGCCGGATGGTGGAAGAATTTATTCGGGGAGAAAGGGAACGATAGGATAGCCGTTGATCAGTAATAAAGTTGGTCATTCCCTTGATCCTGCCATCCTGAAGATCTATCGATTCTTATTCCCCCATACAACGGTTAATCCCAATCATTTAACTCTTCTTGGAACAATAATTGGCTATGCCTCCGCTATGTGTATTGCCTTTGGCCATGTTAAAACGGGAGGAATTATTCTAATTTTCTCAGGTTTTTTTGATCTTCTTGATGGTGCAATTGCACGAAGTACAAAAACAGTTTCACGATTCGGTGGATTTTTTGATTCAGTTCTGGACAGATACACGGACCTTTTTTTGATGTTTGGAATTTTTGTATTTTTTCTGAGACAGGGCCATACATACGCCCTTGTTTTCACATTTATTGCAGCGATTGGAGTGGCAATTATTCCCTATGCAAGGGCACGGGCGGAGGCAGCATCTATTGAGTGCAAAGCAGGCATGTTGGAGAGGCCAGAGAGGATTATCATCCTTCTCGTTGGCATTTTTTTTAATCTGCTCCTCTACGCGGTGATAGTGCTTGCTGTTTTAACCCATGTTACGGTAATTCAGAGGATTCTTTTTGTGCGAAAAACAAGCTAACCGATTCTGTTAAAGATTTCTTCTTTCAAAAGTTCTTTCGCCATCTCTTTCGGGATACCTGTTTTTATGATATTCCCTTTTGAGAAAAGTATTGCCTTGCTTGCACCGAAAGCAATCCCGATATCGGCTTCTTTTGCTTCACCGGGACCGTTTACCTCGCAACCCATGATGGCAACATTGAGGTGCTTATCAACATTGGACACTTCTTTCTCGAAATCTTCGACTATCTCTCGGAGATTTGTGCTGCATCGCCCGCATGTTGGACATGAGATGATATTGATCCCTCGTTTTCTTAATCCAAGGTCTCTCAGCATGTGATAGGCTGCGATAACTTCATAAACAGGATTTCCGGTAAGCGAGACCCTGATGGTGTCTCCAATCCCTTCGTAAAGAAGAATTCCTATGCCGATAGCGGATTTGATAACTCCGGAGAATATCGGACCTGCCTCGGTAATTCCTATATGAAGTGGATAATCAGAGACGTGGGCAAATGCCTTATACGCCTCTATTGATTGAAAGATATCGGATGCCTTCAGGGAGACCTTTAGCTGTGTCCAGCCCTCATCCTCAAACAATTTGATGCTGTAAAGGGCGCTTTCCACCATAGTACCGGCATCAGGTTTACCATTGGCCTTAAGGATTCTTTTTTCGATGGATCCAATATTGATGCCTATACGAATAGGGGTTTTTGTATCTTTTGCAGCCTTAGCAATTTCTCGCACTTTCCTCACGTTGTTAATAGTCCCCGGATTTATTCGGACTGCGTCTATCCCTGTTTCCATAGCCTTGAGAGCAATCTTGTGGTTGAAATGGACATCACCAATAATTGGAACATCAATCTCCCTCCGAAGAAAAGGTAATATCTGGCATGTGTCTTCATGGGGGAGAGCTATCCGGATCAGCTCACATCCTGCGTTTTTAAGTTCCCGTGCCTGTGTAAGGGTTTCCTGGAAGTTTTCCGGATTTGTTTTCAGCATAGACTGAACAACAATAGGTGCATTACCGCCAATTGCTATTTTGCCAATCTTTATTTTTCTTGTTTTTTTCCGCTCGATGCCTTTTATTGCCTTAGCGTGTTGAGATTTTTCGTTTTTTCCTCTCACTGTTCACCATTCACCGACAATGTCATTTCATGTTTCTTTCTCGTTGACCACAGTATTTTTGATTTCACGGATTAGTTCCTGGAAGACGGGGAGAACATCTGTTCTGAATCTGCCGGCCACAAGAACGAGCATTATGTCATCACCTATAGACAATTTGCCTTGGTTTATCCACGCCTTTATGTCGACAATGCCATCATTTTTTTTGAACCGGGCAATAAGATTATGTAAAAGCTTTTCATCATATGAAAGCGACATGCCTTCAACAGGCTTTCCCTCTTTTGAGGTTGCCCTTACAATCCCGTTATGAACAAGGATCATGCCGAGCTGATCCTTAGGGCTTTTCGATTTTATTTCCCTTATCCATTTTTGTATCATGATTTATCCCCCGTTTTTCCATTCTATACCCGACTTTCACGGTTGTCAATGACAGAAATTACTGATTGTCATTGTGAGGACTATTATTTTCTTGTTTATTCATGATATAGTTTAAATCAAAATGGACCCGGAAAAAAAACTCGGAATTATCCTGATTCTTGTTGGTCTCCTTATCCCTTTGGCTGCGCTCCCTTTTGTTTCTGGCTTTTCTAGGGAGAAGGGCTTTTATGAGAATCTTTACAATGTGGGAATTGCAATAGGGAATGAGTCTAAGGATCGCTCGTTCACGCCCGCACAGCCCTCCATTAAAGGAGATGGAACCAACGCAAAGGTCAAAGTCACCTGGTCAATGCTGATGCCACGAAAAATACCTTTAAGATTTCTTTTGGTTCCTGCGGTAATCCTTGTCTACATGGGCATAATAAGGATTGATCGATCCCGGAGAAGACAAAAAAGCAACTGAAAAAGGCTGTATTCTTAAAAGTATTGCAGTTTTTAAATCCCTCTAAGGTTTTTCGAAGGTCAAAATCAGGTCTTCCCTGATTGCTCATCGAATTGGACATACGATATAAGAAAGCGCAACCATTGATATTAGGGTTTCATCTATCTGATATTTCAGATATTTGTAACTTTGTTCATAATTTCACTTGACACCGGATTTGTCGAGTGTAATAAATAATTGTTTCAAACTTCAAAAATTGAGTTCAAGTTTTTGATTTGCCTGCAGTTTATATTCAAATCAGGAGGTGGCCAGTATGATGGATAAATGGACGTTTGGACTTACCATGCTCGTCGTAGGGATGGGAGGAACAATCTGTACACTCATTCTATTTAGTATTGTCATGTATATTTTGAAGAAGATTTTTCCCTATAAAAAAGAAGGAGCATAGGATAAGGAGGAATAGAAGATGGCTGATGCAATATTAAGCGGATTATCAGGTTTAATAGCAGGAGTTCTGAATTTTCACTGGTCAGGCATGGTGATGATTGTAATAGGGGCCATCCTGATGTATCTCGGGGTCAAGAAGGGCTTTGAGCCGTTGCTCCTCGTTCCAATAGGTTTTGGATGTATTTTGGTAAATATTCCCCTGTCAGGCCTCATGGAAGAGCATGGTTTTCTCAGGGTGCTCTATGATATGGGTGTTCTCAATGAATTATATCCACTACTTATCTTCGTGGGTATAGGGGCTATGACGGATTTTCGACCTGTTCTTGAAAATCCCTACACGTTTCTTCTTGGAGCAGCGGGTCAGTTCGGCATATTCCTGACCCTGCTTATTGCCCTTGCCCTTGGTTTTCCGTATAACGAAGCTGTTACCATCGGCATCATAGGTGCCTGCGATGGTCCTACGGTAATCTACGTAGCATCCAAGTATGCGAGAGAACTGCTCGGTCCGTGCTCGGTTGCGGCGTATTCATATATGTCTCTGGTGCCTCTGCTCCAGCCTCCGATCATGAGGATGCTCACAACACAGAAAGAACGTGAAACCGTCATGAAGACACATAACAAGACGGTTTCAGACACAACAGCATTGCTTTTTCCCATTGTTATTACGATCATAGGCGGGTTAATCGCCCCCATGGGTCTGCCGCTCCTTGCAACGATCATGCTTGGTAATTTCATGAAAGAGTCCGGTGCAGTTGCCAGGCTTACAAAGGCGTCTGAAAACGAAATAGCAAATATTGTTACCCTGTTTCTCGGGTTATCAATTGGCGCTACGATGGCCGGACCTGTATTTGTTAAACCCCAAACCATTCTCATACTTGCCCTTGGACTTTTGGCCATCTGCCTTGATACGGTTTTTGGGGTTTTATTTGGCAAGATACTCTATTATATCACAGGCGGAAAGGTAAACCCCCTTATCGGTGCAGCCGGGATCTCTGCATTCCCCATGTCGGCCAGGGTAGTCCAAAAAGAGGGTCAGAAATGGAACAAAAGAAGCTTCCTTCTTATGCACGCCATGGGCGCAAACGCAGGTGGCCAGGTTGGTTCGGTTATGGCCGCTGCGGTTATGTTATCCGTGCTTAAAGGAATGGGGGTTATATAGAGCGCATCATGAATATGATGTTTCAAGATCGGGAGATTACTGAAAGTCCGATAAGTTTTTTCAACGAAGAAATAAGATGATGCAATGAAAGGGCGGGTTTTTTAACCCGCCCTTTCATTTTGTAATAGAGAATTAAAGCATAAAGGGGGTAGGGAGTAATGGAGTTTATTCAAGTAGCAGCCAGCGTCATTTTCCTCGCCAGTATCATTCTTGTAATCACCGGATGGATTGACAGCGTTCTTGCAGCGCTCCTTGGCATTCTCTTCATGGTTTTCTTTGGCATCATGACCGACATTGACGCCTTCAAGATCGTTGACTGGAATGTCATAGCCATCCTGCTCAGCATCTGGATCATATCAGGATATTTCGGAAAATCAGGGGTCCCTGATTTCTTATCCGCCGTCATGCTCAGGCTGTCGAAAGGGAACGTCGCCCTCTTTGTCACCTTTATCGGCGCCCTTGCAGGGCTTGTCTCCATGTTGATAGACAATGTTGTCGTGGTGCTGATGTTTGCACCGGTTGTGTTCCATGCGTGCAGAAGATTCAATTTTGCTGCCTTTGGGCCGGTGATGTTTGTTGGCTTGTGCTCAAATTTTATGGGTACGGCCATGCTGCTTGGTGATTTGCCTCCCCAGATGCTCCACAGCGTCTCTGGCATTGAGTTCAGCGGTTTTATCTGGTTTATGGGCCGGCCATCGTCCTTTTTTGTTCTGTGTATTTCTTATATTATTACCTGCGCTTTTTTCTATTGGAGGTTTTCGAGACAATATAAAGGTATTTCCATGGATGTGGCTTCTATGGCTGAAAAGCCACTTGACCATATCAAAGATAAGCCATTTGCTATAATTTCCTGCAGCGTCTTTGTTCTTACCATTATCGCCATGGCGTTGCGGCCGATTTTCGGCTATACCCTTGGGTTTATCGCCATGTGGGGCGCCATATGCATCATCCTTTTCTTTGAGATTTTTAAGGAAAAGTTTACCCTTGAAATCCCGAACGTGGAGCAAGTGCTCGCTGAGCTCGATTGGAGAGCGGTGTTTTTCTATGTATCGCTTTTTGCCCTGGTGGGAGGTCTTGAACATTCAGGGGTCATCAAGGTTGTGTCCGACGCAATGATCCCCATGATCAAGCAAAGCCTGGTATTGGGGAGCACAGTACTTTATTGGGTGACCGCACCCATAGTTGGTATCGTGGAACACGACGCCTATATACTTACCATGCTTTACGTTATCCGTGATCTTGGTACGACAACCGGCACTAATCCCTGGCCTCTCTACTGGATGCTTCTCTGGGCAGGGACGTTGGGGAGCAACCTTACCATTGCCGGTGCTCCAGCCCTCTTTGTAGCAAAGAGTATGGGGGAGAAGGAGGACCAACGGCAGGTCGGCCTTAAGGAGTTCCTCGCTATAACCGTTCCTTATGTTGTCATTTCCCTCATTTTCTGCTACATACCGGCTATGCTTATATGGGTATTCCCATTCGCGAAATAGGGAGGTCAAATTATGGCTATTCTTACACTATCGAGGCAGTATGGAAGCGGTGGAAGAGAAATCGGGCGCACTATTGCTGAAGTTATGAACTACGAGTATGTAGATCGTCAGAAAATTATCGATGACATGCGGAACGAAGGCCAGCTGTGGAAAAACAAGGCGGAGTATTTTGATGAGAACTATCCGGATATCTGGGAGAGGAGCGATTGGGCCTACCGGGGGTTTGTTGCATTGAATCAGAGCCATTTTCTCCAGCATGCAGTAAAGGGAGATGCTGTCATCATGGGAAGGGGCGGTAATTTTCTTCTCAAGAAGTTTTCTTTTGTGTTAAAAGTCAGGACAGCAGCTCCCGTAGAGAAACGTATTGTTCGTATTATGGAGAGGGAAGGGATAAATGCAGAGAACGCCCGCTATCTAATAGAAA